>Ga0310840_100096_pt1 | contig 106587 bp, 92 predicted proteins | sample SM_ome_8_FD_201304 | JGI IMG/M metagenome (GOLD analysis project Ga0310840, IMG submission 201304) | Sorghum-adapted microbial communities enriched on stacked mutant (SM) sorghum from Joint BioEnergy Institute, Emeryville, California... ...
ATCGGTCGAGGGCTTATCCTAATACTGCCCCACAAAGTGATGAATCGCTTCGAAGCGTATTCCGATTACTTTGCGGGGGCCCCGAAAAACCATCAGCTTGATCGTTTCATTCGCATCCGGTTTTCAGCGTGCAAGACACGCTGACCATACTATCGCGGGGTGGAGCAGTCCGGTAGCTCGTCGGGCTCATAACCCGAAGGCCGCAGGTTCAAATCCTGCCCCCGCAACCATCTCCCACATGCGGTTGTGGTGGAATTGGCAGACACGCTATCTTGAGGGGGTAGTGGGCATCGCCCGTGGAGGTTCGAGTCCTCTCAACCGCACCATCTCCATCAGACGCGGTCGTGGCGGAATTGGCAGACGCGCTAGATTCAGGTTCTAGTGGTAGCAATACCGTGGAGGTTCAAGTCCTCTCGACCGCACCATACGCCACAAGGCAGCTCTTCCTTCAGGAAGGGTTTTTTGTTTGTCCGAAAGCCCGCAATCCTGTCTCGAGAGCAATAAGTCTCACTCGAAGGCATCGGACCAGAGTCCCGAATCATCTTTTTGCACTATTCAAATCCGGCTCCGCTCGCTATATTTCTGAATAGACTGACAAGAATCGACCCCTTCGACAATGCGGCCGGGAGAAAAGAGGCGGGGATCTTGCACATTCCGGATTTTTTCTTGCGTCGACCGTCCGTTCGCGGCGATGATGTCGTCCAATTCGAGCGATTGTATGCCGCGATGATCGGCCGGGAAGATGCTCCCGAACTGGTCTATGATCTCGCCGCGCCGAAATGGACGTTCCTCAACTGGCTGTGTGAAAACAAGCATGTTCTTCTGCACGGTTCTGCCAATCCCTCAATTGCCGTTTTCGAACCGCGCCAATCGAACGACGTGCACGAGTTCGGCAACCGACGCGCCGTATATGCGGCTTCGGACGGGATATGGCCTGTTTATTTCGCCATTGTGGATCGGGAACGTGTCACATCGCTGCTGAACGGCTGTTTCTGCGTCCGGGATGCCGCAGGCGGCACATACGAGTATCTCTATTATTTCTCCGTGGACCGTGATGCGTTGCCGCACCATCCCTGGAGAAACGGCATGATTTATATTTTGTCGCGCGAGTCTTTCGAACGGCAGGAACCGATGGAATGGATGGGCATGCAGGTGGAAGTGATGCAATGGGCAAGCCCCGTTGCCGTCAGGCCGATCGCCAGACTTGCCGTTGCTCCGGAGGATTTTCCTTTCCTTCATCAGGTGGAAGGGCACGATCCCGCGATCGTTGCCGAACGGGCGAAACGGTATCCGTACGGCTTTCCGTGGCGCACACCCTGACCAACAGCTACCGCCGGACGCCCCAATTTACACAGCCGAGGTAATCAATCGTGAGTTCCATCTTGACCGTCTATATGACACTCGTATCCGTATCCGGTGTCGTGAACATGCTGCTCGCCGTGTATGTGATCGTCAACCGGAAAAGTTACGGGAAAATTGCAACATACTTTACATTGGGCGTCGCGGCAATGGCTGTTTACTGCTTCGCTTACGCCTTCAGCCTGACTTCCTCCTCGTTGGAGCAGCTCAGGTTCTGGAGCGTCATGCAGTATTTCGGGATGCCGTTCGCGCCGACCTTCAGCCTGTTGTTTGTACTGCAATATCTTGGATACAAGTTGTCGCCGTTGCGGATCGCCGCCTGGCTCGCGATTCCCGTGCTCAGCCTCATCAGCAACGCGACCAACGAACGGCACCATTTGCACTACAAGGTATACAACATTCATCCGATCAAAGGCGCGCCGTACAATGATATCGAAGTCGGTCCGTTCTATATCATCATGGGTTGTTTCATCCTGGTCTGCCTGCTCGGCAGCATCGTGCTGATGCTCGCGCGGTGGCGGGATACGGACCGGGCGTACCGGCCGCAGCTCATATCGATCGCGCTCGCGAACGCGGTCCCGATGACGGTATCCTTCATGTATCTGGTCGGCGCCACGCCGGAAGGATACGATCCCGTGCCGATGGTATGCGGCATTTCGGCGCTGCTGATGTGGTGGACGATCGAATCTTCCCGGCTGCTGACCATCATTCCGATCGCGAAGGAAACGATCTTCCACAGCATCAGCGACGGCGTCATCGTGCTGGACCAGCGGGGCAGGCTCGTGGAGTACAACGAGAGCTGCGGACGCATGTTCCGCGGACTTGATCCGAACATGCTGAGCCGACCGCTCGGCGACATCTGGGCCGCCATGTTCGGCGCAAGCGCGTCGGTTCCGAAGCTCGAACCGGGATCGCGGGAACCGGAAGTGGTTGCGGACGGCGGGGAAGAACGGATCTACCAGGTCCGGATTTCGCCGTTGCAGCAGAACGTGAGACGCGGCATCCCGGGCACGGTCATGATCATCTCCGACATCACGGAACTCAAGCAGATGCAGAAAAAGCTCGAAGCACACGCATACTACGACGATCTCACCCAGGTCTACAACCGCCGCGCCTTCTTCAGTCAGTGCGAAGCGTTGTTTGAACGGGCGGCCAGGGAGCAAGCGCCCTTTACGACGATCCTGTTCGACATCGACCATTTCAAAAAAGTCAACGACGTATACGGCCACCATGCGGGGGACTTGGCGCTTGTCCACGTCGCAGGCATCATCGGCGCAAGCCTTGAAGAGGACATGCTGTTCGCGCGTTACGGCGGCGAAGAATTCGCGCTGGCCCTGTACGGGCGCACGGCCGAGTTCGGCAAGCGATTCGCCGAGACGCTGCGCGAACGGATCGCATCGCAGCCGCTCAACGTGGACGGCCACATCATCCGCATCACGTCGAGTTTCGGGGTGGCCGAAAATTCGGGGCAGGACATCGATTCGCTTCAGGATCTGCTGCGCTGCTCCGATGAGGCGCTGTACGAGGCGAAGCGCACAGGCCGGAACCGGGTGTGCGTATACGAAGCCCTATCCGCTTGACGCATGACAGCGTCCGAACAGGAGGACGTGAGCGAATGGATTTTGCGCAGATTTGGGACACTTATCGCGAGCCACTTGCATCATATATTCGCCGACGTACCCGGAGCGCGCACGAAGCCGAGGATGTGCTGCAGGAGGTTTTCCTGAAAATCCTGGCCGGAATGGACGGCGTGCGCGAGGAACGAAGCCTCCGTTCCTGGGTGTTCCGGATCGCCCGGCATGCCGTCATCGACCATTACCGCAAGGAGAAACCGAACGAACCGCTGACCGGGGAGATGGCGGAATATGCGGCGCGTACGGACGGAGAAGAGGCGAACCTGAACCACGAGATCGGCGCCTGTCTGCGAAAGCTGCTGCGCGAATTGCCGGACAAATACCGCGAAGCGGTCGAATGGGCGGATGTCCTCGGGCTGCCGCAGCAGTCGCTGAGCGCCAGGCTGGGGATCTCCTCCTCCGGCGCAAGATCCCGGGTGCAGCGCGGCAGGCGGAAGCTGGCGGAACGTCTCTTCGACTGTTGCGATGTGGAATGGGATGCGCGCGGGAATGTCCTCGATTACCAGGTGAAAAATCCTTCGTGCGCATGCGTCATCCGTGCCTGATGCGGACGGGTCGGGCGGATGTTGCGTCAGTTTGCGGGTTGCTCCGTCTTCCCATATGAAGTCCAATGCGAAGGTGGGAAGATGAATGAGCGAACGCAATCATGACCCGCTGCTCCGCGGGGACCGCATCCGGCAACACGTCCGAAGACGGTACGGCGAAATTGCGCTGGCAGGCGAACGGGCAGCCGGCGGATGCGGAACGACGGCTTGCTGCGGTTCGGCGGATGATCTTTCGGCCAGATTGGGATATTCCGGAGAGGAGCTCTCCGCCGCGCCCGATGGCGCGAACCTCGGTCTCGGGTGCGGCAATCCGCAAGCCATCGCAGAACTCATGCCGGGCGAGATCGTGCTCGATCTGGGCAGCGGCGCCGGATTCGATTGCTTTCTGGCCGCGCGCAAGGTCGGGGAGGCGGGACGCGTCATCGGCGTGGACATGACGCCGGAGATGGTCGCCCGGGCCCGCGCGAACGCGGCGAAGGGCGGTTTCAACCATGTTGAATTCCGGCTGGGCGAAATCGAGCATCTGCCGGTGGCCGATCAGTCCGTTGACGTGATCATTTCCAACTGTGTCATCAATCTGTCGCCGGACAAGGCGCAGGTGTTCCGGGAGGCGTATCGCGTGCTGAAACCGGGCGGCAGGCTGGCCGTTTCCGACATTGTGCGCGTCGCGGAACTGCCGCCGGAGATCCGGGATGACCCGGACGCCTATGCGGCTTGCGTCTCGGGAGCGTCGCCGATCGGCGAATTGCGCCGGATGCTTGAAGACAGCGGATTTGATGGTGTCTCGATCGAGCCGAAGGCCGAGTCGGGGGCGTTCATCCGGGACTGGCTGCCGGGGACGGGAATCGAGAACAGCGTTGTCTCCGCGGTCATCAGGGCGGTCAAGCCCGCGAAGGAGACACGGTCCGTCACATGACGGACCGGTTGGCCGGACGGGTCAGGCGTTTCCCCCTTGACGCCGCCATTCGGCCGTGCAGCGCATGATAGAGGCCGACGGACAGCAGCACGGCGGCGGCCAGCAGGAAGTACATGCCTCTGTAATGCACATGCGGGATCATGTGACCGAGCAGGTACGGACCAATGCCCATGCCGCCATCCAGGAAGATGAAGAAGGTTGAGGTGGCCAGTCCGACGCGGTGGCGTGGCGACATCTTGACGGCAATCGCCTGCGCGGAGGACATCAGCGTGCCGAATCCGAGGGCGGCGAGCGCGCCGGCGGCCGTCAGCGTCCGACCGGCGCGGGCCAGGCCGATGACCAGCAGACCCGCCGCGAAGAGCAGGATGGCCGGATCCATGACGACGTTGTCGCCCTTCCGGTCGAGCAGCCTGCCGGCGAGCGGCCTCGCGACGAGCAGGACGACCGCGTAGAGGAGGAAGAAGGCCTGCGTGCGATTTGGATGCCGAGGAACGGACCGATCGCCGTGGCGACGGTGGCGCTGAGTGAATAATAATCTGTGCCTTCGTTGGGCGCCTTGTTCCCCTTGACCCGGATGGACGAAATGCGTATAATCTTAGAGTGCCCTGAATTCACGGAAGAAATGACGGGCATGGAAACGACATGCGGACGTGGCTCAGCGGTAGAGCATCGCCTTGCCAAGGCGAGGGTCGCGGGTTCGATTCCCGTCGTCCGCTCCATTACGCGTGCCCATAGCTCAGCCGGATAGAGCGTTTGACTACGAATCAAAAGGTCGGGAGTTCGAATCTCTCTGGGCACGCCACTTTCTTTTCCATCGGGACGTAGCTCAGCTTGGTAGAGCACCTGGTTTGGGACCAGGGGGTCGCATGTTCGAATCGTGTCGTCCCGACCATTTTTTTGTTTTTTGGAAATGTTGCATATGAACTGCCGACAACCTCCGTCACGGAGGTTTTTTATCCGATTCGCAGCCACTGCAGGCGGGCTTCGCCCGTCAGGCGAATCCACAGGCTGCAACGACCCTCCGGCAATGTGAGCGCGCCGCGGCAGGTCATCCATTCCTGCCGGCCGCCGGCGGGAATGAGGCAGCTTCCGGCGGCGGCGCCGTCCGGACCGCCCGTCCGGACTTCGGCCACGGCGCCTTGTGCGCTCCAGGCGCGAAGCTCGAAGAAGGTGACGCCGGCCGGAACGGACACATCGTCGAAGCGGATCCATCCGCCGTCCGCAACGGCAGCGCTGTCGCCGCCCTCCGAGCATTCGTCCATGAACACGCCGCAATAATCGTCATAATGGACCGCCCGCGTCACCTTCCGCAAATCGCGGGGAGGCACAACCTCGCCGTCAACCTCCAGCACGCCTTCCAGCCGAAGGTCGACCGACGAAGCGCCGACCATGACGCGGCAGACACTGCGTTCCAGGCACCAGCGGGAGCGCGTCACGTCCCAGAAGCGCAGCTCGTCCGCGGACAGTTCGAGCTCTACCCGCTTCGATTCGCCCGGCGCCAGGGCGATCCTCGTGAATCCGGCAAGCTGGCAGAGCGGCCGGCGGACGCGGGAACCCTCGATGCGGACATAAAGCTGCGGCACTTCCTCTCCGTGCGCCTCCGACACGTTCGTCACCGTGAACCCGACCGTGACGGATCCGCCTTCCGCGATCCGGTTCGCACTCAGTGCCAGATCCGCATATGCAAAACGCGAATACGACAGTCCGTATCCGAACGGATAGAGCGGTTCGCCGTCGAAGTAGAGATACGTCCGCTTGCCCTTGATGATGTCGTAGTCCATGATATCCGGCAACTGGTCGGCCGAACGGTACCAGGTCATGCCCAGACGGCCCGCCGGGTTGAACCGCCCGAACAGCGTGCCGGCGACCGCGCGTCCGAGCTCCTGGCCGGCGTGGGCGAAGTAGAGAATGGCGGGCGCAAGCTCCGCGATCCGGCCCAGAGCGAACGGGTAGCTGCCGATCACGACGACGACGGTGTTCGGGTTCGCGGCCAGCGTCTCAAGGATCAGCCGCTCCTGCGGCTCGGGCAGCTTGAGATCGGGCCGGTCGATCGTCTCCTTGCCGTTGATGAGCGGATGATTGCCGACGAAGACGACCGCCGCATCGGCCTGCCGCGCCGCGTCGGCCGCTTCGGCCAGGCCGTTCGCCGCAATTTCCACGGCAAACCGCTCGCCTGCCGCAGGCTCAACCGATCCCCGCACTTCGGCCGCGCCGGCCACGTTGACCACATTCGCCGTCTCCCCGGCGTCCCCGGCGCCGACGATCAGCCGGCCATCCGGATCGATCCGCACCGGCTGCCCGTTCCACGTCCGGATCGACACGGCGCTGTCATCCGACCGCTCCACCTGGAAGACTTCCTTCGTGAACCAACCCCAGATCTCATCCGCCGACGCGAGCACGCGACGGTCGTCCGTCGTCAGGAACTTGCCGGTGCGCATTGCCCGAAGCGTCGTGCTGCCCCAACCCCAGTCGGTCAGTTCAAAATGATCCGCCTCTTCCGGACGTTCGGCGTCCGCGACCAGCGGCGCATCCGGGTTAACCGCGATCCGCACGTAACGGCCTGTCGAATACGACTTCAGCCGCACCAGGGAAGAACCTTTCGCATGAACGACCCGGTCCTCGGCACCCGCAGCCTCCGCCGGTCCGTGCGGCTTGACGAAGCCCGACAGCGCTTCGGCGATGCCGGCCAGCGGTGTCACCGCGTAGGGGAGGGAGCCGCTGTACCAGTCCCGGTAAACGACGTCCGCCAAGGGTCCGATGACCGCCAGCTTGCGCGCGCTATCCGGGGAAAGCGGCAGCAAGCCGTCATTCTTGAGCAGCACGACGCTCTTGCGCGCCGCCTCCAGAGACAACGCCTGAGCCTCGGGCCGCATCATGTGCGGTTCGCCGATCACGGCGTACGGGTTCCGCTCGTCCGGATCGAACTCGCCGAGCCGGAAACGGATGCGGAACGTGTTGCGCAGCGCGACGTCAAGGTCGTTTTCGGTGAGCAGCCCATCCTCCAGCGCCTCGCGGATCGCCTGCTTCACGACCTGCGCGTCGTCCGTGATGCTGTCGATGCCCGCGCGGATCGAAGCGGCCACCGCCGCCGGAAGCGACGTCATGTACCCGTGATCGCGCACCGTGCCGGTCACGTCGAATGCGTCGCTGACGACGAAGCCGTTCATGCCCCATTCGCGCTTGACGACGTCCGCAATCAACGTCAGGAGATTGGCGGGCACGCCGTTCACCGCGTTGTACGCCGTCATCATCGACAGCGCGCCGCCTTCGCGGAACGCCTTTTCGAATACTTTCAAATAATATTCCCGCAGATTGCGCGGGTCGAGGCTGACCGACCGGTCGCCGCGGCCGGCCTCGTTGTTGTTGCCGAGGAAATGCTTCAGCGTCGCGACCGCCTTCAGATAGAACGGATGATCGCCCTGGATGCCCCGGATGAGCGCCGAAGCGAGCGTTCCGGCCAGATAAGGATCCTCGCCGTATGCCTCCTCCGTGCGTCCCCAGCGCGGGTCGCGCTCGAGATCGACGGTCGGCGCCCACAGCGTAAGCCCGTTGACCGCCGGATTGCGGCGGTGCCAGACGCGCGCCTCGTCGCCGATGACGCCGCCGACGCGGTGCAGCAGACTGGCGTCCCAGGTGCAGGCGAGCCCCTGCGGCTGCGGAAACGTCGTCGATTCGCCCAGCCAGGCGACGCCGTGCGCCGCTTCGGTGCCGTGCTTGTACGGCGCGATGCCAAGTCGCGGCACCCCGTCCTGGTACTGGGGCATGAGGCCGATTTTCTCCTCGAGCGTCAATCTCGCGATCAGATCGTTTACCCGCGTCTCAAGCGGAAGATCCGGATTGCGGAACGGATACGGGCTGTGTTCGGTCATGCGGTGAGCTCCTTTCGAAGGCGGGCACAAGACCCGGAATGTATGCGCTGTCACAATCATCGGGATTGTAGCATGCGGTAACCGGCCGGACAACCGGCACAATCCGCACAAAAATCCGGCCAAAATCCGGCGTGCTAGTGCAGCTTCCGGAACTGTTCCGGCGTCATGCCGACGTGGCGGCGGAACGTTGCGATGAAATGGCTCGCGTCGCGGAAGCCGACCCGCCGCGCGACTTCCCGCACGGTGAGCGGGGAGGAGCCGGTCAGCATCTCCTTCGCCCTGCGCAGCCTGAGCTGAAGGAAATAGGCGTAGGGCGGCTGGCCGAACGTTTCGCGGAACAGCCCGTTCACCCGGCGGTGCGACAGCCGGAGTACGGACGCGATTTGCTCCATGCCCGCGGACGGGTCGGCGATATGGTTCTCCATCCACTCGATGACCGTTCGCAATTGTTCGAGCCGATCGTCACCGGTCTTCCGCCCGGGCTGCGTGCTGCCGTAACGGGTCAGGGTGAGCAGAAACTGGTACGCCGCCGACGAAGCCTCGATCCCGAACACGTCGCCGCCCCGCTCCAGCCGATCCACCATGTCCCCGATCAGATGATCCAGCCCGATGTCGTCCGGCCACTGCAGGTAGGTTGATTGAAGCAAGCCCGCGGAGGCGAGGATGCTGTCCGCCGCCGGCCCGCCGAATGTGAGATACGCCGTTTCCCAGACATCCGCGTCGGCCTCGTAGGCGTGGGCAACGCCGGGGTAGAGCAGGAAGCCCGTGCCCGCCGGCAGCGCATACGTCCGGCCCTCCACCCTGATCCGGCCGCTGCCGGACAGCGTCTGCAGCCAATGGTAGCAGGGGTAGCCGTCCGGCCGGATGATCCGCTCCTGGTCCGGGTTGATCCCGACGCTCTCGACGGCGAGCGGCAGCCGTCCGAGCTGACCGAACGGCATCACGATTCGCCGGTGCACCTTCACGGAGCCACACCTTCTTCCGATTTCCGTTTTTTTATATTCCGAGTCCATAATATTATATTTATCGTGATTTTACTAGCGTTTACAATGTAATCAAATCTTATATCCCTTAGATCTGGAGGATTCCGAGGCATGCTGAGCGACAAGCTCCCGAAAATCTGGTACGGCGGCGACTACAATCCGGAGCAGTGGGACGACCCGGACATCTGGAATGAAGATATCCGCATGTTCAAGCTCGCGGGCATCGACGTCGCGACCCTGAACGTCTTCTCCTGGGCGATGATCCAGCCGGACGAGACGACGTACAACTTCGAATTTCTGGACGCCGCGATCAACCGGCTGTACGAGAACGGCATCTACATATGCCTTGCGACGGGCACGGGCGCGCATCCCGCGTGGATGGCGAGGAAATATCCGGACGTGCTCCGCGTCGACTACCAGGGCCGCAAGCGCAAGTTCGGCGGCCGCCACAACTCGTGCCCGAACAGCCCGACCTATCGCAAATTTTCCGCGCTGCTTGCGGAGAGGCTGGCCGAACGGTACAAGGATTACCCGGCCGTCGTCGCATGGCACGTGTCGAACGAATACGGCGGCTATTGCTACTGCGAGCGGTGCGAGGCCGCGTTCCGCGAGTGGCTGAAGAAGCGCTACGGCACCCTCGAGAACGTGAACCAGGCGTGGAACACCCGCTTCTGGGGCCACACGTTCTACGACTGGGACGAGATTGTCGCGCCGAACGAACTGAGCGAGGAGTGGGACGGCAACCGGACGAACTTCCAGGGCCTCTCGCTCGACTACCGCAGGTTCCAGTCCGACAGTCTGCTCGAATGCTACAAGCTGGAATATGACGCGATCAAAAAACATACCCCGCACATCCCCGTCACGACGAACCTGATGGGCGCCTATCCCGAACTCGACTACTTCGCCTGGGCGAAGCATATGGACGTCGTGTCGTGGGACAACTACCCGTCGATCGACACGCCGGTCAGCCTCACGGCGATGACGCACGACCTGATGCGCGGGCTGAAGAGCGGACAGCCGTTCATGCTGATGGAGCAGACGCCGAGCCAGCAGAACTGGCAGCCGTACAACGCGCTGAAGCGGCCGGGCGTCATGCGGCTCTGGAGCTGGCAGGCCGTCGCGCGCGGGGCGGACACGGTCATGTTCTTCCAGCTGCGCCGCTCCGTCGGGGCCTGCGAGAAGTTCCACGGCGCCGTCATCGAGCACGCCGGCCACGAGCATACGCGCGTGTTCCGCGAGGTGGCGGAGCTCGGCGAAGAACTCCGGCGGCTCGGCGACCGCGTTATCGACGCCCGGGTCGAGGCGAAAGTGGCGATCCTCTACGACTGGGAGAACCGCTGGGCGGTCAGCCTGTCGAGCGGCCCGTCGATCGCGCTCGATTATCTGAAGGAAGTGCACAAATACTACGACGCGCTGTTCCGCCGGAACATCCAGGTCGACATGATCGGCGTGGACGAACCGCTCGACAAGTACGACATCGTCATCGCGCCGGTGCTGTACATGGTCAAGCCGGGATATGCGGCGAAGCTGGAGGCGTTCGTCGGGCGGGGCGGCACGTTCGTCACGACGTTCTTCAGCGGCATCGTTGACGAGCGCGACATCGTGCGGATCGGCGGCTATCCGGGCGAGCTGCGTCGCCTGCTCGGCATCTGGGCGGAGGAGATCGACGCGCTGCCGCCGGACCGGAAGAACCGGATCGTCATGACGAAGCCGTTCGGGGACCTTGCGGGCGAGTACGCATGCGGTCTGCTCTGCGACCTGATCCATCTCGAGGGCGCCGAGGCGATCGCGGTCTACGGCGACGACTTCTACGCCGGCATGCCGGTCGTGACGGTGAACCGGTTCGGCGCCGGCCAGGCGTGGTACGTCGCGTCCAGCCCGGAAGCGGCGTTCCTCGAAGGGTTCCTCGGCCGGCTGTGCGCGGACCGAAACATCCGGCCGCTCGTGGCCCGGGCGCCGGAGGGCGTGGAATGCTCGCGGCGGGTAAAGGACGGCCGCGGCGTGCTGTTCCTGCTCAACCACAACGCCGACGCGAGGGAAGTGGATCTGTGGGAGGGCCGATACACGGACCTTTTGACCGGCGAGGCGGTGGAAGGGCGGACGGTCTTGCCCGGCCGGGGCGTGCGGCTGCTCGCGGAGGCGTGAGCAGGGCCGGACGGCCGTCCGCCATGAACGCGATGGGGGTGGACGCCCCGTGTTGCAATCCGCGCTTCAATTCGTGAACAATCTGCGGCTCCGGACGAAGCTGGCGCTGTCGTTCTTCGTCGTCGTCTTCATTCCCGTCATGGCGGTCGGGCTGCTGCTCACCGGCCAGCTCCGGGACATGGCGCTCGACAACGCCGTCGAGCAGACGGTCGCGAACGTCGAACGCGTCAAGCAGCGCACGATGGAGATCATCAACGTGGCGAACGACATCGCTTACCGGCTCGCGAACGACGACCGGCTGGAGACGGTCGCGAACCGGCGATACCGCTCGACCTGGGAGGTCGTCTCGGCCTACCGGTCCTATCCGGACTTCGAGCAGTACGTCAACCTGTACAACGAGATCTCGAACATCCGGTTCTACATGGACAACCCGACGATGCTGAACAACTGGGAATTCATGCAGCCGGACGAAGAGATCCGGAACGCCTGGTGGTACCGCCGGGCGCTGGAAAGCTACAGCGGCGCCGTCAGCTGGTATTACCTCGAGGACGAACGGGACCGCCGCCATTACCTGAGCCTCGTGCGCAAAGTCTATTTCCCGACCGCGAGGACGAGCGGCGTGCTGGTCGTCAACGTGAACATGGACACGCTGGGCACGATCGTCGCCCAGGAAGCGTTCGATACGATGATCGTGGACGACACCGGCACGATCGTGTCGGCGAACCGTCCCGACCGGGTCGGAAAGACGCTCGCCGGCATCGATTTCGATCCGGAGCTGGCGGAGGCGAGGCAGGGCATGTTCGAGCAGATGATCGACGGGGAGGCGCACCGCGTCCTCATCGAGCCGCTGGCGCCGAGCGGGAGCGTGAACGGGCTTCGCATCGTCACGATTTTCGCGGTGGAAGATATTACGGCCGACGTCGACCGGATCCAGCTGACGGCGCTCGTCGTCATCCTGGCCGCTCTGGCCGTCGGGGTCATGCTGACCTACGCCTTCTCCGGCATGCTCACCCGCCGGATGAGCCGGCTCAGCAAGCACATCACGAAGGTGGCGACGGGCAACCTCTCCACTGTCATGGAGATCGACGGCCAGGACGAGATCGGCCAGCTTGCCCGCCAGTTCAACTCGATGGTCGCGAGCATCCACGCGCTCGTGAACGAAGTGCGGGAGTCGAACCGGCAGAAACACCAGCTCGAGATGAAGCAGAACGAGATCCGGCTCAAGATGCTGGCAAGCCAGATCAACCCGCACTTCCTGTTCAACGCCCTCGAGTCGATCCGCATGAAGGCGCACCTGAAGGGCGAGAAGGAAATCGCCCAGACCGTCCGGCTTCTCGGCAAGCTGATGCGCAGGAACCTCGAGATCAGCCGGCGGCTCGCGCGGCTGGAAGACGAGATCGACATCGTCCGGTGCTATCTCGACATCCAGCGGTTCCGCTACGAAGAGCGGCTGAATTACGAGCTGTTGATCGAACCCGGTATGGAGCAAATTCCCGTGCCGCCGCTTATCATCCAGCCGATCGTCGAGAACGCGGTCGTCCACGGCATCGAGGGCAAGGAGGAGGGCGGCACCGTCACCGTCCGGATCGTCCGCGAAGGGGACGACGCGCTGGTCGAAGTCGCCGACGACGGCGTCGGCATGGAAGAAGACCGGCTGGCCGCGCTCATCGCGTCGCTCGACGAGCAGGAAGGGGAGGAGCAGCGCCGGATCGGCCTGCGCAACGTCCATCAACGTCTGATCCTGATGTACGGCCCGGCAAGCGGACTGAGCATCGAGAGCGCATCCGGCTCCGGCACGCGCGTCTCGTTCCGGTTGCCGGCTGGAGGTGAACGGACGCATGTATAAAGTGCTGGTGGTGGATGACGAACCGACCATCCGCGAAGGACTCCGCACCCTCGTCGACTGGGAAGCCCTCGGCTACCGGGTCGTCGACACGGGCGTGAACGGCCGGGACGCGCTGCTCAAATACGAGCGGCACCGGCCGGATCTGATCATCATCGACATCAAGATGCCGGGCATCGGCGGTCTGGAGGCGATCGAGCGGCTGCGGAGCCGCGACAAGCATCTCCATATGCTCATCCTGAGCGGTTACGCGGAGTTCGATTACGCCCGCCGCGCGATGGCGCACCGGATTGACGGGTACATGCTGAAGCCGGTCGACGAGGACGAGCTGATCGACTATCTGCGGCGGCTGAAGCTGACGCTCGACCGGGAAGCCGCCGAGCGGGAGCGGGCCGCCGGCTGGACGCCCGAGATGGTCGTCCGTTCGCTGCTCTCGGGCACGCCACCGGCGGCGCTCGCGGAACCGGCGTCGTACGCCGGCCTTGACGGCTGTTCCTGGGAGGCCGTGGTGATCCGTCCCCGCTGCAGGCAGCCTGACGCCGACATGCTGGAGGAGGGCGGACGGCGGCTCGCAAGCGCCCTCTCGTCGGCGGACCGGATCTGCTACACGGCGGAAGGTGATCTCGGGCTGCTCGTCGCCGGCGGCCTCGCGGGCGGAGCGCAGCGGGATGCGCTGCTCAGGGCGATCGGAGACGCGCTGGCCGGACCGGAAACGGAATTCATCGCGGCGTCCGGCGGTCCCGTGGACAGCTGGACCGATATTCCGCAGAGCCATGCCCGGGCGGCGGAGGCGTTGCGCCGGTCCTTCTTCCTCGAGCCGGGACGCATTCATCCGGCGGACGCCGTCCTGCGGGAATCCGTCGCCGGTCAGACCGCAGAGCCGCCGGATCTGTCCGATCTCGCCGACCGGCTGGCGATCGCCGTCGACGTGGCCAACGAGCGGACCATCGGCGAATGGATCCGGGAGGCGGGATCGCGGCTGCTTGCGTCCGGCGCGGACGAGGAGGCGGTCAAGGCGTCGTGCGGCCAGCTCGTCACGGCGGTCGCCGCGCGCCTGGAGGCGCGTCGGCCGGGCACGGTCGACGGGCTCATGCAGCTCGGCCTGGTCGAACTGTACAAGGCGGGCCATTTCACGCAACTCTTGAAGCGGATGAACGAGCTGATGACCGCCTTCGCGCGGCAGTCGGAACAGGGCGGAACCGAGACGCAGGTGAAGAAGATGATCGACATCATCCACCGCCACTACGACCGGAGCCTGAAGCTCGAGACAATCGCCGGGCTGCTGGGCTACAGCAGCGCCTACCTCGGCAAGCTGTTCAAGCACAAGACCGGCGAGAACTTCAACACCTACCTCGACAAGGTGCGGATCGAGGAGGCGAAGAAGCTGCTTGCCCGGGGCATGAAGGTGTATGAAGTCGCGGAGCGGGTGGGCTACGCGAACGTCGATTATTTTCACGGGAAATTCCGCAAATACGTCGGCATGTCGCCCGCCGCTTACCGGAAACGGGCGGGAGAATGCTGAACGCGCATCGGGCCGCTTGCGGCGCCTCTTTCAGGCGTCGGGGCGGCCCGTCTGATTTTCGCATGAAATTCGGTTCAATCTGTCGGGTATTGCGGTGTAAGCGATTCCGCTAGAATGAGGGATGTCTGGAACGGGAGGGTTCGCATGGAAGCGGCAACAACGAAGGAACGAAAGACGGAGACGAGGTACGGGCGAACCGGGCGATTTTTCCGCAAGGCGCTCCAGAACCGGTGGCTGTACGCGATGTCGCTGCCGTTCGTGGTCTGGGTGTTCGTGTTCAGCTATCTCCCGCTCTGGGGATGGATGATGGCGTTTCAGCGCTACCGGCCCGGCCGTCCTTTCTCGGAACAGGAATGGGTCGGACTGGAGCACTTCAGGGCGCTCTTCCAGGATGACCTGTTCTATCAGGCGCTGCGCAACACGCTGGCGATGAGTCTGATGGGACTCGTGGCGGGGTTCGTCGTGCCGATCTTCTTCGCGCTCATGCTGAACGAAGTGCGCCAGATGCTGTTCAAGCGTTTCGTGCAGACGGTATCCTATCTGCCGCACTTCGTCTCGTGGGTCGTCGTCGCCGGCATCGTCACGAAGATGCTGTCCACGGAGGGCGGCCCGGTGAACGATCTGCTCCTGTGGCTCGGCGTCATCGATCAGCCGTACCAGTTCATGGCGAAGGGCAAGCTGTTCTGGATCATCGTCACGCTGGCCGACGTCTGGAAGGAGACCGGCTGGAACGCGATCATCTACCTCGCGGCGATCGCGGGGATCGGCCCCGAGCTGTACGAGGCCGCGCGGGTCGACGGCGCAAGCCGCCTCCAGCAGATGTGGCACATCACGCTGCCCGGCATCCGCACGACGATCGTCATCCTGCTCATCATGTCGATCGGCCACCTGATCAGCATCGGGTTCGAGAAGCAGTTCCTGCTCGGGAACAACCTCGTGCGCGAATACTCGCAGGTGCTCGACCTGTACGCGCTGAACTACGGCCTCGGCATGGGACGGTTCTCGTTCGGCACGGCGATCAACATTTTCAACTCGGTTGTCAGCGTCATCCTGCTGTTTGCCGCGAACGGCATTTTCAAGCGCGTGACCCGGGAAAGCATCATGTAGGGAGGAACGCGCATGGGAAGCAGGGGTTTTGCAAAATCATCCTTGTCGGACCGGCTGTTCGACGCGGTCGTGTATCTGTACGCGGCGTTCGTCCTGGTCATCACGCTGTATCCGTTCCTGCATGTCGCGGCGATCTCGCTCAACGATTCCATCGATACCGTGCGCGGCGGGATCACGATCTATCCGCGGAAGTTCACGCTGAAGAACTACGAAGTGATCTTCTCTTACCAGCATCTGGGGACGGGCTTTCGCAACTCCGCGCTCCGCACGCTGATCGGCACGGCGCTCGGCGTCATCAGCTCGTCGATGATCGCCTATACGCTGAGCCGGAAGGATTTCCAGGGACGGCGGTTCGTCTCCGTCTTCCTGGCGCTCACGATGTATGTCTCGGGCGGTCTCATTCCGTTCTTCCTGCTGATCCGCGAGCTGAACATGATGAACACGTTCGCCGTCTACATCCTGCCGGGCATTGTCAGCGCCTTCAATGTGTTCGTCGTCCGCTCGTTCATCGACGGGCTGCCGTACGCGCTGCAGGAATCGGCCAAGATCGACGGCGCGAATGACTTCACGATCTACTGGCGCATCATCCTGCCGCTTACGAAGCCGGCGCTCGCGACGATCGCGCTGTTCGTCGCGGTGGGGCACTGGAATTCCTGGTTCGACACGTACCTGTTCAATTCGCAGGCCGAACATTTGACGACGCTGCAGTACGAGCTCATGAAAGTGTTGCAGAGCACGCAATCGAACGTCGACTACCGGGCGCGCAACATGACCGAGGTGATGGCGCAGATTTCGCCGGAATCGGTCAAGATGGCGATCACGATGGTCGTCACGCTGCCGATCCTGTTCGTCTATCCGTTCCTGCAGCGGTATTTCGTGAAGGGCATGACGCTCGGCGCGGTCAAGAGCTGAACGTCCGCCCGTCCGGGGAATGGTTGGCGCTTGCTACTGTCCGAATGCCGGTATTGGCGGGCTCTGCCCGATCACCAATACATCATGACTCCGATTACGCATGGGAGGGGTATCAGACAGCATGTACCGAAAGAAAAAATGGTGGGTCCTGATGCTCGCCGTCGTCATGCTGGCCGGGCTGATCGCGGGCTGCGGCGGCAAGAAGAACGACGGCGGAGGGAGCGGAGGCGGCAACGCCGGCGGCGGAACGTCGACGTCCGCAGGCAGCGGAAGCGGCTCCGGCTCCGGCGATTCCGGAGGCGGGGAACTCGAGCCGATCACCTTCACGTTCTACGGCGCGGACCCGAACCCGAACTGGCAGAACATGCAGGACGCCGTCGGCCGGGCGATCACGGCGGCCACGGGCGTGACGCTCGACGCGGAGTTCGAGGTCGGCGATCCGCAGCAGAAGATCTCGCTGATCGCGGCGTCGGGCAAGTATCCGCACCTGATCAGCCCGAAGGGCGATCTCGGCAAGCTGGTCGAAGCCGGCGCCATGCTCGACCTGACGGACCTGATCGAGCAGCACGCGCCGAACATCAAGAAGCTGTTCGGCGACCAGATCAAGCGGCTGCGTTACAGCGAAGACGATCCGTCGATCTACGTCATTCCGACGTACGCGGAAGTCGGACAGACTTACTTCGACGCGGGCGGCGGCTTCCAGCTGCAGCACCGGGTCGTGAAAGAGCTCGGATTCCCTCGCATCCGGACGGTGAAGGACTTCGAGAACGCGATCCGCGAGTATCTGAAGAAGCATCCGACCGACGAGAACGGCAACAAGAACATCGGGCTGACGCTGAACGCGGACGACTGGCGCATGTACATTTCGGTCACGAACCCGGCGTTCTACACGACGGGCGGCCCGGACGACGGGGAGTATCACATTAATATCGACACGTATGAAGTCACGTACCATTTCCGCCGGCCGATCGAGAAGGAATATTTCCGCTGGCTGAACCACATGAACGCGGAAGGGCTGCTCGATCCGGAAAGCTTCGTGCAGAAGTACGACCAGTATCTGGCGAAAATCGCGTCCGGCCGCGTGCTCGGCCTGATCGACCAGCGCTGGGACTTCCAGGAAGGCGAGAACGCGCTCAAGGCGGAAGGCAAGTTCGAATACGGCTACGGCCACTATCCGGTTACGCTGACGGAGGAATTCAAGGAGACGTCGTTCTGGCCGGTCGGCTTCAGCCCGGGATGGGGCGTCGGCATCACGGTCGACTGCCCGGATCCGGTCCGCGCAATCAAGTTCCTCGACTTCCTCGCTTCCGAGGAAGGCCAGATCCTCGACAACTGGGGCATCGAAGGCGAGCATTACGTCTACGAGAACGGCAAGCGCGTCATTCCGGAAGCGATCACGGAGCGCAAGAAAACCGACCCGACGGGCTTCCAGCGCGAATCGGGCATCGGCCTTTACCACAACCTGGGCGCCCACTACGGCGACGGCGTGCTCGACTCGACGGGCAACTACTACACGACCAACTTCCCGGAACAGATCGTCGCGACCTACAACGACGCCGAGAAGGAAGTGCTGGCCGCTTACGGCGCGACGACGTGGAAGGATCTGTTCCCGAGCGAGAACGAGTTCCCGGTCAAGCCCTGGGGCGCGGCCTGGAACATCCAGGTGCCGGCCGACAGCGAGCTGAACGTGCTGCAGGAGCGGATGAAGGAGATCACTTGGCGCCGGATTCCGCAAGCGATCCTGGCTCCGCCGGAAGACTTCGACCGCATCTGGGACGAATACCAGCAGGAGCTGCTCGACGCGGGCGTCGAGAAGATGGAAGACGAATACGAGAAGCTCGTCCGGGCGCGCGTCAAGCTCTGGAACGAGTGATCGGAAGAGCGGAGAGTCCGCGTCAGGCGGGCTCTTCGCTTTTTGGCGCGAAGCGGTGACTTGCGCGGCTGCAACGAGGATGCCTCATTGCAGCCGTCGCGCGCAGCCCGGAGTTCCCCGCGCCTGGATCGGCTCGAGCAGGGAAATCTGCCGTTTGCCTGCCTTGAGCAGCGCAACGCGTCGGTACCGTTCATGCCGGGGCTTGAGCGATTTGTCCGCAATGAGCGCGACAACCGACGCGCCGGGTTTCAGACAGGGGAGAAGGCTGTCCAGCGTCATGCCGGCCGGATCGGCGCTTCCGCTCCGCCATCCGGTCAGTTGGCCGTAAGGCAGATCGGCGATGACGATGTCTGCGGGGCCGAAGCCGCCCTCCCGGAAAAAATCGGGCGCTCCGGCCGTGATATCCGCCTGGAACACTTCGATCGCTTCGATCGGACCGCGGGCCCGGTATCCCTCAAGGATCGCCGCGCTTTCCAGCGCTTCCCGATGGGACGGTTTGCCGAATTGCGCATAAAGTTCCCGGAGCTGCTCCGTTCGCGCCCGCATGCCCGCCTCGGTCAGCAGCGACAGATTGCGCCGCGCGATCTCGAGCATCGACGCATCGATGTCGGAGGCGAGAACGGCGCGGATGCGCGGACCGTGCAGCAGGCCGATGACCGTCAGCAGGTAGCCGCTGCCGCAGCAAGGGTCGTAGACCGCGTACGGCCCGACGCAACCGCGCTCCTCCAGCGCATGAAAGCACCGTTGCGCGATTTCGTCCGCGAGCCGCACCGGAAACGGCGCGGCGCCCCTGGCATTGTACAAGACCCGGCCGCTCGCGAAATGTTCGCGGGGTTCGCTTGCCGCAAATCGATATTCCAAACCGCATCACCTGGCCAATCCGTCATACGGGCATCATACCACAATTCGCCAGCAATCGGCAGGAATCAGGAGCACAGGGGCCAATATTAATTGGAAGAACGATACAAAAAGCGGGGGAAGGCCGTTGCTGATTCTGAAGCCCAAAATCGACCGCATGTTCAACCGGATGTTCGTCCTGCAGACGTTCACCCGCTGGCATTTCGGAGTGGCCAACGCGGTGTACGCGGAGGCCTGGCTGAAGGAGACGGGGCCGCTGGAGCCGGCCGAGAGCGCCGCTTTGGAGAAGCTGAGACTCAAGCTGATCGAAGGGGACGGCTGCGCCATGATGCGGAGGGTCGCGCGCGGTCTGCCGCCGGACGACGCGTGGGCGGAGGCGGAACGGATTCTCGGACATCGCGCGGATCGCATCCTGGACGCCGCGGAGGAAGCGCTCGAAATCGTCCGGCGGCGCCTTCAGGAACCTCCCGCGTGGTTCGCGGAGATGAACCGCAGGGTGGATGCGTTGTTCGGCATCTCCGAAGAGCATCCGCTCGAGGTCTGGCTTCTGCCCAGCCCGAAGGGGTGGACGGGCGGCACCGGCAACATGCTGGTCGGGGAAGGGGCGATAACGCTCGAATGCTCGGGAAACCCCGGCTGGTACGAAGCGGAGCTGTTCATCACGGTGCTTCATGAAGCCATGCATGCGATCCATCAGGAAATCGCGCTGATCCCGATCGTGGACCGCATGTTGACCGAGCCGGCCGGACGCGAACTTGCGGCGCGTTACGCGAATTCGCCGCCGGACCGGATCGGCGTCTCGGCGTCCGACACGATCGGCGAATTCGCCGTCCATTCCATCCTGGACGTGCTGCGGCGGGACGCCGGACTGGGAGAGACCGAGCCGTTCTGGCGGCAAATCGGGGAAGAGGCGGAAGCCTATTTCGCCGATCCGCATGCCGGCTGGCCGGACGGCCGGATCTACGACGCCTGGGTGCTGAACGGGGCGCGTCCGATGATCAAGCCGGCCGAGGATTACGTCCGAAGCGGCCGGCCGATCGACGAGGCGTTCGTGGAGACGTCGCTCCGGGTGATCCGGGATACGATCGATCGATACGAAAGGGCGGCGTCATGACCGCGGCGCTTCCGCGGCAAGCCGGTTTTCCAGTCTCTCAAGCTCCGTAAGCAACGGGGACATCTCCGGCGCGGCATCATCGGCAAGGCGCGCCGGTTCCGGCTCGGACCGCTCCCGGACAGACGCGGCTTCGGCAACCGGCGCCGGATCGTCCCCGGCGATGCCCTCGATCCAGGCCGCATAGAACCGGCCCAGCATCCGGACGGAAGCCGGGACGAGCAAGGCGAGCAGCAGCCCCGAGCCGCCGACGATCCAGGACTGTTCGTACGGGGTGAGGCCGAATGTACGGGTCAACCATTCGAACAGCCACCCGTCCGCGAACAGCGTGTATTCGAACCTTGCCTCGACGACGTGCCATACCCCGGGAGCGAGCAACAAGGCCAGCGCCGTCAGCGGCGCAAGCAGCGCGAGCGTGAAGCAGACCGCGCCGGCGGGCAGCTGCAGCAAGCCGTATACGACGCCTCGGTACGACCGCCTGTCGGCGAAAACGGACAGCAAGCCGCCCAGCCCGCGCCGTTCGCGCGACGGACCGCCATCGCCGTCCTTCGGCTTCCCGGCAGCCGGCATCCGGCGGCCCGACCAGGCGGATGTCCGTTCGTATTCGCTTTCCAGCATCCGACGGCAGACGATCAGCGCGAACGCGAGCAGCGGAATGCCGATGACGATCGCGGAGGCGGCGACGCCGACCGAAAGTCCCGCAACCGTAACAACGAACGCCCCGATCCCCTTCGGCAGCGACAGGACGAGCAGCTTCCAGGCTTCCCATGCGGACAGTTTCTTCATCGCAAACGAACCACGCTTTCCCGAGTTGTTGTCGAATCACCCCCATCGTACCGCGCCGCGGGCCATCCCGCATCGGCTTCACGCCGGACAACCAGCCTCGACCCGGGACCGGCCGAGCGCCCGACGTTCGGCCGGGATTCGTCAAATAGCAATCAAACACCCCCCCTTGATGTTCGGAGCTTGTGAGCCTGTTTGTTGCTGTAATATAATAGATCCGATAGCGCTTTCCAATCCGGCGGTCAAGACAATTTGCCTGGTTTATCAGGTTCATTCGACAACCGAAACGGAGGTCGTACGGTGCCCCAATCTTTCCGTGTCACACGCAAGCTGACGGTTTCCGCGCTCCTGATTCTGGCGGCGATCGCGGCGGCCGTCCTGATCTGGGCGACCGCCCGGCAAGCCGAAACGGACACGGCGGACGGAGGAACGCCCGCATCGGCCGAAACCGGACGGGACGCGGCGTCTTCCGATGACGGGGGGACGCCGGTCGTGAGTCTGGTCGATCCCGACGCGTCGCCGATGACGCGCTCGCTCTTTCAATACCTTCGGGAATCGCGTGGCAAGCGCATCCTGTTCGGCCACCAGCACGCGACGACCGTGGTCATCGCGCTCACCGGCAATCCGATCCAGTCGGACGTCTACAATTCGACGGGTGATTTTCCCGCCGTCTTCGGCTGGGACACGCTGAGCATCGAGGGCAAGGAGAAGCCCGGAATCCAGGGCGACATGGAAGCCAGCCGCGACCGGCTGATCGAGAAGATGAAGGAAGCGCACAAGCTCGGCGGCATCATCACGCTCAGTACGCATCTGCCGAACTTCGTCACCGGCGGCAGCTTCTACGACACCTCCGTCGGCGCGGTCGCGCACATCCTGCCGGGCGGCGACAAGAACGCCGAATTCAACGAAATGCTCGACCACATCGCCTACGTGGCGAACAACCTGAAGGACGACGACGGCGAGCTGATTCCGATCCTGTTCCGGCCGTTCCACGAGCAGAACGGCAGCTGGTTCTGGTGGGGCGCTCCGCACACGAAGACGAGTGACTATATCGCGCTGTACCGGTACACGGTCGAGTATCTGCGCGACCGGAAGGGCGTCCACAACTTCCTTTACGTGTTCTCGCCGAACGGTCCGTTCTCCGGCAGCGAGAAGACGTATCTTCAGACCTGGCCGGGTGACGAATATGTCGACATCCTCGGCATGGACCAGTACGACAACCAGGATTTCCCCGGCAGGCGGAACTTCCTGCAAGGCCTGGCGAAGGATCTCGCGATGATCAACCGGCTGGCGGACGCGAAGGGCAAGATCGCGGCGCTGTCCGAATTCGGCTACAGCCCGAAGGGGATGAAGACGGAGGGCAACGGCGATCTGCGATGGTTCACGAAGGTGCTCGACGCGATCAAGTCCGACCCCGACGCGAGGCGGACCGCCTACATGCTGACGTGGGCGAACTTTTCGACGAACGGCAATCTGTTCGTCCCGTACAAAAACGCCGCGCTGCTGGGGGACCACGAGCTGCTGCCGGACTTCATCGCGTTCTACGAGGACGAATACACGGCGTTCGCGGGCGACCTGTCCGGGGTGTACGACAAGCGGGTCGAAGCCGCCCCGAAAGAGCCGTTCCTGCATATCGCGACGCCGACGGCCGGAACCGAGGCGGTCGGCCGGACCGTGATCCGGGCGCGGGTCGCGCACGCGGCCGGGGCGGACGTCACGTTCGCCGTCAGGGGTTCGGCGGACCGCGTCCCGATGAAGCTCGACCCCGACACCGGCTATTACCTGGCCGAATGGGAGCCGGACCCGTCGCTCGTCGGCGGCAAGACCGTCATCGGGGTGAAGGCCGTGCTGGACGACGGCACGACGCTGGAAGACGCGGTCGAGGTCAAGGTCGGTTCGGGCAAGCCTCCGGTCGCGGAACTGCTGCACGACTTCGAGTCGTCGGTCGAAGGATGGGCAATCAACAACGACAACGGCGGCGTCTGGAACACCGCGAAGGCGACGGGACCGGCGGTGTCGGCGGACGCGGCGTCGAGCGGCCGGAAGTCGCTCCGGGCCGATTTCGAGCTCGGCGGCGGCAGCTTCGAGCTGACGCGCGTCGAAGACGTCGACCTGAGCGGCGCGCTCGCGCTCGAGGCGAAGGCGCTCGTCCGGCTCGGCGAAGGCTCCGACGCGGGCGCCGGCGTTCGCGCGAAGCTGTACATCAAGACGGGAGACAAATGGGCGTGGACCGATTCGGGCGAGAAGGCGCTCGACGGCGACTTTGTCACGATCCGCTTCGATCTGTCCAACGTCGGCGATCTGGAGAAGGTGCGGGCGATCGGCATGCAGATTCTGACCGATCCCGACTCCCGGGGCACCGCGTCGATCCGGCTCGATGAAGTGGCCTTGTACCGGCCGGCGGATTAAGCGGACGTTACGCGCTCATGCGGGGGGTATGGCAGAAGCGATGATTTCCGACAACCGGCCCCGGGCGGTGCTGTTCGATCTGTTCGAGACGCTCGTCACCGAATTCGCGGACGGCAGGAGACGGGCGCGCCGGGATTTCGACTACCGGTCGCTGCTCGGACTGGACAACGACACGTTCAGGAAAGAATGGAACGCCCGCGTCATGCGCCGGATGACCGGGGAGCTCGACTTTTTTGCCGTCATCCGCGAGATGCTGGACGCGCGCGGACTGCCCTGGCCGGAAGAGACGGCGCGCATGCTGTACGAGGAACGGGTGCGGGAGAAGCGGGCCGTTTTCAGCGGCATCGACCCCGACATCATCCGGATGCTCGCGCGGCTCAAGGGGATGGGGCTCAGGCTCTGCCTCGTCAGCAATTGCTCGGAGGAGGAGGTGCGGGGATGGGACGATTGCGACCTCGCGCCCTTCTTCGACGAAGTCGTGTTTTCCTGCGAAGTCGCCGCGGCCAAGCCGGCCCCCGTCATCTACCGGATCGCGCTCGAGCGGATCGGCGCCTCGCCGGGGGCAGGCGGTGTTCGTGGGCGACGGCGGGTCGCGCGAGCTCGAAGGCGCGGCGCGCGTCGGCATCCGGCCGCTGCACGCGTACTGGTACAACCGGACGATTCCTTCCGATTATCCGAAAATGCATCATCCGAAAGAGGTGGCCGAAGCCGTCGAACGGATGTTGAAGGAGGAAGCGCATGCCGATGAATGAAGCCGGGCGAACCGGGACCTGGCCGGCGCTGTCCGGCTTGCTGCTCGTGTATGTGGAATACTCGATCCTCGTGTTTGTGCTGCGGGGGTTGTCGCTTTACTTCATCCTGACCGGCGACATCGGCATCATGGCGGGGAGCGGCGATTTCCGCTTTCACTTCTGGACGTCCGTGCTGCTGGAACTGCTGTCGGCCGCCGTGCTCGCGCTGATCTGGCTGCGCAATCCGCTTGCGCGGCCGGCCGCCGTGATCCGGGAGGCCTTGTTGCCGGCCGTCGTCGCGGTTCGGGCCCTCTGGTTCGGCGCGGACACCATCTGGTGGGAGATCGCCGCCCTCGAGATCGCGGCCGGCGTTTTCTGGGTCGCCTGGTTCCTCGGGTCGCGGCGCGCGCGCCTACATTTCGCGGCCGCGCGGGACGACGCGGACGCGGCCTGACCGCTTTGTGAGACCCGTCATGCCGGACCGCCGGCGACTGTGCTATAATGCTGTAGACTGAGAGATACGAGGGGGAACCGCATTTGCGCATCGGAGCGATCGAAGCCGGCGGCACGAAGTTCGTGTGCGGCGTCGGCGACGAACACGGCAATATCGAAGACCGCGTGACTTTCCCGACGGAGCGGCCCGAGCCGACGCTGGAGCGGGTGATTGACTATTTCCGGGACAAGAAGGTCGAGGCGATCGGCATCGGCACGTTCGGTCCGATCGACATCAACCCGGACAGCCCCACCTACGGCCATGTGACGACGACGCCGAAGCCCGGCTGGTCGGGATTCGACTTCCTCGGCACGATGAAGCGGGCGTTCGACGTGCCGTTCGGCTGGGACACCGACGTGAATGCCGCGGCGTACGGCGAGGCGACCTGGGGAGCGGCGAAGGGGCTCGACAGCTGCGTCTACTACACGTTCGGCACGGGCGTCGGCGTCGGCATCTTCGCGGAAGGCCGGCTCGTGCACGGCCTGCTGCATCCCGAGGGCGGACACGTCCTGATCCGCCGCCATCCCGACGATGCCTTCGCGGGATGCTGCCCGTACCACGGCGACTGCCTGGAGGGGATGGCCGCGGGCCCGGCGATCGAACGGCGCTGGGGCGCGAAGGGGAGCGAGCTGCCTCCGGACCATCCGGCGTGGCCGATGGAGGCGTTCTACATCGGACAGGCGCTCGCGTCGGCCATCGTGCTGCTCTCGCCGAAGAAGGTCATCCTCGGCGGCGGCGTCATGCACCAGAAGCAGCTGTTCCCCCTGATTCGCGGGGAAGTGCGGCGGAATCTGAACGGCTATGTGGCGCACGACGCGATTCTGAAGCACATCGACGACTACATCGTGCCGCCGGGACTCGGCGACAACGCCGGACTGTGCGGGGCGCTCGCCCTCGGGCTTGCCGCGCTGCGCGGCGGGTCGCGATCCTGACGCGATGAAACGCCGCCTTCCCGCCATGCCGCGGGAAGGCTTGTTTCATGGACGGGAGGATGACGGGCATGACGGTCCTGCAGAACATTTCCCTGCTTCTTACGGCTTGCAACCTCTTGTTCGCCGCGACGATCGTCTTCCTGGAGCGCCGGCATGTGGCGGCGACCTGGGCCTGGGTGCTGGTCCTGGTGTTTCTTCCCGGTCTCGGCTTCATTCTGTATCTGGTGTTCGGGCAGAACCTGCGCCGCCGCCGGTTCTTGCGGATTCGCGCCGCGAACCGGACGCGGATCGTCGGCATCGTGAATCGCCAGCGCGAACTGTTCGCGGAAAGCCGGATCGCGTTCAACGACCCGCGGATGGAGGCGCATCGCGATTTCATTTACATGAACCTGTCGAGCGCCCACGCGATCTACACGCAGGACAACACGGTCGACATCTTCAGCGACGGCGATTCGAAATTCGAGCGGCTGCTCGCCGACATCGAAGCGGCGACGGACCATATCCATCTGATGTACTACATCGTGCGCGACGACGAGATCGGCCGGCTGCTGCTGGCCAAGCTGGCCGAGAAGGCCGCATCCGGCGTGGAGGTTCGCTTCCTCGCCGACCATATCGGCTCGCACCGGCTGCCGCGCCGATTCTTCCGGCCGCTGATCGAGGCGGGCGGGCAGGCGGCGTTCTTCTTCCCGATCCGGTTCGGCCAGTTCAGCCCGCGGATTAATTACCGCAACCATCGCAAGCTGGCCGTCATCGACGGCACGATCGGCTATATCGGCGGGTTCAACGTCGGCGACGAATACCGCGGACGGGATCCGAAACTGGGGTTCTGGCGCGACACGCATCTCCGCGTGGAAGGATCGGCCGTGCGCCAGATGCAGGCGCGCTTCCTGTTCGACTGGAACCTCGCGGTGCCGGACCGGCCGCTCGTCACGGGGGAACGGTATTTTCCGGAACGGCCGGGTCCGGGACGCGTCGGCATGCAGATCGTCTCGAGCGGCCCCGACCAGGACCTGGAGCAGATCCGGAACGGATTCATCAAAATGATCCACGAGGCCGAAACGTTCATCTATATCCAGACGCCGTACTTCGTGCCGGACGAGAGCTTCCTGACCGCGATCCGGATCGCGTCGCTCTCCGGCGTCGACGTCCGGCTCATGATTCCGGAACGCCCCGACCACCGGGTGGTCCATTACGCGACGTTCGCCCATCTCGACGAGCTGCTGCAGACCGGTGTGAAGGTGTACCTGTACCGCAAAGGCTTCCTGCACGCCAAGACGATCGTCGTCGACGGCAAAATCGCGACGGTCGGCACCGCCAACATCGACAACCGCAGCTTCCGGCTCAACTTCGAAGTGAACGCGTTCCTGTTCGATTCCGACGTCGCGGGCCGGCTCACGGCGCTGTTCGAGGAGGATCTGGCGGAATGCGTCGAGCTGACGCCGGAGATGTACCATAACCGGCCGCTCGCGCACAAGGCGCGGGAATCGGTGGCGCGGCTGCTGTCGCCGATCATGTAGCGGCCATACAGAGAGAAAGGAAGCCATGCCGGGCGCAAAGCGCCGCGGCGTGGAGGTGAAGTTCATGGAGAGGAATTGGAGAAAACCGGATCTTCTCAGGCGTATCGGCCGGTACGCGGCCGTCCGGTCGGCTCGGGCGTTCCGGCGCGACACGCCCGGCTGGATGGCCGCGAGCGCCGGCGTCGCCGTCGTCTGGACGGCGGCCGTGGCGGTCAGCGCCCTCGGCATCCCGACCGGGCTCGGCTACGGATTCGACGCGACGCTGCTCATCGCGGCCAGCCTGTTCGGCCTGTGGGCGGGAGGCGCGGCGCTGGCGTATCTTTTCTCGCTGGCCAGGCTGCCGGTTCCGCGGCTGTTCTTCGGCGTCTTCCTGACCTCGGCGTCCGGCATGTCATACGCGCTGGCCGATACCGGCATGGGCTGGGCGGGGCCCGTCGTCGCCGCGGTCGCCACGGGTCTGGGCGCCGCGGCGGGCGGTCTCGTCATGGCGATCGCCGGCGCCCGGCGCAATCCGCTCCGCTCGGCGGCGGCGGTCGCCGCCGCGGCCGCCCTCGGCAGCCTGCTCACGGCGGGAACGCCGCTCGTTCCGGACGGCGAGCCCGAGCTGCTTACGGTGGACGACCGGATCGTCGAGGCGGAAGCCATCGCCGAACCGGATGACGCGGGCGCGCCCGACGCCGGCCCCGGGCCTTACAAGTACACCCTGTTCACCTACGGCAGCGGCACGGACCGGCACCGCGCGGAATTCGGCGAAGGCGCGGCCGTCGTCACCCGGACGGCCGACGCGAGGCGCATCCATCCGAAATGGTCGCCGATCCGCAGCCGGTTCTGGGGATTCGGCACGAGCCGGCTTCCGCTCAACGGCCGGGTGTGGATGCCGGAGGGGGACGGGCCGTTCCCGCTCGTCCTGATCGTGCACGGCAACCATCTGATGGAAGATTTCTCGGACGAAGGGTACGCCTACCTCGGCGAACGGCTCGCGAGCCGCGGCTTCATCGCCGTGTCGGTGGACGAGAACTTCCTGAACTATTCGGTCTGGAGCGGCATTCCGAAGCCGGACATGAAGCTTAGAAGCTGGCTGTTGCTCCGGCATCTGACCGAAATCGTCGAACTGAGCCGGACGCCGGGCAATCCGTTCTCGGGCCGGGTCGATCCCGGGAAGATCGGCCTGGTCGGCCATTCGCGGGGCGGCCAGGCGGCGGCCATGGCGGCCGACCACACCCGCTGGTTCGCGGACGACCCGGCGCTGGATGCGATCGGCGGGGAGATCCGCATCGTCTCGGTGGCCGCGATCGCGCCGACGGACATGCCCGTGGACGGCAAGCTGGCGGAGTTGCGGGGCGTCAACTACCTGACGATCCACGGCTCCCGCGACGCCGACCTGCAAAACTTCTACGGCGACCAGCAGTATGTGCGGACGGCGCTGAACGGACGGGAAGACCGGTTCAAGGCGGAAATCTACATCGAAGGGGCGAACCACGGGCAGTTCAACACGTCCTGGGGGCGCTTCGACCTGTCGATGCCGGCGGGCATGCTGCTCAACACCCGCGACCTGATGGACGCCGACGCGCAGCGCGTAGCGGCGGCAAGCTACATCGCGGCGTTCATGGAGGCGACGCTGCGCGGCAGGGACGAATTCCGCAGCGTCTTCTCCGATCCGGAGATCCGGCAGTCCTACGCGTCCGGCGCCGTCGTCTTCGGCCGGTACGAAGCCGGCGATTACGCGGCGATCAGCCGGTTCGAGCATTCGGACACCCGTCATCTCCGGGACGGCGTCGCCGCCGAAGCGCAAGGCATGGCGGAGTGGAAGCACGCGGAGGCGCTGAACCGGGACGGCAAGGGCCGGGGATACAAGGGGCTGTTGCTGGCCTGGGAAGACGACGCGCGGTATGCGATCACGCTGGACGAGCGATTCCGGCAGACCGCCGGATGGGAGAGGGCGGGCGCGATCGCCCTGTCCCTCGCGGATCTGTCCCATGAACTGCCCGAGAGCGGCGCATACACGGTCGAGATCGAAGTCGAAGGGGCGGACGGCCGGACCGCGCGGCTGCCGCTCGACCGTTTCGGCGTGCTGAAATCGCCGCCCCGCGTCACCTACACGATCCACCGCTTCCTGGAGCGGCGGTTGGAGAACGGCAAATACAAGGCGGATGTCGAGCCCGTGTTCGAGACGTTCATCGTGCCGCTGGACGCGTTCGGGGATATGCTGCCGGGCCTTGCGGCGGGCGGCATCCGTTCGGTCGCGCTGCGCGTCGAGGGCGGGCCCGGGAAGCTCATGATGGATGACATCGGCTTTTATCCGGACAGGTGAAGGATCGCCTGTCCTTTTTGTTTGCGCGCGTTTCGCGGCGGGCGGCGGAGGCCATACTGATGACGTGGAAAGGAGGGGGACGGATGCCGATCCTTCCCGTGCACGAACGTCTGGCCGAACTGTGGGTGATCCGGAGCCGGCGTCCGCTGACGGAAGCCGAGGAGACGGACTTCGAGCACTGCCTCGCGCTCAACGCGTCGTATTGCCGGCAGCTCGCCCATCTGAAAAATCTGTCGCTGCTTGCGGCCATGACGAACGACACCGAATGGCAGCACGAGATCTGCCGGCAGATCGAGAAGTTGACGCGATGAACGGCGGCGGGAACTTTTTCGCGCATAACCGGAAACGGGACGGACATACTACATCTGGTCGGCGATGAGCCGGCGAAAATCCGACATTCACCAAGGAGGCGCTACATAGTGGCTGCGAATCTTGGCACACATGAAGTGATGGAAATCCACGAAGTGCTGAACGGCACGGTTGACGCGATCAACCAGATGCAGCTTCTGCGTCAGCGCGTGCGCGACCGGCGGCTGGCCCAGATTCTCGATCATCAGCTGCAGTTCGCGGTGACCGGGTACAACGCGATGGTGGATCTTCTGCATCGCCAGGGCGCGGGGCAGGCTGCGCCTTACCGGGCCTTGAAGAACAACTTCCAGCCGACCTACGGTCTCGACCACCCGGGCACGATCAGCCCGAACACGTCGCCCGACCAGCTCGACGACCGGGATGTGGCCAGCATTCTGCTCGGGCTGCACAAGGCGTCCGCCGCGAAGAAAATCCTTGCCGCGCTTGAGTGCGCCAATCCCGAAATCCGCCGCGCGATCCAGCAGGGCGCGATCAACTGCGCGGAACAGGCGTACGAAGTGTGGCAGTACATGAACGAACAGGGCTATTATCAGGTGCCGACGTTGAAGGAAGTGACGACGCAGACGATTTCGAACGTCTATCAGCCCGCCGGCACGCCGCAGAACGTCCCGACGAATCCGGCCGGCGTGCAATGGCAGCAGCCGCAGCAAAACTTCGAGAACACGCTGCAATAAGATCGTCCAGGGGAGAACGACCCGCGAGCCGGGTCGTTTTCTCGCATCGGGCGGTTCGGCCATGTGCGGAAAGGAGCGATGAACGGTGGCGGAACGGAATGTGCTGGCCTATTTCAGGAGCGAGGAGGAGGCGAAAGCGGCGCTGGAGCGGATGAACGGACTGAACATCTCGGACAGTTCGATCCGGCGGGTCGACCGGTATCCGGGCGGCGGGATGCACGACATCATGAACCCGGTGAGCGGCGATTTTCCGGGACTCGGATTCCTCGTGTACGGGACCGACTTCACGAACAGCAGCGCCGGGATTCTCGCAGCGGCCGATGTCAGCGCGAGCGGGCTCAGCTCGGGCGGACCGGACAACCGGGTGACCGGGCGGGACGTGCTGCTCACGGTCGTCGTGGACGAACGGGACTACGAGCGGGCGGTGCGGATCGCGATGGACGGGGGCGCGGTCGTCTAGCCGGACGAAAGCTTTTCCCGGGCGGGCGGAATGGGATATGATGGTTCATGAGGTGAGCGAAATGAACGATACCCGATGCGGAACCGATGTGCTCGATCTTCTCCTGAACCATCGGTCGATCCGCGCGTTCCGGGACGAGCCCGTGCCGGAGGCGGATCTTGAGGCGATCATCCGGGCGGCGCAAATGGCTTCGACATCGTCCAACATGCAGGCGTACTGCGTCATCCGCGTGACGGATCGCCGGCTGCGCGCCGAGCTGGCGGAAATCGCGGGGCGGCAGCAATACGTCGTCGATTGCCCCGAGTTCCTCGTCTGGTGCGCCGACCTGGAGCGGCTGCGGATCGCGGCCGGGCTCGAGCCGTCCGTTATGCCCTGCAACGCCGAGGCCTATACGATCGCGGCGATCGACGCGGCGCTGGCCGCGCAGAACGCGGCGGTCGCGGCGGAATCGCTCGGCTACGGCATCTGCTACATCGGCGCGATCCGGAACGACATCGCGAAGACCGCGGAGCTGCTCTGCCTGCCGGGGCGCGTCGCGCCGCTGTTCGGCATGTGCGTCGGCCGGCCGGACCAGGCGCCGCTGCGCCGTCCGCGGCTGCCCGCGCGGGCGGTGCTGCACGAGAACCGGTACGACGCGTCCGTGTACGGCAGGGCGATAGCGGAGTATGACGCCGCGCACGCCGATTATCTGAGGGAGCGGAGCGGCGGCCGGCAATCCGCCGGCTGGTCGGAGCAGATGCGGGAGAGGCTGTCCCGTCCGCCGCGCAGGATCGGCGGATTCCTGCGGAAGCAGGGGTTCGACCTTGCGGATTGAGGCCGGGGATGCGGTCCCTGCACCAACAAAACAACCTCCCGTCCGCGGCCGGACGGGAGGTTGAATGTTTCGGACGGTTCTGTTAGAATAAAAAAATGGAACCCATGTTCCGGAAACGAGCATACATATACTCATTATAATTATAATGGGTTACGCCTTGCGTGTCAACTGTTTTTTCACAAATCAGCGAGAGGGGTGTCGGATCGGAATGGACAGCAGGGATCCGCGGTGGAGGGAAGAGCAGGCCCGCGTCGACCGCGTCACCGGGAGCATCAGGCGGACCATCGGAAGGCTTGAAGAAGAAATCGGCGCGGTCCGGTCCGAGGCGTTCGAGATCCGCAAGCATTTCTGGGACGAGGTCACGGTCAACTTCAGCACGTTCGACGACATCCAGGAGACGTACTTCAGCATGAAGCAGCAGGCGGACCTGCTGGCGGAGCGCGAGCGCACCGAACGGCACTCCGCCGAATACGTGAACCGGCTGAAACGGCTCGCCGATTCGCCGTATTTCGGACGGATCGATTTCCGCGAAGCGGGCGCGGACAAGGCCGAGTCCATCTATCTCGGCATCGCCTCCTACCGCGAGGAGGACAGCGACGAATTCCTCGTGTACGACTGGCGCGCGCCCGTCTCCAGTCTGTACTACGACTACCCGCCCGGCCCGGCCGAGTACGAGACGCCATCCGGCAGCGTCTCCGGCGAGTTGGAGCTGAAGCGGCAATTCGTCATCCGCGGCGGCGAGATCCGCTGCCTGTTCGACACCGGCGTGACGATCGGCGACGAGCTGCTGCAACAGGTGCTGAGCCGCACGTCGGACTCGGCGATGCGGAGCATCGTGGCGACGATCCAGCGCGAGCAGAACCGGATCATCCGCAACGACCGGAGCCGCATGCTGATCGTCCAGGGGGCGGCCGGCAGCGGCAAGACGTCCGCCGCGCTGCAGCGGGTCGCGTATCTGCTGTACCGGTACCGCGGCACGCTCAGCTCCGACCAGATGGTGCTGTTCTCGCCGAACCCGATGTTCAACAGCTACGTCTCGTCCGTGCTGCCGGAGCTCGGCGAGGCGAACATGATCCAGACGACGTTCCAGGACTACCTCGAACTCCGGCTCGGCAGGCAGTTCCGCGTCGAGGACGCGTACGACCAGCTTGAATACGTCCTGACCCGCGAAGGCGACGCCGAATACGGGACGCGGATGGCCGCCATCCGGTTCAAGTCTTCATCCGCTTATCTCGCGCTGATTCAGACGTACATCCGCAGTCTGGAAGCGTCCGGCATGCTGTTCCGCCCCGTGAAGTTCCGCGGCCGCACGATCGTGTCCGCCGACGCGATCGCCGCGAAATTCTACGGCCTGGATCCGTCCATCCGGCTCGCGAACCGGATCGAGCTGGTCCGGGATTGGCTGCTCGGACAGGTGAAGGCGTTCGCACAGACGCAGAAATCCGAAGCCTGGGTCGACGAGGAAATGCAGTACATGAACAGGACCGACTATCAGCGCGCCTACGCGAAGCTGCGGGCGAAGCGGCGGCATATCGCGCGCGCCACGTTCGACGACGCCGAAGCGGAGCGCGACCTGCTCGCCGAGGCGATCGTGAGCGCCGCGCTGAAGCCCGTCCGCGACCGCGTGCGCGCGCTCCGGTTCGTCGACGCGAAGGGGATCTACCGCCGGCTGCACGCCGATCCGGAGCTGGCGGCCTCGATCGCGAAAGAAACAAAGCTGCCCGGGGAGTGGCAGGCGATCGCGGAACTGACGGTCCGCGCGATCGACGAAGGCCGCTTGCCGTACGAGGACGCGACGCCGTACCTCTATCTGAACGAGCGGCTGAAGGGATTCCGCGTGAACACGAACGTCCGCCACGTGCTGGTCGACGAGGTGCAGGATTACACCCCGTTCCAGCTTGAATTCCTGAAATGGCTGTTCCCGCGCGCCCGCATGACGGCGCTCGGCGACCTGAACCAGTCCATCCACGCGCGGGAGTCGGTGCTGGAGGAAGGGGATCCGCTCACGAACCTGTACGGTCCGGAAGAGACGGAATGGATCCGGCTCACCCGCAGCTACCGTTCGACGCGGGAGATCGTCGAGTTCACCCGCGCCATGATCCCGGGCGGGGACGAGATCGAGCCGTTCAACCGGAGCGGCGAGAAGCCGTCCGTCCTGGTCGCCCGCGACCGGGACACGCTCCACCGGCGCATCGTAGAGTCGCTGGAGCGGCTGATGCGGGAAGGGTACGAGTCGGCGGCCGTCATCTGCCGCACCGCCGCCGAGAGCGAGGAAGCGCATCGGGCGCTGTCGGAGAAGCTGCCGGTCCGTCTCGTGAAAAAAGACACCCCGCAGTTCGAGAAGGGCATCTGCGTCATACCGGCCTATCTCGCGAAGGGCGTCGAGTTCGACGCGGTGCTGATCTACAACGCGTCCGACGAGGTGTACGCGCGGGAAAGCGAGCGGCGGCTGTTCTACACGGCGTGCACGCGGGCGATGCACGCGCTGCAGGTGTTCGTCCTCGGCCGGCCTTGCCGCTTCCTCGAGGACGCGCCCGCGGAGACGTACCGGATGGAGCAGTTCGTATGACGGGAGCCCATTGGCTGCTCGCGTACGTCGCGGCCATGAGCCTGGCGCTGATGGGGATGATGGGCGCGGACAAACGCCGCGCCCGAAAAGGCCGCCGCCGGATCTCCGAGCGGCGACTGCTGTTTGCCGCGCTGCTCGGCGGCGCGGCGGGCGGGTGGATCGGCATGCGGCTGTTCCGGCACAAGACGAAGCACCGGATGTTCGCGCGCGGCCTGCCTTTTTTGACGATGCTGCATCTGGCCTTGATCGCGGCCGCGTACGGTCTGGCGGCGCGATAGTCGCGATATCAGGGATTATTGCGCGCGTCTCCGCCACAGCAGGCACAGAAACGCCGCGATGAGCGCGAAGACGGCGCCGCACAGGAATCCGCTGTCGATGCCCCAGGCGTCGTTCAGGAACCCCGCGAGATAGGGGCCGCCGAACATGCCGGCCGCGTAGAGGGCCTGGTAAAAGCCCATCGCGGTCGCCCGCTTCGGGCCGGGCACGTCCTGGATCGCCGCGCCGAGCAGGAGCGGCAGGTACAGCCCCTGGGCGAACCCGTTCAGCGCCTGCGTCGCCATGAGCGCCGGCAGCGAAGGCGACCAGACGATCGCCGCCGTGCAGAGGCCGGCAAGCGCGTAGCCGATGAGCATCGTGTTCCAGACGCCGATCTTCGGCGCGATCCATTTGCCGCTGTACAGCGACGCGAAGGCGTGCGGAATCATGAACGCGAAGACGATCCAGGTCAGATCGGCGTTCGAGGCACCCAGATCGTTCACGGCCTTGAGCGGCGTGAAGCCGAACATCGTGATGAACAGCACGCAATGGCCGAGGATCGAGAGCAGCGACACCTTGAGCAGCATCGGCTCGCGCACGACGGCGCCGACATCCGAGAACGTCATCGGATTGCGGGCGACGCCGCCCTTCGGCTCCCGGATGAAGAAGGCGGCGATCAGCCCTGCGGCGGCGACGGCCGCGCCCGTGACGAACGGCGCGTTCCAGCCGCGGGCGTCCGCCAGCCATCCGCTGATGCCCATGCCCGCGATCTGGCCGGCCACGGTCATGAAGCTGATGTTGCTCATCGCCCGGACCGCTTGGGTCTCGGCGAAGTAGCCGGCGTAGAGCACCGTGAACGCGACCCAGGTCGAGGCGCAGATGCCGGACACCGCGCGTCCGGCCAGCGTCCAAAGCCAGGAATCGGGAGCAAGAAAAAGCAGGCAGCTGAGGGCCCCGCTTGCCATGCCGAGAATGATGAACGGCTTGCGCCGGCGCATCCGGTCCGACCAGATGCCCAGCGGAAATCGGCACAGCAATTGAACGAAGCCGTAGCTGCCGAGCACGAGCCCGATCGCCTGCAGGCTGAGGCCCCGGTATTCGAGATACGGGGTCAGGATCGGGACATAGATATACATGGTCGTCCAATATAATAGGGTAACGGCGATGAACAGCACATGATCCAATTGTGTGGCCGCAATCAACGGTTTTCCCGTTTGCAAGGCTTCCGAGCGCGATGTCAGCGTTTTCATGATTCACGTCTCCCCTGGATGTCTGGTGCGATCCCTAATCAACTCTACTCCCAATTGCATCCTTTGTCACTAGAAAAAAAAGACCGAACGCGTTATGATTGTACGGTACGCTTCAGCGGAAAGGAACAAATCGCCATGCCGCACACATTTGCTCATCCTTTCTTCGCGGCGCCGCTGAAAAAACTCGCGCCGCGCCCGTTGCGCGCGTCAGGCCTCGTTCTCGGCAGCATGGCGCCGGATTTCGAGTATTTTGCGGCGATGGAGCCGTACAGGACGATCGGACATACGCTGCCGGGTTTTTTCCTCGTCTGTCTGCCGCTGTGCGCGGCCGCCGCGCTCGTAATCGAGCGGCTCCTGCTGCCGACGTTGCCGCTGCTTCTGCCTTCGGCCGGCGGCCTCGACCGGTTCGCGGCGGAGCGGCTCCGGATGCGGCCGCTGGCGAAGGCCGGCGATTGGCTCGCGTTCCTCGTCTCGGCCTTCATCGGGTTTCTGACCCATCTGTTCATGGACGGCTGGACGCACGGACACACGTACTTTACGAACCGGTTCGCCTGGCTGCACGGGCCTGGAATCGGACGGTTCGTTCTTTATGAATCGCTGCAGTTCGTCTTCTCCGCTTTGGGCGCCGGCGCGATCGCGCTCTACGTCTTTCTGCGCTGGCGGGCCTGGCGGTCGGAATCCGGGGGCGGCGGATCGTCCGTACATCCGCTCGGGGACAAGCGGCGATTCCGCATGATCGTCGCGGCGGTGGCGGCCCTGGCGCTCTCCGGGAAAGCGCTGATCCATCCGCCCGGGTATTGGCTCGGCGCTGCCGTCATAGCGCCGTTCACGGCGCTCGCCGTCGGCTGGATGATCGCGGCGCTGATGAGACACAGCCGGCGGACGGCATGGGCGACGCTCGCGGCGCTGCTCGCCGTGATGGCCGGCTACGCATGCGTTGAAGCGATCCTGCCGCGCGTTTTGCGCGGAATCGACGACATCCGGCTGCCGGAGAATGGGCTCGAGATCCTCTGGATCGCGGCGCTGTGGGGCTACAGCCTGATCGCCGCCGGATGCGCCGCCGCCGCGCGGCCACGAAATCCGCGGAATATTCATCGCGACCACGTCAGGAGTGTGTGAAGATTGGAAGATCTGATCAAAGTCATCATCCTTGGAATCGTCGAAGGTCTGACGGAATTTCTGCCCGTCTCGTCGACCGGGCATATGATCCTGGCGGGGAATCTGCTTGGCTATGAAGGCGGGTCGGCGGATACGTTCAAGATCGTCGTGCAGCTCGGCGCGGTGCTGGCGGTGTTCGTCCTCTATTTCCGCCGGTACATGGACATCCTGAAAGACATGGTCCGCCTGAAGCTGAACGTGCCGAACAAGCTGAACGTCATCCACATGATTCTGGCGATGTTGCCGGCGCTCATCGTGTACCTGATCTTCAAGGATGTCATCAAGAACGTTCTGTTCGGTCCCGGACCGGTGCTGATCAGCCTCGTCGCCGGCGGCGTGCTCATGATCGTCGCGGAGCTGGCGAAGCGGAAGGTGACGAGCGAGAACACCGACGACATCACCTACAAGCAGGCGCTCGGCATCGGCCTGTTTCAATGCCTCGCGCTGTGGCCGGGCTTCTCCCGCTCGGGCTCGACGATCTCGGGCGGCATGCTGCTCGGTACGAGCCGGAAGGCGGCGGCCGACTTCACGTTCATCATCTCCGTGCCGGTCATGTTCGGCGCGACCGTGCTCGACCTGTACGACAGCCGCGACCTGCTGACGAAGGACGATCTGGTGCTGTTCCTGGTCGGCGGGGCCGCGTCGTTCATCGTCGCGATGCTGGCCGTCGTGACGTTCCTGAACCTGATCAAGCGGCTGCGGCTGACCTGGTTCGCGCTGTACCGTTTCGCGGTCGCGGGACTCTTTTACTGGCTTGTGATGGCCTGACGTCCGTGAAACGCTTCGCGGTCTGATCCGTATATGAAGCAAAACCGTTCAAGGAGATGAATGTCCGTGTACCTCTCGACAACACCGACGCTTGAAGGCAGACCCATACTGGACTATATCGGCATCGTGACCGGCGAAGCGATCATGGGCGCGAACATCGTGCGCGACTTCCTCGCGTCGATCACCGACATTGTGGGCGGGCGCTCCGGCTCCTATGAGAACAAGCTGAAAGACGCCCGCGATGTCGCCATCAGCGAGATGGTCGAGCAGGCTCGGCGGATGGGCGCCAACGCGATCGTCGGCATCGACATCGACTACGAAGTGGTCCGGGACGGCATGCTGATGGTTGCCGTCAGCGGCACGGCGGTTCGCGTGTAGGCCATTCGCGCAATACATCAGGAATCCGCATGACAGGCGGGCAGCTCCGACATCGTTCGGGGCTGTCTTGCATTGACGCAACTTTCGCGCCCGAGGCGTCGTCCAATAGTTGAGCGAAGGTCAGACAGAGCAGGGGGAGAGACCGTTTGAAAGACGCACCAGGTCAATGGAAGAGACGCCGGCTGCCGGCCTTGTTGGCCTCGCTGCTGGCGCTGCTGCTGATGTGGCCCGGCCTGCCGTCCGCCGCCGCGAAGGCGGAGGAAGGCATCGAGCTGCGGTGGGAGCTGGGATTCCGGTCCGTTTACAAGGAAGGGGAATACACGCGGCTCCTGCTCACGCTCACGAACCGCACGGGACGCGATCTGCGCGGAGATGTCATATTCGCATACAACGACGGGTTCCCGAAGGAGATCGCCGTGGCGGCCGAACTGCCCCGGGACACGCCGATTGTCGTCGAGATGACCGTGCCGGGCATGTACTACAACGAGGAAAACAACCGGTTCCGCTTCGACGAAGGCGGCGCCGGTTCCGGGCGGCAGGTCGCATGGCTGACCGACAAGCCGTATCTGGAGAGCGTCGGCTCGTCCTCGACGACGATCGGCGTCGTCGCGCGCGACCCGGACACGATGAACTTCCTCGCGCTGCTGGGGCCGCGGGGGTATGACATCCGGACGATCGCGCTGAAGGAAGACGATCTGCCGGCGGATTCGCTGCAGCTCGGCACGCTGGACATGCTCGTGGTGAACGACGTGCCGACCGGCGGATGGCCGCAGGACCGGATCGACGCGATCCGCGGCTGGATCATCCGCGGAGGAACGCTGGTCGTCTCCGGCGGGGCCGGCTATGCGAAGACGGCCGACGCGTTCGCCGATCTCGTGCCGGTCGCGCCCGGCGGGACGGCTACTCTCGACTCGACGCAGGTGCTCGAGGCGATCGGCGGGGAGCCGCTGGCGGCGGGCGCGCCGGTCACGGTGTCGACCGGAGAGTTTCAGGCCGGCTCCGTCACGCTGGCCGACGGCGGCGTCCCGCTTGCGGCCGTTCGCCCGTACGGCTCGGGCTATGTCGTGTACGCCGCCTTCGATCCGTCCCTCGAGCCGCTGGCCGGCTGGGGAGGAAACCCGGTGCTGTGGGAACGGATCCTGGGCAGCGCCGGTCTGTTGCCCAGCGCGATGCAGTCGTATTACGGGTACTACTACGATTTCTGGAATTATGATTCGGTGCTCGCCTATTTTCCGTCGCTGGAGCCGCCGAAGACCGGAAGCCTTTCGCTGTTCTTCATCGTCTACGCGCTGCTCGCGGCGCCGGTTCTGTACCTGCTGCTGCGAAAATTCGACCGCCGCGAGTGGATGTGGTGGCTGATTCCCGCGCTGTCCATCGCCTGCAGCGTCGTCATTTTCTTGCTGGGATCGGCAGACAAGCGGGAAGTGAAGGCGCACAGCGTCCGGGCGGTTCAGCTCTCGGGAGACGGCTGGGCGGACCGGTCCGCGGCGGCGGCCGTATTCGTCCCGTCCGGCGGCACGGTGAACGTCGCCTTCGACGGGGCCGGCATGGCGATTCCGCTCAGGGATGACGAATTCGTCTCCGGCGGCGTCGCCGATCTCAAGGGAAGCAAGCTGCTTCGGATCGCGGACGGGGAAGCGGCGGCCGTGTGGCGGGATGTGCCGTACTGGTCGATCCGCAAGGCGTGGGTCCATCTCGGCGCTTCTTCGGGCTACGGCCAATTCGACACGGGTATCGATTACAAGCAAGGCTTCTACCATATCGAAATCGCGAACAACACCGCGGCCGACCTGTCGCACGTCCACGTGTTCATGAACGGCACGGCGTACCGCGTCGGCGATCTGAAGCGCGGGGAATCGGGGACGGTTACGGTCCCGTACAGCGGCAATCCGAAGTTCACCGTCGGATACGGCTCGTACGGCCACCTGCTGTTCCCGCGTCAGGGCGGACATGATCCGCACGCGCGCGAGCGCGGCCTGTTGGAAGCCTTCCTGAACGACCGCCGGCACAACGGAATCAGAGGGGACATGCCGCTGATCGTCGGTTTCAGCGCCGACCGCGAAGGCTGGTTCGAGGTGAACGGCTCGGAAGCGCCGTCCGACAACGTGACGCTGTGGCTGCAGGCCCTCGACCTGTCGAACGCGCCGGCGGACGGTCCGGCCGGCATCGTCCATCCCGTCGTCACCCGGAACAACATGCGGGAATTCGCCAACTTCGACAACATGCTGCAGCTGTCCGACGGGACGATCGAGTTCGAATACACATTGCCCTGGCGGGAGGAGCCGTATCGTTCCTTCGCCATCCGGAATGTGGAACCGGCGACGATGGCGGGCGTGTCGCTCTCCGTATGGAACGCGTCCGCCGGCGAATGGGAGCCGGTCCCGATGAACGCCGTCACGTTCACGCTGCCCGGTCCGGCGGAATCGTACGTGACGGAACGGTTTACGGTGCGGATGCAGCTCGAGGTGACCGGCAGCATCGCCTGGCGTCTTCCCGATCTCGAACTGGAAGGAGGGACGGGCGAATGACGGAACCGGTCGCAACGCACGCGGAGGAGTCCCGGGAGGTCGGGACGACGGACGGGGCGGATCGCCCGATGGTCGAGATTCGGGGGCTGACGAAGCGTTTCGGCAGCTTTCAGGCGCTCCGTTCGGTCGATCTGACGATCCGGCGCGGAACCGTGTTCGGGTTCATCGGCCCGAACGGGGCAGGCAAGTCGACGACGATGGCGATACTCGCGACGCTTCTGCTTCCGGATGACGGCATCGTCCGGGTCGACGGCATCGACGTGACCGAGAATCCGAAGGAAGTGCGCAAGCGGATCGGCTACATGCCGGATTTCTTCGGCGTCTACGATCATTTCCGGACGACGGAATATCTGCATTTCTACGGCGCGAGCTGCGGCATTCCGAAGGCGGAGCGCGAGGCGATCATTCCGCAGCTGCTCGAGCTCGTCAACCTGACAGACAAAAAAGACGCCTACGTCGACACGCTTTCGCGCGGCATGAAGCAGCGGCTTTGCCTCGCGCGCTGCCTCGTCCACAATCCGGACCTGCTCATCCTCGACGAGCCGGCTTCCGGCCTCGACCCGCGCGCTCGGATTGAAATGCGGGAGATCATGAAAGAACTGAAGGCGATGGGCAAGACGATCATCATCTCTTCCCATATCCTTCCCGAACTGGCGGAGATGGTGGACGAGATCGGCGTCATCGAGCAGGGGAAAATGATCGCCCAGGGCAGCGTTGCCGAGATCCAGTACCGGCTGCAGGCGGGGCGCATCCTTGAGCTCCGGCTCGCCGGACGGGCGGAGGAAGCGGCCGTTCTGCTGGAGGGCGAGCCGCATGTCGGCCGCGTGATCCGGGACGGGCAACTGATCCGGTTCCAGTTTGCCGGCGGTGACGAGGAGCAGGCGGAACTGCTCGTGCGGCTCGTCGGGCAGGGCTTCCGGCCGATCGCGTTCAGCGAGGCCCAGACCAACCTCGAGGATGTCTTCCTCGAAATGACGAAAGGGATCGGGGGTGCGGAGGCATGAACGGACAAGCGGCCGCGAAACGTTCGCTTCGCGAATGGCGTGCGAAGCTCATCAATCCGGTGCTCGGCAAGGAATTCACCCTCCGGATGCGGACGCCGCGCTCGATGTGGGCGTTGTTCTTCTATCTGATGGCGATCGGACTCCTGGCCTTCGGATTCCTGTTCCTTATCGGAATGGATTACGGGTTCAGGTCGGGGGTGTACGATCCCGGCCGGAGCCGGACGATGTTCCTGTTCATCAGCATCGCGCAGCTCGGGCTGATCGCGTTCATGACGCCCGGCCTCACGGCGGGCGTCGTCAGCGGCGAGCGCGAGAAGCAGACGCTGAACCTGCTGCTCGTGACGCAGCAGAGCTCGACGAGCATCATCCTGAGCAAGCTGGTGTCCTCGCTTGCGTTCATGACGCTGCTCGTCGTATCGACGTTGCCCGTCTTCAGCATCGTATTTCTGTACGGCGGCATTTCGCCGGGGCAGGTCGGCACGGTGTTCGCCTTCTATCTGTTCACGATGCTGGCGTTCGGCTCGTTCGGCGTGATGTACTCCACGCTCATGAAGCGCACCATGCTGTCCGTCATCACGTCGTACGGCCTGACGGTGTTCCTGTACGCCGGCACGGCGTTCTGCTATCTCATCCTCAACCTGCTCGTGGAGAGCTACACGTCCTCCCAGGCGAGCCAGGCGAATCCGCCGGTCATCTTCAACTGGATCGGCTTCCTGCTGATGGGGATGAATCCGGTGGCCGCGCTGATCAGCATCTTCGAAACCGATCTGTCGGACAGCTTGTTCCGCGCCGGCTTCTCCGGCCGACAGGCGGAGGCGCCGTTCGGCCTGTGGCAGGTGTATTTCGTCATTTATTCGGTACTTGCCGTGATCGCGATCCTGACCAGCATCCGGCATATCCGGCCCGCGCCGAATCGGAAGCGGAGACGGACGAAAGGTTAATGAGGCTAAATATTTAGCGGATTAAACATTTGGGAGCCCTTGACGGACGGCGTTCCGGGGAAGGAGGGGAGAGCATGCCGCATGGCGCGCAACAACCGCGGTTCGTGAAATTGCTGAAGCCGGTGAAGCGTCGGCTTGCGGCGATCCGGCTCGTCAGGCGGGCGGCCGCAGGACTGCTCGCCGGCAGCTGCGCGGCGTTGCTGTCGCTGGCGGCGGCTCGCGTCTTTCCGTTGGCGGACGCGCCTCTGATCGCGGCGGCGCTGGTTGCGGCCGGGCTCGTTGCGGGAGCGGCCGCGTCCCTGAGGCCGCGCATCGACAACCGCGCGGCGGCTCGCGTGATGGACCGGGACGGCACGGAGGACGCGATCGGCACGGCGCTCGACATGCTGCATCTCGATACGCCGGTCGCGCGGCTGCAGCGCGCCGACGCCGAGGCGGCAGCGGCCCGCTATGCGGCCGCGCTGGGCGAGCGGCTCCCGTGGCCGCGCGGACGCGAGCGGCGGCGATATCTTGCCGGGCTGGCCGCCGTCTGGGTCGCGGCGGCGATTCTGCTGCTCCTCCCGAACCCGATGGAAGAGCGGCTGGCCGCGCGCGAGGCGCTGAGCGACGAGATCGGCAGGATCGAACAGGCGCTCGACGAGCTGGAGAAGTCCGGCGGGCTGTCGGAGAAGGAGCGCGACGCGCTGACCGAGCCGCTGCACCGGTTGCGGGAGCAGGCGCTGCGGATGGAACCGGAGGCGCTGCGCGCCGAGTGGGAGTCGGCCGAGCGGGAGATCGCCCGGCTCGCCGCCGAGCTCCGTCAGGAGCAGCAGGCGCTGCGCGCGTGGGCGCAGGAACTGAGGAGAACGCCCGAGCTTTCCGGACTCGGGCAGGCGCTGGAACGCGGCGACCGGCGAAGTCTGGCCGAAGCGGCCGGCGAACTTGGCAACTTGTTCGCCCGGCTCACCCCCGAGCAGCGGGAGGCGCTTGCGGAACGGCTGCGGGAGCTCGCCTCCGCCGCGCCGGACATGGACGGCGAGGCGCTCCGCGATGCGCTGGAGCGGGCGGCGAACGCTTTGGAAAGCGGCGAAAATGAGGACGCGGCAGGGGCGATCTCGCAGGCGCTTGTAGAGGCGCTGTCCGCTGCGGATCTGCAGGCGCTGGCGGAGCAGGCGGCAGCCGCGCTGGCGACGGCCGGTTCGCGTCTCGGGATGAGCGGCGGCTCCGGTTCGGGCGGCGGCTGGAACGGACTCGCGGACGCCGGCGGAGGCGAGGCGGACGGTGACGCGTATCCGCAAGGCGGCGGTCGGACAGGTTCGGGAGGCTCGTCTTCCGGCGGCGCTTCGGGCGACGGCGGTTCGAACGGCGAAGGCGACGGCGGCGGTTCCGGCTCCGGAAGCGTCGCAGGCGGCGAAGGCGGCTCCGGAAGCGTCGCAGGCGGCGGAGGCGGCGCGGGGGTCGGAGCCGGATCGGGAAGCGGTTCGGGCGGCGAAGACGGACCGGGCGGCATCGGTCCCGGCGCCGGCCTGGGCAGCGGAGGCCGGACGCTCGTCACGACGCCCCGCGTCCATGAAGGGGAAGGCGAAATCACGACGGACGGCGGGCCCGTCACCGGCGGCGACATCACGGAAGGCGGCCGCTCGCCGGTCGTCGACGGCGGCGTCAGGCATTACGAGGAAGTCTTTGCGTCCTACGAGGCGGACGCGCGGCGCGCGCTCGCGGGCGGCACGCTGCCGCCGGCGCTGAAGGAGCGCGTCAAGAACTACTTCGACGAGATTCAGCCGAATCGTTGATCACGATTCGGCGCGGGAGGATGCCATGATCGAATCGAAAGCGGATATCGCGGAGGCCGTCGGGCGAATCCACGCCGTGCGGCGCGAGATTGCGAAGGTGATCGTCGGCCAGGATACGGTCGTCGAGCAGTTGCTGTGGTGCCTGATTGCCGGCGGTCACGCGCTGCTGGAGGGCGTGCCCGGGCTGGGCAAGACGATGCTCATCCGCACGGCGGCGGACGCGCTGGATCTGACGTTCTCGCGCATCCAGTTCACCCCCGACCTGATGCCGTCCGACATTACGGGGACGCGCATCGTCGAGTTCGGCGCCGCCGGACAGCCGGCATCGTTCCGGTTCCAGCCCGGGCCGATCTTCGGCAATCTCGTGCTGGCGGACGAGATCAACCGGGCGACGCCGAAAACGCAGAGCGCCCTGCTCGAAGCGATGCAGGAGCGGACGGTGACCGCGGGCGGCGAGACGCATCCGCTGCCGCGGCCGTTCTTCGTGCTGGCGACGCAGAACCCGCTGGAGCAGGAAGGGACGTATCCGCTCCCGGAGGCGCAGCTCGACCGCTTCCTGCTCAAGATCGATGTCGCCTACCCGACCAGGGCCGAGTTGAAGGAGATCGCTTCGCGCACCACTTCCGTGCATGAGGCGAAGGCGGAAAAGGCGGCCGGCGCCGACGATCTGCACCGCATCCAGCGGTACGCGAAGGAAGTGCTCGTCTCCGACGACATGCTTGATCTGGCGGTGCGGATTGTCATGATGACCCACGCCGGCGAGGCCGACGCCCCGGACGCCGTCCGGCGCCACGTCCGCTACGGCGCGGGTCCGCGCGGCGTGCAGGCGCTCGTCGGCATCGCGAAGGTGCGCGCGCTGCTCGACGGCCGCCTGCACGTATCGCGCGCCGATCTCGCCGCCGTGGCCGCGCCCGTGCTGCGGCACCGGATCGTGCTCGGCTACGAGGCGCTCGCGACCGGCGTCAAGACGGACGAACTGATTGCGGAAGTGCTGGCGGCGGCGGGTGCGGCGCCGTGAGCGCGGATCGGAACACCGCGGCCGACGACCGCGCCGGCGCCGGCGGCGCGCTGGTCCGGCCAGGCGAAACGCTGCTCCGGGGACTGGAGCGGCTGGCCGTTTCGGCATCGGGCCGGACGCGCGGCACGCAGCAGGGCAAGCGGCGTTCCGGCGCGCTCGGCAGTTCGCTCGAATTCGCGGACTATCGCGCGTATGTGCCGGGCGATGACATCCGCCGGCTGGACTGGAACGTCTGGGGCCGCACCGGCCGGGCTTACATCCGCCAATTTTGGGACGAACAGGAGACGGATGTCACGTTCTATCTGGACGTCTCCAGGTCGATGCGCTTCGCACCGGGGGGCGCGGACTCGGATCCCGCTACCTGGCCGGATACGCACAAGCTGCTCTACGCCGCCCGGATCGCGGCCTGCGCCGGCTACGCCGCCCTGTGCGGCGACGACCGCGCCGCGGCGGTCCGCTTCGCTTCCGGCATCGAAGGCCGGCTCCATCCGGTCAGGGGACGCGGCGCGGCGCATCGGCTTTTCGCGTTTCTCGAGCAGTCGCTCGGACCCGCCGCCGATCCCGGAGCCGAAGATCTCCGGACGCCGCTCGCGGCTCCCGGCGCGCTGCCGGCGCGTCCCGGCGTCAGCTGGCTGCTGACGGACGGGCTGTACGCTTCGGGTATCGAGGAGACGTTGGGCGCGTTCGCCGCCGCGCGCCAGCATCTCGTTTTCGTGCATGTGCTCGGGCCCGACGAATGGCGTCCCGCGCTGCGGGGCGAGCTCAGGCTCATCGACGCCGAGAGCGCCGCGGCGAAGGATGTCGCCGTTCACGAACAGGCGCTGCGCGCTTACGGCGAAGCGCTCCGGGAGCACGTCGGCGCGATCCGCAGGCGCTGCGCGGAACTCGGCTTCGTCTATTTCGCGGTCGACACTTCCGTGCCGCTGGAGGAGACGGTGCTCGTCCGGATGGCGCGGCACGGGCTGCTTCAGCGGCAGCGCTGACCGGATCGGCGCCGGGATTCGGATTGCCTGCGAAGGAGGGAGAACATGCTGCTACAGTCCGCCGCATCCGCGGTGTTCGCGCTGGCGCTGCCGGCCATTCTGCTCTTGTATCTGCTCAAACGCCGGTATCCGGAGACCGAGATCGCGAGCCACCTGCTCTGGCGGCGGGCGCTGCGCGAGATGGAGGCGAACCGGCCGTGGCAGCGGCTGCGCCGCAGCCTGCTGCTGCTCCTGCAGCTTCTCGTCGCGGCATGCCTCGTCTTCGCGCTGATGCGCCCGGTCATCCCGGGACAGGCGGCGTCCGAAGCGCCGGTCGTCATCGTCGTCGACCGCTCGGCCAGCATGACGGCGGCCGCGTCGCGGGGCAGCGGCGCAGCCGGCGCGCTTGAAGAGGCGATTCGATCCGTGGCGGATGCGGTGGACGGGCTGCCTTCTCCCCGCCCGGTAAGCGTGATCGCGGCGGGCGCCGAGCCGGAACTGCTGCTCCGGGACGAGACCGACCGCCGGGAGGTCCGGCGCGCGCTGGAGTCCATCCGTCCGCATTTCGGGCGGACGGACGAAGAAGCGGCGCTGACGCTGGCCGACGCGCTCGTCCGGGACGCGGCGGGCGCCGAACTGTGGCTGGCGACGGACGGACGGTTTCGCGCGGACCTGACGGCCGTGAACGCCGCCGGATTCCGCCTGTTCAAGGCGGGCAGGGACGGGGCGAACACGTCCCTCGCCGCGTTCGGCCTGCAGGCCGGAGCGGACGCGTTCGCCGCGTCCGCGACGCTCATCCATTACGGCGCGCGGCCGGCGGAAGGCACGCTCGCGCTCGTTCCCGCCGGCGCGTCGGAGCCGGCGGCGGAACGGCCGTTCCGGCTGGAACCCGGCGAACAGCGCGTGTTCACGTTCGAAGGCTTGCCGCCGGCGGACCATTACCGCGCCGAGATCCGCACGGCCGACGATTACGACGCGGACAACGCGGCCTTCGCGTTTCCGGCCGTGCCGGAGCGCGGCCGGGCGCTGCTCGTCGGCGAGGGCAGCCTGTTCCTGAACGCCGCGCTCGGGCTGGCGGGTGTCGACATCGCGCGGGCCGATCCGGCCTCGTTCGAGCCCGACGCCGGGACGGCGGACGACGTCGACTGGATCGTCATCTACGGGGCGGATGAACGGACGCTGGACACGGCCGCCTGGCGCGGCCTGCTCGACTCCAGGCCGGTGTGGCGCATCTGGTCCGCCGCTTCGCCTCCGCCTGGCGGCGAAGCGACGGAGCCGGAAGACAGCCGCTCCGATATCCGGCCGCATCCCGTCACGGCCCACGTCACGCTGGCCGATACGCACATCGCGCGGATCGTGCGGGCCGATCCCGGACCCGGCATGGAGCCGATCGCGATCTATGGCGGCGTGCCGGTGCTCTACGCCGGATCGGCGAACGGACTTCCGAGGCTCGTGATGGCGTTCGATCCCGCCGATTCGGATCTGCCGCTCCGGGCCGACTTTCCGATACTGGCCGCGCAGGCGGCCGAATGGCTCGGAGGCGCCGCGGTCGGCCATCTTGGCCGCGCCGAGGCGGACGGCCGGATCGAGATCGGGCTCAGGAGCGGCACGGTCCGGGCGGAATGGCAGGCGGTCGAGACCGCGCCCGCGCGGCAGGCCGCGGAAGCCGTCGTGATCGAAGCGGAACGGACGGCGGAAGGCGCGGTGTCCGCCGCGCAGTCGGTCCCCGGCATTCCGGGATTGTACCGCTTCGTCGAATACGGCGCGGACAACGCGGAGCTGGGTTCCCGCCTGCTCGCCGTGCACGCCGCTCCGGGGGAAGGCATGTGGACGGAAGTGCCTTTCGCCGGAATCGTCCTTCCGGGAGGCGGCGGGGAATCGGCGGAACAGCCGGGCGAATCCGGAGCGAACGGGGCTTCGGGCGCGACCCAAGAAACCGCGGGCGCGAACAACGCCGGAACGAGCGGCTGGATCGGGCTTGCGCCGTACATCGCCGTCCTGATTTTGCTGCTGCTCGCGGCGGAATGGGAGGTGTACCGGCGTGGGGCTGCATTTTGACCGGCCGTGGCTGCTCCTGCTGCTCGCGCCGGCCGCCTTGTGGCTGTATTGGGCTTGGCGAGGGACGCTCCGGCTGTCGGGCCGGCGCAAGGGCGTCGCGTTCGCGCTGCGCGCCCTGATCGCGCTGTTGCTCATCGCCGCGGCGTCGGGATTCGCGCCGACGTTGCGCGACGATTACCGGGCGGTCGTCTTCGTCGCCGACCGTTCGGCGAGCGTCTCGGACGACGCGCGGATCGCCCGCTGGATCGGCGAGGCGATCGCCGGCAAGGACGAAGGCGACAGGGCCGGCGTCGTCTCGGTCGGCCGGACCGCCGCGGCGGAGCGTCCGCTGACCGCCGGAGGCGGCGCGCCTTCGCTGCGGGCGGACATCGATCCCTCGTACACAAATCTGACCGACGGACTGCGGCTCGCGGCGAGCATGCTTCCGGAAGGGGGGCGCATCGTCCTGCTGTCGGACGGCCGGAACAACGCCGGGGATGCGATCCGCCAGAGCCGGCTGCTCCGGCCGCGGGGCATCGCCGTCGACGTCGTTCCGCTCGCCTCCCGCGTCGCCGACGACGCGGCGGTGCGATCGCTCGTCGTCCCGGCGTCGGTGAAGCTCGGCGAGCGGTTCACAATCGAGCTGGAAGTGGCCGCCACGTTGGAGAGCGAGGCCGAAATCCGGCTGTTCGAGAACGAGCGGGAGATCGCCCGCGAGACGGTGCGGCTGTCGCCTGGCGTCAACCGCTATCTGCTGCAGAACATCGCCGGTTCCGCCGGCATGAACCGCTACCGCGCCGAAGTCTACATGCCCGGCGACGAGCGGCCGCAGAACGACGCGGCCTACGGGTTCAGCCGGGTCGACGGGCCGCCGCGGGTGCTCGTCGTCGAAGGCGAGCCGGGTTCGTCGGCCAACATTGCCTCGGCGCTCGAGGCGTCGCTCATGCCGTACGATCTGATCCTGCCGGAGCAGCTGTCCGTGGAGCTGGCCGATTACGCGCGTTACGACGCGATCGTGCTGAACAACGTGCCGGCGACGCGGCTGTCCGGGACGGTGATGGAGCGGCTGGCGTCCGCCGTCGGCGACCTCGGCATCGGGCTGGTCGTCGCGGGCGGCGAGGACAGCTTCGGCCTCGGCGGGTATTATGACACGCCGCTGGAACGCGCGTTGCCGGTTTACATGGATCTGAAAGGGCGGCGGCAGATGCCGTCCCTCGGCCTCATCCTGGTCATCGACCGCTCGGGCAGCATGAGCGGCGGCAAGCTGGAGCTGGCGAAGGAAGCGGCGCTGCGCGCGATCGGACTGCTGCGCGACGAGGATACGGTCGGCGTCGTCGCCTTCGACGACACCCCCTGGTGGGTCGTCGAGCCGACCCGGCTTTCGGACCGCGAGGCGGTCAAGGACGCCGTGCTGGGCATCCAGGCCGATGGCGGCACCGACATCTACCCGGCCGTCGCCTCCGCGCTGGACCGGATGCTGGACATCGACGCCCAGCGCCGGCACATCATCCTGCTCACGGACGGCCAGTCCGCCGGCGGCGGCAACTACTTCGCGCTGACGGACACGATGAACAAAGAGGGCATCACGATGTCGACGGTCGCCGTCGGCAACGACGCGGACATCGCGCTGCTCCGACGGCTGGCCGACGCGGCGAAGGGGCGGTATTACTTCACGGCGGACCAGAGCACGATTCCGGCCATCTTCAGCCGCGAGACGGCGATGATAGCGCGGACTTACATCGTCGAGAAGCGGTTTGTTCCCGCGATCGGGCAGGCCGGCGGCTGGCTGCCGCTTCTCTCCGCAGGCGTCCCGGCCGTGGACGCGTATGTGGCGACGACGGCGAAGGAGACGGCCGAGACGGCGCTCCTGTCTCCGGAAGGCGATCCGCTGCTGGCGCGCTGGTCGTACGGAGCCGGCCGCACGGTCGCCTGGACGAGCGATCTGACGGGCAAATGGGCTTCGGACTGGACCAACTGGCCGCAATTTCCCGACATGCTGGCCGCCTGGGTGAAGTGGACGTTCCCGCAATTTTCGACCGATCCCTGGCATGTGCAGGCCAGGCTCGACGGAGGGTCCGCGGAACTGACGATCGCCGCCCAGGGCGAGACCGGAACGGGAAACCTCGAAGCGACGGTCACGGGCGAAGAAGGCGAATCCGTCACGCTTCGGCCGATTCCGGTCGCGCCGGGCGAATACGGCGCGCGGCTGGACGGCGCAAGCCCGGGCGCGTATTTCATCCGGATCAGCGGCAGCGACGGAGCGGACGGCGAACCATCCGGCGGATCGCTGACCGGCTTCGTCATTCCGTATTCGCCCGAATACCGGCTGGCCGATGACGGGGAAGGCCGGGAACTGCTCGGGGAGATCGCGCGGCTGACGGGCGGACGGACCTTGTCGCTTGACCATCCGGAAGAAGTGTTCCAAGCCGGGCGGATCGCGGCGACCGACAAGGTCGACCTGACGCGCGCGCTGCTGATCGCGGCGCTGCTGCTCTGGCTGGTCGACATCGCCGCGCGGCGGCTGTCGCTGCCGTGGGGGCGGATCGTCGACGCGCTGGCCGCGCGGTTGGCCGCCCGGCGCGGGCCGGCGGTGGCCGGAGCGGGCGCGGCGACGGCCTTGTCGCAACTCAGCAGGCGGACGAGAGAAGCGGGCGAGTTCTATGCGCGAGGCGGCATCAGCCGGCCGGCGCCGGAAGCGCGGACGGCCGCGGGAGCGAGCGCGGACGCCGCGGACAGTCCGGCGGGCGCAGCCCGGCCGGGATCGGGGACGGCCGGAGGAACGAACGCGGATGCGGCGGACAAACCGGCGGGCGCAGCCCGTCCTGGCGCGGGAACGTCGGACCGGGCACGAAGCGCCGGCTCCGTCGCCGGCGTACCGAACGCCGGCGAGGCGAAAGCTTCTTCCGGCGCGCCGGCCGGCGCGTCGGACGCGGCCGGCTCCGCGATGGAGCGCCTGCTCGCGGCCAAACGGCGCGGCAGCCGGCGCTGACGCGCATCGCCGGAACCGCCGCAGCCGCCGCGCGGCTGTCGCAACCGGCCGCGGCGCGCATGTTTTGCGTCCGCCGCGACCGAACTTCGGCGCGCTGGACACGGGGCCGCAAACAGGCGTACAATGCTGGCATCGGCGCATTTTTCAAGCGGAGGTGGCAAACGGCGATGGATTGGGTGAGCCGCATCGCGGAAGACCGCATCCGGGAAGCGATCGAGCGGGGCGAGCTCCGCAACTTGCCCGGAGAAGGCAAGCCGCTCGAAATCGAGGATCTGTCGCACGTGCCGGAGGATCTCCGCGCGGCCTACATCATGCTGCGCAACGCCGGCGTCGTGCCGGAGGAAGTGCAGCTTGCGAAGGAGACCGTCACCCTCGAGGACCTGCTCCGCATGTGCCGCTCGGAGGAGGAGCGCCGGCATCCGCAAGAAGCTGAACGAGAAGCGGCTCCGGCTCCGCCTGCTGATGGAACAGCGCGGCTGGTACGGAGCGTCGGCATGGGACGATTACGGCGATCGGATCGCGAAGCGGCTCGGAGGTGAAGAATCATGAGCATCGAAGTATGGACGGCGGAAGAGCTGGCCGAGCGGCTGTCGAGGGGAGAGCCCGTCAACCTGATCGACGTCCGGGAGCGCCACGAGTGGCAGGCCGGCCACATCCCGGAAGCGCGGCTGATCCCGCTGTCCGAGTTCCCGGACCGGATGGACGAACTGGAACCGGAGCGGGAGGGACCGCTCGTCTTCATTTGCAAGGCGGGCGTGCGGAGCGCGCGCGTGTGCGAATACCTCGCGCAATTCGGCTACGATGTCGTCAACGTGGAAGGCGGCATGGCCGCCTGGCCGGGCGAGGTTGTCACCGGCGACTGAGCCGCCGCTATGGACAACCCTTCCGGTTCATGCTATAGTCGGAAGCGGACAATCGCATATTGCGGATACGGGTGCCAGGCCGCCGCGACCGACGCGGAGGCCGGCTTAATAGGGAAGTCCGGTGAGAATCCGGCACGGACCCGCCACTGTGAGAAGCGCGCAGGCCATGCGTCCTGCGCAAGCGCGCGCCAGACATGTCACTGGGAAACCGGGAAGACGGCGCGCGTGGACTTCGAGTCAGGAGACCTGCCCGTTGTCCTTGCCAGACCCTGCCTACGTGGTCTTAGGAGGTGTTGGAGATGGATCGAAGCCGCTCCGTGTCGGGTTTGCCGCCCGATGCGAAGCGCGGATTCGCGCATTCGACGCGATGAGCATTTCCGGAAGACTTGCGGGCCGGAGATGCTCTTTTTTGTTGGCTCGCGGCCTCATTCGCACCATTATCGAAAGACAGGAGCGGTATGCCCATGACAACCGTCAAGCAACGCGCGAAAAAATTCCCCGCCCGGATCGCGGCGTTCCTGCTGCTGGCAATGCTGCTGGCGGCATGCGGCGCCGGAAGCGGATCGGGCAAAGACGACGGCGGACAGACGACGACCGGCGCCGGCAATCGGACGAATGCGGAAGCGCCCGGCGAAAACGCCGCGTCCGCCACAGGCGAAGCCGGCGAAAGCGGCGCCGCGTCCGGTGAAGGCGAAACCGCCGCAAGCGGCGGAGCCGCAATAGCGGACGCCGGCCAATCCACGGTCTATCCGCTCACGGTGACCGACGCGACCGGGACCGAGATCACGCTCGGGAAGGCGCCGGAGCGTGTCGTCATGCTCGGACCGAGCGACACGGAAGTCGTCTACGCGGTCGGGGCGGGCAGCCTCGCGGTCGGCGCGGACGCCTTCAGCACCTATCCGCCCGAGGCGGCGGAACTGCCGCGCATCGGCGACGTCAACACGAACATCGAGGCGGTGCTCGCGCTGAACCCGGATCTCGTGCTCGCGAGCGCGAGCATGAACGCGGCCGCGGTCGACGCGCTGCGGCAGCTCGGCATCGTCGTGTACGCCTCCGATCCGCAGACGCTCGAAGAGACGATCGCGCACATCGAGCAGGTCGGCGTCCTGCTGAACCGCCGGGCCGAAGCAGCTGGGGTCGCCGCCGGCATGCGCGAGGCGGTCGAGGAAGTCACGGACAAGGTCAAGGACGCGGAACCGGTCAGCGTCTATCTCGAGTTCTCGCCGGGCTGGACCGTCGGTTCGGGCACGTTCCTCGACGAGCTCGTCACGCTCGCCGGCGGCGTCAACATTTCGTCGGATCAGACGGGATGGTTCGAGGTCGATCCGGAAGCGGTCATCGCGCGGAATCCGGCGGTCATCCTTTATCCGGATATCGAAGGCGTCGACTTCGCAAGCGGCATCCTGTCCCGCCCGGGCTGGGACCGGATCGACGCGGTCAGGAACAACCGGCTGCACGCGGTGGCGAACGATCCGCTTGTGCGCGTCGGTCCGCGACTGACGGACGGCCTGCGGGAACTTGCCGCCGCGATCCATCCGGACCGGTTCCCGTGATGCCATGAAACTGCCGCTTCGCATCGCTACTTGGTCGGGGGCGGCCTTGCTGCTCCTGGCGCTGTCCGTCGTCTGGTCGCTCTCCGTCGGCTCGGCCGGGATGCCGGTCGCCCGGGTATGGTCGATCCTCATGCACCAGTTGCCGTTCATCGGTTCGGCCGAGCCGGACTGGACGCCGATGGAGGAAGCGATCATCATGCAGGTCCGGCTGTCGCGCGTCGTCCTGGCGATGCTCGTCGGCGCGTGCCTCGGCATGGCGGGGGCCGGGTTCCAGGGCGTGCTGCGCAACCCGCTCGCCGATCCGTTCACGCTCGGCGTCGCCTCCGGCAGCTCGGTCGGCGCGGCGCTCGTCATGACGCTCGGACTGCAGACGGCGATCGGCATGTGGACGGTTCCGGCCGCCGCGTTCCTGTCCGGACTGCTCACCGTGCTGACGGTGTTCCTGCTCGCGCGCTCGAACGGACAGATGGCGGTGGAGACGCTGATTCTGTCGGGCATCATCATGCAGGCGTTCCTCGGCGCGTTCGTCTCGCTCATGATCTCGATGTCCGAGGACGAAGTGAACCAGATCCTGTACTGGGTGCTCGGCAGCCTGTCGAAAAGAACGTGGGACCACGCGCTCCTCATCCTGCCGCTTGCGATCGCGGGACTGCCCGTCATCGCCGCCTTCGCCTCGGCGATGAACCTGATGGCGCTCGGCGAGCGGCACGCCGCCCATCTCGGCGTGCATGTCGAGCGGACGAAGCTGATCGTCCTGCTCGCCTCGACGCTCGTGACCGCCGCCGCCGTCTCGGTCAGCGGCGTCATCGGCTTCGTCGGCCTCGTCGTGCCGCATCTGATCCGGCTGATCGTCGGCCCGGACTACCGGCTCATCGTGCCGCTCTCCGTCATCGGCGGCGGGATCTACGTCGTATGGGCCGACACGCTGGCGCGCACGGCGCTCAGCCCGAAGGAGATTCCGCTCGGCGTGTTGACCGCGCTGGTCGGCGCGCCGTTCTTCGCCTGGCTGCTGAAGCGGCGCAAAGCCGGCCTGGGGAGGGAAGACGCATGATCGAGGCCAGCGGCCTGTCGATCGCCGCCGGCGGGCGGCGCATCCTGGACAACATCACGTTCCGGCTGGAGTCGGGCGGGCTGTACGGCGTCATCGGCCCGAACGGAGCCGGCAAGTCGACGCTGCTCGCCGCGATCTCCGGCGTCCGGCGGTTCGACGAGGGCTCCGTCCGGCTGTTCGGCCGCTCCGTCGCGTCCTGGACGCGCCGGGCGCTGGCGCGCCGTCTTGCCGTGCTGCAGCAGGAACCGCTGCCCAGGACGGCGTTCACCGTGCGCGAAGTGGTGCTGATGGGGCGCTATCCGTACCAGAACTGGTTCGGCGGCAGCGACGGGGAAGGAGAGGCGCTGGTCGAACGGGTGCTCGAAACGCTCGGATTGAAGGAACACGCGGGCCGCCGGCTCGACACCCTGAGCGGCGGCGAGCGGCAGCGGGTCGCGCTGGCGAAGGCGATGGCGCAGGATCCGGAGCTGCTCCTGCTCGACGAGCCGACGACGTATCTCGACATCGGCTACCAGATCCATCTGCTCGATCTGGTGCGCGAATGGCAGCGGTCGGGCGGCCGGACGGTCGTCGCCGTGCTGCACGACCTGAATCTGGCGGCGCAATATTGCGACCGACTGCTCGTCCTGCGCGAGGGGAGACTGGCGGCCGAAGGACCGCCCGCCGCCGTGCTGACGCCGGAGACGATCCGGCGCGTGTTCGGCGTCGAGCCGGTCGTGCTGCCGCATCCGGCCAGCGGCGTTCCCCAGCTGCTGCTGCAGCCGGGCGTCGCCCGCGCAACCGGCCGGAACGGGGGTGCAACCGGCGGAAAAGGCGGCGCAACCGACACAACAGGCCAAATCGCGTCGCAACAGGCCGAAATGGCAACGCAATAGGCCAAGTCGCGACGCAACAAGTCAATTCGCGTCGCAACAGGCCGAAATGGCAACGAAATAGGCCAAATCGCGAAGCAACAAGTCAATTCGCGTCGCAACAGGCCGAAATGGCGAACTAACAGATCGGAATGGGGGCGTATCCGGCAAGAATGGCGGCGCGTCCGGCCGGAATAGCGGCGCAACCGGACGGAATGCCGCTCTGATCGCCCCCGGGGCCGCTTCGGGCCCCGTCCGGGTTGGAATAAACGAAGAAACTTCCTCAATATTGTCGAAAAATCACAAGATCCCTCGAATAGAAGCAAAATTTTCCTCATATCTAAATATCTAAAGAATTTCGCATGTTTTCGACCGATTGCCCGGAAATAGACGAAGTCATTTCGTCTGTTTCCCGGCGATCGGCCGAAATGCCGGAAACAGCTGAAGGATCTTCTTCTATTTGCGCCGGCAGCCCTGTCCGCGTCCCCGCGCGCGCTCCTCCGTTGTGAACCCCGGCCCGTCTCCGTTACAATGGCATTATGAAACCCGACAAACCTTCATTATCCGAACTTGCACCCGATATCCGACGCGCGCTCGCCCGTCTGGACGAAGCGCCGCTTCCCGTCGATTCGGCCGTGCCCCGGCTGCTCGCGGCGCTGCGCGAGCATGGCGGCGCGGTGCTCACGGCGGCGCCGGGCGCGGGGAAGACGACACGCGTGCCGCTCAAGCTGCTGGGCGAGCCGTGGCTCGCCGACCGGCGCGTCCTGATGCTCGAGCCGCGCCGGATGGCGGCGCGCAGCGCGGCCGCCTACATGGCGTCGCTGCTCGGCGAGCGGCCCGGCCGGACGGTCGGCTACCGGATCCGGATGGAAAGCCGCGTCGGACCCGACACGCGGATCGAGGTCGTGACGGAGGGCGTGCTCACCCGCATGCTGCAGTCGGACCCGTCGCTGGAGGAGTACGGCGTCGTCATTTTCGACGAATTCCACGAGCGGAGCCTGCATGCCGACCTCGGCCTCGCATTGTGCCTCGAGGCGAAGCAGGTGCTGCGGGACGATCTCAGGCTGCTCGTCATGTCCGCGACGCTCGACGCGGAGCCGGTCGCGAAGCTGATGGGCGGCGTGCCCGTCGTGAAGAGCGAAGGCCGGCAATATCCGGTGGAGACCCGCTACATGCCGAAGCCGGCGGACGCGCCGCTCGAGGAGCATGTCGCGCGGGCGATCCGCGCCGCGCTGAAGGAGGAGACGGGCGGCATTCTCGTGTTCCTGCCCGGCGAGCGGGAGATCCGCCGCACGGCCGCGCTGCTCGGCGAGCCGGACGGGACGGCGGTGCTGCCGCTCTACGGCGCGCTGCCGCAGCATGAGCAGGACAGGGCGCTGGCCGAACCCGATCCCGGCATCCGCAAAATCGTGCTCGCGACGACGATCGCCGAGACGAGCCTGACGGTGAGCGGCATCCGCGTCGTCATCGACTCCGGGCTCCGGCGCGCGCCGAAGTTCTCGCCGCGCACCGGCATGACGCGGCTTGCGACGACGGCCGTGTCGCTCGACTCGGCCGAGCAGCGGCGCGGCCGAGCGGGACGGCTCGGGCCCGGCGTTTGCTATCGGCTCTGGCCCAGGGAGCAGGAGCGGGCGATGCCGGAGTCGATCGTGCCGGAGATCCTCGAAGCGGATCTGGCTCCGCTCCTGCTCGAGCTGGACGCCTGGGGCGCGTCCGATCCGCGGGCGCTGCCGTTCCTCGACCCGCCGCCGGAGCCGGCGCTCGCGCAGGCGGCGGAACTGCTCGAAAGGCTTGGCGCGCGGGATGAAGCCGGCAAGCTGACGCCGCACGGCCGCCGCATGGCGGAGACGGGGCTGCACCCGAGGCTCGCGCACATGCTGCTCAAGTCGCTTGAACTGGGCGGGGCCGCGGGCGCGCTGGCGTGCGAGCTGGCAGCGCTGCTGGAGGAGCGCGACGTGCTGTCGCACCAGGGGCCGGATGGCGCCGAAATCCGGCTCCAGCCGCGCCTCGACGCGCTCCGGGCGGCCGCCGCCGGCCGCATTCCCGCCGGACTGCCCGTCCACGAGAGTGCGGCCCGCCGCGCGGCCGCGGAGGCGGCCCATCTGAAGCGGCGGTTCGGCATCCCGGCCGACGCCGCACCTGACGACCGGCTCGCCGGCCTGCTGCTCGGCTTCGCCTATCCGGATCGGATCGGCATGCGCCGGACGACCGCCTCCGGACAGGCGAACACCGCGGCGTACACGCTCGCGATCGGCCGTGGCGCCGCGCTGCCCGCCGGCTCGCCGCTCGCCGCGAAAGCCTTCATCGTCGCGGCCGAGCTGGACGACGAAGGCGCCGACTCCCGAATCCGTCTCGCGGCTCCGTTCGACGCGGCGTGGCTGGCGGAACATTTCGCGGACCGGATCAGGGAAGAACGCTCCGTCGCCTGGGACCGGCAGACCGGATCGGTCAAGGCGAGGCGGCTCGTTCGCTTCGGCGCGCTCATCCTGAAGGAATCAGCGCCGGACAAGCCGGAGCCCGGGGAGATCGCGCGGGCGCTGCTGGAGGCGCTGCGGGCGGACGGTCTCCATCGCCTTCCGTGGACGAAGCAGGCCCTGCAGCTCCGCGGACGGATCGCCGCGCTGCGCCTGGTCGATCCGTCGTGGCCCGACGTGTCGGACGATGCGCTGATCAACAGCCTCGAAGATTGGCTTCTTCCGCACATGATCGGCATGAAATCGCTCGACGACCTGAAGCGCCTCGACCTCGCGGCCGCGCTCGCATCCCGGCTCGACTGGAACCGGCGGCGCGAGCTGGACGAGGAGGCGCCGACCCACTTCCGCGTGCCGAGCGGCTCGCGCATCGCGATCGACTATTCCGATCCGTCGGCGCCGGTGCTCGCGGCGAGGCTGCAGGAGCTGTTCGGCATGAGCCGGACGCCGGTCATCGGCTACGGACGGCTGCCGCTCACGCTGCACATCCTGTCGCCGGCGATGCGGCCCGTCCAGGTGACGCGGGATCTGGAAGGTTTCTGGCGGCACGGCTATTTCGAAGTGAGGAAAGAGCTGAAAGGCAGATACCCGAAACACTACTGGCCGGACGATCCGGCCTCGGCGACGGCGACGAACCGCGTGCGGCCGAAGACGGGAGAGGAGCGGTAGCAGCGATGGCGTTCGGCATCAGCCGCGAAGAGCTCGACGCGTGGAAGGCGGAGGTCGCGTCCGGCCGCATCGCCTACCTGACCCATTACTGGCTCGACCCGCGCTTTCCGGGCGTGACGACGGTGACGAAGGTCGGATGCGCCGATCTGGACCGGCTGGAAGCATGGTGCAGGCGATGGGATCTGAATCCCGCCTGCATCCACCGGCGCGGCAAGTATCCGCACTTTGACCTGATCGGTCCCCGTCAGCGGGCGATCCTCGCCGCGGAAGGCCTGTGGTCGCACATCCGCCGTTTCAACCTGTAATTTCCCGGTCAAAAACAACCCGCGAAAGCGGTGCGTCAATCGGACGAAAGGAGGTTGCGAAATGGAGCAGCTGCTGTTCATCCAGCTCGGCATGGGCGCCGACCTGCACGGCCAGAACGTGACGACCGCGGCGGTGCGCGCCGTGCGCGACGCGATCCACCGCAATTCGATGCCGGGCATCCGGAACATGCTGCCGGACGGCTCGCTGCGGAACATGAAAGTGCGGGTGAAGCTGGCCGTCCCTTGCGACCATGACAAACTGGACATCGACGCCGTGAAGGCGGAGCTGCCGTTCGGCGACGTGACGGTCGAAGTGACGGACGGCGGCATGGCGACGACGAGCGGCATCGTCATTCCGGAGAAGGGCGACAAGAACGATCTGATGTACGTCGTCATCGCGGCGGTGGAAGTCGGCAGATAGCGTCCCGCTGTAACATTTTTCCCTTTTTACTCGTCTATGGGGATAAAGCGCCCTGTCGCGGACGGGAGGAACGCGGGCGTGAAATTTTCGCATAATGCAGCGGCCGGCGCATTCCGGTTGACGCCGTGATCGCCGTCCTGTCGGCCGCCGTTCCCGCCTGTCTGCCGACGCGAAGGCGCTTCAGGGGTTGAAAAGGGGGAAGTGACGATGCGACGCGAAAGGATCGTTTCCGCCATCATGCTGCTCGTCGGGGTGTGGATGCTCTGCGCAAGCCCGCTTGCCGTTCAAGCCTCCTGCGCGAGGATTCCGACGCCCGAATCCGCTTTCGAGCGAAGCGGCGCCGTGTTCTCCGGCATTGTGCTGTCGGTGAAGGAAGTGAACCAATCCGTCGTGCGCTCGTCCGCCGATCCGGTCGACGTGACGTTCCGCGTGACGGAGGTCTGGAAAGGCGTCGATTCGGACCGGGTGACGGTTCGCACGACGGCTTACGTGGAGGGCATGGTGTCCCGTTTCGAGAAAGGCAAGTCTTACATCGTCTATGCCGAGAACACATCGGACGGCCTCCGGATCGGTTCGTGCACCCGCACGGCCGAACTGGCCATGGCGGGCGACGATCTCGCGGCGCTGGGCAAGGGCACGGCGCCGCCGCCGTCGCCGGAACTGGAAGAAGAGATCCGCTCGAATCCGGCCGTCAGGGCGCTGTTCTGGGGAGGCCTGGCGCTTGCCGTTCCGGCGGCCATCGCGCTCGCGGTTTTGCTGACGCGACGGCGCTTCAGGGGTTGAAGGAGGTGGAGATGATGCGCCGCGTACTGCTGTTTTCCGCCGTCATGCTGCTCATCGGGGCCTGGATGTTCGGCGCGGGTCCGGCGCCCGCCTTCGGCTCTTGCGCGGAATTGCCGCCGCCCGGGACCGCCCTGAAGCGAAGCGACGTCGTATTCTCCGGCGTCGTGACGACGAAGGAGGCGTTGTACCCGTCCGAAGCGAAATCCTCCGGAGATCCGGTCAAAGTGGCATTCCGCGTGACGGAGGTCTGGAAAGGCGTCGTACTGGAACATGCGACCGTTCGCATGACGTCGTCCGACTCAGGACGCTTCATGCAAGGCGAGGCGTATATCGTCTACGCCGAAAAATCGCTGACCGGCCTCCGGATCGGTCCGTGCGCCCGCGCAATCGAACTGGCCTCGGCGGACGAGGATCTGGCCGCGCTCGGCAAGGGCAAGCTGCCGCCTTCATCGCCGAATCTCGCGGATCGCATCCGCGCGCATCCGGCCGGAATGCCGCTGCTCTGGACGGGAACGGCGCTCGCCGTCCTTGCCGGCGCCGTCATCGCGAGGGTGATTTGGCGTTTGCGGCAAGGCCGAAGACAGAACGCGCGGCCGACATAAGATTTGTTCAAGGATTTGCGTAAGCAAATCCATTGCCTGCCATCGTGAACGCGTGTTATGATGATTGCCACGGCACAACCCAGTTAACCGAGACGGCATTGGGAACCGAATATTAAGGGAGGCAGTCGGATGGCGGAACAAACGATCAAATGGGGAATCATGGGGCCCGGGCGCATCTCGGAACAGTTCGCGACGGATCTGCGATCGGTCGAGGGCGTCGAGCTCGTCGCGGTCGGCTCGCGCTCGAAGGAGCGGGCCGAAGCGTTCGCGGCGAAGTTCGGCGCGAAGCGCGCTTACGGCAGCTGCGAGGAGCTCGCGGCGGACCCCGAGGTGGACATCGTCTATGTCGGCACGGTGCACCCGGCCCACCACGAGAACATGCTGACCCTGATCCGGGGCGGCAAGGCCGTGCTGTGCGAGAAGCCGTTCACGATGAACGCGAAGCAGGCCGAAGAAGTGATTCGCGAAGCGCGGGAGCGCGGCGTCTTCCTGATGGAAGCGATGTGGACGCGCTATCTGCCGCCGATCGTGAAGGTGCGGGAATGGCTGCGCGAAGGCAGGATCGGCGACGTGCTCTATATGACCGCCGATTTCGGCTTCGACGCCGGCTGGAACCCCGAGGGCAGGCTGCTGAACAAGGAGCTTGGCGGCGGCGCGCTGCTCGACGCGGGCATCTATCCGGTGTCGTTCGCGTCGATGGTCTTCGGCGGCCAGCCGAAGCGGATTTCGTCGGTCGCGCGGATCGGGCAGACGGATGTTGACGAACATTTCGCGGCGCTGTTCGAATACGAGGGCGGGCGCGCCGCCCAGGTCGCCGCGGCGGTGCGGCTGAAGACGTCGAACGAGGCGATCCTGTACGGCACGAAAGGGCAGATCCGCATCCCGGAATTCCTGTGGACCCGATCGGCGACGCTGCTCGTCCACGGCGAAGAGCCGGTCACCTTCACCGACGACCGGGCGGAGCGGGGATACAACTTCGAGGCCGAGGAAGCGACGCGCTGCCTGCGCGAAGGCAGGAAGGAGAGCGGCATCATGCCGCTCGACGAGACGCTGGCCATCATGCGGACGCTCGACGCGATCCGCGCGCAATGGAATCTCGTATACCCGTACGCGGACTGAACCATGACGCCCGCCTGGCGGACCTCGCGCCGTCCAGGCGGCGTTTGCGTCTTGCTCGCGGTTCGCGGACGGATGGAAGATCAAGCGGGAGGAATGGGATACGACATGGACCGCAGCGGCAACGTGCAGCTTCGTCCGCCGTATGAATGTCTGCCCGCCATCCGGGTCGCGGGCGATATCGTGAAGCGCGCCGGCACCGGCCTCGGTCCGCGGCAGATCGAAGATTACGAGCTGCTCTGTTTTCCCGACGGGACGAAAAGCGTCTACCGCGTCGGCGAAATGGCATACACGCTCGACGAGCCGTGCTTCATCGTGACGCGGCCGGGCGAGACGCACCAGTACGAGTACGATCCGGCGCAGCCGTCCCGCCATCTGTTCATCCATTTCGGCTATCCGCACCGGAACGGGGAGGCGCCGCCGCTCGCGATCCTGCGGCCGGGCGGACCGTCGGTCATTCCGGCGAAGGACGAGCTGTTGATCGGCATGATGAAGCAAATCATGAACATCGCGTACCTGTATCCCGACAAGCTGCAGCAGCGGGGCAGCTCGCTCCTCGCCGCGCTGCTCGAGGAGATCAACGGCCTGGTCGTCGACCAGCCCGTGACGCGGGACAGGAACCGCGTTCCGCCGCAGATCCTGAAGGCGCTCGACTACATCGACAAGCATCTTGACGAGCCGCTGTCGATCGACCGGCTCGCGCGGCGCGTCGGCTGGACGCACGAGCATTTCTCGCGCTCCTTCGTCCGCTACACCGGCCGCACCCCGCGCGAGATGATCATCCAGCGCCGGATCGAGCGGGCGTGCCAGCTCTTGCTCTACGAGGAGCGGAGCGTGAAGAACGTCGCCTACGCGGTCGGCTTCACCGACGAGAACTACTTTTGCCGGGTGTTCAAGAGCGTGAAGGGCATCACCGCCACCAAGTATCGGCAACAGTATTACAATCCGCGGTACAGCGAGCTTCACCCGGTCAGCGAGAGCGATTCGCCCTATCCGCCGAACCGCATTCTGTTCAACGCGGGTCCGTCCTACTGAGACGGGTATTCTGCCGAGACTGGTATCGATATCGAAAAGAATCCGGCACGACAGCGAAAGGATGGTCAAACGAATGAAGGATGTGCTGAACGTCGGACTGATCGGTTACGGCTTTGCGGGCAGGACGTTCCACGCCCCGGTCATCGCGACCGTTCCGGGCCTCAGGCTCGCGAAGGTCGTCGAGCGCCGGTCGGATCGCGCGAAGGAAGACTGGCCGCAGGTCGAAATCGTGCGCGACGCGAAGGACTTGTACGCGGATCCGGCGATCGACCTCGTCGTCGTCCTGACGCCGAGCACCGATCATTTCTCGTTCGCGCTCGACGCGCTGAACGCCGGCAAGCACGTGGTTGTCGAGAAGCCGTTCACGGTGAGCGCGGCCGAAGCGGACGAGCTGATCCGGACCGCGGAGAAGCAGGGGCGCGTGCTCAGCGTCTTCCACAACCGCCGTTGGGACGGCGATTTTCGGACCGTATGCGAGATCGTGCGCGGCGGCCGGCTCGGCCGGCTCGTGTCAGCCGAATTCCGGTGGGACCGTTACAACCCGCGGCCCCGTCCCGGAAGATGGCGCGAGAGCGCGGCGAAGGGCGCGGGCGTGTGGTACGATCTCGGCTCGCATTTTCTCGATCAGGCGCTCACGCTGTTCGGCGTTCCGCGGACGATCCGGGCGGACATCCGGACGGAGCGGGAGGGCGTCGCGGCCGACGACGCCTTCGACGCGACCCTCGGCTACGCGGACGGCCTGAACGTCCGGCTGAGCGCCACGAATCTCGCGCGGACGCCCGGACCGCGCTACCGGCTGAACGGCGTGAACGGCTCGTTCGTGAAGTACGGCGAAGATCCGCAGGAGGGCGCGCTCAAGTCAGGCGGCAAACCGTCCGATCCCGGATGGGGACGCGAGCCGGAAGCGAACTGGGGCGCGCTGGACGTGATGCAGGACGGCCTCCGGATGACGGGCAAGGTCGAGACGCTGCCCGGCGCGTACCAGGCATATTACGAGAACGTCCGGGACGCGATCAACGGGACGGCGGAACTGGCCGTGAAGCCCGGAGAGGCGCGGAACGTGATCCGGCTGATCGAGCTCGGCTTCGCGAGCAGCCGCGAAGGCCGGACGATTGAAGTGGATCTTTGAAGGAGCCTGATAGCGTGAGTTTGAAAACCGGGGGCGCGGACCGTCAGGGCCGCTTGTCCGGCGGGGCGGTCCGGTTGTCTCTCCTCGCCGTCACGTGGCCGATCTTCATCGAGTCCGCCCTTCAAGTGCTTATCCGCATGACCGACACGTTCATGCTCAGCAAGGTGTCGGACGAGACGGTGGCCGCCGTCGGCGTGTCCAACCAGATCCTCATGTTCGGCATGCTGCTGTTCAATTTCGTCGCGACGGGTTCGGCCGTCGTCGTCTCGCAATACCTCGGCGCCGGGCTCAGACGGGATGTCGGGCGGCTCACCGGCTCTTCGCTGGCATTGAACCTGCTGTTCGGCCTGTTCGTCAGCGCCATGGTCGTCCTGTTCTGCGGCGATCTGCTTCGCCTGTTCGGCCTTGAGCCGGAACTGCGCGCGATCGCGATGCGGTATCTGTCCATCGCGGGCGGCGGGCTGTTCGTGCAGGCCGTCATGTCCGCCGCGGTCGCGATCATCCAGTCGCACGGCCTGACCCGCCAGACGATGCTTGTCGCGCTCGGCATGAATATCATCCATATCTTCGGCAACTGGCTCGTCATCTTCGGACCGTTCGGCTTCCCGAAGCTGGGCGTGACCGGCGTTGCGATCTCGACGGTCGTCAGCCAGACCATCTGCATGGCCGTCAACCTGTGGCTCCTCCGCCGGGCCGCCGGCGTCGTCTTCGGGTTCGGGGATCTCGTCCGGTGGAAGCCGGAAGACGTGAGGCGGGTGCTCAGGATCGGCGTTCCGGCGTCGTTGAACCATCTGTCCTACAACCTGAACCAGCTCGTCACGACCGCCTTCATCACGAGCCTCGGCTCGGTCATGCTGGCGACGCGCATCTACACGATGAACATCGCGTTCATCATCATGATCCTGTGCATCTCGCTCGGCAGGGGCATGCATATCATCGTCGGCCATCTCGTCGGGGCGGGCGAGCAGGACGAAGCGTACCGGCAGGTGCTGCGCAATTTCGGCCGCAGCGTCCTCATCACGCTGACCGGCGCGGCGATCATCTGCGTCTTCCGCGTGCCGCTGCTTCACCTGTTCACCGACTCGGAGGAGATCATCCGGATCGGCTCGACGCTGCTCCTGCTCAGCTTCCTGCTCGAGCCCGGCCGCAACCTGAACATCATGTTCGAGCGCAGCCTGCAGGCGGCCGGCGACGCCCGCTTCACCGCCGTCTCGTCCGTGCTCATCATGTGGCTGTTCAGCGTGCCGCTCACGTATCTGCTCGGCATCCGCCTCGGCTACGGGCTGTACGGCATCTGGGCGGCGTTCATCGCCGACGAGTGGGCGCGGGGGATCTCCCTGTTCCTGAGATGGAGAAGCAAGGCGTGGAAATCGAAAGCGATCGTCACGCGCGCGGTGAATTCGGCCGCCGGCTGACGCCGCGGGCGACGGCCGTCCGGGCCGCGACCGTTCCGACGGGGACGGGAGCGGCCTTTCGCTTGCCTGTTGAGAACCGGGCGACGATCCGCTATGCTTGATTTGTGGACCATGCGGGTCATGTTTTCGATCGGGAGGGAGGACGGGCCATGAACATCATCCAAGTCGGCGGCCACCAGATCCTGCTGGTCACGGCGGGCACGGGCGACAAGCCGCTGCTCCGGAACCTCATGCAGCTCTATCTGCACGAAATCAGCGAATATACCGGCGCCGATCCGGATGAGCACGGCATCTTCGACTATCCCGACTTCGACCATTATTTCACGGCGGAGGGCCGGCAGGAGGGAAGACTGCCGATCCTGATCCGGATCGACGGCAAGGCGGCCGGCTTCGCGCTGATCAACGGCTTCAGCCTCGTCCAGCCGCGCACGCCCTCGACGCGGCATCTGTCGGACATTCTCATCCTGCGGAAATGGCGGCGCCGCTCGATCGGCAAGGCCGTCGTGCGCGAAATCTTCGACTCGTATCCCGGGCTGTGGGAGATCAAGCAGCGCAGGGAACACGAGGGCGCGCGGCGGTTCTGGCGCACCGCGGTTCACGAATACACGGCGGGCGGATACCGGGAGACCGAGCTCGACGACGAGCGCTGGAACGGCTACGTCCAGACGTTCGACAATCGAAGCCGGCTGTGAAAAGGGTTCCGCGGACGCGAAGCGGACGAACGTGAACCCGGAGCGCGCGGCGGTCATCGGGTCAGCGCGGCGATCCAACGCTCGTCCACGACGACCGGCTCCTTCGGCACGGCGTCCAGGCGGAATCCGGCGACGAGCTCGCGAGCGGCGACCGGTTCCGGACGGTCGTGGAGTCCGCTGGCCGCGGCGATCGCGCCGATGACCGTCTCGGCCCGGACGCCCCGCTCGCGCAGCGCGCGGAGCGACAGATCGCCGTGCCGCTTGGCGAGCCGCTTGCCGTCCGGTCCGCACAGCAGCGGCACGTGCGCATAGCGCGGCGCCTTCAGCCCGAGCGCCTCGAACAGGAGAAGCTGGCGCGGCGTCGAATCGAGCAGGTCCGCGCCGCGCACGACGTCGGTGACGCCCATTGCGGCGTCGTCGACGACGACCGCAAGCTGATAGCTGACGATGCCGTCCGCCCGCCGGACGACGAAATCGCCGCCCGCGCCCGGCTCGAACCTTTGCGGGCCGGCCGCGGCGTCCTCGAACGCCACGGCGCGGTCCGGGAGACGAAACCGGAGCGACGGGCTTTTGCGGCTTTCCCGTTCCCGCCGCTCTTCTTCGGACAGATTCCGGCAGGTGCCCGGATAGGCGGGACCTTCGCTCGCGAGGCCGTGCGGCGCGCTCGCGACCGCGAGCAGCTCGGCCCGGCTGCAATAGCACGGATAGAGCAGCCGCAGCGCCTCCAGCCTTCGCAGGGCTTCCTCGTAATCCGCAAGGCGCTTCGACTGGACATAGGGTCCGCGCGGTCCGCCGATGTCCGGCCCTTCGTCCCAGTCGAGGCCGAGCCAGCGGAGATCTTCGATGAGCAGATCGTAGTAGTGCGGCTTGCAGCGGGGCCGGTCGATGTCTTCGATGCGCAGGATGAACGCGCCGCCCCGGCTCCGCGCGTCGAGCCAGGCGATGAGCGCGGTCCTGGCGTTGCCGATATGCATTTCCCCGGACGGCGTCGGCGCGAATCGTCCGCGATAGGTCTGATCCGTCATGGGACAACCTCCCCCGGTGCGCGGTTTACGCCGGACATGATAGCACGGCTTGTCCGGACGCGCAACGGCGCGCATGGATTTGCGGACGCGGAAGCGAGCCGGGCCGGAACGCCGCGCGGCGTTCCGGCCTGTCAAGGACGGGGCGCAGCCTGAAGGAATGCGGCGGCCTGAACGGGACACAACCGGAAGGAGTGCGGCGATGATCGAACTGTTCAGACTGAACTGGAAAATGCGGGACGAATGGTTCCGCTGGTGCCTTGACGTGCCGCAGGTCGAGCTCGACGCCCCCCGCGCGGGGGGATCGGGCTCCATCCTCGGCACGCTGTTCCATATCGTCGATACCGAACAATTCTGGCTCCGCCGGTTCGCCTACGGAACGGAGCATCATTACGACTTCGCGGAGTACGCGGATCTGGACGCGCTGCACGCCCTGTCCCGGCGGCTGCGGCCGTTCGCGGAAGAGGTCGTCGGGTCCTGGACGCCGGAACGCGACCGCGAGATCCGGATCGTGCGGAACGGAGACGGTACGGAATCCGGGCTCGTCTTCGGCGACCTGCTTCGTTGGCTGGCGCAGCACGAGGCGCATCACGCCGGGCAACTGTCGGTCTGGTCGCGGGAGCTCGGATTCCCGCCGCCGCCGCTCGCCTGCGCTTGGCCGGACGGCGATCCGGACGACGCGGAAGGAGCCGGCGGAAAGCGATGAGCCGCATCGACTGGGACATGGAAAGGCTCGAGGCGATGCGCGGGCTGCTGGAAGAGCGCGGCATGCGGAGCGTGGCCGTGGCCGACGGCGGAGGCGTCGTCTGGTCCTGGCACGCCGCCGGCGGCGATCGGCTGTCGGCGGTTTATTCAATTACGAAAAGCGTCCTGTCGCTCCTGATCGGCATCGCGATCCGCGACGGGCTGATCGGCGGCCTCGACGACCGGATCGGGGACTACCTTGATCTGCCGAAGGACGCGCATCCCGGCTTCGGGTCCATCCGGCTGCGCCATCTGCTGACGATGACGTCCGGCATTGACTGGCCCGATTTCGACAAGCCGTACTGGGCGATGAGGCGGAGCGACGACGCGGTCCGGTTCGTGCTGTCGCGGCCGGTCGCGCACGAGCCGGGGACGGTGTTCGCCTACAACACGGGCGGCTCCCATCTGCTCGCGGCGATTCTCGCGGCGGCGGCGGGCTCGACGGTGCTCGATTACGCCCGCAGGAAGCTGTTCGAACCGCTCGGCATCCGGCGCGTGAAGTGGAACGCGTTGCACGGCGTCCACGAGGGCGGCACCGGGCTGCACCTCACGACGGCGGATCTGCTCAAGATCGGCATGATGACGGTCCGGGAGGGCGTCTGGGAAGGCCGTCGGATCGTGCCGGCGGAATGGATCCGGGAATCGTTCCGGCCCGCGTCGAAGGGGCTCGCGCTCTATAAACCGCCGATTTTCGGCCGGTACGGCCGGCACTGGTGGGTGGCGGAACCGGTGGACGGCCGCCCGGGATACGCGTTCGCGCTCGGTTTCAGCGGCCAATATCTGGCGGTGGCGCCGGAGCTCGGCGTCGCCGCCGTGCTGCGCAGGACCGCCACCACCCGGGCGGATTCGCTCAAATCGCGATCGCTGCTCGACGAGTATATTTTGCCCGCCGCGGCGGTCATGCGCCGGGACGGCCGGCCGTTTTCAGGTTGATTTAAGGCAAACGTCCGCCATTCGTGGTACAGTGGAGGACGTACACGAATGGAGAGGAGCCGAACCATGAACGAAGACAACCGACAACAGCCGGCGGCGGGCGCCGTCGGGTGGAAAATTTCGACCGCCATCCTGGCCGTTCTGCTGATCGCGTCGCTGCTGTTTCATTTTTACGGCAATCGCACGGAAAGCGAAGCCGTCGCGGTCGTGAACGGGGTCAAGATCACGAAGGACGAATTGCTCAATGTATTGGTCGATTACGGCGGAGCGGACGTGCTCGACGATCTGATCCGCCAGGAAGTGATCCGGCAGGGGATCGAAGCGGCCGGCGCGACGGCTTCCGACGAGGAAGTGCGGGCGCGTCTGGAGAAGTTCGCCGAGGCTTACGGTTCGATGGAGTTTTTCCTCGACGAGCTCGCCTACTACGGCTACACGGAGGATGAGATCCGGGATCAGCTGGCCAGGCAAATCAGCATCGAGAAGATCGTCGGCGCGGATGTCGAGCTTACGGAGGAAGAGATCGCGTCGTATTTCGAGGAGAACAGGGACGGCTTCGACCGGCCGGAGACGGTGCGGGCGTCGCACATCTTGGTCGAAACGCGGGAAGAAGCGGAGGCGCTGCTTGCGCGGCTCGAGGCGGGCGACGATTTCGCGGAACTGGCCGCCGAACATTCGCTGGACGCGATGACGAAGGACATGGGCGGCGATGTGGGCGAATTCGCGCGCGGCGAGATGGAGGAAGAGTTCGAGGAGACGGCCTTCGGCCTCGGGGTTGGCGGCGCGGCCATCGCCGAGACGAGCTACGGATTCCATGTCGTGCGCGTGACGGAGAAGACGCCCGCGCGGGAGGCGACGCTGGATTCGGCGCGCGAAGAGATCGCCGAATACCTGACGGAGCGGAAGCTCGCCGAACGGGTTGACGCCTGGATCGCCGACCGCGAGGCGGAAGCGGAGATCAAGAATTTCCTGAAATGACGCGGTGGCGGGATTGCAGTGGCCTGCCGGCGCATAACATGCAACAGGCGGATAGAACGGAAGGAGGGAACGGCCGTGCGGATCGTCGTCGTATCGGACACGCACATGCCGCACAGCGCGAAGACGATACCGTTGAAACTCAGGAAAGCGCTGGAAAAGGCAGACTACATTCTTCACGCCGGGGACTGGTGTACGATGGACGCCGTCCGGATGTTCGAGGCGTACGCGCCGGTCGTAGGCGTCGCCGGCAACAACGACGGCCGGGAACTGGCCGAGCGGTTCGGCCTGCGGAAGCGGATCGAGCTGGGCGGTGTCCGCATCGGGATCGTGCACGGGCACGGATACGGCGGAACGACCGAATCGCGCGCGCTCCTGGCGTTCCGGCACGAGCCGGTGGATGTGATCCTGTTCGGCCATTCCCATGTGCCGCTCGTCCGGACGGAAGGGGATGTCCTGCTGTTCAATCCGGGGTCGCCGACCTCGAAGCGGACGCAGCCGCGCCATTCCTTCGGCGTCTGGAACATCGAGAACGGCCTTCTTCGGACGAAGCACGTCTATTTCTGACGATCCGCGCGGCGCGCGATTGAGGCGCGACCCGCCGATATGTTACGATCCTCATGGGAAACCGTGAACGGAACAAGGAGTCGAACCCGCAACATGAAACGGTTGCTGCTCGCGCTGCCGATCATCCTCGCCGGATTCGTCGGTCTCAACCTCTATATCGGCTGGAACCTGCTCGTTTTCCTGGAATGGCTGGCCGGTCCGATCCCGGGACCGGCCTTCTGGACGTTGTTCCTGCTCGTCGCCTTCGGCTTTCCGCTCGGCCGGATCAGGCGGGGGCCCGGTCCCGTGATGCGGCTGCTCAAGGTGGCCGGCGCCTACTATTTCGCCTTGTTCGAGTACGGCTGCCTGCTGCTGCCGCCGGCCGACCTCGCGGGCTGGCTGCTCCGGGAGGCGGGGTACGGTCCGGCCGTCCACATCGGCTTGCCGGGGACGGCGGTGCTGGCCGCGCTGCTCGTCCTGTTCGGGTACGGCAGCTTCAACGCCTGGTCGCCCGCCGTGCGCGAATACCGGCTCGAGGTGGCGAAGGACGCCGGGGATCTGAACGAGCTGCGCATTCTGGCGGCGTCCGACCTGCACCTCGGCAACATCGTGGGCAACCGCCATCTGCGCCGGCTGATCGCGGTCGCCGAAGAGAGGAAGCCGGATCTGATCCTGCTCGCCGGCGACGTGATCGACGACGACATCGAGCCGTTCATCCGCAACCGGATGGACGAGACGATCGCCGCGCTCCGCGCGCCATACGGCGTATGGGCCGTCCTCGGCAACCACGAATATTACGGCGGACAGATCGAGACCTGGGTGCGCCGCGCGGCCGACGCCGGCATCCGGGTGCTGCGCGACGAGACGGCGACGGTGGAGGGGAGCTTTCATATCGCGGGCCGCAAGGACAAGACGGCGGAGGGCGCCGGACCGGACGGGCGGCTGCCGGTGGACAGGCTGCTGGCGGGCCTCGACCCGCGCCTGCCGATCCTGCTGATGGACCATCAGCCGCTCGCGCTCGGCGAAGCCGCGCGCGCGGGAGCGGATCTCCTGCTGTGCGGCCACACCCATCGCGGCCAGTTCGCGCCCAACCATCTGGTGACGAGGCGGTTGTTCGAGCTCGACTGGGGCTACCGGCGGATCGGCGACATGCACGCCCTCGTCTCGTCCGGCTTCGGCACATGGGGGCCGGCCGTCCGGCTCGCCAGCCGCTGCGAGCTGCTCGACATCACGCTCGTCTTCACGGGCGCGCAACGTTCGGAAAATCGTGACAATCCGGACGCCCGGGCGGGCGCGGATTCGGTTACAATAAAGGTTGGACAAGCTTCAATGTCGTGAAGGAGGAGCCGCCTGTGCCTTCGGTAAGCGAAAGAAACTGGACGCCGCTCATTTTTGTTTTCACGTTCGTTCTCGTCGGCATCATCGCGCTGCTGTTCTTCCTGCCGGGCTACGAGGGAGAAGTCGGGTTCGACGTGACGCTGCTTCCGCTCCTGAACGCGATCTACAACTGCTTCACCCTGAGCTTTCTCGTCATCGCCCTGATCGCCGTCAAGCGGAAGAACATCAAGATGCACCGGACCTTCATCTGGGCGGCGTTCGTCACCACGGCGCTGTTCCTGGTTACCTACGTCGTCTATCACTATCTGACGGAACCGACGCCGTACGGCGGGAGCCAGGTGATGCGCTTTGTCTATCTGCTCATCCTGGCCACCCACGTCATTCTCGCGATCGTCAACGTGCCGCTCGCGCTCATCTCGGTCACGCTCGGCCTCGGCGGACGCGTGAAGCAGCACCGTCGCATCGGCAAGTGGACGATGCCGATCTGGCTGTACGTGAGCTTCACGGGCATTGTTGTCTATCTGCTCATTTCGCCGTATTATGGTTCTTGATGGCCGGAAAGACGCGGCCGTCGGGAGGAGGATGCGTCATGGCGGAATGGCGGGAGATCACGTCGACGGAGGAATGGGACAGGGTCCGGGCGGAATCGGCGAACCGGCAAATCATCGTGCTCAAGCACAGCACCCGCTGTCCCGTGTCGGCCAGCGCGCTCGAGGAATATGAAGCGTACCTGGCGGACAGGCCGAATCCGGACACCGATTATTATCTCGTCAAGGTGATCGAGTCCAGACCGGTGTCGAACAAGATCGCCGAAGACCTCGGCGTGGTCCATCAATCGCCGCAGATGATTCTCGTGAAGGACGGCAAGGCGTTGTGGAACACGTCGCACTGGTCGGTGACGAAGAAGCATATGACCGCCGTGCTGGACTGACCATGCCGGCCGAAAACACCCCCGCATCGCCCTGGAAAGGCGAGGCGGGGGTGTTCGCTTTGTCCGCGCGAGGACCGGGTTGTCAGAGGCCCGACGCGAACATGTAGATGTTGAAATTGCCGATGTCCGACAGGTCCAGCGGAATCGTGATCGCCTTCTTCTGCACGTAACGGCTGTGGTCCGACACGATGTCCGGCGGCGTGATGTCGACCTGGATGCCCTCGTTGTAGAGTATGGTGGAAGCGTTGCCGCTGATCATGTTGCCGAGTTCGGCGATCGCGCTGCAGCACATCTCGTCGAGTTCGGACACCGGGTATCCGCCCATCATGACCGAGACGATGCGCAGCGCCACCCGTTGCGGAAAACTGAAGACGACATCGCCCTGAAACTGTCCGAGTATGCCGATCTTGAGCAGCAGGGAATCGCCGCGATTCTCCACGGCCCGAAGCGCGACCTGTCCGACGGACGGTTTCACTTGCATCATGGCTTCGATGACATGGATGGACGATGCCAGGAACGGGTTGATGTACTTGACGTTCATCGTTGCTGCCTCCTGTGCGCAAGTTGTACGCCCCATGAAAAAAGCGCTTCCGGACCCGGAAAACGCCGCTTGTTCGGAAGAACTTCTGACCTCTGTCGGCATGCGGGCCGATAATCCAGTCCATACCGGTCCGACGGCTTGCTTGCCCGGTCTGGTGTCCGGCGTGCAATTGTCGATGAATGGGCCGAGCGGACTACTGCCGTCGAATGACATGTCCGTTTAATCCAATGTTATCACATGGAATGTATGACGCAAAGTACTAATTCATCACGACCTTCGTCCGGGGCCCATGCACGCGCGACAACCGACGGGCGGCCGGTTTGGTCCGGCTGACAAAAAGCGGGCGCGTTCGTTGATGCGTTTTTCCGGCCGGCCGTACAATGGGGAGCAAACTCGACCGGGAGGAAGGCGAATGTTGAATCTGATGCCCCGCGTTCATCATGCGATGGTGGCCGCTCCCCACTACATTGCCAGCGCGGTCGGAAGCGCCGTACTGCAGAGCGGAGGCAACGCGTTCGACGCCTCCGTGGCCGTCAGCGCCGCGCTCTCGGTCGTCGCCCCGCACATGACCGGGATCGGGGGCGACGCCTTCTTCCTCGCGTACGACGCGAAGACGGGCGACTTCGTCGGCTACAACGGCAGCGGCCGCTCCGGCCTGCTGGCGGACGCCGGCCGGTATCTGGACGCGGGCCTGCCGTCGATTCCGCAACGCGGCGTGGAAAGCGCCATCACCGTGCCGGGCATGGTGGACGCCTGGTGGAGCGTCTGGGAGCGCTACGGACGGCTCCCGTGGGAACGGCTGATCGAACCGGCCGTCCGTTACGCCGAAGGCGGATTTCCGGTGTCGCGAAGCTTGCGCGAATGGATCGCGAAGGACCGGGCGCTTCTCGAAGCCGATCCGGGCCTGAGGCGCGTTTTTCTGCCGGGCGGCCGTCTGCCGCGGGAAGGCGAGCGCATCGCGAATCCCGAACTGGCGGCGACGCTCCGGGCCGTCATGACCGGCGGGCGCGACGCCTTCTATGAAGGCGGCATCATGGCCGCCGTCACGGAGGCGATCGAGGCGGACGGCGGACTGCTGACCGCCGACGATTTCCGGTTTCACGCCGGCGAATGGGTGCGGCCGTTGAGCGTCGCGTACCGCGGCTGCGAAGTCTGGCAGATGCCTCCGAATTCGCAGGGCTTCTCCGTCCTCATGATGCTCAACATGATCGAATCGCTCGACATCTCCGCCTGCGGCCGGCTGTCGGCCGAATATTTCCACCTGATGACCGAAGTGGTCAAGATCGCGTTCCGCGAACGGGATGCCTGTCTGACCGATCCCGATTTCCGCGCGATACCGCTCGACCGGCTGCTCTCGAAGGCGTATGCCGGGGAACTCCTGAAGTCCGTCAACCTTCATCCCCCGCGGGCGGGAAGCTTCCGCTCGCAGCCGACCGGCAGCGACACGGCCTACGCGGCGGTGGTCGACGAGGAAGGCAACGCCGTTTCGTTCATCCAGAGCCTTTATTTCGATTTCGGATCGGCCTACACGGCCGGCAACACCGGCATCATCCTGCAGAACCGCGGTTCATACTTCTCGCTCGACGAGCATTCGCCGAACCGTCTGGAGCCGCGCAAGCGCACGTTCCACACGCTGATGCCCGGCATGGTGTCTCGCGGCGGCAAGCCGTATCTGCTTGCCGGCTCGCAGGGCGGGGAAGGCCAGCCGCAGACCGCGCTGGCGATTCTGACCGGCGTCATCGATTTCGGCCTGACGATCCAGGACGCGATCTGCATGCCGCGCTGGGTGTACGGCCGGACATGGGGCGAGGACAGCGATGCGCTCAGGCTGGAGAACCGCCTTGATGCCGGAGTGGCGGAGACGCTGCGCCGGTGGGGGCACCGGATCGAGATCGTCGGCCGTTACGACGGCGTTGTCGGCACGGCGCAGGGGATCATGATCGACGACGGGATTATCAGCGGAGCGGCCGACCCGCGGGGCGACGGCTGCGTGATCGGATGGTAGCGGATAGGGGGTGAGGCGGTGCTGACGGAACTGTGGAAGCTGTTCGTCGCTTTCGGCACAGCGACGATGCTTGGCTACGGCGGCGGTCCGTCCATCATCCCGCTGTACGAGTCGCAGGTCGTCGACCGTTACGGCTGGATGACGACGGAGGAGTTCGGACGGGCGCTGGCGTTCGGGAACGCATTGCCCGGTCCGATCGCGACGAAGCTGGCCGCCTACATCGGCTTCAAGGTCGCGGGCTGGGCGGGCGCGGCCGTCGCCCTGGCGGCGGTCGTCTTGCCGACGGCGCTTCTGATGGTCGCCCTTGCGGGAATCATGATGAAGCTGTCCGGCCATCCGGTCGTGCGCGGCATGATCCGCGGCGTTCAGCCCGTCATCTTCGTCATGATGGCGATGCTGGCCTTCGATTTCGCGCAGTACGTGTTCAAGCCGTCGGGCGGCGCGCTGCCGTTCCTGACCTTGCTCATCGCCGTCGTCTATTTCGTGATGGTGCACCATTACCGGATGAACGCGTTGTGGGGCATTCTGTTCGCTTTGGCGGCGGGGGCGCTTTTTCTTCGGGGGGACGAATGATCAGATTAATGTAATTAAATATAACACAGGTATTGCGAAAACCTCGTTATCTGCAATATGATGTTATATATAATAACACCGATATTCCGCGCAGGTGCGAGGTGACAGCCATGCACATGACCGTCGAACAAGCCTTGTCCGTCTATCCCCTGAGCGAAGCGCGTCTGGTTGCGGGAAGCGCCGGCAAGAACCGCATCGTCAAGGCGGTCAACATCATGGACGCGCCGGACATCACGGACTGGATCAAGGAAGGCGAGATGATCTTCACGACCGCCTACCTGTTCAGGGACCGTCCGGAAGAAGCCGCCGAATTGCTGCGCAAGCTCGACCGACGCGGCTCCGCCGGCCTGGGCGTCAAGCTCGGGCGCTTCTGGAGCTCGTTCCCGGAGGAAATGATCGCCGCCGCCGACGACCTCGGATTCCCGCTCATCGAATTGCCCTATCCCTTCACGTTCTCCGACCAGATGAACGCCCTGTTTCGCGAAGAACTCCGGCGCAGCACCGCCGAATTGCAGACCGTGCTGGACAAACAGGTCCGGCTGATGCGGTTCGCGCTGCAGTCCGGCCATATCCGGCAGCTGTTCGAGTCCGTCATGGAAGTGATCGGCTGTCCGCTCGCGGTGATCGGCTCGCGCGGGCAGGTCGTGTTCAACGGCACCGGCCGCCCGGATTCGGAACTCGTGGAGCTCTGGCCGTGGAAACCGGTCGCCCGGCGCGTCCGGACGGCGGGAGGGCAGGTGTTCCGGGTGCCGCTCATGAAGCAGGGCAAATGCACGGGCTTCGTGCTGTTCCATTACAAGCGGCCCATGCTGTCGCCGGTCGAGGAGAATCTGTATTTGCAGGCGGCCGAGCTCATCGGTTTCCACAAGGATTTCAAGATCCAGGACTTCGTCGAGTGGACGGCGCGGCGCGACATCGGGCTGCTGGTCAAGCGCCATCTGAAGCACGGACTGTCGCTCGAAAAGCTTGAGGAATGCGCGGACCGGTGGGAGATCGACCTGTTCAGCCGTCCCTACCGCTGCGTGCTGACCGACATTCCGGGTCCGGCGATCGCGCCCGTGCGCGCCGAACGGCTGCAGCTCCTGAAGCGCGAGCTGCAGCATCACGCCGGTCTGGAAGCCTACGGCGGCGTGCACGTCCTGCTGGAGGAAGGGCTGCTGTCGGTGTTCCGGGACGAGCCGGAAGACGGGGAAGGCGCGCTCGAGACGGCGCTTGCCGACTGCCTGGCCGGATGGCCGACCGCCCAGGGCAAACCCCGGGCGTGCTGCAGCGCGCGCAAGCTGCATCCGCGCGAGCTTCGCGAAGCTTACGAGGAATGCCTCGAAGCGCAGCGGACGGCGGATTCCTGGGAGATCAACGAAACGGTCGTGAACTATGAGACGATCGACCTCGCGATCCTGTTCGAGCAGGTGGACGTTGGCAGAATGCGCGCTTTCTGCGGCCGGCTGCTCGGCGGGCTGCAGGGCAAGGATCCGGAATACGCCGCCGAGATGCTGCGGACGCTCGAGATGTACCTTGAATGCGACGGGCAGCTCGGGGAGACGGCGAAGCGGCTCTATATCCATCGCAACACGGCCGCCTACCGCATCGAGAAGCTTAGCGAGATGCTCGATGTCGATTTCAAGAAAACGGACGATCTGCTGCGTCTCAGGCTCGCCTTCCTGTTCCGGCGCCGCCTCGGGCTCGGCGACCGGCGGGCGTCCGGAACCGGGACGCGGCGATAGCCCGGAGACGGGCGGCGGCGGACGGGGGAGGGATGCATCATGGCGACGGTGATCCGCGACGCGCTCATCGTGACGATGAACGCCTCGGACGACATCGTGCGGGGCGATGTGAAGATTGAAGGCAATACGATAACGGCCGTCGGCGGCAGGCAGGATCCGGACGGCGGCCGCGTGATCGAAGCCGGGGGCAGGGTGCTGCTGCCCGGCTTCGTGCAGACGCACGTCCACCTGTGTCAGACGCTGTTCCGGGGATGCGCCGACGAACTGGAACTGATGGATTGGCTGCGGAAGCGGATCTGGCCGCTCGAGGCGGCGCACGACGAGGAGTCGGTCTACTGGTCGGCGCTGCTCGGCGCCGGCGAGCTGATCCGCAGCGGCACGACGACGATCCTCGACATGGAGACGGTGCGCCATACCGACTCGGCGTTCGAGGCGATCCGCGAATGCGGCATCCGCGCCGTGTCCGGCAAGGCGATGATGGACCACGGCGACCAGGTGCCGCCGGCGCTGATGGAGAAGACGGCCGATTCGCTCGAGGAGAGCGTCCGCCTGCTCGAGAAATGGGACGGCGCGGCCGGCGGGCGCATCCGCTACGCGTTCTCCCCGCGGTTCGTCGTCTCCTGCACCGGGGAGCTGCTGACCGCCGTGCGTGACCTGGCGGAGCATTACCGCGTCCCGGTGCACACGCACGCGGCGGAGAACCGCGAGGAGATCGCGGTCGTCGAAGCCGAGCGGGGCATGCGCAACGTCGTCTATCTCGACGCGATCGGCCTCGCCCGGCCGAACCTCATCCTGGCGCACGCCATCTGGCTCGACGAAGAGGAGAAACGGATCATCCGGGAGCGCGGCGTGAAGGTGACGCATTGCCCGGGGTCGAACCTGAAGCTCGCGTCGGGCGTCGCCGACGTGCCCGCGCTGGTCGACGCGGGCGTGCCCGTCGGCTTCGGGGCCGACGGCGCGCCGTGCAACAACAATCTCGACATGTTCCAGGAAATGCGGCTCGCCTCCTTCATCCAGAAGGTGCGGCTCGGCCCGACGGCCATGGACGTGCGCCGGGTGCTGCGCATGGCGACGATGGGCGGCGCGAAAGTGCTCGGCATGGAAAACCTCATCGGCAGCATCGAGCCGGGCAAGCGGGCGGACCTGCAGATCCTCGATCTCGAGGATTTCCACGTCTATCCGTCGTTCGGCGCCGATCCGTATTCGCGCATCGTTTACGCCGCGACGCGCGGCGATGTCGACACCGTCATGATCGACGGCAAGATCGTGATGGAAGGAAAGGTCGTGCGGACGATCGACAAGGCGAGGGTGCTCAGGGAAGCGGACCGGTGCCTCGCGAGGCTGATGGAACGGATCTGATCCGACGGATGGAAGGGGCGGGTACCATGGACGATTGGGCTTTGCTGCGCGCGGCCGCCGATCCGTCGTTCCGCGGCGCGCTCGCGACGGTCGCGTCCAGCGCCGGCCACGCGTACCGCAAGGCGGGCGCGGCCATGCTGCTGCACGCGGACGGACGGCGCACGGGCTGCATCAGCCCGGGCTGCGTTGAGGACGATCTGCAGCAGCGGGCGGAGCGGCTGGCCGGACGAAGGACATACGAACTGGTCACCTACAATCTCGATCCGGACGAGGACCCGGTCTGGGGCGGCGAACTCGGCTGCGGCGGCGCGATCACCGTCCTGCTCGAGCCGGTCGAAGGCGGGCTGCGCCGCTCGCTCGCCGACGCCTGGGCGCGCGTCCGGGCGGGCGAGGCCGTCCGGCTCGCGCGATTTCCGGCGGGCGGGACGATCCGGCACGCGGTCGTGCCGCTTCGGCCGAACGCCGGCCCGTCATCCGGGCTGTCCGGAGAGACGGGCGCTCTGCCTTCCAGCGTGTTCCTGCCGCGCCCGCGCCTGATCGTGTTCGGGGCGGGTTCGGACAGCCCGCCGATCTGCGACATGGCGGCCCGGATCGGCTTCCGCGTCGCGGTGGCGGACTGGCGGGATCATCTGCTGACGCCCGACCGGTTCCCTCTGGCGGAATCGTTCGCCGCCGGTGCGGACGGCGCGGAGCTGGCGGAAACGCTGGGCATCGGTCCCGACGATTACGTGCTGCTTTGCAGCCGCCATCTGCGGCGCGACCGCGGCGTGCTGGAGGCCGCGCTGCCGCGGAAGCCCGTCTACATCGGCATTCTCGGCTCGCGGAAACGCGCCGCGGCGCTGATGGACGGCCTGCCGGCGGATGAACGGGTCCGCGCGCCGGTCGGCCTGCCGATCGGCGCCGTCGGACCGGACGAGATCGCCGTCAGCATCGCGGCCGAGCTGGTGGCCGTCCGCTCGGCGCGGCGCAAGGCGCTCGGAAAGGAGGCGACGCGCGATGCGAATACCGGCGATCTGCCTGGCGGCCGGCCGCGGATCGCGGCTGGGTCGGGCGAAACCCGCGGCTGATCTGGGTCCCGGCACGACCGTCGGCGCGGCGGCGGTGCGGGCGCTCGCCGGCGCGGGATTCGCGCCGGTCATCGCCGTCGTGCGTCCGGACGACGATCTCGCCTGGCTCGAAGCGGTTCCGTCCGATTGCCCGGTCCGGGCTTGCGTCTGCCCCGACGCGGAGCTCGGCATCTCCCGCTCGATCCGGCGCGGCCTGGAGGCGGCGCTGGAAGGCGGACCGTCGCCTGACGCGGTCATGATCGCGCTGGCCGACATGCCGTTTCTCGCGCCCGGCAAGCTCGCCGAATGGCGGTCGGCCTGGACGCGGAATCCCGGGCTCGATTTCGTGGCGGGCCGGTCCGGCGGAACGATCCTGCCGCCGGTGCTCTGGCCGCGCGGGCGGCTTGGCGATCTGCTGCGTCTGGAAGGGGACGCCGGCGCGGGCGCGCTGATCCGCTCGGGCGCGCTGCGCGGCGCGTTCATTGAGCTTACCGGCCTGGAAAGCCTCGATCTCGACACCCCCGAACAGCTTGAAGAAGCGCGCGTGATCTGGCATATCGTCATGCGCGTGCACGGTGCACAATCATCCCCGGCGTCTTTCATACACGCGGCCAATTCCATGTCACCTAAATTGACGCACCCCTGACGCGTTTTTATAGTGATTACTAAATCGCGGCGCTTGCAGCGAAATTGCAGGCACGGGGGAGGAACCATATGAAGACGAAAAAAGCATCCAGACCGGCACGCATGCTGTGGATCATTCCGCTGCTGCTTGCCCTTGCGGCTTGCGGCGGCGGCGGAAGCGGCGGAGGCGGATCTTCGGGTCCGGATCCGGGCGGTTCGGCGTCGACCGGCTCGTCGTCGCCGGGAGTCGCGGCAGGCTCGGGAGGCGAAGAATCGGCCGCGCCGTCCGGCGGGGAAGAGAAGAAAAAGCCGAGGGTCGCGTTCGTGTACATCGGCACGCCGGGCGACGGCGGCTGGACGTACGAGCACGATCAGGGACGCAAACAGATGGAGGAAGCGCACGGCATCACGGCGACGGTCGTCGAGAACGTGCCGGAGAGCGCCGACGCCGAACGGATTATCGAGGAACTGGCGCAGAACCACGACATCATTTTCACGACAAGCTTCGGGTATATGGATCAGACGCTCGCCGTGGCGCAGCGGTACCCGGAAGTCAAGTTCCATCACGTCAGCGGCTACAAGACGCACGACAACATGACGAACTATTTCGGCAAAAACTACGAAGCCAGCTACCTGGCGGGCATCGCCGCCGGGAAAATGACGAAAACGGGCATCATCGGCTATGTCGGGGCGTTCCCGATTCCGGAAGTCATCTACAACATCAATGCGTTCAAGCTCGGCATCGAGAGCGTGAACCCGGACGCCGTCGTCCACGTCGTCTGGTCGAACACCTGGTACGATCCGACGGTCGAACGGCAGGCCGCGATCAGTCTGCTCGATCTTGGCGCGGACGTGCTGCTGGCCTACCAGGACTCGCCCTCGACGATCCAGGCGGCCGCCGAGCGCGGCGCGCTGGCGGGCGGCAACGACTCCGACATGACGCGCTTCGCGCCGGAGGCGTATCTGACCAATCCGACGTGGCACTGGGGGACGTACTACGAGAAGGTCGTGCAGGACTGGATCGACGGCACCTGGACGAACGAGCCGTACGTCGGATCGATGCGGGACGGCATGGTCGGTCTGGCTCCGCTCGGACCGAGCATTCCGGACGACGTGAAGGCGCTGGTCGAATCGGCGAAAGAGAAGATCATCAGCGGGGAATTCGACGTGTTCAAAGGTCCGCTCGTCGATCAGGAGGGCAACGTCAGAGTCGCGGAAGGCCAGGTCATGACGCACGCGGAAGTGCTGGAGATGAACTGGTTCCTGAAGGGGATCGAAGGCAAGATTCCGCAATAACAAGGGCGAAGCAGGCGGGCGCTCAGGGCGGCCCGCCGCTTGCGCAAGCGGGAGGAGGTGCGCGGCATGCATGAACCGCACGCCGTGGAAATGCGGGGCATCCGCAAGCAATTCGGCGCATTGGTCGCCAGCGACAACGTCGATTTCGCGGTGAAGGCCGGCGAGGTTCACGCGCTGCTCGGCGAGAACGGCGCGGGCAAGAGCACGCTGATGAGCATGCTGTCCGGCGTGTACCGGCCGACGAGCGGCGAGATCCTGATCCGCGGCCGCAAAGCGAACATCCGCTCGCCGAAGGACGCGCTCGCCCTCGGCATCGGCATGGTGTACCAGCAGTTCCGGCTCGTGCATACGCTGACCGCCGCGGAAAACATCATGCTCGGGGAGAAATCGTCCGTCTGGCGGGGCGCGTCCTGGATGCGACGCAAGATGGAAGAGATCGACGCGGTGGCGAAGCGGTTCGGACTCCGGATCGACGCCGGACGTCCGGTCTGGCAGATGTCCGTCGGCGAGCAGCAGCGGGTCGAGATCGTGAAGGTGCTCTACCGGGGCGCCGACATCATCCTGCTCGACGAGCCGACCTCGGTGCTGACGCCGGGCGAAGCCGACCAGTTGTTCGAGACGCTCCGCCAGCTCCGCGCCGCGGGCAAGACGGTCATCCTGACGACGCACAAGCTGAGGGAAGTGATGGAGATCGCCGACCGGATCTCCGTCATGCGCAAGGGACGGATGCTGAAGACGATGAGCCGGTTCGAGACGAACGAGCGGGAACTCGCACAGCTCATGGTCGGCAGGAGCGTCGCGGGCGACGTGAAGCCCGAAGCGAGGCGTCCGGGCAAGGCGCTGCTCGAAGTCGAAGGGCTTACGGTGGAAGCAGGAAAGGGACGCGTCGCGGTCCGCGGCCTCAGCCTGACGGTTCGGGAAGGCGAGATCGTCGGCATCGCGGGGGTCGCGGGCAACGGTCAGTCGGAGCTCGCGGAGGCGCTGGACGGCCTCCGGCCCTGGAGCGGCGGCAAGATCCGCGTCTGCGGCCGGGAGTGGAAGCAGGCTTCGGTGCGGACGGCGATCGACTCCGGCGTCTCCCACGTGCCGGAGAACCGGATGCGGAGCGGCTTGGCCGGCAGCCTGGGCATCGTTGACAACCTGCTGCTCAAGACGTACCGGCAGCCCGAGCGGTCGCGCTTCGGCCTGCTGCGCGGCAGGCGGAACCGGGAGTGGGCCCGGTCGCTGGTCGAGAAATTCGACGTCAGGACGGCCGGCCTCGACACGCCGGTCCGCCAACTGTCGGGCGGCAACCAGCAGAAGCTGCTGTTCGCGCGGGAGGTGGACGCGGGTCCGAATCTGATGATCGCCGTCCATCCGACCCAGGGGCTCGACATCAGCGCGGCGGAGAGCGTCCACCGGCTGTTGCTCGGGCTTCGCGACGCCGGACGCGGCGTGCTGCTCATCTCGGAAGACCTTGACGAAGTGATGCGGCTGTCCGACCGGATTCTCGTCATATTCGGCGGCATGATCGTCGGCGAGATGGGACGGGATGACGCGGACCGCGAGCGAATCGGCCTGTACATGGCCGGGATGCGCGACGTACCGGGGGAGGAAGCGTCATGAACGGGAAGACGGCCGCCGCCGGAATCGACGGGGAAGCGCCGGGCGCTCGCCGGCGGGCGGCGCTTCCCCGGCTCAGGATCGAGATCGATCCCGTCCGCAACGAAAGCCCTTGGTGGGTGCCGATCGCCGCGGTCGTCGCCGCGCTGGCCGTCTGCGCCGTCTTCATCGCGGCGAACGGAATGAGCCCGATCGCGGTGTACAAGAAAATGCTCATGGGCGCGTTCGGGACGAAGTTCGGCGTGACCGAGACGCTGGTCAAGTCGATCCCGCTCCTCTTGTGCGGCATCGGCGTCTCGTTCGCCTACCGGATCTCGTTCTGGAACATCGGAGCGGAAGGGCAGTTTCTGGCCGGGGCGATGGCGGCGACCGCGGTGACGATCTATATGCCGGACCTGCCGGCGTACGCCGCGCTGCCGCTCATGACGGCCGCGGGCATCGCGGCCGGCGGCTTCTGGGGACTGATGACCGCCGCGCCCCGCGCGTACTTCCAGGTGAACGAGCTGATCTCCTCGCTCATGCTCAACTATGTCGAGCTGCTCCTGCTCGACTACTTCGTGTTCGGCCCGTGGCGCGATCCGGGCGGCCTCAACTTTCCCGGCAGCCCGATGTTCACGGCGGATCAGTCGCTTCCGACCTTCGGCCGGACCCGGCTGCATTTCGGCCTCGTCTTCGCGCTCGCCGCGGTGCTGCTGTACGCCTTCGTGATCCGCTTCACGCGCTGGGGCTACGAGCTGCGCCTGATCGGCTCCAATCCGGAAGCCGCGCGGAACGCCGGCATCAACCTGAACCGGCAGCTGCTGCTCGTCATGCTGGCAAGCGGCGGACTCGCGGGACTCGCCGGCATGGCGGAGGTATCCGGCGTCGCGCACCGGCTGATGTACGGCATATCGCCCGGCTACGGCTACACGGCGATCATCGTCGCCTGGATCGCCCGGCTGCATCCGCTCGGTCTGATCGTCTCGGCCTTTCTGTTCGGCGGCCTGATCGTCGGCGGCTACAGCGTGCAGACGCTCGGCCTGCCGGCGGCGACGTCGGAAATGCTGCAGGGCGCCGTGCTGTTCTTCGTGATCGCGGGCGCCGCGCTCGGCAGGGTCCGCATCCGCCGGGCGCGGTGAGCCGGGCGATCGGAGGCGGGTCTGTTTTGCCGCGAAGGGGGCTTCTATTGCCATGGAACTGATCATACAGATTGTCGCGGCGGCCGTGTCGTCCGGCACGCCGCTCCTGTTCGCCGTGCTGGGCGGCATTCTGATCGAACGCTCGGGCATCATCCAGCTCGGGGCGGAAGGCATCATGCTGATGGGCGCGGTGACCGCGGCCCTCGTCTGCGTCCGCACGGGCAGCCTCGCCGCCGCGTTCCTGGCCGTGCTCGCGGTCGGCGCGGCGCTCGGGCTTCTGCACGCCTTCTTCACGGTGTCGCTGCGCGTCAACCAGATCGTCAGCGGCCTCGCGATGACGCTGTTCGGGACGGGATTGAGCGCGTTCCTCGGAAGGGCGATCGCCGGCCAGCCGATGCCGGTCGCCGTGCCGAAGATCGACATTCCGGCGCTCGACGGGGTCCCGGTCGCGGGCAGCCTGCTTGCGCATCTGGACGCGCTGACCTGGTTCAGCTTCGCGCTCGTCATCGGCATGCATCTGTACATTTACCGGACTTCCTGGGGGCTCCATCTGCGGGCGCTCGGCGACAATCCGCCGACCGCCGACGCCATGGGCATCCCGGTGACGGCGTTCCGGTACGGATGCGTCATCGTCGGCACGATGCTGATCGGGATCGGAGGCGCCGATCTGCTGCTCGTCTTCTCGCCCGCCTGGATCGAGGAAATGACGGCCGGACGCGGATGGATCGCGGTCGCGCTCATCATTTTCGCGCGCTGGAATCCGCTGCGCGCGCTGCTCGTCGCCTACTTCTTCGGCGCGCTTGACTCGCTCGGCTTCCGGATCCAGCTGATCGGCAGCGATATTCCGTCCTACTTCCTGAAGATGATCCCCTATGTCACCACCATCCTCGTCCTCATGTACCTCGGCTGGCGGAACAGGGGCAAGCCGTCCGGTTCGCCGGAATCGCTCGGCGTGCCGTATATCCGCGAACAGCGGCTGTAAATCGCTGCCGTTCCGGCAAGAAGGTCGCGAGACGGCATACGGTCAAGCAGGGAAGGGAGGCGATGCCGCATGGCGATGGAGGAGAGGAAGGCCGGGCGCGACCCGGATGTCCTCAGACCCCGCGACGCGGTCGAGGCGTGCCGGCTGAAAGCGGCGTACGGCGCCGACGGCGTGTTCGTCGCCGGCGGGACGCTGCTGCGCACGCAGTGGGAGTCGGGTGCGGCGGCGATGCCCGGCAGGCTCATCGACCTGACCGCGATACCGGGATTTGACGCAATTCGCGAGGACGACGGCGGGCTGGTCATCGGCCCGCTCGTGAAGCTGTCCGAGCTGACGCGGGCGGAGCCGGTCGCCTCCGGATATCCGCTGCTGGCGGAAGCGGCGAGGCGGATCGGCGCGCCGTCGATCCGGAATCTCGCGACGATCGGCGGCAATGTCGCGTGCCGGATCGGCGACGCGCTGCCCGCGCTGCTCGTCTACGGCGCCGAACTCGTCTGGCGGACGATCGAACGGAACGGCGTCGCGTTGCCTCTGGAGGATTGGCTGGCCGATCCCGGATCGGAGGACGGCGTCCGGCTGCTCGCGGGCATCCGGCTCAGGCCAGCGGAAGCGCAGGAGTCCGCCGGTCGCCTGGTCGGGGCGTTCCGCAAGCTCGGCCGGCGGGAGGCGTTCATTCCGTCGCTCGTGACGGTCGCCGTGCTGGGCCGGCTGGCGGAGGACGGCACGCTGCGCGGGGTGCGCATCGCCGCCGGAGGCGGATCGGCGGTTCCGGCCCGGCTGCGCGGCGCGGAAGCGGCGCTGGAAGGCGCGCGTGTCGGTCCGGATACGCTCGTCCGGCTGACCGAAGCCGTGCTCGGCGAATACCGGCCGGCTTCCGACGCGTTCGCCGGCGCCGACTACCGCCGCATGGCCGCCGCGAACCTGATCGCGGCCGAATGGCTGCGGCTAGCCGGAGCGGGAAGGGAGGAAGGACGATGATCCTGAATCGGGAGACGGCCGGCGCCAGGTGGCGGATCCGTCCGGACGGGCCGGACAAGGTGACCGGGAAGCTCGCCTACCTGACCGACCTGGCGGCTCCGGGCATGCTCCACGGGCGCGTGCTGCGCAGCCGGTATCCGCACGCGCGCATTCTTGCGATCCGGACGGAGCGCGCCGCGGCGCTCCCCGGCGTGCGCGCGGTGCTGACCTGGCGCGATGTGCCGGGGCTGAACGCGTTCGGCATCGCCCGGCAGGATCAGCCCGTGTTCTGCTTCGATCGTGTCCGCTTCGTCGGCGACGCCGTCGCGGCCGTCGCGGCGGAAACGCCGGAGATTGCGGAGCGCGCGCTCGAACTGATCGAGGTCGATTACGAGCCGCTGCCGGTGCTGGACACGCCGGAGAAGGCGCTCGCGGAGGATGCCCCGCGGCTGCATCCGCAGGGCAATGTGCTGCACCGGAACGAATACAGGCGGGGCGATTGCGACGCCGCGTTCGCCGCGTGCGCCTGGGTGGTGGAGGAGACCTACTGCACGCCGCGCCAGATGCACACCTATCTCGAGACGGAGGGCGGCCTGTTCGTGCCGGAGCCGGACGGTCGGCTGACCGTGTACGCGCCGACGCAGCACGGCCTGCTCGACCGGCTGCAGCTCGCCCGCATCCTCGCCGTGCCGGAGGACCGCATCCGCGTCGTCTCGAGCCCGATCGGCGGATCGTTCGGCGGCAAGGACGAGCTGAACATCCAGCCCTACGGCGCGCTGCTCGCGCTGGCGTCCGGCCGTCCGGTCAAGATCCACAATTCCCGCCGCGAATCGGTGCGCGCCGGGCTGAAGCGGCATCCGATGACAATCGCGATGAAGACCGGCATCGACGCCTCCGGACGGCTGCTCGCCCACCGGGTGCGCATCATCGCCGACACCGGGCCGTACGCGACGCTCGGCGCGGAGGTGCTCAACTTCGCGACCGAGCACGCAATCGGGCCGTACCGGTACGCCACTATCGACGTCGAGAGCGTGTCCGTCTACACGAACAACGGCATGTCCGGGGAATTCCGCGGCTTCGGCGGCAACCAGGCGATCTTCGCGCTGGAAGGGCAGATGGACCGGCTGGCGGAGCGCATCGGCATGGACCCGTGGGAATTCCGGCTCATCAACTTGCGCCGGATGGGCGATCCCGGGCCGTTCAGGCAGCGGATCGCCCAGACGGACGGAGCGTACCAGGTGTGGCAGAGGCTGAAGGAAAGCCCGCTCTGGCGTGAACGGGAAGCGGCGAGGAGCGGCGGCCCGCCGGCGGCGTCGGAGGACGCGGACGGCGCGAATGGCGCGGACGGCGCAAATGGCGCGGATGGCACGAATGGTGCTGGTGGTGCAAATGGCGCGGACGGCGCGAATGGCGCAGGTGGCGCGAATGGCGCGGACGGTGCGGGTGGCGCGAATGGCGCAGGTGGCGCGAATGGCGCGGACGGCGCGAATGGCGCAGGTGGCGCGAATGGCGCGGACGGCGCGAGTGGCGCGGGTGGCGCGGATGGTTCGGGTGGCGCGAATGGTGCTGGTGACGCGAATGGCGCGGATGGCGCGTCGCGTCCGCCGTGGGTCCACGTCGGCTACGGCGCCGCGATGGTGATGCACGGCTTCGGCCTGGGCTATGGCATTCCAGACCCCGCGGCGGGCAGGCTGCGGCTGGCGGAAGACGGCCGGATCGAGGCGATTTTCGGCTATGAAGAGTTCGGTCAGGGGCTGCTCGCGACGATCGAGACGCTCATGGTCGAGACGTTCGGCATCGCGCCGGACGATCTCCGGATCATCTGCGGCGACACGGACCGGGTGCCGGACAGCGGCTCCAGCACCGCGTCGCGCACGACGGCGATGATCTGGCAGTCGCTCCGGCGGATGGAAGAGCCGTTCAGGCGGAAGCTGCTCGGAGCGGCGGCCGGCATGCTCGGCCGACCGGCCGGCGGGCTCAGGCTCGGGCCCGGCGGCGTCACGGACGCGGAAGGCGGCGCGCCGCTCGTCCGGTACGCCGAGATCGCCGCGAAGGCGGCGGAACCGATCGCGGCCGGGACGCAGTTCCACTTCCCGGTCAGCGACACCGACAGGATCGGCGCGCATTTTCTGTATTCGTACGCCGCCGCGGCCGTGAAGGTCGAGGTCGATCTGCTGACCGGCCGCGTGCGCGTGCTGAATCAGTACCACGCGGTCGCGGCGGGGCCGGTCGTCAATCCGCAGGGGTATGTCGGCCAGATCGAGGGCGGCGCCGGCATGGCGCTCGGCTACGCGCTGATGGAGGACGCGATCATGGAGAACGGACGCTATCTGACCGGCAATCTGGACACCTATCTGATTCCGACGATCGCCGATCTGGGCGGCAACGTCGCGGTCGAGCCGATCGAGGATCTGCCGGAAGGCGACCCGTACGGACCGCGCGGAATCGGCGAGATCGGTTCGGTCGGCCTCGCGCCGGCCATCGCGGAGGCGGTGCGCGACGCGACGGGCGTGCGCGTCAATCGGCTGCCGATCGACCCGGCGCTCCTGATCTGTCCGCCGGAGAAACTCTGGAAGGCGGTGAGCGGACCATGATCGAACGGACGAATCCGGCTTGCGCGGAGCGCTTCGTCTGCGCGTTCACGCTGAACGGAGTGCCGGTCGCCTTGGCGGTTCCACCGTCGCGTCGGCTGATCGACGCGCTGCGGAACGATCTGCTGCTGACCGGGACGAAGATCGGGTGCGAGATCGGCCGCTGCGGCGCCTGCATGGTGCTGCTGGACGGCAAGCCGGTCAACGCCTGTCTGACGATGATGTATCAGGTCGAAGGGCGGCAGGTGACGACGATCGAGGGCATCGCGGGCGGAGCGGACGCCCTGCACGCCGTGCAGCGCGCCTTTCTGGAGGAAGGCGGGTATCAGTGCGGCTACTGTACGCCGGGCATGGTCGTGTCCGCGACCGCGCTGCTGGCCGAGCGGCCGGACCCGACCGACGAGGAGATCATCGAGGCGCTGTCCGGCAATCTGTGCCGCTGCACCGGGTACGGCGGCATCCTGCGGGCCGTCAGGCGCGCGGCGGCCATCGGAAAGGAGGCCGGTGACCGTGGCTGACGACAGGAAACTCATGACGCGGCGCCTGTCCATCGCGGAGATCAACGCGCTCGACCGGGACGGTTTCGTCGCCGCGTTCGGCGGCGTCTTCGAGCATTCGCCCTGGGTCGCCGGGCTCGCCTGGGAAGCGCGGCCGTTCGCCTCGGCCGGCGCGCTGCTCGACGCAATGCTGCGGGTGGTGCGGGAAGCGCCGAAGGAGCGGCAGCTGGAGCTGATCCGGGCGCATCCGGATCTCGGCTCGAGGCTCGCGATGTCGGACGTTTCGACGCGCGAGCAGCGGGGAGCCGGGCTGGACCGGCTCACCGCCGAAGAATACGGGGAGATGTCCGCCCTGAACCGGGCCTATGCGGAGAAGTTCGGTTTCCCGTTCATTCTGGCGGTGCGCGGCAAGACGAAGGACGAGATCATCGCCGCGATGCGCGGGCGGATCGGGCGGAGCATGGAGGAAGAGCGGCGCGAGGCGCTGGACCAGATCGGACGGATCGCCGCGTTCCGCCTGTCCGATCTGGTCGCGGAAGACGCCGCGCCGGCCGGCGCCGCGACCGGCCGGCTTACGACCCATGTGCTCGACGTCTCGAAGGGCCGTCCGGCCGCCGGCATGCGGATCGAGCTGTACCGGCTGGGAGACGGCGCGGAATTCCGCGAACGGCTCCGGGACGCGATTACGAACGCGGACGGCCGCACGGACGGTCCGCTGCTGGCGGGCGACGGGATGCTGGCGGGCCGGTATGAGCTCCTGTTCCACGTCGGCGACTATTTCCGGAACGCGGGTGCGGACATCGCGTTTCTGGACGAGGTGCCGGTCCGGTTCCGGATCGCCGATCCGGACGCCCATTACCATGTGCCGCTGCTGGCGGCGCCGGGCGGATACAGCGCGTATCGCGGCAGTTAGGAGGATGGGGCGTGAAGCGGTTCGATCTCATCGTGCGCGGCGGCATGGTCGTGCTGCCGCAAGCCGTCGAAAGGCTCGACATCGGCGTCCGGGACGGGAAAATCGCGGAGCTGGCGGCTGAGCTCGATCCCGGCGAAGCGGCGGCCGTCGCCGATGCTTGCGGCTGCCACGTGATGCCGGGCATGGTCGACGTCCATGTCCATCTGAACGAGCCGGGCAACGGCCATTGGGAAGGGTTCGAGACCGGTTCGGCCGCGCTGGCGGCCGGCGGCTGCACGACGTACCTCGACATGCCGCTGAACGGCGTCCCGCCCGCGGTCACCGCGGTAGCGCTCCGCGCAAAGGCGGAGATCGCGCGCGGACGGTCCGCCGTCGACTACGGGTTCTGGGGCGGCCTCATGCCCGGCCATGTGCGGGACCTTCCGGAACTGGCCGCCGCCGGTGCCGTCGCGTTCAAGGCGTTCATGTCCGATCCGGGCGGCAGGGACGAAGGGCGGTTCACGGCCGTCGACGACTGGACATTGTACGAAGGGATGGCCCGGATCGCGGAGCTGGGCGGGCTGCTCGCCATACACGCCGAAAGCGAGGCGATCACGTCCGCCCTGGCGGAGAGACGCAGGGCGGAGAACCGCCTGTCGGCTCGCGATTACGCCGCCTCGCGGCCGCCCGAAGCGGAGCTCGAGGCGGTGCACCGCGCGTTGTTCTTCGCGGAGCGTACCGGCTGCCGGGTGCATTTCGTCCACATCAGCACGGCCGGCGCGCTGCGCATGATCGATGACGCGAAGCGGCGCGGCGTCGACGCGTCGGCGGAGACCTGTCCGCACTACCTGCTGCTGACGGCGGACGACATGGAGCGGATCGGGCCGACCGCGAAATGCGCGCCGCCCCTGCGGGACGAAGCGGAACGGGAGCGGATGTGGCGGATGGTTGAGGACGGGTCCGTCGATCTGATCGCCTCCGACCATTCGCCCTGTCCGACGGAATGGAAAGCGTCCGGTCCGGGCGGGGATTTTTTCGCAGCGTGGGGCGGCATTGCGGGCGGGCAGAGCAGCCTGGAGCTGATGGCAAGCGAAGGCGTTCGCCGCGGCCTCCCGTTGCCCGCGATCGCAAAGCTGCTCGCGGACGGGCCGGCGCGCCGGTTCGGGCTGTCGGCGAAGGGACGGATCGCGGAAGGATTCGACGCGGACCTGGCCGTCGTCGATCTGAACCGGAGCTACGCGCTCGAGAGCGGGATGCTGCTGCAGCGCCACAAGCACAGCCCCTACATCGGACGCACGATCGGTTGCAAGGTGAAGGAGACGTATGTTCGCGGACGGCTCGTGTACGCCGAATCTCGCGGCATCGCGGAGCCCGGATTCGGCGAGCGGGTTGTGCCGTCCGCCTGAAGCGCCGGGACGACCGGCTTGTATTTTTTCAAAAGATTGCGGGTGGGGTGCCATGCTGAAGCCGGATTTGCAGGCCGATTTGCAGGCCGAATTTGCAAGAAGGCTCACCGAACTGCTGGATGAGCTGGCGAAGTGCGGCGCGGAACGGGACGGCGGCGTGACGCGGCTCCTGTACACGCCATCCTGGCTGGAAGCGCAGCGGCTGCTCGAGCGGCGGATGGCGGAAGCCGGACTGGAGACGCGATACGACTGCGTCGGCAATCTGTTCGGCCGGCTGACCGGACGGGGCCCCGAATCCGGCGTCGTGCTGACCGGCTCGCACGTCGACACGGTGCGCCGCGGCGGCAGGTACGACGGCGCGTACGGCATCGCCGCTTCGCTCGTCGCGGTCCGGTACCTGCGCGAGACGTTTGGTCCGCCGCTCCGGCCGATCGAAGTCGTCTCGTTCTGCGAGGAGGAAGGGAGCCGGTTCCCGATCGCCTACTGGGGATCGGGCAATGTCAGCGGCGTCTTCCGGGCGGAGCAGGCGGACGGCTTCGTCGACGCCGACGGGGTGTCGATGCGCGAGGCGATGGAAGAATGCGGATTCGGCCGATCCGACCGGTCCGCGGAGCCGCCGAGCGCCCGGCGAACCGACATCGCCGCGTTCGTGGAGGCGCATATCGAACAGGGCGTTACGCTCGAACGGTTCGGCGAACGAATCGGCATCGTCGAGACGATCGCCGGCCAGCGCCGGTACGTCGTCACCCTGAGCGGGGAGACGAACCACGCCGGGACGACGCCGATGGCGCTCCGGCGCGACGCGATGGCGGGCGCCGCGGAGATGATCCAGTTCCTCGAGCGCGCGGCGCTCAAGGCGGGCGAGCCGCTCGTCGCGACGGTCGGCAGCATCGCCTGCGTCCCGAACGTGCCGAACGTCATCGCCGGCGCGGTGGAATTCACGCTCGACATCCGGCATATGTCCGAGACCATGCTAACCGGATTCTGCGACACCGTGCTCATCTCGTTCCGCACGATCGCGGAGCGGCGCGGGCTCGCGTTCGATGTCCGCACCGTGCTGCATACGCGGCCGGCGCCGATGGATCCCGTGCTGGCGGGCAGGCTGGAGCGGATCTGCGCCGAACGCGGCATCCGGTACCGGCGCATGATGAGCGGCGCCGGACATGACGCGCAGATGTTCCGCTCCGTCTGCCCGACGGCGATGCTGTTCGTACCGAGCCGCGGCGGCATCAGCCATTCGCCCGACGAGCATACGCCGCCGGAGGATCTCGCGCTCGGCACGGCGGTGCTGGCGGAACTGCTGCACGAATTGGCCTACGGGGAGAAATTGCCATGAACGAGCGTCTGTATTGGCCGCCGCCGCCGCGAACGATCATGACGCCCGGTCCGGTCGAGGCGGATCCGCGCGTGCTGCGCGCGATGTCGTACCCGATCCTCGGCCAGTTCGATCCGGCGTTCACGGCGATGATGAACGAGACGATGGAACTGTTGCGTCGCCTGTTCCGCACGAAGAACCGGCAGGCCTATCCGGTCGACGGCACGTCGCGGGCCGGCTTGGAGGCGGTGCTGGCCGGCGTCGTCGAGCCGGGCGACCGGGTGCTCGTGCCGATCTGCGGCCGGTTCGGCCATCTGCTGCACGAGATCGCGGAGCGGTACGGCGCGGAGGTGATTGCGATCGAGCGCGAATGGGGCACGGCGTTCGATCCGGAAGAGATCATCGGAGCCATCCGCAAGCATCGGCCGAAGGTGGTCGCGCTCGTGCACGGCGAGACGTCGACCGGCCGCCTGCAGCCGATGGACGGAATCGGCGCGGCGTGCCGCGAGCACGACGCGCTGCTTGTCGTCGACGCCGTCGCGACGATCGGCGGCGTGCCGGTCGTCACCGACGACTGGCTGGCGGACGCCGTCGTGGGCGGCACGCAGAAGTGCCTGTCCGTGCCGAGCGGCATGGCGCCGCTCACCTACAACGAGCGCGTCGAACGGCTGATCGCCGGCCGCAGGCGGGTCGAGCGCGGCCTGCGGCCGGCGGGCGCGGCGGAAGCGGAGCGGCCGTTCATCCGCAGCAACTACCTCGATCTGTGCCAGCTCCAGGATTACTGGAGTCCGGAGCGGCTCAATCATCACACCGAGATGACCGCGATGCTTTACGCCCTCCGCGAAGGGGTCCGCATCGCGCTCGAAGAGGGCCTGGAGGCGCGGTTCCGGCGCCACCGGCTTCACGAGCGGGCGCTCGTGGCCGGCCTTGCGGCGATGGGGCTTACGCTGTTCGGCGATCCGTCCAGCAAGCTGCCGGTCGTCACCTGCGTGAACATTCCGGAAGGCGTGGACGGGGACTCGGTGCGGGCGATGCTGCTCGAAGCGTTCGGCGTCGAGATCGCCGGTTCGTTCGGTCCGCTCAAAGGCCGGATCTGGCGGATCGGCACGATGGGCTACGGCTGCAACATGCGCAACGTGCTGCTGACGCTCGGCGCGCTGGAAGCCGCGCTTGTCCGCCACGGCGTGCGCGTGCCGGCGGGCGGGGCGGTGCAGGCGGCGATGGATGTCTATGAGGAAGAGAAGGCGGCGCTGACCGGACAATAAAGGAAAGCGGCGTCCTCCCATGCAGATTTTCTCGCGGTGTGGTATGCTTGGGAGAATCGGGGGGAGGAACTGCCGTGAACCGTGACTTTATCCAGCTGCGGGGGCTGGAAGGAGAACTGAAGGTCTCGCAGAAGAAGCAGGAATACGGGCTGTCCGTCTCGACGCGCGAAATCGTGTTTCACAAGCCGCACGTGAACTATCTGATCCGTTACGAAGACATCGTCAGCATCGTGCCGTTCGAACCCCGGGGGCGCAGAACCCGCGTGTCGGTCCGCAATTCGTCGGGAAGCGCCGTCGAATTCGCGACGCCCCGGGCGGACGCGGACCAGTATCGCCTGTACGCGAGCCGCGTGACGATCCACAGCCGCAGCGGACTGAGCGTGATCGGCGCGATGCATTTCGTGCTGCCGATTCCGCCGACACTGATGGCGGTGATCGCCGAGTTCAGCGGCCTGGACCGCATCTTCTAGACCGGCGATCCGATCCCGACAAAACTTGACACCCGTCCCATCCGTGCTATAATTCAACGCGATGTGACGCGGCCGGCCGCCCCGCCCGGGAGAGGCCGGCTGCGCCGCCTTTCAGCCAGGATGCGGGGGGACTTGACGCGGCAATGGATACGACACAAGGGATGGAACTTCAACAGGCGGCCGCAGGCGAAATTCCGGGCGGGCTGCCCGGCTTCGACGCGGCGGGCGTCGACGCGGGCGGAACGCTGGTCAAGATCGCGTATGTCAAAGACGGGACGCGCAGGCTGCGCAAGTTTCGCTCGGACCGGCTGGAGGAGGCGGCGGCCTGGCTGCGGACGGAGCTTACGGACGCGCCGCTCTGCCTGACGGGCGGCAAGGGCGCGAAGCTCGCGGCGCTGATCGGGCGGGGAACGGAGCTTGTGCCGGAATTCGAGGCGACCTGTATGGGCGTCCGGATGCTGCTGCCCGCGGAGATCGGCGGGAAGCCGTTCCTGCTGGCGAACGTCGGCACGGGAACATCCGTCCACGTCATCGACGGGGAGCGCCATCTCCGCGTCGGCGGCACGGGCCTCGGCGGCGGAACGATCGTCGGACTGGCCCGGCTGCTCGCCGGCATCGATGAATACGAGCAGATCGTCGCGGCCGCCTCGAAAGGAGACCGGGGCGCGGCGGATCTGAAGGTGCGCCACATTTACGAGGGTCTGGAACCGCCGATCGACGGCGACTTGACGGCGAGCAACTTCGGTCGCGTTCCGCCCGGGGCCGCGATCGGAGACGGCGCGGCCGGCTCGATCGCGCGGGAGGACGCGCTCGCTTCGGTCATCGGCATGGTCGGGGAAGCGGTGGCGACCCTGTGCGTAAGCGCCGCCGCCGCGCACGGCGTGAAGACGATCGTCTACATCGGCTCGTCATTCAACGGCAACGCTCCGCTGCGCCGGGCGATCGAATCCTACACCCGCTTCCGCGGCGGAGAGCCGCATTTCGTCGAGAACGGCGAGTTCAGCGGCGCGCTGGGCGCGCTCTGCCGGCTCGGCCGGACGGCCGAATGAGCGATCATCGCCACGAATTCCTGGTAACGGGGTGATGCGACGATGCAATATTTCATCGGTATTGTGCCGCCCGACGCGGACAAGGAGCGCATCGATCGGTTCCGCAACCGCTGGGCGAGCAATCGGATCGGCGAAGTCGTCGAACCGCACATCACGGTCAAGGCCCAGGGCGGGCTGACCGAAGATCTGGCGTGGCTGGACCGCGTGCGGGAGGTTTGCTCCTCCTTCCGCCGGTTTCAATTGTCGCTGGCGGAGCCGGAGACATTCGGGGACGCGGTGGTGTTTCTAAGCGTGCGGTCGGACGAGATTTACGAACTGCACCGGCGGCTGGTGGGAGCGGTCTCCCCGTCGCCCGAACTGATCAAACGCTATTTCGAAGGGGAATACTATCATCCGCACCTGACGCTCGGGCAGACGCATTTTGGCATGTCCGGTCCGGAGATTCTGGAGATGAAGCGGGAAGCCCGTTCGGCCCTGGCGCCGTGGCCCGTTTTCCCGGTCTCGTTCGTCCGGGTGTATCGGGAAATCGAACCCGACAAATACGCGCCTTTCGAAGATATCCGACTTGCGTAGCAACCGCCCCTCCGGAGGCGGTTTATATTTGGTCCGAAACCGGAATTCGGGATATTTGATGTGTCAGGATATCTGACATTTTGGCGGCTGTTGCGATATGATGGAAGTATGAAGATTGGCGGGATCCATTTTCGCGAATGGGAGGTGGAAGGCATGGACATCCGCAAAATCCGGCTGGACGAGGGCGGGAAGTTCCAGACGAGCGAGGCGCGGGACGAGTACGAGAAGGACTACGCGCGCCTTGTGCAATCGCCCGCGTTCCGGAGGCTGCAGGGCAAGTCGCAGGTGTTCGGGGCGGGAACCGGCGATTATTACCGCACCCGGCTGACGCATTCGCTCGAGGTGTCCCAGATCGCCCGGGAGTCTGCGCGCCGGCTGCATCGGTCCTATCCGTTCCTGCGCAAGCCCGAGCATCCGGGGCTGATGATGGAGCCGGAGGTCGTCGAATGCGCCGCGCTCGCCCACGATCTCGGCCATCCGCCGTTCGGCCACAAGGGCGAGGAGGTGCTGCACCGGCTGCTCAGCAAGCGGCACGGGATGCCGTACGAGGGCAACGCGCAGAACTTCCGCATTCTGATGTTCCTCGAGAAGCGCGCGGGGAGCGACAGCGGCCTCGACCTGACGGCCGCCGTGCTGCTCGCGATCAACAAGTATCCGCACTGCCTGAACGAGCCCGGCGTCGCCAAAGGGGTCTACGAGATGGAATGGGAAGGCGGCATCCGGATGCTGCGGGAGCTGTGGGGGATGCCGAAAGGTTGCGCGACGCTGGAGGCGCAGCTGATGGATCTGTGCGACGACATCGCCTATTCGACGCACGACATCGAGGACGGCATCCGCGCCGGCAAGATCCTGATGAGCCCGGGGTTCTTCGAGGATGACCGGCTGGCGCAGCTGATCGTGCACGAAATCGATCACGACCCGTCCGGTCCGAACCGCGCGTGGGACGGCATCGACAGCGAGCGGAAGACCGCGATGGTGAAACGGGTGCTGTCCGAATATTACGAGCAATGGACGGCGGTGTTCCGGGAAGCCGGGCGGGAGCCTTCACGCACGCGCCGCGAGATGAAGGCGCGCTGGGTCGGGCTGTTCGCGAGCCGGATCGGCGTCATCGACGACGGCCAGGGCTGGAAGCGCGTCACGTTCGTGAAGGACGGCGCGGAGGACATGGATCTGCTGCGGACGATGGAGATTCTGAAGAAGCTGGCGTGGGTGACGCTGATCAAGGATTTCCGTGTGCAGAGGCTGCAAAAGCGGAGCGAGATCATGCTGACCCGGCTGTGGGAGGCGTTCGCGGACCGCGAGACGGGGAAGCTGCTGCTGCCGCCGGACTGGGTCGAAAGCTACGAGCGGCAGAAGGGAACGTGGCCGTGGGAGCGGCTGGCGGCGGACTACATCGCCGGGATGACGGACGCGTACGCGGAGAAGGTGTACACGGAGCTGTTCGCAAGCCGCTCGGGATCGATCTACGAGCGCGACTGATCGCGGTTCCCGGGCGGCCGGGCGGAGGCGGCTCCGGGCGGAGGCGGGGAGACGGCGATCCGCATGCCGCCCCGCTTCGCCCATGATTGTCATTCCACGAAGTTTCATCTATGCTTATGGTTGGAAGACCAACCGGCGGGAATGATCCGCAAGGAGGTAAACACGCGTTCATGAACAATTTCAGCTTCTACAACCCGACGAAAATCGTTTTCGGCCGCGGCGCGGTGTCGCAGCTCGGCGGTCTGCTGGAGCCGTACGGCAAGCGGGTGCTCCTCGTCTACGGCGGCGGCAGCATCAAGCGGAACGGGCTTTATGATCAGGTCATGGAGCAGCTGAAAGGCATCGGCGCCGAGGTGTACGAGCTGCCGGGCGTCGAGCCGAACCCGCGCCTGTCGTCGGTGCGCCGGGGAATCGGGATCTGCCGCGAGCACGGCGTGCAGTTCATCCTCGGCGTCGGCGGCGGCAGCGTCATCGACGCGGCGAAGGCGATCGCGGCCGGCGTTCCGTATGAAGGCGACGTGTGGGATTTCTACGAGAAGAAAGCGCGGGTGCGGGAGGCGCTGCCGCTCGGCGCGGTGCTGACGCTGGCGGCGACCGGCACGGAGATGAACGGCAATACGGTCGTCACGAACTGGGAGACGCGCGAGAAGCGCGGTATGGGCAGCATCCACATCTATCCGAAGTTTTCGATCCTCGATCCGGTCTGGACGTTCACGGTGCCGGCCGATCAGACGGCGAACGGCATCGTCGACATGATGGCGCACGTGTTCGAGCAATATTTCAGCCTGACGACGGACACGCCGCTGCAGGAGCGGCTCTGCGAGTCGATTCTGAAGACGGTCGTCGAGAACGGCGAGCTGGCCATCCGGGAGCCGGAGAACTACGCCGTCCGCGCGAACCTGATGCTCTGCGGCACCTACGCGCTGAACGGCGGCATGATCAGCGTCGGCGTCAAGCAGGACTGGGCGTCGCACGAGATCGAGCACGCGATCAGCGCCATCTACGACATCGCGCACGGCGCGGGCCTGTCGATCGTGTTCCCGAACTGGATGAAATACGTGTACCGTTCGCGAATCGACCGGTTCGTCCAATTCGCCGTCCGCGTCTGGGACATCGATCCCGCCGGTAAGTCGGATGAAGAGGTCGCGCTTGCCGGCATCCGGGCGACCCGCGATTTCTTCACGCGGATCGGCGCGCCCGCGACGCTCGGCGAAGTCGGCATCGGCCGCGAACATCTCGACGCGATGGCGGAACACGCGGTCCGGTTCGGCCCGATCGGCAACTTCCGCAAGCTGGAGAAGGACGACGTGAAGGCGATTCTGGAGATGGCGCTGTAACGGCGGCATATTTTTCCTCGCGGCGGGGCATGTTAGGGACATGACTCGCAGACGGGGAGGGTACTCCATGAGGCATGCGGAACCGACGGGCGCCGTGCCGCCGCAGTCCATGTCCTATCAGCAATTCCGGGAGCTGCGGCGCAGGCGCGAGGAAGAGGAGCAGGCGATGGCGCGGGAAGCGTTGCTGCGGGCCGGCGCGGACCGGCATTCCGAACGGCTTCGCGCGCTGCTCGCCGAGCTGCAGGGTCTGGAAGAGGAGATCGCGCGCGCCGAGAACCAGGTTCGAGTGCAGATGGACGCGCAGCTCCGGCAGCTGAAGGCGATCCTGGACCGCATCCGCCAGGCGGAAGGCGCGATACACGCGATTCTGGCTGGTCCGCAGGCGATCCGGCATTGAATCGCGACTCCGGCGAGCGGTCATCCCCTTCCGCCCCGCCGGAGGATACGCCTTCGCAACGCGGCAATTGACGGTTTCCATCCGAATGGGCTACACTGGAAAAAAGACTCCCGCCGCGCCATCCCCGAAGTCGCGCTCGTTGGCGGGTTTTTTCGTTTGCATGGGGACAAGGGGTGCGGCAGAAAGGAACTGTGGCCATGGATCTGACGCCGATTCGCGACATGGCCGACGCCATCCGCTCGAACGTCGCGCGGGTGATCGTCGGCAAGGAAACTTTAATCGACCGCCTGCTGATCGCCATTATCACCTCCGGTCACGTGTTGCTCGAAGACATGCCCGGCACCGGCAAGACGCTAACCGCGAAAGCGCTTGCAGTCTCGCTGGACTGCACGTTCAAGCGGATCCAGTTCACGCCGGACCTGCTGCCGTCGGATTTGACGGGCATTCATTTCTTCAATCAGAAGATCGGCGAGTTCGAGTTCCGGCCCGGGCCGCTGTTCGCCAACATCGTGCTGGCGGACGAGATCAACCGGGCGACGCCGCGCACGCAGTCGAGCCTGCTTGAATGCATGGAGGAGCGGCAGCTCAGCATCGACGGCGAGACGCGGGCGCTCGAGCGGCCGTTCCTCGTCATCGCGACGCAGAATCCGGTCGAGAACCAGGGGACGTTCCCGCTTCCGGAGGCGCAGCTCGACCGGTTCCTGTTCAAGCTGCGGATGGGCTATCCGGCCGCCGGCGAGGCGTTCGACATCCTGAAGCGGTTCATGGACGCGAGCCCGCTCGAGGAGATCGGCCCCGTCGCGCGGTGCGAGGCGATTCTGGAGGCGCAGCGGCTCTATTCGAAAGTGGCGGTGCATGACGACTTGCTGCGCTATATCGTGGCGATCGTCGAGCGGACGCGGACGCATCCCGACGTGCATGTCGGCGTCAGCCCGCGCGGAAGCCAGGCGCTGCTGAAGGCGGCGCAGGCCTGCGCGGCGCTGCGCGGCCGCGCGTACGTCGCGCCGGACGACATCAAGGAGCTGGCGCCCGACGTGCTGGCCCACCGGATCGTGCTGCGCAGCGCGAGCCGCTCGAAGCAGGAAGCGGCGGAGGCGGTCATCCGGCAGGTGCTGGACGAGGTGCCGGTGCCCGCGGAGGAGTCGCTCGGAGCCCGATAGGAGGCTGGAGATGGCGTTTCATTTTGTCCTGCTGACGTTCGTCCTGCTGTTGCTGCTCCAGGCGGTGTTCTTCCGGAGGACCGGGCTGGCGCGCATCCGCTACAACCGCCGGCTCAGCGCGCGCGTCTGCCACCTGGATGACGAGATCGAGATGGTGGAGACGATCGAGAACCGGAAGTGGCTGCCCGTGCCGTGGCTGCGCGTCGAATCGCAAATTCCCGCCGGGCTTCGCTTCGGCGAGCAGGCGAACCTCGACATCAGCTCCGGCAGCATCTACCAGAACCACAAAAGCCTGTTCAGCCTGATGCCGTACACGCGCATCATCCGCCGGCACGCGGTGAAGTGCATAAAACGCGGGTATTATCGCGCCGACTCGGTCTCGATGACGGCGGGCGATCTGTTCGGCATCGCATCAAGCACGAAACGGCTCGACATCGGCTTCGAGCTCGTCGTCTGTCCGAAGCCGCTCCTGCCGGAGGAATGGGATCTTCCGACCCACAGCTGGATGGGGGAGGCGGTCGTCCGGCGCTGGATCGTCGACGATCCGTTCCTGATCGCGGGGACGCGCGAGTACCGGTACGGCGATCCGCTGAAGGGGATCAACTGGAAGGCGTCGGCGCGCACCGGCAAGCTGCAGGTGCACAAGCGCGACCATTCCGCCGACCACCGGCTGATGATCGTGCTGAACGTGGAGGATCACGAGGGCATGTGGAGCGTCGCGACGAACGAGGCGCTGGTCGATTACGCCCTCTCGCTGGCGGCGGGCATGGCCCGGTACGCGGCGGAGAACGGCCTGGAGGTCGGTTTCGCGGCGAACGCCGCGGAGGCGGGGCGGGCGGACGAAGAGCGTCCGGCGTTCATCGCGCCGGATGCCGGCCAGCCGCATCTGTTCTCCATCTACGAGTCGATGGGCCGGCTCAAGACGGAGCGGCTGCTGCCGCTGCACGAGCTGCTGCTGCAGATCGGCGACCGGCTGGACGACCGGACGGACATCGCCGTGCTCACCACCTACGAGAACGAGCGGATCGCCGAGGCGGCTGCCCGGCTGGAGCAGCTCGGCCACGCGGTGCGCATGCTGCCGCTGCGCCTGCAGGATCAAGCCGAGCCCGCCGGCGGGAAAGCGGGGCGGTCCGCATGAGCGCGCGGAGATGGCTCGCCGCGCTCTGGCTCGGCGTGACCGAGACGATCGTCTGGCTGCCGGTTCCGGTGTTCGCCGCCGCGTGGGGGATGGAGGCATCCGCGTTCTGGTTTTTTCTCGCGGCGCTTCCCGTATGCTTCGCGGCGGGCGAGCGGCTGACGAACCGTTGGAGCCGGATGCGCCGCGTTGCGCGGCTTTCGATCGCCGGGCTCATCGGCGCCGGCGTCGGATTCGCGCTGCGGACCCAGGGCGTCGGCGCGCTGATGGCGGCCGTCGTGGCGGCTGTCGCCGTGCTTGACGGCATGTCGCCGGTCATGCCGGACGACCGGCGGCAACGCGACCGGCTTGTTCCGGCGCTGATTCTGCATTTCGCCGCGTCGATCGCGGCCGGGTTCATCGACCGGCTCGAGCCGTGGCGACTGCCGCTCGCGGCGGGCGGCTTCGCCACGCTGCTGCTGGCGATCCGGCGCATGAACCGGATCGCGCTGCTTGACGCGAATCTGGAGCAGGCCGGCCGGGCGGTCCCGCGGTCCGTCCTGGTCCGCAACCGGGTACTGGCGGTCATCTTCACGGCCGTCTTCCTGTTCATCGCATTCTTCCGCCAGATGGAGGCGCTCTGGCGGCTGTTCCTGGACGGGCTGCGCCTGCTGATCGAACGGCTGACCCGCGGTCTCGGGGATTCGGCGCCGGAAGAAATGCCGGCGGGACGGCCCGCCGATCCGATGGCCTTGTTGCCCGCGCCCGAGGGCGAACCGGCCTGGTTCTGGCGCGTGGCCGAGAACGTCGCCATGGCCATCGGCGTGATCGCGCTGATCGCGCTGGCCGCGCTGCTGGTCAGGCAGCTGCTGCGCGTTCCGGCTCTCGCGAAGCTGATCGCCCGTTGGCTGGCCGCCTGGCGCGAGCGGACGCGGAGCGCGGATGCGGGCGGTTTTGTGGACGAGGTGCAGCGGCTTGAAGCCGAATCGCCCCTGTCCGGCGTCATCCGGCGGCTTCGGTCGATCGGACGCCGCGAATCCTGGTCCGCCATGACGCCGGAAGAGCGGATCCGCTGGCTGTTCCGCCGGAGATTCCAGCTCGCCGGCAAGCGGGGGTTCCGATACCGTCCGAGCCGCACGCCGCGGGAAAATGTCGATGCCCTGCGGGAGATCGACGGCGAGCATCGGGACGCGGACGATCAACTGCATCGGGTCTATGCGGAAGTGCGATACGGCGGGCGGCCCGCCGGAAAGGACGAGGCAGAGCGGCTGAAATCGGATCTCGGCCTGTAGCCGGCGCGCCATCAACTTCCTGATTCCTTCCGAATCGGAACGTTCTCGACGGGGCATACCATAATTGAGCCAGGCGGCGTACAGTGCCCGACGCTCAATCCATCCCTGGAGAGAAAGGTGGCAGCCGATTCGAATGAGACGTACGGTGAAAAGCGCGGTCGCTCTGACAGCCCTGATGTTGGCGTTATCTTCCCCTGTATTCGCGGAGGGCGTAAAAGGCACGACGGACAAAACGCCGGCTTTCGCGTATACGGGCACGAGCATGAACGTGAACAGAACGGGCACGAGCGGCTACACCACTCGCGCAGCCGGCGAAGACCCGGCCACGACGAACTTCATGAACGACACCCGCGATTTCCGCCGCTACAATGTGAACGGCGACAACAACGGGCTCATGAACCGCACGGAGCGCGCCGTGCGCGGCACGGTTCGCGCGGCGGCTACCGACACGGCCAACGACTTCGACTGGGGCTGGCTCGGGCTGCTCGGTCTGATCGGTCTCGCGGGTCTGCGCGGCCGCACGCGCCAGACGTCGTAATCGCCGCATGAAAGCGGCAAAGCCGAGCGTTCCTCCTTTTGGGGAACCCTCGGCTTTTTCCATGTTCAACGGTTGTCCGCCCGCGGGCGATCGATCGCCTCGGCCATCGTCTTGTCCGTCAGATGCGCGTAGATCTGCGTCGTCTCCGGCGAGGCGTGGCCGAGCTGCTCCTGCGTCTTGTACAGGTCGTTCCGGATGTAGTAGTCGGTCGCGAACGAGTGGCGCAGCTTGTGCACGGACAGATACGGCTTGCCGAACCGCTTCGCATACTTGACGACCATCTCCTGGATCGCCCGCTTCGTCATGCGGGAGCCTTCCTTCTTGCCGTTCGCGACGGCGAGGAACAGCGCCTTCTCCCGTTTGGGTGCGTTGTAGCGGATCTCCCTGAGCCGCAAATAGTTCTTCAGATCCTCGACCGCGTCCTGCCGGAAGTAGACGGGCGTCTTGAACATGTCGTCGTTCTTGCCCTTGCGGTACACGTACACCAGCTTGCGCTTCAGATCGATGTCGTCAACGTTCAGGTTCACGACTTCGGATACCCGCAGGCCGGAGTGGAGGATCAGGCTGATGATGCAGGCGTCGCGCACCCTGTTGCGCTCGTAGGCCGCCAGCGCCTGTTTGTTGCCCGCGAGGTCGCCGGCATAGTGTTCCCTCACATACCGCAAAAATTCCTCGATCTCATGCTCCTGCAGCAGTTTGCCCTCCAGCCGCGCCGCCGAATCCTTCGGTTTGTGGGTCCGCTTGATCGACACCTTCGCCATGACGTTGCGCTTGAGCAGCGGGTAAAAGTTCTCGTCCTCCGCGATCTGGCTCAAATAATGGAACAACGAGCGGAGCGAGGACAGTTTGCGCGAAATCGTCGTCCGGCTATTGGCCCGGTCTTTGTGCGCGGCGAGGTACATTTTGTAATGGTCGATCGTCTCCATGCGCAAATTCTCGAGGTCGGCGAGCGGAATGTCCTTCATATCCCGCGCTTCCGTGAGCCCCTCGGCCATCAGCCAGCGGAAGAACGTCTCGTAGTCGCGGACGTATTCGAGCAGGGAAGAGGGCGACAGGTCGGGCAGTTTGTAGTTGATGAACTGCTCCACGTACCAGGGCATCGAAGGCACGCGCCGGTCGAGCTCCTGCCGGTCTTTCAGCTTGATGACGTTCAATGCGATCCCTCCACATGTCGGGACGTTCTGACAAGGTTATTGTACCATCGGAGGGGGATGATGTTAACCCGCATGAGACGACGTAATAAAAATTATGTAAATTATGAGTCAATACGACGTCAGGCAAATGAATAGCTCCGGATCACTTCGCCGCCGATTGTCTCGCCGGTGACGCGAAAGCCGGCCTTTGATTCGGCGATCGAATATACGACCGGGCACGGGTAGACGGGATCTGATCCTCGCGCACCCGAAGCCGAGTCGCTTCGTACCAGTTGTCTCACGTGATGTCGGCAATCCGGATACGGTTCAACAACAATCAACTCCTGTATGGCAGCGTTGGCGGAACCATTATACAGCAGTCGATGCGCCAATTGTTTGCTATAACAATTAATAACGGATTATGGGGAACGTGCTTTTGAAATAGTAGACATAATATTTATTATGGAGATTAAAGGTTGTCAGCAAGCCGGGAGGATCATTTATTGCGCGCCAAATCTGCGGTTTCTCAAGAAATTTATCCCATGATCATGGAATTATGCATCTACTTCCGGCCTTTGACCTCTCCCTATAATGGAAACAGTGATACGGAACCAAAGACGGGAGGTCATACGATGAAAAAAAGGTTGGGAATCGCCATCTTGATCCTGTTCGTCGCCCTTTCCGCGGCGCTTTCGGCATGCGGTTCGGGCAAAAATGAAAACGCCGCCAACGGAAATTCTCCGGGCGCGTCGGCCGGCGGCGGGACCGGCGGCGAGACGTCCGGGAAGGAGCCGCAGGCGGACGCCGAGCCGTTCACTGTTTCGCTCCGGCATATTCAAATCGGCGAAGCGCAAAAATTCCGGAAAGCGATTCTGGACGACGTCGTGAAGCAAACGGAGGCGGAAGTCCCCGGCCTGAAGTTCGAGCTCGACGGCGTCGAGGACCAGGTCAACCGCTTCACGAAGCTGCCGGCCGAGATGGCCGCGGGCAATCCGCCGAAAATCTTCGACC
>Ga0310840_100098_pt1 | contig 105457 bp, 105 predicted proteins | sample SM_ome_8_FD_201304 | JGI IMG/M metagenome (GOLD analysis project Ga0310840, IMG submission 201304) | Sorghum-adapted microbial communities enriched on stacked mutant (SM) sorghum from Joint BioEnergy Institute, Emeryville, California... ...
TGCAGTACGCACGCCGTTTCCTGATCTGTGGTTTCTGAGCTTCGACAACCCAGAACCGTAGACGGGAGGCGGCGTGCGCTGTTGATCAGGACTTCAAGCCACCCACAAGATCAGCAGTAGAGCCAAAAAACCGGGGGAACCTCACTCGACGTCATCTGGGAACGGCGCCGCTGACCTGGCCAGAGCATCTCCGCGCTCGCGGCGAGCCCCGTGCCCGTGGCCGGCGGACCTACCGCGACACGAATGCGGCGAGCTGCGCCGACTGCGCCAGGCGGCTCGGCTCGTGCACGTACATCATGTGCCCGGCCTCGAAGTACTCGAACTCCACATTGGAGCGGAGCTCGTCGGGGATGGCCAGATGCGCGAAGGTGTGCTCGGCCGCGAAGTACGGTGTGGCCCCGTCGTGGTAGCCGCAGGCGACGTAGACGCGCAGGTGCGGGTTGGCCCGCATCGCCTCGGCCAGCTTGTCGGCGACGTTGACGTGCTTGCCCTCGAACTCCTTGAACGACCACGGGTGCACCTTGCTGGAGAGGATCTCGTACGGCAGGTCGTTGGCGTACTCCAGCTCGGCGCGCACGTAGTGGTTGAACGCGGCCGTGTACGGCCCCATGATCGCGTCCAGGGACGGGTCCGACGACCAGTGCTCGCGCCCGTAGTCGGCGTCCCAGCCGGTGAACCGGCCGTCGAGCCGGCCCACGGTGCGCTTGCGGTGGCGCAGTAGTTCGGTGAAGAACCGGATGTGTTCGATGCGCAGGTCGACCCGGTCGACGTACTCCTCGGACAGACCGGTCAGCCGGGCGACGGTCGCCACCGCGGCGGCGCGCTCCTCGGCGGTGAGCCGCGAGCCGCGGGCCAGCGCCCACAGGTAGTCGCGCGACGCGTACGCCTCCGCCTCGGCGAGCACCTCGCGCAGCGGCCGGTCGCCGTGCAACCCGTGGTAGTGGGCGATCGCGGCGTACGTCGGCAGGTACACCGCGTACGGGGTGTCGTTGTGCCCGCCGAACTCCAGCGTGCCGAGGTCCAGCACGGCGGAGATCAGCATCAGGCCGTTGAGGTACATGCCGTACCGGGTCTGCAGATGCCGCGCCAGGCCGGCCGCGCGCAGCGTCCCGTACGACTCGCCGCACAGGTACTTCGGCGACATCCACCGGCCGTTGCGTGACGTCCACAGCCGGATGACCTCGCCGACCGACTCGATGTCGGCGGTGTACCCGTGGAAGTCCTTGGGCTTCTCCCCCTTCGTCGGACGGGAGTAACCGGTCGAGACCGGGTCGATGAACACCAGATCCGAGTGGGCGAGCAGGGTCTCGGCGTTGTCCGCCAGGCCGTACGGCGGTGGCAGCAGGTTCCCGGCGTCGCCCATCACCACCCGGCGGGGGCCGAGCAGCCCCATGTGGAGCCAGACGCTGGAGGAGCCCGGCCCGCCGTTGAAGGCGAACGTCACCGGCCGCGTCAGCGGGTCAGTTCCGTCCACTGTGTACGCGGTGAGGAAGACCTCGGCCTTGGGCTGGTGCCCGTCGAACTTCTCGTCGTCGGTGTGGCGCTCCTGGCGCAGCACGATCCGCCCGGTCGTGACGGTGTAGGTGAGCTGGCGGTCACCGATGGTCAACGTGTGCCGGGTCGTCACCAGGTCGTCGGTGGGTTCCGGCTTGCCGTTCTGGCTCCTGACGTTGTCGTGCTTACCGTTGTCGGTTCTGCTGGCCCCGTTCGTGGCGTGGTCGGTCGCGACGTTCTCCCCGGTCATGAAGGTGCAGGGTACCGGGGAGCCCTTCAGCCGGCGAACCGGTCCACCGGCCGGCCCACCACGTCCCCAGGGCGCTCGACGTAGGTCAGCCCGGCGCCCGAACCGGTCCCGTCCGCCGTCGTGATCAGCAGCAGGTCCAGGTCGGCGCCGGCGAAGGCGCAGGACGTGACGCGCGCCGTGGGCACCTCGACCACCCGCTCGAGTACCCCGTCCGCGGTGAACCGGCGCACGGCGTGGCCGCCCCAGCACGCCACCCACACACCGCCTGCGGCGTCCACGCAGATACCGTCCGGAAAGCCCCACTCAGGTGGAAACTGGACGAACTCGGCACGGTCGCCGAGCGCCCCGGTCTGCTGGTCGTAGGTGAACGTGTCCACGCGGCGGGTCGGCGAGTCGACGTAGTACATCGTGGTCCCGTCGGGTGACCAGGCCGGCCCGTTGCTGACCGTGACACCCTCCACGACGCGCACGAGTGTGGTGGCGCCGACGTCGAGGCGGTAGAGCGCGGCCGCCTCGGGCACCTCGTCGTAGGTCGTCGTGCCGACCCACAGCCGGCCGTTCGGGTCGGCCTTCGCGTCGTTGGACCGCACCGCGGGCGCGTCGGCCGCCCGAGGCCGCCCGGCCGCCGCGTCGGCCTGGGCGTACGTCCCGAGCATGCGCAGCGTGCCGTCCGGGTCCAGCAGCGCCGGCCCGTCGGGCAGGCACAGCACCAGGCCGCCGTTGTCCCGGGGTACGGCGGCCCCCACGTGCCCGTCCACCGGCAGGTCGCCCCGCTGGGCCGACCCGAGATCCCGCCAGAGGACCCGCCGCCCCAGGATGTCCACCCACACCACCCGGTTGGTCCGCTCGTCGTAGTGCGGGCCCTCGCCGAGGCGGCACCTGCGGTCGTCGAAGACCTCCATGTGTTCATCCTGCCGGACCCGGGCGAAGGGTTACGCCGAAAGCGATGGCGCGCCGGGCGTGTCGTGCCGATCCTGGTCGGCGCGCCGCTCCTCGTGGCCGCCGGCGCCCCTCCGCGGCCAGCGGTTCTGCCCGATCGAGGCGCTACCCCCGGGCCTACGCCCTGAGCGAACCGCCTTGTGTCAGCGATCCGGCGGAGGTTGCACTGGTCCGCATGCGTGTTCTCGTTCTCGGCGGCACCGCGTGGCTCGGCGGTCACCTCGCCACCGCGGCACTCGAGCGGGGGCATCACGTCACCTGCCTGGCCCGTGGCGCGTCCGGGCGCGCTCCGACCGGAGTGGAGTTCGTCCGGGCCGACCGCGACGCGCCCGACGCGTACCGTGAGGTCGCTGGCCGGATGTGGGACGTGGTGTTCGACGTGGCACGGCAACCCGGGCAGGTGCGCCGGGCCGTGGCGGCCCTCGCCGACCGCAGCCGCTCCTACGTCTTCGTCTCGTCGTGCAACGTCTACGCCGACCACCGCACGCCAGGCGAGGACGAAGGTGCGGCGCTGCTCCCCCCGCTCGACGGGGACGTGATGGAGACGCAGGCCGCGCAGACCTACGGACAGGCGAAGGTCGCCTGCGAGCGGCACGTGACAGAGACGTTCGGCCGCGAACGGTCGCTGATCGCCCGCGTCGGGCTCATCGGCGGACCGGGGGACATCTTTGATCGCACCGGATACTGGCCCCTGCGGTTCGCCCGACCGGCCACCGAGGACGGCGCGGTGCTGGTGCCCGACGTGCCCGACCTGATGACCCAGGTGATCGACGTCCGGGACCTGGCTTCGTGGCTCGTGGTGGCCGCGGAAGGTGGGGTGAGCGGCGTGTTCAACCTCGTCGGCGACCCAGTTCCCTTGCGCGAGCACCTGGCGACGGCACGCGAGGTCGCCGGTCACCACGGCCCGCTCGTGCCGGTCGGACCGGACTGGCTGGTCGCCCACGACGTCACGCCGTGGATGGGTCCGCGCTCCCTGCCGCTGTGGCTGCCCCTGCCGGAGTACGCCGGCTTCGCCGCCCGCGACGGCAGCGCGGCCCGGGCGGCCGGATTCGTTTCCCGCCCGCTGGCCGAGACGCTCGCGGACACCCTCGCCTGGGAGCTCACCAGGGATGCCGACCGGTCACGCCAGGCCGGTCTGTCCGATGAGGATGAACGCGAGCTCCTCCGGCAGGCGACGCAGCGGTAGCAGATCGGGCCCGCACGGTCTTGTGCCCGCCGCGTAAGCTGACCGGTGAGGCCCGGCCGCTGGCGCCCGCTCCCGCGGCGAGCCGACGAGCGGACGGGCGGTGGACCGGACCTGGGGAGTGTGCCGTGACCGCGCGGAGCCTGCTTGTCGCGCCTCGGATCGATCTGCCCATCGGCAGCGCACTGTCGGTCTGGGCGGTTCTGCTTGCCGTCGCCGTCGCCACGCTCATCGCGGTGGCGGCGCTCGCCAGATGGCAGGATCCGGCTGTGCGGGAGCGCCGGGCGCGGCGCAAGCACCTGCCACGACGGCCGACACAGGCCGACTACGAACGTCTGACGGCCGAGGCGCGGGAACTGGCCCGACAGGCCGCGGTCACGGCCGAGCGGGCGAGACAAGCCGCCATCGCCGCGGCCGAGGCCGACGGGCGTCGGGCGGCCGCGCAGCGGGTCCGCGAGATGGCCGGGCGGACGTTGGACGTGGCCTACGACGTGGCCGTCGCCGCCGAGGCGAGCGCGATCCGGGCCGCGTCGGTGGCCGAGGTCGCCGCGCGCGCGCTCGCCGCCGAGTCGGCGCGGGCCGCCGAGGAGGCGGCGTTCGCGCAGGCCCTCGCCGAGGAGTGCCTGGCCGCCCTGCGTCGGCGCCGCCGCTGGCGACTCGGCCGCTCGACCGTGCCCGTGCCCGTCGGGCCGCCCACGGTGCGGCGCGAGCCGACGAGTGCCCCGCCGCCCCGCGAGCCGGACGCCCTCGCCGGCGTCGAGGCGGAGAAAACCCTCCTCCTCGACAAGGCCGCGATCCTGCTCACCAGGCCCTGATGCACGGGTTGCCGTCGCCGGTCGCCCCGGCGACGAACGGCCGCAGCGACGCCGCCGGCACATGGGTCGAGAACGACTGCTCGCCGATGTCGCGGCCCACCCCGTCCGGCTACCCGTCTGCCCGCGACCGGTTGCCGCGCAGCAGGGCCAGGCCGAGCGCGACGACGCCGACCGTGAGGCACGCCGCCCCGAGCCAGAGCAGCGCCACCAGTCCGTTGGGTTCGGTGGCGCCCGCCCCGGTCGACGAGAGGAAGAAGCCGGCGGGCATGAGGATCGCGGCGGCGGGGATCGCGAGCCGCGTGAGGTAGCCGAGGACCCCGCGGAGTGCGACGGCGTCGGCCAGGATCAGCGCGACGAGCGACAGCGTGACGAGCACCCCGGCATGGGCGTGCCCCGCCCGCGAGAACGCCCACTGGAACTCGGTGAGTTCGACGGCACCACGGGCGACCCGGGTCAGGTAGTAGCCACCGGACTCGACGGCGACGATCGACAGGAGGAGCACGCCCGCGATCCGCTCGGACTCTCGGGATAAACGAAACATATCCACCCCCCCGGGTCATCCTAGGGGAGTTCGGGCACTCGGTCCGTCCGCGGATCAATCGATCATCTCGTACGCCGGCAGGGTGAGGAAGTCGACGAACTCCTCGGCGAGCGCCACCCGCTCGAACAGCGCCCGCGCGTCGGCGAACCGGCCCGCCTCGTACGCCGCCTCGCCGATGCGCGCCCGGATCGCGGCGAGTTCCTCGTCCTCGATCCGGCGCACCAGATCCGCGGTGACCGGGGTGCCGTCCGCGAGGCGTACCCGGTTGTGCAGCCACTGCCAGACCTGCGACCGGGAGATCTCGGCGGTGGCCGCGTCCTCCATCAGGTTGTTGATCGCGACCGCGCCGTTGCCGCGCAGCCAGGCCTCCAGGTACTGCAACGCGACCGACACGTTGGTGCGCAGGCCCGCCTCGGTCACCTCGCCGGGCGTGGCCGCCACGTCGAGCAACTGCTCGGCGGTGACCGACACCTCGTCGCGGCGCCGGTCGAGCTGGTTGGGCCGGTCGCCGAGCACGGCGTCGAAGACCTCCTGGCAGACCGGCACCAGGTCCGGGTGCGCCACCCACGAGCCGTCGAAGCCGTCGCGCGCCTCGCGCTCCTTGTCCTCGCGCACCTTCGCGAGGGCCACCGCGTTGACCTGTGGATCGCGCCGGCTGGGGATGAACGCGGCCATGCCGCCCATGGCGAACGCGCCGCGCCGGTGGCAGGTGGCCACGAGCAGTTCGGTGTACGCGCGCATGAACGGCGCGGTCATCGTCACCGCGCCCCGGTCGGGCAGCACGAACGCCGAGCCCTGGTCCCGGAAGTTCTTGATGACGCTGAACAGGTAGTCCCATCGGCCGGCGTTCAGGCCGGAGGCGTGCGGGCGGAGCTCGTAGAGGATCTCGTCCATCTCGAACGCCGCGGTGATCGTCTCGATGAGCACGGTGGCCCGGATCGTGCCCCGGGGGATGCCGAGGGCGTCCTGGGCGTGGTCGAACACGTCGTTCCACAGCCGGGCCTCGAGGTGGCTCTCCAGTTTGGGGAGGTAGAAGTAGGGGCCGCTGCCGCGGTCGATCAGCTCGCGGGCGTTGTGGAAGAAGTAGAGCCCGAAGTCGACCAGCGCCGCGGCCGCCGGCCGCCCGTCCACGAGCAGGTGCCGCTCGTCGAGGTGCCAGCCACGCGGCCGCATCACGATCGTCGGCAGTGGCCGGTCCCGGCGCAGCTCGTAGCGGCGCCCGTCCGGCGATTCGTAGGAGATCGTGCGGCGGATCGCCTCGTACAGGTTGACCTGCCCGCTGATCACATTGGACCAGTGCGGCGTGTTCGCGTCCTCGTGGTCGGCGAGCCACACCTTGGCGCCGGAGTTGAGCGCGTTGATCGTCATCTTGCGCTCGGTGGGCCCGGTGATCTCGACGCGGCGGTCGGTCAGGTCGACCGGTGGTGGCGGCACCCGCCAGTCGGCCTCGCGGATCTCCTTGGTCTCGGGCAGGAAGTCCAGTCGCCCGGTGCGGGCGATCTCGGCGCGTCGCTGCGCCCGGTAAGCGAGCAGCTCGTCGCGGCGGGGGCCGAACCGGCGCTGCAGGTCGGTGACGAACGCGATGGCCTGGGGAGTGAGGATCTCGGTCACATCGACCAGTATGCTCCCTCTCGCGCGTCATGGCCCTGCGTGCCCGCCCCGGGTTAACCCAGGCTCCGGCGGGTAGCTGGGTCGGTATGAGCCAAGAGGACGTGTGGCGTGACCCGGAGCGCCTGCCGCTGGACGACCTGGCCGACGCGATGGCGGTCTACTCCACCGACGGGCAGCTCGACGACGTCACGGGCAACGAGGCCGGGACGGAGGAGGCCTTCGGCAGCGAGGCCCGGGTGCGCGTGCCGGAGCCCGAGGAGCTGCGCCGGCCGTCGCCGGAGGGCCGCAGCGGGCCCCACTGACGGTGCAGTCACTCGCGCTCGCGACACAGTCACTCGCGCTCGGGCGCGGGCACGACCTGGTGGTGCAGCGGCTCGCCCGCGGCGTACCGCTGCAGCTGCTCGACGATCAGGCGGTGCGCGCGCGGCAGGAAGGCGCTGGAGTTGCCGCCCACGTGCGGGCTGATGAGCAGGTTCGGGGCGGTCCACAGCGGGTGGTCCGGAGGCAGCGGCTCGGGGTCGGTCACGTCCAGCGCGGCGCGCAGCCGGCCCGAACGCAGCTCCGCGAGCAGGGCGTCGGTGTCCACGACCCCGCCGCGCGCCACGTTCACCAGCAGGGCGCCGTCGCGCATGCGGGCCAGGAACGCCGCGTCCACCATCCGGCGGGTCTGCTCGGTCAGCGGCATCGACAGGATGACCACGTCCGCCCGGGGAAGCAGCTCGGGCAGCGCGGTGACCGGCGCTACCCCGTCGCGCTCACGCCGGGCGACCCGCAGCACCTCCACCTCGAACCCGGCGAGCCGCCGCTCGATCGCCGCGCCGATGCCGCCGTACCCGACGATCAGCACGGTCCGGTCGGCGAGCGCGTCGTGGCGCACGGGCCGCCACTCGCGCCGGTCCTGGGCGCGGACGAACTCGGGGATGCCGCGCAGCGCGGCCAGGGTCAGCGTCACGGCGAGCTCCGCCGTGCTCGCGTCGTGCAGGCCCCCGGCGTTGCACAGCGTGACCCCCTCGCGCAGGTACGGCAGCACGTGCTCGTAGCCGGCGGTGAGCGTCTGCACCACCCGGACCTTCGGCATCCTGGGGATGAGCTCGAGCGTGCCGCGGTCGAACGTGTACGGCGTCACGTAGAACTCGACCTCGTCCAGTGTGGACGGAGGTGGGCCGGACCCGTCGTACACGTCCACGGCCAGCGTGGCCGGCAGCCGAGGCACCACGTCGGCGTACGGAACCCACACGCGCATGGAGCCGATCCTAGGTCGTGGCGGGCCCGCCCCGGCCGAGCTCACCGGGTAGCCCGATCAGGTCGGCCATCTGCTCGACCGCGTACCCGAAGAAGTCCTCGCTCGGGTCGACGCTGCCGACCAGGTGCCCGAACAGCTCGAAGCTGACCATCCCGAACAGCTGGGTCCAGGCGATCAGGGTGCGGGCGACGACCACGCCCGGAACCCCCGGTGCGAAGGTCTCGGCCAGCCGCTCGGTCTGCGCGGCCAACCGGGGCGGCAGCGGGCCGGCGGTAGGCGCGGCGAGGACGCCGGCCGCCCAGGCGTCGCGAACGACCGCGACGAGCACCAGCGGACTGCGCGCCGCCGGTCCGACGGTGTCCCCCGGCGCCCGGTAGCCGGGGACCGGTGAGCCGTAGATCAGGGCGTACTCGTGGGGGTGGTCCCGGGCCCACGTCCGCACCGCGTGGCAGGCCGCGCGCCACCGCTCGCGCAGCGCCGGGCGCGGGTGCGCGGCGTCGGCCGCCTCCACCGCCGCGCCCAGGGCGTCGTACGCGTCGATGATCAGGGCGGTGAGCAGGTCGTCACGGCTCGGGAAGTAGCGGTACACGGCCGAGGAGGCCATGCCGAGGGACCGCGCCACCGCGCGCAGGGACAGCCGCTGGGCACCCTCCGCGGCGAGGTGCCGGCGCGCCTCGTCCTTGATCTCGCGGGTCAGCTCGGCCCGCGCGCGGTCACGTGCGGTCCGGATCCGGGCCGCCGGTGGGCGCGGCGCGGCCCGGGGCAGGTCATCCGACCCGGCTGGCACGGGGTCATCGGGCGGTACGGCGTTCACAACCGCAAGTCTGCCAGCGTCGAGAGCGCATGACCACATTCGAGAGCACCGCTCTTGACGCTTGCCGACGTTTGGTGTTCACTGCTCTTAACAGAGAGCGGTGCTCTCGAACATGTCCCATGCTCACCTCGCCCGTGAAGGAGCGACCATGACAACGACCACCAGCAGCCCTCACCAGGACGGCCTGATCGCCCGGATGATGCACCGGGCCGTGGCCACCCTGACCCGCCTCGGGATCAGCGTGCTGGGCACCCGGATGCTCTACGTGCGGGGCCGGCGCACCGGCCAGTGGCGGAGCACCCCGGTGAATCTGCTCGTCCACGACGGCGCCCGGTACCTGGTCGCCGCGCCCGGACAGACCCAGTGGGTACGCAACCTGCGCCACGCGGGCGAAGGCGAACTGCGGCTCGGGCGTCGGGTCGAGCGGTTCACCGCGACCGAACTCGCGGACGCGGAGAAGCCGGCGGTGCTGCGCGCCTACCTGGCCCGGTGGCACTTTGAGGTCGCCCAGTTCTTCGACGGCGTCGGTCCGGACGCGCCAGACCACGAGCTAGCGCGGGTGGCCCCCGCCCACCCCGTCTTTCGGATCACGACCCGCTAGCGCATCTGCGCGCGGCTGGTCGCCGCATCCATCTCCGCCAGGCGCCGCCGGGCCGCGTCCGACGCACCCGCCGCGGCCCAGTGCCGGTACACGTGCTCGTACCCGCGCGCCATCGCCTCGGGTGAAAAGCAGCTGCGCACGTGCTCCACGCACGCGTCCGGGCTCAACCGGACCACGTCGTGCAGCGCGTCGGGCAGCTCGTCGGGCTCCTCGCAGATCAGACCCGTCCGGTCGTGGCAGATCACCTCCGGTACCGAGCCCCGGTTCAGCGCCACTACGGGGGTACCGGCCGCCATCGCCTCGACGAAGACCATGCCGAACGGCTCCTCCCAGCGCAGCGGCAGCAGCAGGCAGCGGGCGTCGAGGAGGAGCTGCTGAACCCGCTGCCGGTTCGGGTTCACCAGCACCTCCACGTCGTCGTTGACCATCGGCGTGATCACGTCCTCGAGGTAGCGCTTCTCCACCGGCTCCATCGCCTTGCCCGCCAGAATGAGCCGGAGTCCGGCCTTCTGGCACGCCTCGATCGCGAGGTCCGGCCCCTTGTCCGGGCTGAAGCGCGCCAGCCACAGCACCGGCCCGTCGCTCGCCTCGGACTTGCGCTTGCCGTTGACGGCGAGCCCGTTGTAGACCGTGGCGGTCCACGGCAGGCCCGGGTTGAGCTGGCGCTGGGCGTAGGAGATCGCGACCAGGCCAACGCTGCGGTCGACGCCGGAGAGGATGTCGCCGATCTCGCCGCTGGGGCACCCGTGCACCGTCCCGACCGTGGGCACCGGGCGCTGCGGCGCGGTGAACAGGCCGACCACCGTATGGTCGTGCACGATGTCGAAATCGCCCTCGGCAATGATCTTGTTACTGCGTACGACGTGGGCGAGGTCGGGCAGGGTCTGCTGCAGCCGGTCGTTCTGCAGCTCGGCGATCGTGCTGACGAACTTCGCCTTCGTGCCGGTCTTGGTCCCCGCGCCGAACAGCGTCACCTCGTGCCCCCGGTCCACCAGCGCGTCCACCAGGTCCGTGCACACCCGCTCCAGCCCGCCGTAGCCGGTCGGTGGCAGCTCGTACCAGGGCGGTACCAGCATCGCGATCTTCAGTGGTCGGTGCCAGTGGGTTCGGTAGTCCATTCGGCCACGCCCTCCCCGTCCATCGGTCGAGCTGATCCTGGTAAATCAGGGGTTACCCGATTTCAGGTGGGTAAATCCAGGTAAGCGGCATTATCCCGCCTGCCGCGGGCCGTGTCGGCGGTTCCGTCCACCCCCGAACGAGCTACGACGCGGCCGAACGAGCCACCCACACCACCCCCGGGCTACCCCGAAAGACCCCCGGGCTACCCCGAAAGGGCTACGCCTCCTCCAGGCTGTCGATGGTGAAGCCCAGGGCGAGGAAGGCCTCCTGCCGCTGCGCGCGCGCCGCCTCCTCCCGCGCCACCAGGGCCGCGTACTGCGCCACGTCCGCGGGGTCGGGGTCGCCGTCGAGGCGGTCGGCGAACCGCTGCGTGTCCTCCACCGCCGCGGCGTACCGCTCGGCCGCCCGGCGCGCCACCGCCAGCGGCTCGTCGGCGGCCGTCCGGCGGCCAGGCTCGGTCCTCATCGCGCCTCCCCACTCTCCCGGCCCCGTCTCAGGGCAGGAACACCGCCCGTACGCAGCCGTCGAGCTTCTTCTGGAAGATCTGGTACCCCCGCGGGCCCTGGTCCAGCGGCATGACGTGGGTGGCCAGGTGCTCCGTGGTCAACTCGCCGCGCTCCATGCGCTCCAGCAGCATCGGGATGTAGCGCTGACCGTGCTGCTGCGCGCTGCGCAGGGTCAGGCCCTTGTTCATCACGGCGCCGAGCGGGAACTTGTCGACGAACCCGAGGAACACGCCGAGCACGACGACCGTCCCGCCCTTGCGGCAGCACATGATCGCCTCCCGCACGGCGGTCGGCCGGTCCGTCTCCAGCCGCGTCCAGTGCTTGACCTGGTCGTACAGGTACTGCGGGCCGGTGCCGTGCGCCTCCATGCCCACCGCCTCGATGCACACGTCCGGTCCGCGCCCGCCGGTGCGCTCGCGCAGCTCCGCGTCGATGTCGGTCCGCTCGTAGTTGAGCGTCTCCGCACCGATGTGCCGCTCGGTCATCTCCAGCCGGTAGCCGAACCGGTCGATGACGATGACCCGCTCCGCGCCCAGCAGCATCGCTGCCCGGGCCGCCATCTGCCCCACGGCACCGGCGCCCCACACCGCGACAACGTCACCGGGCCCCACCCCGCCGAGGTCCGCCCCCATCCACCCGGTCGGCGCCGAATCGGAGGCGAACAGCGCCCGCTCGTCGCTGACCCCGTCGGGGATCCGGAACGCCCCGACGTCGGCGAAGGGGACCCGGATGTACTCGGCGTGGCTGCCCGCGAATCCGCCGAGGGCGTGGGAGTAGCCGTAGCATCCGCCCGACGGGTACCCCCAGGCGAGTTCGGTGATGGCCGGGTTGGTGTTGCCGTTGTCGCAGCACGAGTACAGCCCCTGGGCGCAGTACCAGCAGCGGCCGCACGAGACGAACGAGGAGACCACCACGCGGTCGCCGACCGCGTGGTGGCGGACCTGCGGCCCGACCTCGACGACCTCCCCGACGAACTCGTGTCCGAGCACGTCGCCGGCCTGCATGAAGGGGATGTAGCCGGCGAGCAGGTGCAGGTCCGAACCGCACGTCACGGTGCGGTTGACCTTGACGATGACGTCCTGGTCGTTGACCAGCTGCGGGTCCGGGACCCGCTCCACCGCCACCTCGTTGACGCCCTGCCAGCACAGCGCCTTCACAGCCGCCCCTCCTCGCGCCCGTGCCGCACGGCGACCCGCACGGGCCGGTTGAGCAGGGTGCTCCGGCTCGTCGGCGGCCGGTCCGGGCGCAGCACCTCGCCCGTCTCCAGCAGCTGCTTGGCCTCACGCAGCGCCGCCCGCACCGCGCGCCCGTCGTGGGCCTTGGCGGCCATCCGGGCGGGTGCCCCGGCCTCGCGCGGGCGTACCGCGAGTTCGGTGCCTCGGCCGCCCGGGGCGGGGCGGGTGCGCACCTCGATCGCGTCCCCGAGCCGCGCCAGGGGCTCGGGCAGCCGACCGCCCGGCGCGACCCGGTCCTGGGGGCAGTAGACGGTCACGGTGTGCCAACGCCGCCTGGGCTCCCGCCCGGGGCCGATGGCCCAGACCCCGGACCGGCGACCGGAGAACCGGCGCGCCGCCGCCGCGCCGGCCGCCACCGCCGCGGCGACCACGGCACCCGTCGCCACTCGTGCCACGGCCCCCAGCACCACCTTCCGGAATGTCGCTCCCCGCACGAAGTACCGTGCCAGAATCGAGCGAAACATCCCGAAAAAAGTTTGTTTCCGGTGTGGTACGGGTGCCGCGGCGACGGCGCGGCGGCCGCCGAGGACCGTGGCGGATGCCCGTCGCCGGGACGCACATCGGAGGTGAGGGGAGCGACGTGCTGCGCACACAGTGGACCACGATGCCGGACGGCCGGATCGCCGCGACCGCTGAGGAGGCCCGGTACCGCGTGCGGCGCGCGCTCGACGCGATCGCTGGCCGGCGCGAGCCCAATCCCTGGCTAATGGTCGTCGCCCTCACCGCGGCCGGTGTGCTCGCCGGATGGCTCGCGGCGGCGGCGACGCGCCGGACGGCGGCCGCCGTCGTCGGTGGGGTACCGCGACCGGAGGAGCCGTTCGGGCCCACCCCGCCGGGCACCTGACGCGCGTCCCGCACCGCGACCTCGAGCTCCTGATGGGCGCGAGCTCGAGCGCCTGACGGGACGACGGCGTGGCGGGCGCGATCGGGAGATCTGCCGACTGTTAGGGCGACTTTTCGGACTAGTCGGAAGTGCTCTTGAAAGGCGGCGCACGAGACCGCTCGCGACCATCGTGGCGGAACGCGTCGACGTACAGTGATGTGATTCATGGCTTGACCTGCTGATTTCCTCTCAACACCGCCGTAATCTGAGGCGATGCTCGGCACCGACAAGGCCGCCGGGGGTGTGGGCGGCAGGCATCGACGACCCGAGCCGTACCGAAGCAGGCACCGCCGGACCAGCCCGGGCAGCGGTACGGCGCGCGGCATCACTCCACGCCGGGTCGGCATCGCGCTGCTGGTCGTCGCAGGCGCCTGGTTGCAGTTCCTGGTCTGGGACGACGTCGGCGGCGGGCCGTCGACGTCATCGGGTTCCACGGCCCAGTCGAGCGGCCTGGCACCCACGCAGGCCTCCGGCCGCCAGAGCCGGCCCATCCCGTCCGTCGCCGCACCGCCGACCCCGACCGACGTCTCAGAGCCCGCAACGACGCCGGCGGCGACACCGGGCACACCGGCCCCGATCGCGCCGCCGCTCGCCGCGCCTCGCATCGCGACGGCGGGCCCGCGCAGAGCCACGGCCGCGACGCACCGCCCGGCCGCGACGCCGACCGCCTCACCCTCGGGCAACCCGACGCCGACGGCGTCCCCGCAGCCCACCCCGTCGCCTACCACGCCCCCAGCCCCGCCGACCGACGAGCCCTCTGCCAGCACCCCACCGAGCGAGGAGCCCTCGGCCAGCACCCCGCCGAGCGAGGAGCCCGCGGCGAGCGCCCCACCAAGCGAGGAGCCTGCGGCGAGCGCCGCACCGAGCGAGGAGCCTCCGGCGAGCAGCCCGTCACCCACCACCACGTCGGGTAGTCCGTAGCCGACGACCCCGGCGGGCGGTCCGACCGCCGCGGCGGACGGCGTGTCCGACTGACGGGGCCCGCACCGCCGGCCCCGGCCGCAGCCCGCCACCTCGGACATCTTATCGAAATATTTGACTGTATCTCCGCAGAGGACGATAATCCTCGTCTATATCGATTGCCATGCCTGCCAAGCCTTGAAGGGAGGCACCGATGGCAGCGTTGTACGGCGAGGTGTCCTGGTTCTGTTGCGGGAACTCCTGGGGCCCGTGCGGTTCCACCGGGCACGGCGCGTGCGGCACGTGCAACTCCGGTAGCCTGCAGCACGCCTGGCCGAACACCTCAGACGCCTGCTACTCCATCACCCGGCCGGACCGGTGCGGCATCTCGGGGATGTCCCGGCGCACCTGCGGCTTCCTGCACTACACCACCAACCGCTGCAACGGGGCGCGGGTCGGCACCCGGATCGCCGACTGCGGCCCGCAGACCGACCTGTTCTGCGGCGAGCGCACCTGCTGCGGCTCGGTGTGCGGCACCAACCGGGTCATCGACCTGACACCCGCGGCCTACAGCAGGATCGCCAGCCTCTCCACCGGCCTGCGGCCCTGCGTGGTCACCACCTGACCAGGGAGGCTCCGATGGACACCACCATGAACCGACGCAGACTGCTCACCACCGCCGCGCTCGGCGGTGCCGGCATCGTCGGCGCCACCGCACTCGGCTCGATCGCCCCCGAGGACGCCTTCGCCGCGCCGTCGCTCACCGTCGAGCCCGGCGCCGTCGACCCCCACTTCGTGGAGGGCAGGGTCACCAGCATCACCGGCACGATGCTGCTCGTCACCAGCTCCGATTCCAGCCTGCACTCGATCCGGATCACCGACGGCACGAGCATCTGGAAGCTGCGCCCCACCACCTTCGACCGCATCGCGGTCGGCGACGGGCTGTACGCCCGGGGCGTGCGCCTGCCCGACAGCACACTGGCCGCGGAGTCGGTGTGGGTCAACATCGTCAACGTCCGCGCGCACCTGGCCGCGGTCGGCCGCAACGTGCTGCACCTGGAACACCGCGGACAGCGGATCATCGGCCACATCGTGCCCGGCACCACCGCCGCCGTCTACAACAACACCCCGGCCGTCGCCGACCTGTCGCTGTTGCGGATCGGACGGCACGTGCAGGTGATCGGCGCCTGGCACCCCGACACCAACGAGATCGACATCGCGACCGTCTACGCCGCCGCGTAGCTCGCGCACCGGGGCGGGAGCGCCGCCCGCCGCCCGCCCCGGGCCCGCGGGATCCGTCGGGCCGGCCCGACCCGAGAGCTGGAGGAAGCAATGATCCAGGTGATCGCCGCCCTGCAACCCCTGCTGATCGGCGCGGTGCTGATCCAGGCCGCCGGCGTCAAGCTGGCGCACCGGCACGCGGCCGACAGCGCCCGCCGCTCCGCGCTCGTGCCCCTGGTCGGTGAGCGGCGCGCGCCGGTGGTCTACCGCGCGGTGGGGTGCGCGGAGCTGATCGTCGGGGCGCTGCTGGTGCTGCCGCCGCACGCGTGGCCGGAGGCGGCCGCGGCGAGCGCCCTCGCGGTCGGCTTCCTCGGATATCTCGGGTACGCCCACCGGGCCGCACCCGACTCGTCGTGCGGCTGCCTGGCCGCGGCGCGCACCCCGGTCTCCCGGCGCGGCTTCGCCCGGGCCGGGGCGCTGCTCGCCGCCGGCCTGCTCGCCACCCTCGCCGCCGAGCACTGGCTGCCCACGCTCGCCGCCCACCCGCGCGCCGGCTCGGCCATCCTCCTCGCAGAGGCCGCCGCGCTCGTCACCCTCTCCCCGGAGCTCGACCGGATGTGGTTGCTGCCCCTGCGCCGGCTCCGGATGCGCCTGACGCACCCGCTCTCCGGCGGGTCCGGCGTACCGCTGCTCGCGAGCGTCCAGCAGCTCCAGCAGAGCGCGGCGTACCGGCGTCTCGGCGTCCTGCTGCGGTCGGACGTGCGGGAGCACTGGGAGGAGGGCGATCTGCGCCTCGTGTGCTACGCCGGGCGTTACCAGGGTCGCCGGGTCACCGCCGTCTTCGCCGTCCCCCTGCTGCGCTACGAGCCCGACGCCGTGCGCGTGGCGCTGGTCGACGACGCGACCGGGGCCACCCTGCTGCACATCGACTCGCGGGATCTGGATCCCCCGGCCGACGATCGCCCGGCCGCCGTGCCGGGGACCGGGCCCGTCGCCGCGGAGGCGTTGGGGTGAGCGACGCGCCGGGGTGAGCGACGGCCGCGAAACCGGACACCGGGTCCCGATACGGCCACGAGCCGGCTCAGCCTGCGGAATGACGACGGGCCCAGCGGGTACCCCATCGATGGGTAGACGCCCGACCGTCAGGCAGGAGGATCGCCATGAAGCTCGAGGATCCGCAGAGCAAGCAGATGCAGAAGGACTACGAGCAGTCCGACATCGAGCGCTTGATGGGCAAGCGCGAGTGGCGCAGCTACGACGAGATCATCAACTGGCTGAAGAAGGAGGGCGACAACGACCGGCGGTTCACGCCCGGCGAGGTGCAACACATGATCGACGACTTCAACAAGCTGAAGGCACGCAAGGCGCAGTTCATCACGGACCCGGGCAAGCTGTTCCAGGAGCTCAAGAGCTGACCGGTTGCCGATCGGTCGGCTCGGTGATGGGCCGCAGCGGCGGGGGGGGGGGGGGGGGGGCGGCCCCCGCCCCCCCCCCCCCGGCCGCCCCCCCCCCCCCCCCCCCCCCCCCCCCCCCCCCGCCGCTGCGGCCCGGATCCCTAGACGAGTAGTTCCGAAATCCGGTTAGTGGTCGTAGGCGGTCAGTGACCGGGTGACGGGTGCTCCTGTCTTGTGGTTGTGCCAGATCGCGGCGGCCATGGCCAGGAGGCGTTGGGCCACTCGCACGGCAACCCCGGCGAAGGTGCGCCCGCCGTGTTCTTCCAGGTCGAGCTGGCCCTTGAGGGTGTCGTTGACCGACTCGATGAGCTGGCGGACCTTCTTGAGCATCGGCTCGCCGTAGCGGGCTTTCTCCTGCTTGCGTGACGGGCGTAGCAGTTCGATGCCCTGTTCGGCCAGCTGCTGTTCGAACGGCTTGGACGCGAAGCCTTTGTCGGTGATCAGCAGGATGCCCGGGTGCTCGGCGACCACACCGGCCTCGACCTGCAGCATCGCGGCAAGGACCTCTCGCTCGTCGATCTTTGGGTTGGCCAGAGCCCACAGGATCGGCATGCCGGTCGGGGTGCACACCAGGTACAGCCGCAGTCCCCAGAAGAACCGGGAGTGTGAGGCGCAGTAGCCGTATGCGGCCCAGCCGGCCAGGTCCGAGCGTTGGACCGTCGGGCGGGACATGCCGCACGGGATGGGGGTGGAGTCGACGATCCAGTGGTTGTCGAACCAGAAGTCGCTGTCGCGGGCCAGCTCCCGGATCACCTTCTTGATCAACGGCAGCGCGGCGCGTAACCGCTTGTTGTAGCCGGGGCGCTGGGGCAGGTAAGGGAACATGGCGCGCAGGTGGATGCGGGCGTAGCGGATCCAGTGGGCCTCCGAACGGGCACCGAGGAGCACCTGGGCCACGGCCAGGCAGACCAGTTCGGAGTCGGTCAGCAGCGGTGGCCTGCCCCGCCACCGTGGCGTGCGGATGGTGTCGTCGATCTTCACGTAGAGTGCGGTCAGGAGGGTGTCGAGGTTTTGTGTCACAACATGATCATCGGCACCCTCCCTTCACACCCAGACATCGACCCCTGACTTCGGAACTACTCGTCTAGTGGCCGTCCGATTCACGCCAGTCGCGCACCCGGTCGCGCATCCGGTCGAAGATCGCCAGTGGCGGGCCCGCGATCAGATTGCCCAGCGCCGACTCCCCCGACATCGGGTGCGGCCGGGTGGGCGCCGTCGCCTCCGCCGCCTTGACCGCCCCGGTCATGCGCCGCAGTCGATCAGCCGGGATCTCCTCGCGCAGCCGCGGGAACTCCTCGGCCTCCTCGCGCTCCGCGTGCGCGATCACCGCCTCGGCGAGCATGCCCAGCTTGCCGTCGAACTCCGGGTGATCCACGCCGAGGTCGTACAGCGCGGCGAGCGCGTGCTTCGCCTCGTCCTCCTCCCGCAGGCGGGCGTCCACCATCTGCTCGGCGCCCGGCATGCTACGCCGCGCGGCCGGATGAACCACCTCCTCCTCGGCGGTCTCGTGCACCGCCAGCAGCCGTACGAGTTGCTCGAACAGCTCCCGCTTCTCCGTCCCCGTCGCGGCGGCCACCCGGCCGAACAGGCTCTTGATCTGCTCGTGCTGTTCGCGCAGCAGATCGACCACGTCCTGTTGCTGCATCGTGGTCACCCACATCACCTCCGTCGTCCCCGATGCCACGGACGTTCCCGGTTCCCCGAATCGCCCGGACCATGCGCGCGATCCGCCCGGGGCCCGACTGATCGCGCGGCCGACGGGTACCCAGAAGCGGGGAGAACGGGAGGCGACATGGCTGGCCTGGAAGTGCGAAGCAGCGCGTTCAACGACGAGGATCTGATGCCCGACCGGCTGTCCCGGCGTGGCGGCAACCACTCCCCGCCGCTGATGTGGTCCGGGCCCGTCGAGTCGGCGACCGAGCTCGTGGTGTACTGCGAGGATCCGGACGCGGCGACACCGCCGCTGCTGCACTGGCTGGTCACCGGGATCAGGCCCGACGTCTCCTCGCTCCCCGAGGGCGAGATCCCGCCGGGTGCGCGGCAGTGGCCCAACAGCTTCGGCGAGACGGGCTACACCGGGCCCGATCCGCCGAAGGGCGACGACCCGCACCGTTACTTCTTCCGCGTGTACGCGGTGAACGGCCCGCTGCGCCTGCCCGCCCAGCCGACCACCACCGACCTGCGCCGCGAACTCGAGGCGCACAAGGTGGTCAGCGGGGTGATCGTGGGCACCTTCGGCCGCTGACTGCCGCCGGGCCTTTGGCCCGGTCGGCGCCCGGCCCGAGTCGGCGAAACCGGCTTCAGCCGCCGGTCCGCGAAGCGGGCTTCAGCCGCCGGGTTCAGCCAGCGCCGCGCGGGTCTCCACCGCGATCTGCAGCTCCTCCCGGGGCTCGACGACCAGCACAGGCACCGGCGCGTTCGGCTCGCTGACCGGACCGTCATCGGCCCGGTTGCCCAGCACCGGCAGGCGCACCCCCAACGGCGCCAGCCCCGCGCACACGCCCTCGCGCACCTCCGGCTGGTCCCACCCGATCTCCCCGGTGAACACCAGCGCGTCCAGCCGGCCCAGGCTGGTCGCCTCCGCGGCGATCTCCCGGCGGACCCGGTGGATGAACACGTCGAGGGCGAGCGCGGCCGCGGAATCCCGCGGCGCGGCCTCCACCAGCACCCGGGTGTCCCCCGATCGCCCCCCGGACAGGCCGACCAGCCCCGAGCGGTGCGAGAGCCCGTCGGACAACTCCTCGCGCGACAACCGCCCGTCCTCGAGCAGCCACAACAGCAGACCCGGGTCCACCGACCCCGACCGGGTGCTCATCGGCACGCCCTCCAGCGGCGTGAACCCCATCGAGGTGTCGACGCTGCGGCCGTTGCGCACCGCGCACACCGAGCACCCGCCGCCCAGGTGGGCCATGACCAGGTGGAGGTCCGCCGCCGGGCGGCGCAGCAGCTGCTCGGCCCGGCGCAGCGCGTACGCATAGGACAGGCCGTGAAAGCCGTACCGGCGCAGGCCCCACCGCGAGCGCCACTCCTCAGGTAGCGGGTACGTGGCGGCCACGGCGGGCAGGTCGGCGTGGAACGCGGTGTCGGGGCAGACCACGTGCGGCACCTCGGGCAGCCGCTCGCGCAACCGGTCGATGAGCGTGAGCGCGGGCGGCAGGTGCAACGGGGCCAGGTGCGCCACCTGGTGCAGCCGGCCCCGCAGCCGCTCGTCGAGCACGGCCGGTCGGCGCACCGCGTCGCCGCCGTGCACGAGCCGGTGGCCCACCGCCTCCGGCTCGGGGCTGGCCGCGACGAAGTCCGCCACCGCCCGAGCAGCCTCGGCCGAGCCGGGAGGCTGGGACAGGTCGAGGCGGACGTCCGCCGCATCACCGTCCACATAGGCCAGGTGAAGGCTGCCCGAGCCGGCGTTGACGGTCAGTACGGCCACGTCGTCACCTGACGGCGGGTTCGCGGGCGGTCAGTGGTTCGGGTCCGACGCGCTGATGTCGGCCAGCACGGACTGCGGGTCCCGCTCCACGGCCATGTCGCCGAGCGACAGGATGCCCACGACGCGGCCCTCCTCCACGACCGGCACCCGCCGCAGGGAACGCGCCCGCATCAGCAACAGGACCCGGTCGGCATCGTCGTTGGGACTCACGTCGATGAGGTCGCGGCTGCACACCTCGCCGACCGTCGTCGCGTCCGGGTCGTGCGCATCCGCCACCGCCCGGACCACGATGTCCCGGTCGGTGAGGATCCCGCTCAGTTGGCTGTCGTCCATCACCAGCACGTCACCGATGTCGTGCTCGCGCATCAGCCGGGCCGCGTCGGTCAGCGTAGTCTGCGAGGTCACGGTGACCGGGGCATCCGTCATCACCTCGTGCACCTTCTGCACCATGGTGTCCCCCTCCACGACTTGGTCCCACGGTCCTGGCTACCCGTCGCGGGTGCGCGAAAACCCGGGCGACGCGGGGTCGCACACACGCTAGGGATGCGGCGCGGCGGGTAACCGGGGCGGATGGGCTCGCAACGGGATCTGGTCAGGGCGTTGCTCGACCGCCACGGCCGCACCTTCCCCGAGGAGGCCGGGATCCGCCTCGCCGACCGGCCGGCGCCGCTGTACCAGCTGCTCGTGCTCGCCACGCTGTTGAGCGCCCGCATCCGGGCCGGGGTCGCGCTGGCGGCGGCCCGAGAGCTCTTCGCAGCCGGGTACGACACGCCGCAGCGCATGGAGAAGGCGACCTGGCAGGAGCGCGTGGACGCGCTCGGGCGCGGCCACTACCGCCGCTACGACGAGCGCACCGCGACCATGCTCGGCGAGGAGGCGGCGCTGTGCCTGCGGCGCTGGCGCGGCGACCTGCGCGGGCTGCACCGGGAGGGCGACGCGGACCCGGTGCGGTTGCGGGCGATGCTGATCGAGTTCCCGGGCATCGGCCCGACCGGGGCGGACATCTTTCTGCGCGAGGCGCAGGCCGTGTGGGCGGACATCCGCCCGTACGTCGACCGCAGGGTGTCGGCGGGCGCGCGGCGGCTGGGGTTGCCCACCGACGCCGACCGGCTCGCGCACCTGGTCCCGCCGGCCGACTTTTCCCGCCTGGCCAGCGCGCTCGTACGCGTGTCGCTGGACGCGAAGGTGGCCGAGGAGGTCACCCGCACGTCGTGACCGGCCGCGCGGCGCCGTCGAGCAGGCGACGCGCCAGCCCCGCCAGGGCCGCCGGATCCGGCTCGCGTGCGCTCCGGCAATCGAGCAGCGTGTGCGGGCCCGGCACCGGAGGCCCCCAGCGCGCCGGGTCGCTGTCGAGGAAGAGCGTGACGCTGGGCGTGCCGACCGCGTAGGCGAGGTGCGCCGGCGCGGAGTCGGTGGTCAGCAGCGCGTCGAGTCCGGCGACGACGGCCGCCGCGACCGCCAGCGGCGTCGCGCCCGCGAGGTTGCGGCAGACAGGCCCGTCGACCGAGGCGGCAACGCGCGCCCCGATGTCCCGCTCCTCCGGGCCGCCGAGCATCACGACGGAGCACTCCCCCAGCCTGCTCGCGGCCCGCCCGAGCACCTCCGGCGCGACGCGGCGGCCGTCGTCGCGCGCGCCGGCGTGCAGGCCGACGACCGGGCGGGGCAGGGCCCGCACGGCGCGGTCGGCCGCCGCCCGGTCGGCCGGGCGGAGCCGCAGGTCGTAGGCGCGGCCGGCGACACCGGCGCCGAGGTGGCGCGTCAGCGCGAGCGCCCGGTCCACCTCGGGACCCTGACCGGGCAGCGGGACCGCCGCGTCGAGTCCCGGGTCACCGTCGTGCCGCCGGCGGACGAAGCCCACGCAGCACCGGCCGCCGAGCAGCAGCGCGATCGGGTTGGCGTACACGCCTGAGCCGTAGAGCTGGACGACCAGGTCGTACCGCTCGGCCTGCATCCGCGCGAGCCAAGCCACGGCGCGGCGCGGCTCGAAGAACTGCTCGGCGATGTTGGGAAAGCCGGGAAACGGGATGAACCGGTCCACGTACGGGTTGCGGGCCACGAGGTCGCGCACCAGGGGCAGGCCGACGTAGTCGAGCCGGGCGTGCGGCACGGCGCGCTTGAGCGCGCGCACGGCGGGCGTGGCGCACAGGTAGTCGCCGATCCGGCCGGGCCGCAGCACCGCGATACGCCGCCACGGCCCGCACCCCGCCAGCAGCCCGGATCCGGAGCCCTCGATCTCGATCCGCCCCGCCGGGCGACAGCGCCCAGGGGTGATGGCCACGGCACGCCCGCCTCCCTCTCGTCACCTCTCATCACCTCCAGCCCCACGTACCCCGTGCGCGGCCGGCTCACCGCGGGTGGGCGAACCACGGCACGGTCTCCAGGCCCGCACACGAGGATGTCCGGCCGCGCTGGGTATCAGGACCGAGGACGAGCAGCAGGGAGGCATGAAGCGATGAGCGTGGGGATCGGAGCGCGGTCAGACGAGGACACGCGAAACGACGTGCTCGCCGAACTGAAGTGGGAGCCCGTGCTCGACAGCACAAGGATCGAGGTGACCGTGGAGGACGGGGTCGCCACCCTGAACGGCGCGGTGAGCTCCTACGTCCAGAAGCTGGTTGCCGAGCGCGGGACGCAGCGTGTGTCGGGCGTGCGGGCGGTCCACAACAACCTGGAGGTCCGGTTGCCCCCCGTGGCGGAGCGGACCGACGAGGATCTGACTAAGGCGGTCAAGCACGCCCTGGAGTGGGACGTGCTGGTGCCCACGGAGCGGATCGAGGTGCTCGTGCTCGAAAGCTGCGTGACGCTGACCGGGGATGTCGAGTGGGAGTACCAGAGGTCCGCGGCCGAGATCGCCCTGCGACGGCTGGCGGGCGTGCGCGCGATCAACAACCGGATCCACATCTCCCCGAGCATCCACGCCTCCCAAGATGAGATCCGGGGCGCCATCCAGAAGGCGCTCATCCGCAACGTGGAGACCGACGCGAGCCAGATCACCATGGACGTGGCGGGCAGCCACGTCACCCTCCGCGGTTCCGTGCGGCACTGGTCCGAGCGGGAGGAGGCCGAGCGAATCGCCTGGTCGGCCCCCGGCGTCAACTCGGTCTTCAACGACATCACCGTGCTTCCCCAGGGCGCCATGTAAGCGATGCAGGAGAGGCCATGACCGTAGTGACACGGGGCGCCGGGGACGGTCCGTTCCCGACCGAGATCGAGGTGCGCGGGTTCCGGCTGTGGTCCGACGAGCCGGAACAGGCGGGCGGGACCAACCGCGGCCCGAGCCCGTACGACCTGCTGCTCGCCGCGCTCGGGGCGTGCATTGTGATGACCGTGCGGTCCCACGCGGGGCGCAAGGGCTGGCCGTTGGAGAGTGTGACCGTCAGCCTCGACCACGACCGCATCCACGCCAGGGACTGCGTGGAGTGCATGACGAAGGAGGGACGGCTCGACCGCGTCAAGCGCCGGGTCACGCTCGTCGGTGCCCTCGACGACGCGCAACGGGCCGAACTGCTGAAGGTAGCGGACCGCTGCCCCGTGCACCGCACCCTGACATCGGAGACGGTCATCGCCGACCTCTAGGCGCGGTCGGGAGAACCCCGCCTTCCGCCGATCGGGGTGCGAAGGCGTCACCGCTGCGGCAGAGTGGGCGGTGTGGTGGTCCCGGTCCACGACCAGAACCCGGTGCGGCGCACGCCCTGGGTGACGTACCTGCTGATCGCCGCGAACATCGTCGTGTTCCTCCTCACCCCGGCCGCCTCGACCACCGGTGTGCAGAGCGCGAGCCTCGGCGAGGTGTGCCGGCAGGAGGCGTTCTACCAGCGCTACGGTGCGGTGCCCCGGGAGATGGTCGCCAATCGGCCGCTCCCGACCGCACCGACCGGAGAGGTGGGCGTCGGGCCACGCGGACCGGGGTGCGTGGTCGAGCCCCGCCGGTACGACAAGGTGCCCCTGCTGTCCGTGCTGACCTCGATGTTCCTGCACGGCGGGTGGCTGCACCTGCTGGGCAACATGCTGTTCCTCTGGGTGTTCGGCAACAACGTCGAGGAGCGGTTCCGCCGACTGCGCTTCCTGCTGTTCTACCTGGTCGGTGGTTACGTCGCGGCGTACGGCTTCGCGCTGGCCAACCCGGACCTGACCCAGCCGATCGTGGGCGCGTCGGGTGCCGTCTCCGCGGTGCTCGGCGCCTACCTCGTGCTCTACCCGCGCGTTCCGGTGTGGAGCCTGGTGCCGGTGCTGCTGTTCATCCCGCTGCGCCTGCCCGCCTGGTTCGTGCTCGGCTTGTGGTTCGTGGTGCAGTGGCTCTACTCGACCGGGTTCGCCACATCCGGGGCCGGCACGGTGGCGTACCTCGCGCACGTGCTCGGTTTCGTGTTCGGCGCGCTCGTCGCGGTGCCGCTGCGCGGCCGGCGAGGCCCCGCCCCGGTGCGCTACCCGCACCCCTACCCGTACCCGTACCCGTCCCCGAGGTGGGGGCGCCGGGGGCGCGGGCGGTGGCCCGGCGGGTGGTGATGACGCGGCTACGACGGCCCGATGGTGCGGCTGCGGCCGCGGAACTCAGCGATCACCTCGTCGCCGCGCGTGACCGTGACGTCGTAGATCCCGCTGCGTCCGTACCGCACGCGCTCCGTCGCGTGCGCCACCAGCAGGTCGCCCTCGCGCGCCGGCCGCACAAACGTGATCTCCGCCCCGGCGGCCACGGTGACCGGGCCGTAGCTGTTGCAGGCGCAGGCGAAGGCGGTGTCGGCCAGCAGGAAGATGTACCCGCCGTGGGCGATCGCGTGTCCGTTGACCATCGCGCGTGTCACCCGCATCCGCACGACCGCCGTCCCGCCCCCGGCGGAGACCAACTCCATGCCGAGCCCACGGGACGCGACGTCCGCGTCGAACATCTCATGCGCGGCGCCGCGCTCGCTCACCACGCCGTCACGGTCCATCATGCTCCGGTCAGCCCTTCGGACGCTCGTCGACGATCCGCCGCATCTTGCCCATGGACCGCTCGACGCCGTCCGGTTCGAGCACCTCGACGTGGATGCTGATCCCGATCGTGCTCTTGACCCGGGCCGCCAGCGCCGCCCCGGCCTCGACCGCCGCCGCCCGGTCCGCCTCGGCGCGCCGCTCGACCCGCACCGTGAGTGTGTCCATCCGCCCGTCGCGGCGCAGCACGCATTGGAAGTGCGGGGACAGCTGCGGGATGCGCAGGATCAGCTCCTCGATCTGCGTGGGGAACACGTTGACCCCCCGCACGATCATCATGTCGTCGGTGCGCCCGGTGATCTTCTCGATGCGGCGCATCGGTCGCGCCGTGCCGGGCAGCAGCCGGGTGAGGTCGCGGGTGCGGTAGCGGATCACCGGCATCGCCTGCTTGGTCAGCGAGGTGAACACCAGCTCGCCCCGTTCCCCGTCGGGCAGCACCTCGCCCGTCACCGGGTCGATGATCTCCGGGTAGAAGTGGTCCTCCCACACGTGCAGCCCGTCCTTGGTCTCCACGCACTCGTTGGCGACCCCCGGACCCATCACCTCCGACAGTCCGTAGATGTCGACCGCGTGCATGTCCAACCGCTGCTCGATCTCCCGGCGCATGTCCTCGGTCCACGGCTCGGCGCCGAAGATGCCGACCTGCAGGGAGCACTCCCGCGGGTCCATGCCCTGGCGCTCCATCTCGTCGAGGATGGCCAGCATGTAGCTCGGGGTGACCATGATGATGTCGGGCTTGAAGTCCCGGATGAGCATCACCTGCCGCTCGGTCATCCCGCCGGACACCGGGATGACCGTGCAACCCAGCTCCTCGGCGCCGTAGTGCGCGCCCAGTCCGCCGGTGAACAGCCCGTACCCGTAAGCGACGTGCACGATGTCCCCCGGCCGCCCCCCGGAGGCCCGGATCGACCTGGCCACCAGCCGGGCCCAGGTCCGGATGTCCTCACGGGTGTAGCCGACCACCGTGGGCTGGCCGGTGGTGCCGGACGAGGCGTGCACCCGCACCACCTGCTCCCGCGGCACCGCGAACATGCCGAACGGGTAGTTGTCGCGCAGGTCCGCCTTGGTGGTGAACGGGAACTTCGCGAGGTCGGCGAGCTCCCGGCAGTCGTCGGGGTGCACGCCGGCGGCCTCGAACGCGGCCCGGTAGAACGGCACGTTCTCGTACGCGTGGCGCAGCGACCACCGCAGACGCTGCAGTTGCAGCTCGCGCAGCTCGTCTATCGAGGCGCGCTCGATCGGCTCGAGCTCCTCCGGTCGTGGGCTCCGGTCCTGCACAGGACCCTCCTTCACGGCGTGATGTTGGTACGGATGGCGGACCAGGGGCGGTCGGTAGTCAGGTAACGTACGCCAGCCCTGGGTGATCCGCGAGAGGTCATCGGCGTGATCCTCAGCCGAGATTGCCGGCGACGGCCGCGGCCGCGGCCATCACGCGGCGACCCAGTTTTTCGGTGTCGACTTCATCGGCGACGTAGACCACCGCGACCGACGCCGGCACATCGCCGCGCCGGTCGACGACGGGCGCCGCGACCGAGCGCATCCCCGATATCACCTCGCTGTAGGAGTAGGCCCATCCTCGGGCCCGTGCGGCGGCGACGTTCTCGGGTTCGCCGGGCACGGGCGGACGTCCGGCGAGGATGGCGATGCCGGGGGCGCCGCGGTGGATGGGGTGCCGCCCGCCCGGCCGGTACGCGACATGCACCTGGCTGCGCCGGGGCTCGACGCTGACCAGCGTGACCGCGTCCGCTCCATCGGGCACCACGAGGAACGCCGTCATGCCGACGTCGTCGGCGAGGTCGGACAGCTCGGGAAGGGCCGCGGACTGCAGCGTGGAGTCGACCGAGCGGGCCAGCGCGGCCACGCCGAGGCCCAGTTCGTACAGCCCGTCCGGCCGGCGCGCGACCAGCCGGTGGTCCTCGAGGGTGCGCACGATCCGGTAAATGATCGACCGGTGAACGTTGATCTCCTTGGTGAGATCGGCGATCGACCTCGGACCGTCGGCCAACGCCTCCAGCACGCGCAGGCCCCGGTCCAGGGTCTGCGAGTACGGCACCTGCCTCACCTGGGCGGACTCCCGATTCTCTCGAACGAACCCCTTGTGCCGACGCACCAGCGACGGCTAGTGTCTCGACTCACTATAAGAGCGGGTCGTTCGATTTTCGAACACACCCGCCACAGATCCCGACTGGCCCCCAAACCCGACACCTAGGGAGCAGGCGATGCTGAGGATCCGCAGGGCCGGAGTGGTCGCGGCGACAGCGGCTCTGATGATCATGACCGCGGGCTGCGCCGAGAAGGAGACCGCGGGCGACAGTGGCACGAGCAGCGGCCCGATCCGGATCGGCGCGGTGCTCGACATCACCGGCGCCGGGGCGAGCCTCGGCGTGCCGGAGCGCAAGACCCTCGAGCTGCTCGCCAAGCAGCTCAACGACGCCGGCGGCATCAACGGCCGCAAGGTCGAACTGATCATCGAAGACAACCAGTCCACTGAGGACGGCGCGGCGAAGGCGATGAACGAGATGGTGTCGAAGAAGGTCGACATCGTCCTCGGGGCCAGCCGGACCGGGCCGAGCCTGGCGATGCGCGCGATCGCGGAGTCGGCCAAGATGCCGATGATCTCCCTCGCCGCGAACGTCCGGATCGTCGACGGCGCCACCTGGGTCTTCAAGACCGCCCAGAACGACTCGGTGGTGCTCGAGAACATCATCGACTACGCCAGGTCCAAGGGCTGGAAGACCATCGGCCTGCTGCGCGACGCGTCCGGGTACGGGGAGGGCGTGGCGGAGACCCTCACCGAACTCGGCAAGCCCCACGGAATCACGGTGAGCCAGGTCGAGAAGTTCGCCCCGGACGCCACCGACTTCACCGCCCAGATGATCAACATTCGCAACGCGAATGCGGACGTGAACCTCATCTGGGGTATCCCGCCGGCCGCTGCGCTGGCGCAGAAGTCCTACCGCCAGCTCGGCATCACCACGCCGCTGCTGCAGAGCCACGGCATCGGCAACCAGGTCTTCCTCGACACGGCCGGTGACTCCGCCGACGGGCTCGTGGCGCCGCTGGGCCGGCTGCTCGTCGCCGACCAGCTTCCCGACAGCGACCCGCAGAAGGCGGTGCTCACCAAGTTCCTCGCCGACTACCGGGCGGCGTACAACGAGGATCCCTCGACCTTCGCGGGGCACGCCTGGGACGCGTTCCAGCTCGCCGTGGAGGCGTTCAAGGCGGTCGGGACCGACAAGCAGAAGGTGCGCGACTACCTCGAGCAGGTCAACGGCTTCGTCGGGGTGACCGGGGTCTACCGGATGACCCCGAAGGACCACTCCGGCCTCGGCAAGGACGCGCTGGTGCTCGTCACCGTCTCCGGCGGCAAGTGGCAGCTCCTGCCGACTTCGTAGCGGGACGATTCACTGACAATGACCGATCTTCTCCAGCTCCTGCTCGCCGGCGTATCCGTCGGCGCGGTCTACACGCTGGTCGCGATGGGCTTCGTCGCGATCTACACGGTCAGCGGGGTGATCAACCTCGCGCAGGGTGAGTTCGCCGCGCTGGCCGGGCTGGTGGCGATCAGCGCGACGGGCAGCGGTCTGCCGCTGCCCGTCGCGCTCCTCCTTGCGATCCTCACCGTCGTCATCGTCGCCGCGGTCATGCAGCGGGTGACGATCGCACCGGTCAAGCGGATGACCACGCTGCTGTCCATCATCCTGACCCTCGGCGTCTCCACCGCGCTCAAGGCGGCGATGCTGCTGATCTGGGGCCCGGAGGGGCACGGGCTCACCCCGTTCCCCGGCACGGACTTCACCCTCGCCGGCGTCGCGGTGCGGGCGCAGTACCTCTGGATCCTCGCAGTGACCGCGCTGACGGCCGTCGCCGTCACGTGGTTCTACGAGCGCACGCTGCTCGGCAAGGCGCTGCGCGCCTGCGCCGAGCAGCCCACCGCCGCTCGGCTGGTCGGCATCTCCATCGCCCGGGCGTCCCTACTCTCCTTCGCGATCGCGGGGCTGCTCGGCGCCGTCGCCGGGGTGCTCGCCAGCCCGGTCTACTTCAGCGCCTGGGACTCCGGCCTGGCGCTCGGCCTCAAGGGTTTCGTGGCCGCCACGCTCGGCGGCCTCGTCTCGATCCGCGGGGCCGTCGCCGGCGGCCTGGTGCTCGGCGTCCTCGAGTCGCTCGTCGCGGGGTACGTCGACTCCGGCCTGCGCGACGCGGTCGCCTTCATCGTGCTGATCGTCGTCCTCGTGGTGCGCCCTGGCGGCGTGCTGCGCCAGCACAGCGTGGCGAGGGTCTGATGGCGGACACGACGAATCCACCGACGCGGCCGGCACGCGGCGGCACGGCGGGCAGGCGCTTCGCCGAGCCGGCCGGCTTCGCCGTCTTCGCGCTGCTGCTCGTGGTCTTCCCGCTCCTGGCGCCGGAGACCGTCGTCAACGTCGGCGTCTACGCGCTGATCTACGGGATCGCGGCGATCGGCCTGACCCTGCTCATGGGGCTCGCCGGACAGGTGAGCCTCGGACAGGCGGCGTTCTTCGCCGTCGGCGCCTACGGGCAGGCGCTGCTCGTCACCCGGTACCAGGTGCCGATGGTGGTCGCCGCGCTCGTCGCGGTCGGGTTGGCGATGCTCGTGGCGCTGCTCGTGGGCGTACCCCTGCTGCGGCTGCGCGGGCACTACCTGGCGCTGGCCACGCTGGGCCTGGGCATCATCGTCACGGTCGTCGCCACGGAATCCGACTACCTCGGCGCGACCTCAGGCCTGTACGGGATCGGCAAGCCGGAGTTCGGCGGGCGGCGGTACGACAGCCCCGCCGAGTACTTCTGGCTGCTGTCCCCGGTCGTCTTCCTCGCGCTGCTGGTGGCCCGCAACATCGTCGCCGGCCGCGTCGGGCGCGCCCTCGGCGCGGTCAACGACTCGGAGGTGGCCGCGGAGTGCCTCGGCGTGAACACGTACCGCCTGCGGCTGCAGGTCTTCGTGGTCTCCGCCGGGTACGCGGGGCTGGCCGGGGTCGCGTTCGTGCACTGGATCGGCGTGGTGAATCCGAACGCGGCCAACTTCCCGCTGTCCGTGGAGTTCCTGCTGATGAGCGTCCTCGGCGGCCTGGGCAGCGTCTGGGGGGCGATCGTCGGCGCGTTCGCGGTCGAGCTGCTCGACGAGGGACTGCGCAGCCTGATCCCCACCCTGCTGCCCGGAGCGGTCGGCGAGGTGCAGCTCATCGGCTTCGGCGTCGTGCTCACGGCCGTGATCCTCTTCGTGCCCGGCGGCATCCACGGCATGTGGCGCAGCATGCTCGCGCGGCTGCGCCGGCCGGCCCCGGGCATCGGCCGGCGGGTGGTGTCCGATGAGGACGACTCGCCCCTGCTGGCCCGGCCAGGTCGGCCCGCCCCGGGCACTCCGTTGCTGGAGGTCCGTGACCTGGTCCGCCGCTTCGGTGGCGTCACCGCCGTGGGCGGCGTGTCCTTCGAGGTACGGGCCGGCGAGATCTTCGCGCTGATCGGCCCGAACGGCGCGGGCAAGACGACCTGCTTCAACATGATCAGCGGGGTGCTCGCGCCGTCCGAAGGGTCCGTGTGGCTGCGCGGCGAGCGCATCGACGGCCGCAAGCCGCACGTGTTCGCCCGGGCGAGGGCGACGCGCACCTTCCAGAACCTGCAGATCTTCCGGTCGACGACCGTACGGGGCAACGTCGCGGTCGGGCGCCACCTGCGCAGCCGGGCGGGCCTGCTGCGCGGGGCGCTGGTGCTGCCCGCGCGACGCGAGGAGCGGCAGATCCACCAAAGCGTCGAGGAGACCCTGGCGCTCGTCGGCCTGGCCGGCGACGCCGACCGGCCCGCGGCGGACCTGCCCTTCGGCCGCCAACGCCTGCTGGAGATCGCCCGGGCGCTCGCCCTGGAGCCCGACCTGCTCCTGCTCGACGAACCGATGGCGGGCCTGTCCGGCGGGGAACGCCGGGAGCTGGCGCGCCTGCTGCGCCGACTGCGCGCCGGGGGCATGGCGGTGGTGCTGGTCGAGCACGACGTGGAGGCCGTCCTGGCCCTCGCCGACCGGGTCGCGGTGCTCGACGACGGCCGGCTCATCGCCCTGGGCACCCCCGAGGAGATCCGCCACGACCCGGCCGTCCTCGCCGCGTACCTCGGGGTGGACGACGACGAGGCGTTGACCGATGAGGCGCTGACCGACGAGGTGACCAGGGCCGCCGCGCGGGAACTGGCCAATGGGGACGGTGCGTGATGCTCACTGTGACAGGTCTCGGGGCCGGTTACGACAAGCTGCGGGTGCTGCACGATGTGGACCTGAACGTGCCGGACGGCCACCTCGTCGCCGTCATCGGCGCCAACGGCGCCGGCAAGACCACCCTGCTGCGCGCGCTCTCCGGCCTGATCCGGCCCACCGAGGGCCGGATCGTCCTCGATGGCCGGGACGTCACCGGGCTGCCCGCCGAGCGGATCGCCGCCGCAGGGCTGGCACACGTACCGGAGAACCGGTTGGTCTTCCCGTCGCTGACCGTGGCGGACAACCTCGCCCTCGGGGCATGGACCCGCCGTCGCGCGCACAGCCGGACGGCCGAGCGTCGGGAGCGGGTCCTGGACCTCTTCCCGCGGCTGGCCGCGCGCCTGGACCAGCCCGCCGGCACCCTGTCCGGCGGCGAGCAGCAGATGCTCGCGATCGGACGCGGCCTGATGGCCGAGCCCAAGGTCCTCGTCCTCGACGAGCCGAGCCTGGGTCTGGCGCCGCGTCTGGTCGGTGAGATCTTCGGCGCGCTCGCCCGCCTGAAGTCCGAGCGCGGGCTCGCCATCGTGCTGGTGGAGCAGAACGCGCGGGCCGCGTTCCGGGTCGCCGACGAGGTCGTAGTCATGGACCGCGGCCAGGTGGCGGCGACCGGAACGCCGCAGGTACTCGCGAGGGATGACCGCGTGCAGAGCGCCTACCTGGGCGGCGGCTACGCGGCGACCTGACGACGTCGACAGAGAAGGGAGAGCCACTCATGGGCAAGCCGTTCGCCTCGTCGGCCGACCTCGAGGAGAAGACCGAGACCCTCGAGGTGCTCGCGGACGGGGTGTACGCGCTGACCGCCGAAGGTGATCCGAACGTGGGCGCGGTCGAGGGCGAGGACTTCCTCGTCGCGTTCGAGGCGCGCGCCACCCCAGTGATGGCCCGGCGGTGGCTGGACAAGCTGCGCGAGCACACCGACAAGCCGGTCAGGTACCTGGTGCTCTCGCACTACCACGCGGTGCGGGTGCTCGGCGCGTCCGCGTTCGACGCCGACGTCATCATCGCCCACGAGCAGACGCGGCGGCTGATCGCCGAGCGGGGCCTGGCGGACTGGGAGTCCGAACGCGGCCGGATGCCGCGGCTGTTCACCGGCGAGGAGAGCATCCCCGGACTGACCTGGCCCGACGTCACCTTCACCGACCGGCTGACCATCGACCTCGGCGGTGACCGTGGCGAGGTGGTCCTGCAGTACTGCGGTCGCGGGCACACCGCCGGGGACATCGTGCTGTGGCTACCGAAGCAGCGGGTGCTGTTCGCCGGTGACCTGGTGGAGGCCCAGGCGGCGCTGTACACCGGCGACGCGTTCCACGCCGACTGGTCCACCACGACGCTGGACCGGGTCAGCGAGTTCCACGCCGAGGCTCTGGTCGGCGGGCGGGGCGCGGTCGCCCGGGGTCGCGAGGCCGTGGACGCGGCGATCGAGCAGACCCGCGACTTCCTGCTCGTGATGCGGGAGAAGGTCGGCGAGGTGCACGCCGCGGGCGGCACGCTGAAGGAGGCCTTCGAGGCCACCCACGCGGCCCTGGCACCCCGGTACGGCAAGTGGCCCATCTTCGAGCACTGCCTACCGTTCAATGTGCAGCGGCTGTGGGACGAACTGGACGGCATCGACTGGCCACGCATCTGGACGGCCGAGCGGGACCGCGAGGTATGGGAGCAGTTGCAGGGATGAGCGTTGTGCGGGAGCCCGCTGCCGAGCGGGTGGTCGTCATCGGCGCGGGGCCGGTCGGGCAGACGGGCGCGCTGCTGCTGGCCCGGTGGGGCATCCCGGTCACCGTGCTCGACGCGCGGCCGGGACGGGACCTGATCGGATCCAAGTCCATCTGCCAGCAGCGCGACGTGCTCGACGTCTGGGAGGCGGTCGGCGCCGGGCGACAGATCGCCGACGAAGGGGTCACGTGGGAACGCGCGCGCACGTACTACCGGGACAAGGAACTGTTCTGCCTCACCTTCGCCGAACGCGGGCGGTCGGCGTTCCCGCCGTTCGTCAACATCTCCCAGTCCCGGACCGAGGAGATCCTCGACGAGCGGATCGCGGCGACGCCGCTGATCGACGTGCGCTGGGCGCACGAGGTCGTCGGCATCGCGCAGGACGATGACGGCGTGACGGTGACCTGCCGCACGCCGGACGGGGAGCGGGTGCTGCGCGCGCCGTACGTGCTCGCGTGCGCGGGCTCGAAGGGCGACGCGGTACGGCAGATGCTGGGCCTGAACTTCGAGGGACGGTCCTTCGACGACCACTTCCTCATCTGCGACATCCGCGCCGACCTCGGCGCCTGGGCGAACGAGCGCCGGTTCTACTTCGATCCGGAGTGGAACCCCGGCCGGCAGGTGCTCATCCACCCGTGCCCCGACTCGACGTACCGGATCGACTGGCAGGTTCCGGGGGACTTCGACCTCGAGGAGCAGCGCCGCAGCGGCGCCCTGGACCGACGGATCCGGCAGATCGTGGGCGACCGGCCGTACGAGGTGGTGTGGTCGTCGGTGTACCGGTTCCACGCCCGGCTCGTGGACCGCATGCGCGTGGGCCGGGTGCTGGTGGCGGGCGACTGTGCGCACATCGTGGCACCCTTCGGTGCGCGCGGACTCAACTCCGGGGTGCAGGACGTCGAGAACGCCGCGTGGAAGCTCGCGTTCGTCCTGCGCGGGTGGGCGTCGCCGGAGCTGCTGGCGACGTACGACGTCGAGCGGCGAGCCGCGGCGGCGGAGAACATCGCCGTGACGAGCTCCACAATGGACTTCCTCGTGCCGCAGAGCGAGGCGGCGTGGCAGCGGCGCAGGGAGGTCCTGGAGCGGGCTCTCACCGATCCAAGGGCCCGCGCGGAAGTGGACTCGGGCCGGCTCGCCGAGCCGTTCTGGTACGTCGACTCCCCGCTGACCACTCCGCACCCGACCCGTGTCTTCACCGGTCGGCCACCCCGCGGCCAGACGCCCCCGGTGGTGCCCGGGGTGCTGGTGCCGGACGCGCCGATCAACGTCCCGGGCTCCCCCGACGTCGGCCGCCTGCGCGAGATCGCGCGCGACGGCGTGCTCGTCCTCACCACCGGCGATCCCGCGGTGGCCGAGGCGGCGGCGACCGCCGTGACGCGCGCGCCGGTACGGGCGCTGGCGATAGCCGACATCGACCCGTCCGGTCTGCTCGCCGAGGCGCTCGACGCGCGGCCGGGTGAGGCGTTCGTGATCCGGCCCGACGGTCACCTCGCCGCGGTCGTCGCCCACGACGACGCACCCGCGCTGTCTACGGCGGTCGCCCGGCTCCTCGGCCAACCGGCGGCCTGGCCCTCCGATCAGCCGGCGTAGGCCCGCAGACGCTCGGCCCGCGCCGGCTCGCGCAGCTTGCGCAGCGTCATCTTCTCGATCTGGCGGATGCGCTCACGGGACAGCCCGAACTCGCGCCCCACCTCGTCGAGCGTGCGCTGCCGGCCGTCGTCGAGCCCGAACCGCAGCCGGATCACCTGCTGCTCCCGCTGGGACAGCGTGGCGAGGACGATCTCCACCTCGTGGCGCAGCTGCCCCTGGGCCACCGTGTCCGCCGGCTCCTCGCGCGGGTCGACACGAGCGACGAAGTCACCGAGCGCACTCTCGCCGTCGTCGCCGACCGCCTGGTCGAGGCTGATCGGCTCCCGGTCGTACGAGATGAGCTGCAGCACCTGGAACTCCGGCAGCTCCAGGGCGGTGGCGAGTTCGGTGATGGACGGCTCGCGCCCGAGCCTGGTGGCGAGGTCCCGGCGGGCGCGCACCATGCGGTTGACCTGCTCGACCATGTGCACCGGGATGCGGATCGTGCGCGCCTGGTCGGCCATGGCCCGGGTGATCGCCTGGCGGATCCACCAGGTGGCGTAGGTGGAGAACTTGTAGCCCTTGGTGTAGTCGAACTTCTCCACCGCCCGGATCAGGCCCAGGTTGCCCTCCTGGATCAGGTCCAGGAACGCCATGCCCCGCCCGGTGTACCGCTTGGCCAGCGAGACCACCAGGCGGAGGTTGGCCGCGAGCAGGTGCTCCTTGGCGGCCCGCCCCTCCGCCGCGACGATGCGCAGGTCCTCGGCGAGCCTCGGGTCCGGCGACCCGTGCGCCAACCGCTCCTCGGCGTACAGGCCCGCCTCGATGCGCTTGGCGAGTTCGACCTCCTGCTCGGCGGTGAGCAGCTTGGTGCGCCCGATCCCGTTGAGGTAGGTGCGGACCAGGTCCGTGGTGTGGCCCCGGTCGTCCGCATCCAGATCGATCATCTCGTCGAGGTCGTCGGCCCGCCACGACTCGGTGGTCGGTGTGATCTCCGGCGCTACCTCGGTCGTCTGCTTCGTCACCAGCACCTGACTCGCCTCCCCGTGTTTGTGGTGCGTGCTGACAGGTTGCCGGTAGGTACGTGAAACCGAAGTAAGGTCGGCGACTCACCGCCGGAAATCGGGGAAATCCCCGAGGCGAGTTGCCCAAGTTACGGTGGAACGCCCGCTTCCTGAGCGGTCACAACTCCAGCAGGACCGTGCGCGGACCGACGTTCACGCTCTCCACGAGCATGTGTGCGCGGAACCGGCCGGTCTCCACGGTGGCGCCCCGGCGGCGTAGCGCCGCGACGAACTCCGTCACCAGCGGCTCGGCCACCTCGGCCGGCGCCGCCGCCTGCCAGCTCGGCCGCCGCCCCTTGCGCGCGTCGCCGTACAGGGTGAACTGGCTGACCACGAGCACCGGTGCGCCGAGGTCGGCCGCGGACCGCTCGTCGTCGAGGATGCGCAGCTCGTAGACCTTGCGGGCCATCGCGTCGGCGGTGGCCGGCGTGTCGGTGTGGGTCACCCCGAGCAGCACGAGCAGCCCGTCCTGGATCGCCCCGACGACCTCCCCGTCGACCGTCACGCTCGCCCGGCTGACCGTCTGCACCACCGCCCGCATCCGCTGACTCTCTCCAATCTGTCTCCAGCCGCCCGGACGATCATGAGCTTGTCGGCAGACACGCGCGGCGTTTCCGCTGATTCGCTCATGATCGACCGCGTCAAGGGGATACCGGAATGAGGAAGCCGCGCTCGACGAGGTGCGCGACGACCGGCCCGGCGACCGCGAGCAGATCCTCCTCGGGTACGCCGTGCGCGGCCGCGAGCAGCGAGAGCTGGTCGCGCAGCCGCAGCCGCCCGTCGCTGCCCGCCACGAGCGCCAGCACCACCGGGTCGATCTCCTCCCGCCAGCGCAGCCCGTCGGTGAGCGCGAGCACCTGCCGGCGCACCTCCCAGCCGTCCGGCCCCAGCGTCGCCTCCTGGCGCAGCTGCAGGCCGTCCGCCGCGCGGTAGCGGACGTCCAGCAGGTCCCCGGTGGACCGCAGCCAGTCCTGCCGGTCGAACCACTCCGCGATCCGCTCGCCGAGCGGCGGCTCGACCGTCTGCCGCAGGTCCTCCACCCGCACCACCGGGTCGTCGCGCCCGGCCGCGCGCAGGTTCACCAGCCCGAAGCCGACCGCCTCGACCCGCTGGGCGTCGAACCAGTCCAGCCACGCCGCCGCCCGGGCCGGGTCGGCGGTCTGGCCGGCGTCGGTCAGCCACAGCCGCACGTACGACACCGGGTCGGTGACCTCCCGCTGGATGATCCAGGCGTCCAGGCCGGTCCCAGCCACCCAGCCTGCGACCCGCTCGGTCCAGTCCCGCCCGGCCACGTGCAGCCAGTTCGCCAGGAACTGCATCGTGCCGCCGGCGGCGAGCAGCCGGGGCGCGGCCGCGACCAGCTCCGCGCAGACCGCGTCGCCGGGCCGGCCGGAGTCGCGGTAGGCGTGCGTGGCGGTGCCCGGCCCTGCCACGAACGGCGGGTTGCTGACCACCAGGTCGAAGCGGCGGCCCTCCACCGGCGCAGTCAGGTCGCCCCGCACCAGTTCCCACTCCACCCCGCTGAGCGCGGCCGTGGTGGCGGCGAAGCGCAGCGCCCGCGCGCTCAGGTCGGTCGCGGTGACCCGCTGCGCGTGCGTGGACAGGTGCAGCGCCTGCACGCCGCACCCGGTGCCGAGGTCGAGCGCGGTGCCGACCGGGCGGCGTACGGTCGCCGCGGCGAGCATGGTCGACGCGCCACCGACGCCGAGGACGTGGTCGGCGGGCAGCGGCCCGGCCGGGGCGCCGGGCCGGACGCTCGCCGGCACGTCCGCCACGACCCACCATTCGCCGTACGCCTCGAGGTCCACCCCCTGGCGCAGCCCGTCGCCACTGGGCGTCACGAGACCCGCCCCGAGCGCGGCCTCCAGCGGCAGCGGCGCGAGCGCGGCGGCGACGGCGTCGGCGGGCTCGGTCTCGCCGCACACGTACAGCCGGATCAGCGTGGCGAGTCGGTCGCCGTCGGCGGTGGCCCGCAGCGCGCCGCGCAGGTCGCCCCGGGCGGCCGCGGCCGTCGCCGCGGGCCCGAGGCGGTCGGCGATGCCGGCGGTGGTGTACCCGGCCGAGAGCAGCGCCTCGCGCAGCCGGGCGATCCCGTCGGCGTCGAGCAGCGGGCTGGTCACCCGATCATTCTGCCCACCGGCCGTTCGCGCCCTGTTCGGCATGGCCGTGCGCGAGGTGTTCTGGCAGGCTGGAGGCATGCCGAGCCTGTACCTCGCCCAGGACCCCGACGCCGACCGGCTGCTCGCCGCCGACCCGCTCGCGCTGCTGATCGGCATGCTGCTCGACCAGCAGGTGCCGATGGAGTGGGCGTTCGTCGGGCCGTACCGGCTCGCGCAGCGACTCGGCGTCGACCGGCTCGACGCTGCGGTGATCGCCGAGTACGACCCCGAGGCGCTCGAGAGGATCTTCGCCACCCCGCCGGCGCTGCACCGGTTCCCCGCCTCGATGGCGCGCCGCGCCCAGGCGCTGTGCGCGGCGGTGCGCGACGAGTACGGCGGGGACGCGGCGGCGATCTGGCGGGAGGCGACGTCCGGCGCCGACCTGGTCCGGCGGTTGGGGAGGCTGCCCGGGTTCGGCAGGCAGAAGGCGCAGATCTTCACGGCGCTGCTCGGCAAGCGGCTCGGGGTGCGGCCCGAGGGCTGGCGGGAGGCGGCCGGGCCGTACGGCGAGGAGGGCGTCTACCGCTCGGTGGCCGACATCACCGACGACGCCAGCCTGGCCAAGGTCCGCGAGTACAAGAAGCAGATGAAGGCCGCGGCCAAGGCCGGCACCGGCCGCGCCTGACCCCTCCCGAGCACACCGGCATCCCGCGTCGGCGTCCACTCCGAGCAGAAAGCGGTCCTCGTGGCAGTCCTGCGCGTGACGACTCGCAACGCGCGGTTCCAGCAGTGGCAGGCGCTGCTGGACAACCGCACCAAGCGCCAGCGCCGCGGCGAGTTCCTCGTTCAGGGCGTGCGCCCCATCTCCATGGCGGTCAAGCTCGGGTGGCAGGTCCGCGAGATGCTGTACAACGCGGAAGCCCGCCTGTCGCCGTGGGCGCGCGAGATGCTCGATGCGGTGCACGCGACGACGTTCGCCGTGGCCGGCGAGTTGATGGTCGAGTTGGGCGGCAAGATGGAGGCCGCGCCGGAGCTGCTCGCCGTCGTGGGGCTGCTCGATGATGATCTCGGCCGCATCCCGACGAGCCCCAGCATGCTCGTGGTCGTGTTCGACAGACCGACCAGCCCAGGAAACATCGGGGCGTTGATCCGGTCGGCCGACGCCTTCGGCGCGAGCGGCGTCATCGTCACCGGCCACGCCGCCGATGTCTATGACCCCAAGTCGGTACGGGCCAGCACGGGCTCGCTCTTCTCCGTGCCCGTGGTGCGGCTGCCGTCCCACCGCCCGGTTCTCGAGTGGGTGGAGGCGATCCGCGCCGACGGCATCGATGTACGGCTCGTGGGCACCGACGAGAAGGCTCGGGCCGAGGCGGCAGCGTACGACTTCACCCAGCCGACCCTGGTGCTGGTCGGCAACGAGACCACCGGTCTCAGCTCGGCCTGGCGCGCCGCCTGCGACCACCTGGTCCGGATACCCATGACGGGCACGGCGAGCTCCCTGAACGCCGCGGTAGCAGGATCCATCGTCCTGTACGAATCGGCACGCCAACGGGCCGTCAAGGGGAACGCAGGAGAGCAGTCCGCCCTCTGAGGTCGTGCGGCATCTGCCAGCCTTCCGCGAGCCGGAAGGGGTGCAGGTTGCGCCCGCCCCCGAAGAACTCGCAGAACTTCATGATGAGCGGGTCCCAGCGAAGCGGATCGACGTAGTGCGTGCCTGGGATCAGCAGGTCCGCCTCCACGTGGGTGCGCAGGACCTCCACCGTGAACGCCGTGGCGTGCTGAGTGGGGCTGCCGAAGGGGTGGGCGGCGACCACCCGGCACGCCATCTGGATCGGGCACTCCGCCACCAGGCGGACGACATCGGCGCCAGGTTCGCGCTGCCGTCCTCGTTGCGCGAGCTGATCAGAACCACTGGAGTCCAAAGTAGAGCACCTTGAGGCCGGGAACCACGTGCATGACAGTCGCCTTTCACCGCCGTCGAGTCACGGCTCTCGGCGCGAGCCGGCCACAACTGTGCGGCAGGCGGATGAGAGGTGCTGGCGGCAATCGGACTTCTCGTTGCCCTGAAGCCCGTCGGATTCGCGGTAAACACGTTGATCCGGCGGCCGGCGTTGATCAACACTGGCCAGATGAGTGTCAGGACAGTCATCGTGACCGGAGGCGGCTCGGGTATCGGCGCGGGTATCGCGGTGGAGCTGGTTGCAGCCGGCTACCAGGTGGCCGTCGTCGACCGCGACGGACCGGCCGCCGGCCGGATCGCTTCGCAGGTGGAGGACACCGGCGGTAAGGCCCTGCCCGTCACCGCCGACGTGAGCGACGAGGACGCGGTGACCCGTGCCGTGGCCCAGGTGCGCGACCACTTCGGGACGGTTGACATCCTCGTGAACAACGCCGGCTTCGCCCGGGACAACCACATTCTGGATATGTCGATCGACGACTGGGACTCCGTGCACTCCACGCACCTGCGCGGCAGCTTCCTGATGCTCAAAGCCGTGGCGCCGCTGATGAGCGCCCAGCGGTGGGGTCGTGTCGTCAACATCTCCAGCATCTCCGCGCTCGGCGACGACGAACGCGTCAACTACGTGGCAGCCAAGGCCGGCCTGGAGGGGCTCACCCGAGCGGCCGCCCTGGATCTCGCCCCCTACGGCATCACCGTCAACGCCGTGGGCCCGGGTGTCATCCAGACCGCCATGACCGAGGTCAGCGCCGCACGCGCCGGCCGCACCCTGGAGGAGCACCTTGCCGTCCAGGCGGCGCGGATCCCACGCGGACGTGTCGGAACACCGCATGACGTGGCCAGAGCCGTCCAGTTCTTCATCGCCGAGGACGCCGACTTCATCACCGGCCAGGTCATCTACGTCAGCGGAGGTCCACACGGCTGAACTCCGGCGGTGCGCCCACCGGCCGGGTGAGGGTGACCGACAGCGGGGCGAAGCCGTGGCGCCGGTAGAACGCCTGAGCGCCGGTGTTGCCGCTGTAGGCCATCACCACGGCGCGGTCCGCGCCCCGCGCGGCGGCCCAGTCCAGGAAGGCGTCCACGAGTCGACCGCCGATGCCCTGACCACGAAGGTCGGCTCTCACCTGCATGCTCTCCAGAACGGCCGTCGAGACGATGCGAAAGTCGCTGGCGGGAACGTAGCGGCCAACCAGGTGTCCGACAACCGCGCCGTTCGGACCGGTCCGCGCGGCGAGGACCACGGCGTTGGGATCGGCCAGGAGAGACCGGAAGTAGTCCGCGCCGGACCGCTGTGGCCAGTCGGGATTCACAGACGGGTCGTGGCGGCCGGAGTCGGCCCGCCACAGGCCGGCCACCGAGCCGACCAGACCGGCAAGGTCGGTGTCAGCCAAGGGCTCGATCACGGTGTCCACAGTGACGGTATGCATGCCGGCTACCGTACAGAACTTCATTAATCATGTAAATTAATAAATAACGCGAATCACAAGCCGGACAGCCGGCGGGGCCCGGTGTCCGGGCGGGGTACGGGGGCGCCGAACTCGACGTCGGCGTGCAGCACGGCGTACCCGTCGGGGCGGGCGAGCACGGGGTTGAGCACCAGGCGGTGCACCCGCGGCTGGTCGTACGCCAGCGCCCCGACCCGGACGAGCAGATCGGCCAGCGCGGCGGTGTCGACGGGTTCGGCGCCCCGGTGCCCGGACAGCAGCGGCGCGGCCCGGGGAGCGGCGACGAGCGCCTGCGCGTCGCGGTCGGTCAGCGGCGCGGCCCGCCAGGCGCGGTCGCCGAGCAGTTCGTCGACGACTCCCCCGGGCCCGAAGCCCACCACCGGCCCGAACACCGGATCCTGGAGCACCTCGACCACGCAGGACACGCCGGGCGCCACCATCGGCTGCACGAGCACGGTCGGACCGAACCGCGCCGCCAGGTCGTGGTAGACACGACGCACCTGGTCGCCGCTGCCGACGTCCAGCCGCACCGCCCCGAGGTCGTAGCGGTGGCGCACCCGCTCGGGCGCGGCCTTGACCGCGACCGGGTACCCGTACGCCTCGGCCGCCGCCACCGCGGCGTCCTCGTTGTCTACAATGCATGACGGCACGAGCGGGACACGGTAGGCGGAGAGCAGCTCCGCCACCGATCGGGCCCGGGCCGCCGCGTTTTCGTCCACATCAGACAGATCTGGCACCCGCCCGATCGGCGACCGCCGCCAGCGCGCGTACGCCGCCACCCGGCCGAGCGCACGCGCGGCCTCCTCCACCCACCGGTACGTCGCGACCGACGCTGGCGGCGGCCCGGCCAGCACGGTCGCCACGATCGGCTTGTCCGCCGACGCCGCCACCGTGTCAATCAACTCGGCAAGCTGTGCGCCGTCGGTGGCCTGCGCGCCGGGCAGCGGCGGCGAACAGGCCACGACCAGCGCGTCCACGGCCGGGTCGGCGAGCGCCGCGACGAGTGCGTCCCGGAACCCGCTTGTGTCGTCCAGCGGCCCCACGTCGCGCGGGTAGCCGTCGGCGATGGCGAGCCCCCACCGCCGGCACGCCGCCGCGGTGAGCGCGCCCATCGGCGCGGCGTTCGTCACCACCGCGACCCGGTCGCCCGCGGGCAGCGGAGAGCGGGCCAGCAGCACCGCCACGTCGAACAGTTCATCCACCGTGTCGACCCGGATGACACCGGAGTGAGCGAACAGGGCGCTGACGCTCACCGGGTCCAGGCGCGACGGGCGGACCAGGCTCGCCACGGCGACGATCGGCTTGACCCGACCGATCCGCCGCGCCAGGCGGGCGAACTTGCGCGGATTGCCGAACGTCTCCAGGTACAGCAGCACGACGTCCGTGCCCGGGTCGTCCTCCCAGTACTGCAGCAGGTCGTTGCCGGAGACGTCGGCGCGGTTGCCCGCGGACACGAACGCCGACAGCCCGAGCCCACGCCGCTCGGCCTCGGCGAGCAACGCGACGCCGACCACGCCGGATTGGCTGAACAGACCCACCCGCCCGGCCGGCGGCAGGCGCGGCGACAGCGTGGCGTTCAGCCCCACCCGCGGATTCGCCACCCCCAGGCAGTTCGGCCCGACCAGGCGCATGCCGTGCCCACGTACCGCCCGCAGCAGCTCGCGTTGAACGGCCGCGCCGTCGGCGCCGGACTCCGCGAAGCCGGCCGAGACCACGACCAGGCCGTGCACGCCGGCGGCCGCCGCGTCGGCGACCACCGCCGGCGCAGCGGCCGCCGGGACCGCCACCACGGCGAGGTCGACCGGCCCGGGCAGCTCGACCGCGGACCGGTACGCCGCCAGTCCAGCCACTGTGGACGCCGAGGGGTGGACCGGGTACACGGGCCCGGTGAACCCTCCCGACACCAGGTGCCGCAGCAGCGCGGCCCCGATGCCCCGGCCGGTGCGGCTCGCCCCGTACACCGCCACCCCCCGCGGGGTCAGCAGCCGCGCGATCGACCGGGCCTCGGACCGGTGCTCGCGTGCCACCCGCACCCGCTCGGACTCGGGTGTCGGCGAGATGGCGAACTCCAGGTGCACCACCCCGTCGGCGTACTCGCGGCGCACCTGGTACCCGCTGTCCGCGAAGACCCGCAGCATGGTGGCGTTCTGCGGCAGCACCTCGGCGACGAACCGGGTGATGCCCGCCTCGGCGGCCGCCGCGGCCAGGTGCTCCAGCAGCACCGAGCCGATCCCCCGGCCCTGGTGGGCGTCCTCGACCACGAACGCCACCTCGGCCTCCTCCGCCTGCGGCCCGAGCCGCTCGTAGCGGCCCACGGCGATGAGCCGGTCGCCGAGCTCGGCCACCAGCGCCTCCCGGTCGTGGTGGTCGACCGTGACGAACCGCTCCAGGTCCCGGGGCGGGATGCGCGGGTACGGCGAGAAGTAGCGCAGGTAGCGGGTGCGTTCGGAGAACCGGGAGTGCAGCGCGACGATCGCGTCCGCGTCATCCGGCCGGATAGGTCTGATGTGGACGGTCGCGCCATCCGCGAGCAGCACGTCCGCGGAGCGGTTCATGTCAGTCCCTCGCGTCGTACGGGTCGAGCCCGTGCAGCGGGAACACCGCGGTGCGCGTGGCGAGGATCGCCCGGTCCACCGCGTCGGGTTCGGTGCCCGGCGCCCACGGCTCGAACGACGCCGGTGCGCCGTCGGTCATCCGCAGCGGCACCTCGCCGCCCGGGCAGCGGTCCGCGGCCAGCGACCGCCACGTGGGCGGCGTCAACGTCGCCGGGTCGAGCGGGTGGTCGGCCAGGATCGCCAGCAGATGCGTCCACGCCCGCGGCACGCACTCCAGGTGCGCGTACCCGCCGCCGCCGGTGGCCACCCACCGCCCCTGGCACAGCTCGTCGGCCAGGTCCCGCAGCGCGAGGTAGCCGGCCCGCTGCCCGTCCACGGTCAACCGAAGATCGGCCAGCGGGTCGAGCCGGTAGGTGTCCGCCCCGCACTGGGTGACCAGGATCTCCGGGCGGAACGCCCGCAGCACGCTCGGCACGACCGCGTGGAAGGCGCGCAGCCAGCCGCCGTCCCCGCAGCCGGGCGGCAGCGCCACGTTCACCGCCGTGCCCGGCGCATTCGGACCGCCCGTCTCGGCGGGGAAACCGGTACCCGGGAAGAGGGCGAGCGGGGTCTCGTGCAGGCTGACCGTGAGCACCCGCGGGTCGTCGTAGAAGATGTGCTGGACCCCGTCGCCGTGGTGCACGTCCACGTCGACGTACGCGACCCGCTGCGCGCCGAGGTCGAGCAGCCGCGCGATCGCCACGGCCGGGTCGTTGTAGACGCAGAACCCGGACGCCCGGGCCGGCATCGCGTGGTGCAGGCCGCCGGCGATGTTCACCGCCCGGCGCGCCTCGCCGCGCCACACCGCCTCGGCCGCGGCGATCGTGGCGCCGACGACCAGCGCCCCGGCCTCGTGCATCCCGTCGAAGACCGGGTTGTCCGGCGTGTTGAGGCCGTACCTCTGGAAGAACGGGTCGTCGGGGGCCGCCTTGACCGCGGCGAGGTAGTCGGCGGTGTGCACCCTCAGCAGGGTCGCGTCGTCGGCCGGCACCGGCGCGACCACCCGCACGCCCTCGGCGGCGAGCACGCCGAGGTCGCGGGCGAGCGCGACGGTCAGCTCGACCCGCACCGGATTGAACGGGTGGTCGCCGAGGTCGTAGGAGAGCAGCGACTCGTCCCAGGCCACCAGCGTGGTCACGGCTGCGCCCCCGTGGCGACCGGCCGGGACGGATCGGTGATCCAGTCGCTCCACGACCCGACGTACAGGGCCGCGTCCGTCCGGCCGGCCAGGTGCAGCGCCAGGATCGTGTGCGCGGCGGTGACCCCGCTCCCGCAGTAGGCGCCGACCGGCGCCCCGTCGGTGACGCCCGCGGCGGCGAACCTCGCCCGCAGCTGCGCCGGGTCCCGCAGCCGGCCGTCGGGGCCGATGTGCTCGGTGGTGGGCAGGTTGACCGCGCCGGGGATGTGCCCGGCGACCGGGTCGACGGGCTCGACCTCGCCGCGATAGCGCACCGCCGCGCGCACGTCGAGCAGCACGCCTCCGCGGCCGGGCAGCGCGGCGGCCTCGGCGGCGTCCAGCACCGGCAGCCCGCCGGGCGTGACGGTGACGTCGCCGGGGGCCGGGGTCGGGAGATCGGTGCTCACCGGGTGGCCGGCGGCGACCCAGGCACCGTACCCGCCGTCGAGGAGCGCGACCTCGCGGTGGCCGGCCCAGCGCAGTGTCCACCACGCGCGGGCCGCCGCGGGCGGCTCGTCGTCGTAGACGACCACGGGGTGACCGGCGCGCACCCCGGCGGCGCGCAGCACGGCCTGCAGCGCCGCCGGCTCGGGCAGCGGGTGGCGGCCACGCGAACCGGGCGGGCCGGACAACTCGGTGTCGAGATCGACGAACACGGCGCCCGGAATGTGGCCTTTCGCGTACTCTGCCCGTCCGGCGTGCGGGTCGCCGAGCCGCCAGCGCACGTCGAGGACCGTGGGCGGGTCAGGCCGGGACAGCGCCCCGGCCAGCGCGTCGGCATCGATGAGCGGACCTGTGACGAGTGGGCCAGCGTGCACCCGACCAGTCAACACCATGCCGCGCCCGCCGTCACCGCCGCTTCGGGATCGATGGATCGTCGGGCCCGGACGCTACCATGGCCGTGCGGGAGGGCAGGCATGAACGACCTCGTCGACACTACCGAAATGTATTTGCGCACCATCCTCGAGCTCGAGGAGGAGGGCGTCCCGCCGCTGCGCGCCCGCATCGCCGAGCGGCTGCGGCAGAGCGGGCCGACGGTGAGCCAGACGGTCGCCCGCATGGAGCGCGACGGGCTGCTGACCATCGAGAACGACCGGCACCTGCGGCTGACCGACGTGGGCCGGCGCAAGGCCGTCCAGGTCATGCGCAAGCACCGGCTCGCCGAGGTGCTGCTGGTCAACGTCATCGGCCTGCCGTACGAGGAGGCGCACGACGAGGCGTGCCGCTGGGAGCACGTGATGAGCGACGCGGTCGAGCGGCGGGTCTACCAGCTGCTCGACCGGCCGACCCGCTCGCCCTACGGCAACCCCATCCCCGGCCTGGACGAGCTGGACGCATCCGCTCCGGCGCACCCGCCGGTCGACCAGCGCGAACGGCACCTGGCCTCGCCGGACCTGTCCGGAAAGGTCACGGTCACCCGCATCTGCGAGAGCGTGCAGACCGATCCGGACGTGCTGCGCCAGCTGCACATGGCCGGCGTGGATCCGGGCGCCACGGTGACGGTGGCGCAGCGCGGCGACGGCGTGGAGATCGACCGGTCCGGCACGATCGTCCGGCTGCCCCGCGAGGTCGCCGCCCGGGTGTTCGCGACCGCCGAGTAGGCCGGCATCCGCCAGCGCGCCTCCCGCGGCGCCGGCTCCCTGGCAACCAACCTCGCGGCCCGGCTGTCAGGCCGGCATCTGCTCGAGCTGCTTGGCGAGGTCGACCAGCTTCCCGGCGAGCGCGTCGACCTCCTCCGTCGGTGCCTCGACAGGAAGCGTGCAGCGCAGGACCAGGATGCGCTTGGTCGCGGACAGCCAGCCGATCTCGACGCCCGGCCCGCGGCCGGCGTCCGGCGCGGCGGCCACGGCCAGCCGGTACCCGGCCTTGCCGAGCCCGGTCAGCTCGGTCGCGCCCTTCGGCTTGACGGTCTTGCGGAACACCGCGGGATCGGCGTTGGACGGGGTCACCGCCAGGGTGAGGTCGGGCGCGGGCGCCCCCGCGATCTGCAGCACGCACGTCTGCGTGCTGTCCTTCTCCCCGCCGGCCGCCACCTCGAACGAGACCCCCAGCGTCTGCTCGAGCGTCCCGTAGTCCAGCAGCTCGCACGCCGCGCCGGCCACCGCGGCCGGCACCCGGCTGGGCTTGAGGGTCGGCGGCGCGGCCGGCGCGGAGGACTCCCCCGTGCCGGAGCCCGCCGGTTCGGTGCACCCGGCCAGCCACAGCGACCCGAGAAGGACGGACACCACACTCGCTGTCGTCACCACCCGCGTTCGCACCCGGACACGGTACGGCGTGCCCCGGCGAGCGGGAAACCCCGGTGTCCGGGACGATCGTCCGGGTCAGGTCAGGCCGGCAGCTGAGCGACGATGTGCGTGGCGATCTCCAGTGAACTCGTCGCCGCCGGGGACGGGGCGTTGAGCACGTGCACCTGCCGGTCCCGCGTCTCGATGAGGAAGTCGTCGACGAGGTCGCCGCTCGGCGCGATCGCCTGCGCCCGGACGCCCGCCCCGGCCCGCACCAGGTCGGCGGCGGTGATCTCCGGCACGAGCCGGGCCAGGCTGGCGGCGAACACCCGCGTCGACAGGGAGCGGCGCACCTCGGACAGCCCGTACCGCAGATGCCGGCCGGCCAGCCGCCACAGCCCCGGGTACATCGCCGCCTCGGCCACGTCCCGGGGGCGGATGCGGCCCCAGCCGTACCCCTCCCGGGCCAGCGCGAGCACCGCGTTCGGGCCCGCGTGCACACTGCCGTCGATCATCCGGGTCAGATGCACGCCGAGGAACGGGAACTGCGGGTCGGGCACCGGGTAGATCAGCCCGCGGACCAGATCGCGCCGGTGGGGAAGGAGCTCGTAGTACTCGCCACGGAACGGCACGATCCGGGCCGACGGCCGGATGCCGGCCATCCTGGCCACCCGGTCGGCGTGCAGGCCTGCGCAGTTGACCAGGCCGTCGGCGGGCAGGTCACCGGCGGTCGTCTCCACCACGAGCGAGCCGTTGCGCCGCGTGCGGATCCCCGTCACCCGGGTGCCGAGCTGGACCGTCGCGCCGGCCTTCTCCAGCAGGCTGGCGAGCACCCGGCACACCTCTCCGAAGTCGACGATCCCGGTCGAGGCGACGTGCATCGCCGCCACCGCCGACACGTGCGGCTCGTACTCGCGAGCCTGCTGCGGGGTCAGCAGCGTCACCGGCAGGCCGTTGGCCAGCGCCCGTTCGTGCAGGGCGTGCAGGCGGGGCAGCTCGCTCTCCTCGGTCGCGACGATCAGCTTCCCGCAGATCCGGTACGGGATGCCGTGCTCCTCGCAGAACCGGGCCATCGACCGGCTGCCCGCCGCGCACAGCCGCGCCTTGAGGCTGCCCGGTCGGTAGTAGACGCCGGCGTGGATCACCCCGGAGTTGTGACCGGTCTGGTGCGCGCCGAGCCGCTGCTCCTTCTCGACGACCGTCACCTGGGCGCCGGGCCGCTTCTCGGTCAGCCGGTACGCGGTGGCGAGCCCGACGATCCCGCCCCCGATGACGACGTAGCGTGTCATTCGACCACTCCCTGCTCAGGGCCTGAGCCTAACGGCCGCCCCGGAGCGAACGCCTCCAGAGCCTCTTCGGCGCGCCGCATCGACTCGGCCGGATCGGCGTCGGGTGAGCCGATCGACGGGTCGAAGTTGAGGTCGATGAACAGTTCCGTGATGCCCAGGGCGGCCAGATCCTCGATGTCGGCGCGGATCTGCTCCGGGGTTCCGGCCAGCGGGCGGCGCGGCGCGCCGTCCGCTGGCCGGAACCGCACCGCCCCACGGCACACGAACCGCAGTCCGGACGGGTCCCGGCCCGCCTCCTCGGCCGCCGCCCGCACGACCCGCACCCCCTCCCGGATCGGGCGCAGGTCCGCCGCGCTGCCGCTGATCCAGCCGTCGGCGATCCGCCCGGCCCGGCGCAGCGCCGCCGGGGCGGCGCCGCCGAGCAGGATCGGCGGGTGCGGCCGCTGCACCGGCTTCGGCTCGGCGCGCATCCGGGGCACCCGGTAGAACTCGCCGGCATGCTCGACGACATCCCGCGTCCACAGCGCCTTGAGCACGTCGAGGTACTCCTCGGCCCGCCGGCCGCGCCGGTCCTTCGGCGTGCCGGTCGCGGTGAACTCCTCATCCGCCCACGCGAGACCCAGGCCCACGTCGAGCCGCCCGGCGCAGACCACGTCGAGCGTGGCGAACTGCTTGGCGAGCACCACCGGCGAAACGAACGGCAGGTTCACCACGGCCGTGCCGAGCCGTACCCGCTCGGTCACCCCGGCGAGGAAGGCGAGCGTCACGGTCGGGTCCAGCACGCTGCGGTACATCTCGCCCCAGCCGGCGTCGACCGGGGAGAGCAGGCGCTGGAAGGTCCACAGTGCGTGGTAGCCGAGGGCCTCGGCCCGGCGGGCGACCCGGACGACGTTGCCGGGTGTGGCCCACGACCCAGAGACGGGCACGCCGAAACCGATCAGCACAGGTCGGACTGTACCTTAAACGGGCGTTTTGTCCGGCGATGCCGTCAGAACCCGAACGCCGCCGCCGATCCGGACAGCCCTGCCGAGGAACCGATCTGAATCGCATTCTCACCGAGCGCAGGCAGGGGTAGCCCGCCTCCGTCGCTCACCGCCTTGTGCGCGGCATGAGGGCGTCGGCCCGCCGATAGTCGAGAGCCGCGGTGAGCGTCGAGTATGTCCCCGCCGACAGCAGCTCCCGGGTGCTGCGCTGCACCACCGCGTACGCGGCGAGCACGATCGCCGGACCCACGCTGACTCGGGCGACACCGACGCCAGCCAGTTCGGCGACGGCCGGTGCGCCATACCGCGCCGCGCGCGAGCCCGTGGATCTCGGCGACGAGGCGTACGTGGTGGAGCTGGAGCGCTCGACAGCGGTGGTGGTCCGTCAGGCGAACGTCGTCATCGTCGTCTCGAGGTCGTCTCCGACACAGACATGACGACCCGGCTTTCGGCCCTCGACATCACGGCTGAGGCCCTCGCCGCGCTGTCTGAGCAGCGTTAGCCAGAGCGGCCCTCGGTAGGCTCGCCCGCGATGAACGGACTGGTGGTCGGCTTCGACCTGGACATGACCCTGATCGACTCCCGGCCGGGCATCGCCGCCTGCTACCGGGCGTTGACCGCGCAGACCGGCGTGTACGTCGACGCCGACCTGGCGGCGAGCCGGCTCGGCCCGCCGCTGCGCACCGAGATCGCCGCGTGGTTCGCGCCCGACGAGGTGGACGCCGCCGTCGAGGCGTACCGCCGGCTCTACCCGGTACACGCGGTGGCGTGCTCCCCCGCCCTGCCCGGTGCGGCCGACGCGGTGGCAGCGGTGCGCGCCGCGGGCGGCAGTGTGGTGGTCGTCACCGCGAAGGTGGAACGCCTGGCGCGGCTGCACCTCGACCACCTCGGGATCGCCGTGGACGCCATCGCCGGGGACCGCTTCGCACAGGGGAAGACGGACGCCCTCCTCGAACACGGCGTCGCGATCTACGTGGGCGACCACGTGGCGGACATGCGGGCCGCACGCGCGGCCGGGGTGACGGTGGTCGGCGTGCCGACCGGCCCGTGCACTGTGGATGATCTTGTCGGCGCGGGCGCGGACGTCGTGCTGAGCGACCTGCGGGAGTTCCCCGCCTGGCTGTCCGAGTTCCGGATACCGGACCTGGCAGGTGCGTCCGCCATCGTGGCCGACCTAGCCGAGGAGTGACCCGAGCGCTCGGCTCCGACTCGGAGGCTGGTCGGCCCCGGCCCGGTGGCGTGCTACGGGCGGGCTACGCCGGCGGGCCGCGGTCCGGGCTAGGTCGGGCGGTGGCCCAGCGCGAGCGCTCGCTTGGCGTACGCCCAGACCTCAGCGCTGACCACGCCCAGGGTCGCCGCCTCCGGACCCTGACCGTCCATCTTGGCGTACATGGCCGCGAGGACCTCCCGGTCGCCTCCGGTCATGTCGTCCATGAGCCTGGTCCACCGGTCCGCGGTGGCCTGAACGGCGGGGCTCGCTGGGTTCGCTCCCTCGGCGAGGTAGGCGGCGAACTCGGCGGCGATCTCGGTCCAGGTCTCGCGCCACCGCTGGAACGCCTCCGGGCCGACCTCGTCGTGGCGGGCGCGCAACCGTGTCAACTGCTCCGGGGTGAAGTAGCTGGTCTTCATCATGGCCTCCATGGCGGCCAGAAGTTCGTCGATCGTCGGCTCGTCGGTGAGCCGGTACAGCAGCGAGGTGATCCGCCGGTGCAGGTCGCCCCACCGCTCGATCTGCTGCTCGGCGTGCACACGCTGTCGCCGGATCAGGCCGGACAGGTCCCCGTTCAACGAGGAGCCGATCTCCGCCAGCGGTACGCCGAGCTGACGCAGCGCCAGCACCTGGTACAGGCGGCGCACGTCCCGCTCGGTGTACAGGCGGTGCCCGCCCGGCGAACGCTCGGACGGCCGCACCAGACCTATGTCGTCGAAGTGGTGCAGGGCGCGCACGGTCAGCCCGGTCGCGGCGGCCAGCTCACCGACCTTCCATCGCCTCGTCCCGTCCGTCACACACACGACCGTAGGACCTCCGGCGACGTGAGGTTCAAGGTCACACAGGCGAGTCCCCCGGGCGCTGCCGCCCGGGGGACTCGCCGTCGACCAGACCCGACAGTCGCGCGGCTCAGCTGCAGCCGGACGTGGAGCCGCAGCCCTCGCAGACGTAGCAGCTGCCGGCCGGGCGCATCTTCGTGCCGCAGGTGAAGCACAGCGGCGCGTCGGCCGAGGTGCCCTGGACCGCCTCGAGCAGCTCGGTCGAGGAGCCCGCCCGGGCGGGCGCGGCCTTGGCCTTCTCTTCCCGCTCCGGCTTCTCCTCCTTCGCCGGCTGGGGCTTCGGCGCCGCCTCGATCGGGGCCGAGGCCGCGAGCGCCGCCAGGTCCACGCCGTTGTCCTCCACGGACTCGCCGCGCACCTGCGCCGCCCGCTCGGCCGCGGTGAAGATGCCGAGCTCCGCGCGCTTCTCGTACGGCAGGTAGTCCAGCGCCAGTCGCCGGAAGATGTAGTCCATCACCGACGAGGCCATGCGCACGTCCGGGTCGTCGGTCATGCCGGCCGGCTCGAAGCGCATGTTGACGAACTTCGAGACGTACGTCTCCAGCGGCACGCCGTACTGCAGACCGATCGAGATCGCGATGGAGAATGCGTCCATCACCCCGGCCAGCGTCGAGCCCTGCTTGGACATCTTGAGGAAGACCTCGCCGAGGCCGTCGTCCGGGTACGACGACGCGGTCAGGTAGCCCTCGGCGCCGCCGACCGAGAACGACACGGTCTGCGACGGGCGCTTCTTCGGCAGCCGCCTGCGCACCGGGCGGTACTCGACGACCTTCTCCGCCGCCTGCTCGGTCTCCTTCTTCGCCGCCGGCTTGGCGTTGGACAGCGGCTGACCCACCTTGCAGTTGTCCCGGTAGATCGCCAGCGCCTTCAGCCCGAGCTTCCAGCCCTCGAAGTAGATCCGCTCGACGTCCTCGACGGTCGCCGACTCCGGAAGGTTCACGGTCTTGGAGATGCCCCCGCTGAGCAGCGGCTGCACCGCCGCCATCATCCGCACGTGGCCCATCGGTGCGATCGCCCGCTCGCCCATGGCGCAGTCGAAGACCGGGTAGTGCTCGGGCTTGAGCCCTGGCGCGTCGACCACGTGCCCGTGCTCGGCGACGTACTCGACGATCGCCTCGATCTGCTCCTCCTGGTAGCCCAGCGTCCTGAGCGCGCGCGGCACGGTGTTGTTGACGATCTGCATCGAGCCGCCGCCGACCAGCTTCTTGAACTTGACCAGGGCCAGATCCGGCTCGATGCCGGTGGTGTCGCAGTCCATGGCCAGGCCGATGGTTCCGGTGGGCGCGAGAAGTGAGGCCTGGGCGTTCCGGTACCCGTTCCTCGCGCCGAGCTCGATGCACCGCTGCCACTGCGCCGTCGCCTCGCGGAGGATCGCGGTGTCGACCAGCCCGTGCGGCTTGATCGCGTCGTTGGCCGCCGCGTGCTTGCGCATCACCCGCTGGTGCGCGGCCGCGTTGCGCGCGTACCCGTCGTACGGACCGACCACCGCGGCCAGCTCCGCCGAACGCCGGTAGGCCGTACCCGTCATCAGGCTCGTGATGGCCGCCGCGAGCGACCGGCCCGCGTCCGAGTCGTACGGCAGGCCGCTGGCCATCAACAGCGCACCCAGGTTGGCGTACCCGATGCCGAGCTGGCGGTAGGCCCGGGTGGTCTCGGCGATCTTCTCCGTCGGGAAGTCGGCGAAGCAGATCGAGATGTCCATCGCCGTGATGATCAACTCGACCGACTTGACGAACTTCTCGATCTCGAACGACCCGTCCTCGCGCAGGAACTTCATCAGGTTCAGCGACGCGAGGTTGCAGGACGAGTTGTCCAGGCTGAGGTACTCGGAGCAGGGATTGCTGGCGGTGATGCGGCCGGTCTCCGGGTTGGTGTGCCAGTCGTTGATCGTGTCGTCGTACTGGATGCCCGGGTCGGCGCACTCCCACGCCGCCTGCGCCATCTTGCGGAACAGCTCCCGGGCGTCGACCGTCTCGATGACCCGGCCGTCGAGCCGCCCGCGCAGGTCGAACTTCTCCCCCCGCTCGACGGCGCGCATGAACTCGTCGGAGACCCGCACCGAGTTGTTGGCGTTCTGGTACTGGACGCTGACGATGTCCTTGCCGCCGAGGTCCATGTCGAACCCGGCGTCGCGCAGCGCGCGGATCTTGTCCTCCTCGCGCGCCTTGGTCTCGATGAACTCCTCGATGTCGGGGTGGTCGACGTCCAGGATGACCATCTTCGCCGCGCGCCGGGTGGCCCCGCCCGACTTGATGGTGCCGGCCGACGCGTCGGCGCCGCGCATGAAGCTGACCGGGCCGGAGGCGGTGCCGCCGGAGGAGAGCAGCTCCTTCGACGAGCGGATCCGGGACAGGTTCACGCCCGCACCGGAGCCACCCTTGAAGATCAGACCCTCCTCCTTGTACCAGTCGAGGATCGAGTCCATCGAGTCGTCGACCGACAGGATGAAGCACGCGCTGACCTGCTGCGGTGAGGCGGTGCCGACGTTGAACCAGACCGGCGAGTTGAAGCTGAACACCTGGTGCACCAGCATCCAGGTCAGCTCGTGCTCGAAGACCTCGGCGTCGGCGGGCGTGGCGAAGTAGCCGTGCTTCTCCCCCGCGGCCCGGTACGTCTTCACCACGCGGTCGATGAGCTGCTTGAGGCTCCACTCCCGCTCGGGCGTGCCGACCGCGCCGCGGAAGTACTTGCTCGTGACGATGTTCGTGGCGTTGATGCTCCAGAAGTCCGGGAACTCGACCCCCCGCTGTTCGAAGTTGATCGACCCGTCGCGCCAGTTCTTCATCACGACGTCGCGGCGCTCCCAGGTCACCTCGTCGTACGGGTGGACGCCCTCGGTCGACCAGACGCGCTCGATGCGCAGCCCCCCGTTCCCGTTCACCCGCGCCTGCACCTTCGGCTCCCGGGCCTCCGACGCCGGCGCCGCGCCCTTGCCGGTGGCCGTGGTGTCGCCGTCGGCCGTGCCGCTACCCGCCATGCTTCCCCCTCGATTCGTGTTCGGTCGTCGTCAACGGTCTGGTCGTCATCCGTCCGGCCCGCGCCGGCTCGGACGCCGGCGTCACCGGCCCCCGGCCGACTCGTCCGTGGTCTCCTGTCGGGCCGCCGCCGCACGCAACGCCGCGATCTCCCGCTCGAAATCGTCCAAGGTGTCGAACGAGCGGTAGACGCTGGCGAAGCGCAGGTAGGCCACCTCGTCCAGCTCGCGCAGCGGACCGAGGATGGCCAGGCCCACGTCGTGGCTGGGCACCTCGGCCGCGCCCCGCGCCCGGATGGTCTCCTCCACCCGCTGGGCCAGCAGCGCGATCGCGTCGTCGTCGACCGGCCGCCCCTGGCAGGCCTTGCGCACGCCGGCGATGATCTTCGCGCGGCTGAACGGCTCGGTCACCCCGCTGCGCTTGACGACGGCGAGCACCGCCTCCTCGACGGTGGTGAAACGCCGCCCGCACTCGGGGCACGACCGACGACGGCGGATCAACTGGCCGTCCTCGGCCTCCCGCGAGTCCACAACGCGCGAGTCAGGGTGGCGGCAGTACGGACAGCGCATCACCCCACCCCTCTCCTGGTCACGGCCGGCCGTCCACGGCATGCCACGGACGTGCCACGGATAGGCGTAGCCGCCACCGGAGCCCTCAACGACCCCAACTTATAGACGACTTACACCCTTGTAACTACTAGATGTTGGGGTTGACGGTATTCGGTCGGCGGCGTCCGCGCAAGTCGGATCCCCCGTGTGTCGCGAACTTTCCCGGTCGCCGGCCTTCTCGAACACACGTTCGATCAAGGCCCGCCCAAAGGTTTAACAGACCACGGCGCCGCCTGTCGAGCTACCCGACACGTCGTACAGATGTTTGAATCTGTCACAAGGGCGCGATACGGTCATCCGACCGGCTACCGGACCGGTGGCGACTGGCACGCAGAGAGGGAGGACGGACGTGTCGAGCGACGACCGCACCAGCCCCGCGACGGGGTTGCAGGAGACCACGCCGGGCGATGCCCGCGGCAGTCGGCGGCGGACGGGCCGCCGGGCGCGTTCGGCGGGCGGCGAGCCGCGCCTGCGCGCGGTCACGGCCGTGGTCTCCGGCGTGCGGGAGGCGCCCGACGCGGACCTGACCGCCCGGCAGCGCGCGATCCTGGAGTTCATCCGGCAGTGGGTGCAGCGCCACGGGTACCCGCCGAGCGTCCGGGAGATCGGCGAGGCGGTGGGCCTGGTCTCACCGTCCAGCGTCGCCTACCAGCTCAAGGAGCTGGAGCGCAAGGGCTACCTGCGCCGCGACCCCAACCGGCCCCGGGCGGTCGACGTACGCCTCCCCGCCGAGCAGATCGAGCAGGACGAGGAGGAGCTGCGGCGCCTGCGCCCCGCCCCGGCGTACGTGCCGATGGTCGGTCGCATCGCCGCCGGTGGCCCGATCCTCGCCGAGCAGGCGATCGAGGACGTCTTCCCGCTGCCGCGCGAGCTGGTCGGCGAGGGCAACCTGTTTTTGCTTCAGGTCAAGGGCGACTCGATGATCGAGGCGGCGATCTGCGACGGCGACTGGGTCGTGGTGCGCCAGCAACCGACCGCGGAGAGCGGGGAGATCGTCGCGGCGATGATCGACGGAGAGGCGACCGTGAAAACGTACCGGGTGCGCGACGGGCACGTCTGGCTCATGCCGCGCAACCCGGCGTACGAGCCGATCCCCGGCGACGACGCCACGGTCCTCGGCCGGGTGGTCGCCGTGCTGCGTCGGATCTGACGTCGGCGTCCTGCCTGGCGTGAGGATCTGACGTCGGCCTACCGCCCGCCGGCCGGAGGATACCCTTCGGCCGGCGGGTACGGCGGGTCGTGGTGCCCGCCGGCAGAGTCCTGATACCCGCCGGCAGAGTCCTGGTACCCGCCGGGATAGGCCCCACCGGAGTACGTCCCCGGGGCCTGGCCGGAGTACGCCCCGCCGGGGTGCCCGCCGCCGCTGTACGCGCCACCGCGGTACTCGGTCCCGGCACCGGGCCCGCCGGACCAGCCCGGGTCGCCACCGGGGTATCCGGCCCCGGCGCCGTACCCGGGGACTCCGCCCGGATCCCGGTAGCCGGGCGGCGTGGCAGCGTAGCCGGACGACTGCCCGGACGAGGGATCCCCGGCCCGGTAGTAGCCCCCGGCCGGACGGGTGTGCGCGGCGCTCGGCGACGCGAGCGGCTCGGTGGGCGCGTCACCCGGCGGGGCGAGCTGCTCGGTCGGCAGGGCCACGGTGCTCCCTGCGCCCTCGTCGCCGGCGCCCGAACGCCCGGCCGAAGCCCGCGCGCGGCGGCGCGACCGGCGGATCCCGTCGATGCCGATGAGCACCAGCAGGATGCCGACCACCCCGATCCCCGCGACCAGCATGGTCACCTGGTCCAGCGACAGGCGCTGGTACCAGGGCAGGGTGTTGCGCGGGGCGCCGCCACCGGCGGGAGGCGTCGGTTCGGCACCGGCGGACGGGGTGTACCGCAGGAGCTCCGGTTGCTCATCGCCGGGGAAATCCTCCAGGTCCGACACGGTCAGGAACGCCGTCCCGTCGGCGCTGTAGGTGATCCCCTCGCCCTGCCGCTCGTCCGGCAGCGGTGTGATCCGCGGCTTGCCGGTGGTGACCGCCTTGACCACGTCGCCGTCCGGCACGTCCCACTCGTACGCGTCGGTGTACGTGCGCAGCACCACCTTCGTCCGGTCCGGCGAGTTGGCTCCGCCGGTGACCAGGAGCTGACCGAGGAGACCCGCGTAGCCGCTGGTGCCCGTCCGCTGCGGCGTGAACTCGCCGGCCTTGCGCATCTCGACGCCGTTGGGCGCGGCCGTGCTCGGCTGCAGGGGGCCGGTGGGAACGTAGAGCCCGGCACCCTGCGGGTCCTTCGTCACGATGATCGGCTGGTCGTTCGCGTCCAGCAGCAGCGCCTCGGCATCGTGCGCGCCATCCGGGTAGCGCAGGCGGTAGAGGGTGGGCTGACCGGTGCCGCCAGGCGGCACCTTCCACAGCCCGACGTGCGGGCGGTTGCGGGTGTTGTCGCCGATGTCGGCCACCCACACGGTGCCGTCCCGCGCGACCGCCAGGTCCTCGGGATCCCGTGCCCCGCCGCCCGAGTAGGCGACGGCCCTGGTCACCTTGCACGACGAGTCGAGGAAGAAGATCCGGTTCGCGATCGAGGAGTTGGTGTCGTCGTTGATCACGACGTAGCCGGACTCGATCGCCCCGATCCCGGACAGGGCGAACAGCCGCTCATCCGTGATCGTACACACCGGCTGGCCGGGGGTGGGGGCCTGGCCGCCCGGCTCGGCCGCGGCGCTCGGATCGGGCGCGGGCTGCTCGAGCGGGGCGCCCGGGACGGGCGCCGCGACCGACGGCGCGCCGGCGCCGAGCAGACCGACACCTACCAGGCCAGCCACCAGGACGACAGATCTCAGCGCGCGCGGCACGCCGCCCAGTCTCGCACGCCACGGCCACCCGGCGCGGACCGGTGCTGGCGGCCCGGGCGGATGGGTGCTCACGTGGCGAACGGGGCCAACTGCGCGGCGAGGGTCGGGTCGACCCGGGCGTGCAGCAGCGTTCCGGACTCGGTGTGCCGGGTCGAGAGCACCTCGCCGAACCGGTGCGCCCGGGCCACCAGGTCGCCCCGGTCGTACGGCACGCACGCCCGTACCTCCTCGACCGGGCGCGGAAGCCGCTCCTCGATCGCCGTGCGCAGCTCGTCCAGACCCGCTCCCGTGTGGGCCGAGACGAACACCGCCGTCGGCCAGGTGCGCTTCAGCCGCAGCAGCGTCTCCGAATCGGCGGCGTCGATCTTGTTGACGACCAGCAGCTCGGGCACCCGGTCCGCGCCGATCTCGGTGAACACCTGGTGCACCGCGCGCACCTGCTCCTCGGGATCGGGGTGCGCGCCGTCGACCACGTGCACGATCAGGTCGGCCTCGGCGACCTCCTCCAGGGTGGACCGGAACGCCTCCACGAGCTGGTGCGGCAGGTGCCGGACGAAGCCGACGGTGTCCGACAGGGTGTAGACCCGCCCGTCTGTGGTGTGGGCCCGGCGCGTCGTCGGGTCCAGCGTCGCGAACAGCGCGTTCTCCACCAGCACACCCGCGCCGGTGAGCCGGTTGAGCAGCGAGGACTTGCCCGCATTGGTGTAGCCGGCGATCGCCACGGCCGGCACCCGGTTGCGCCGGCGCCCGGCCCGCTTGGTCTGGCGGATCGTGCGCATGCCGGCGATCTCGCGCTTGAGCTTGGCGATGCGGCTGTTGATGCGCCGCCGGTCGGTCTCCAGCTTGGTCTCACCCGGGCCGCGCAGGCCGACGCCGCCCCCGGCCCCGCCGGCCCGGCCGCCGGTCTGCCGGGACAGCGCCTCACCCCAGCCGCGCAGCCGCGGCAGCAGGTACTGCAGCTGCGCCAGCTCGACCTGGGCCTTGCCCTCCCGGCTCTTGGCGTGCTGGGCGAAGATGTCCAGAATCAGCGCGGTCCGGTCGATGACCTTGACCTTGAGCGCCTGCTCCAGCGTGCGCAACTGGCTCGGGGACAGCTCCCCGTCGCAGATCACCGTGTCGGCGCCCGTGGCGAGCACCACGCCGCGCAGCTCGTCGACCTTGCCCCGCCCGATGTAGGTCGACGGGTCCGGCCGGCTGCGCCGCTGGATCAGGCCCTCCAGCACCAGCGATCCGGCCGTCTCGGCGAGCGCGGCCAGCTCGGCCAGGGAGTTCTCTGCGTCGACGACCGTGCCCTCGGTCCAGACCCCGACCAGGACGACCCGCTCCAGCCGCAGCTGACGGTACTCGACCTCGGTGACGTCGGTGAGTTCGGTGGACAGCCCGGCGACCCGCCGCAGCGCGTGGCGCTCCTCCAGCTCCAGGGCGCCGGCCGAATCCCTGGCCAGCGGCCCGGACCGCCCCAGGCCCGCGTCGCGATCCTCGTCGAACTCTCGGGTGAGGCTCGTGGGATTCCGCAAAGCTGATCTCCTATGCCGCCTGGGCTCTCGACGCGGTCTCGGGTACGTGCAGCCGGTGACGTCTCCGGCCGGTCACGTTCTGATCAATGGTGACATGCATCCCTGCGGAGCGCACCCGCATTCAGGCCGCCGCGCCGGCCGCGGACAATGGGGAAGACGGGGACGAACCCGGTCCCCGCAGCTTCGGGAGGAATGAACCGGGTCCCCGCGGCTTCGGGAGGAATTGTTGCCCATCACGCGCCTGCCCAGCGCCGGATTCTCGATCACCGTACGGGTGAGCGTCACCCCCGACCCGTCCGCCATCGGACGCCTGACCACGGCGGTCGGCGAGGCCGGGGCGATCGTCACGGCCCTCGACGTGGTCGACTCCGACCCGGTGCGGATCATCGCGGACCTCACCTGCGACACCGCCGACTCCAGCCATGCGGACGAGGTCGTCAAGACGCTGGACCAGCTCGACGGGGTGCGGGTGCGCAAGGTCTCCGACCGCACGTTCCTGCTGCACCTTGGCGGCAAGATCGAGGTGACGCCGAAGGTGGCGCTGCGCAACCGCGACGAGCTGTCCCGCGCGTACACCCCGGGGGTGGCCCGGGTCTGCCTGGCGATCGCCGAGAACCCGGCCGACGCCCGGCGGCTGACCATCAAGCGCAACACCGTGGCCGTGGTCACCGACGGTTCCGCCGTGCTCGGCCTCGGCAACCTCGGCCCGGCCGCGGCGCTGCCCGTGATGGAGGGCAAGGCAGCCCTGTTCAAGCGGTTCGGCGACGTCGACGCCTGGCCGGTCGTGCTCGACACGCAGGACACCGACGAGATCGTGCGGATCGTCCAGGCCATCGCCCCGGCGTACGGCGGCATCAACCTGGAGGACATCGCCGCGCCGCGCTGCTTCGAGATCGAGGAGCGGCTGCGCGAGTCGCTGGACATCCCGGTGTTCCACGACGACCAGCACGGCACGGCCATCTGCGTGCTCGCCGCGCTGACCAACGCGCTGCGGGTGGTGGGCAAGGACCTAACGCAGGTGCGGGTGGTCGTCTCCGGAGCCGGAGCCGCCGGCACGGCGATCGTCAAGCTCCTGCTGCGCCAGGGCGTCGGGGACGTCATCGTCTGCGACCGGGACGGCGCCCTGCACCCGAAGATGACCGGGCTCAGCCCGACCTGGCGCTGGCTCGCCGAGCACACCAACCGCGACGGCTACACGGGGGACCTGCCCGGGGCGCTGCGCGGCGCCGACGTGTTCATCGGCGTCAGCGCGCCGAATCTGCTCACCGGGGACGACATCGCGGCCATGGCCTCCGACCCGATCGTCTTCGCGCTGGCGAACCCCGACCCGGAGATCGATCCGCGGGAGGCGCGCCGGCACGCCGCCGTGGTCGCCACCGGCCGTTCGGACCAGCCCAACCAGATCAACAACGTCCTCGCGTTCCCGGGAGTGTTCCGGGGCATGCTCGACGCGCACGCGGAGGCCTTCACCGAGGACATGGCGCTTGCCGCGGCGCGGGCGATCGCGGACGTCGTGGGCGAGGAGCGGCTCAACGCGAGCGTGATCGTGCCGAGCGTGTTCGACCCGCAGGTGGCCCCGGCGGTGGCGGCGGCCGTCCGCGCCGTGGCCAAGGGCTCGGCCACGGACGACGCCCAATCCCGCCCGGGCAGCACCGAAGCCCTGGCACCGTGAGGCCGCCGGGCCGGCGAGGTCGGTGAGGCCGGAGCGTGGTCCCTGAGGCCCCATGACAAGGCCTGACAGGCCCGTCACACCGGGTCGAGGTTCGTGAGGCCGGCGAGGTCCACGGCGCCGGTGGCGACGATCACGGCCGGGCCGGTCAGCCAGCAGGTGTCCTTGTCGAGGGTGACGGTCAGCCGCCCGCCCGGCACGTCCACCGTCACCGCGCCCGTCGGCCGGCCAGCGTCGCGCAGCGCCACCGCGGCCGCCGCGCACGCCCCCGTGCCGCACGACAGCGTCTCGCCGACGCCCCGCTCGTGCACCCGCATCCGCACGTGCCCCTCCGAGACAGGCGCGACGAACTCCACGTTCGCCCCGTGCGGGAACAGATCGGGGTCCACGCGCGGCGGCCGGCTGAGGTCCATGTCATTTAACGCCGCGCCGTCGACGGGGCAGACCAGGTGCGGGTTGCCGCAGTCGACCGCCGTGCCCCTGTAGGTGGCGCCGGTCACGGTCGCCGCACCCTCGCCGTAGGGCCTGGGCCGCCCGCCCATGTCCACGGACACCGCGTCGTCGGTCACCATCGCGGTCACCGTGCCGGCCCGGGTCCCGATCCGGATGCGGCCGGGGTCGGCGAGCCCGGCCGCCACGAGGTAGCGGGCGTAGACACGGGCGCCGTTGCCGCACATCTCGGCCAGCGACCCGTCGGCGTTCCAGTAGTCCATGAACCATCCGCCGTCGCGGCGCACCACCCGCAGCACGCCGTCCCCGCCGACGCCCCGCCGCCGGTCACACAGCGCCGCGACGACCGCGGGGGTCAGCGGCCGGCGGTCGTCCGGGTCCGGCAGGATCACGAAGTCGTTGCCGGTGCCGTGGCCCTTGGCGAAGCGCACGTCGCCCATCATCGCGCCCCCATCATCGCGGCGGCCAGGGCGGCCTGGACCAGGTCCGGGCGGGCCGCGTCGAGCCAGCGGATCCGCGGGTCACGGCGGAACCAGGAGCGCTGCCGGCGCACGAACCGCCTGGTGGCGCGCACCGTCTCGGCACGGGCCCGCGCCTCGGTCCACTCGCCGGCCAGGAAGCGCAGCACCTGCTGGTAGCCCAGGGCACGGCTGGCGGTGCGCCCCTGGCGCAGGCCCGCCGCCTCGAGCCGGCGGACCTCGTCGACCAGGCCGGCCGCCCACATGGCGTCCACCCGACGGGCGATCCGCTCGTCCAGCGCCGCGGTGTCCAGGTCCACCCCGAGGTACACCGCGTCGTAGTAGGGCCGCGGCTCGGGCAGTTCGGCGGGGAACGGCCGACCGGTCAGCGCGATCACCTCCAGGGCCCGCACGATCCGCCGGCCGTTGCTCGGCAGGATGCGGCGTGCCGCTTCAGGGTCGGCGGCGCGCAGCCGCTCGTGCAGCGGCCCCGGCCCGACCGCCGCGAGCTCCTCCTCGAGGCTCGCGCGCAGGTCCGGGTCCGTACCGGGGAACTCGAACTCCTCCAGCGCCGCCCGCACGTACAGGCCGGATCCGCCGACGAGCAGCGGGGTGCGACCGCGCCGCGCGATCTCCTCGATCGCCGCCCGCGCCAGCCGCTGGTACTCGGCGACGCTGGCGGGCTCGGTGACGTCCCAGATGTCCAGCACGTGGTGCGGCACGCCCGCGCGCTGCGCCGGGGTGAGCTTCGCGGTGCCGATGTCCATCCCCCGGTAGAGCTGCATCGAGTCCGCGTTGACCACCTCGCCGTCGAGCGCCCGGGCCAGCTCGAGGCTCAGCGCGGACTTGCCGGCGGCGGTCGGTCCGACGACGGCGACGACCCGGGGCCGACCGCTCATGATCGCCGCCTCCGACCGGGAACGCGCAGCACCGCTGCGCGTCGACGGCAGGGAACCGCGTGGTCGCGGCGAGCCGCAGTGGTGGCACTCATGCCGGCCGCCATGACGCCACGAAGTAGGCCACCCCGTACGGGGCGTCGTCGTAGAGCAGGTCGCCCTGCCAGGCCCCGCCGCTGGCGAGCGCGGCGCCGGCCAGCACCTGCCAGGCGGCCCGGCCGGAGGCGCCGAGGTCGGCGGAGAGCGCCGGGTCCAGCGCCAGCAGCGCATGCGCGTCCCCCGTGGCCAGCGCCTCGGCGACGAGAGTGTCGTACGGTCGCGCCCGCGGGTCCTCGTAGCCGTGCGGCGTCTCGCGCCGCTCGGCCGACCCGTCCCCCATCACCAGCAGCGCGACCCGCTCGGCGGCGCCGACGAGCTGCTCCCCGAGGGCCCGGCACTCGGCGGTCGACGCGGACGACGCGACGGTCTGCAGCACCAGGGCGTCGAGCGCCGGGGCGGCCAGTGCCGGGGACGCCGGTGGCACCGGGGCACGCTGCGTTTGGGGCTGCGCCAGCGACCCGCCTTCCAGCAGCCACACCGCGACGGCCAGGCTGAGCGGTAGCGGCTCCCCCTGCGACCCCAGGTTCAGGGCGACACCCCACGGCGCGAACGAGACCCGGAACGGCGCGGCGATCCGCCGGGTCTGGGCCGCGCCACCCACCACGACGAGCACGTCCGCGTCGGCGGCGCGCAGCCTGGCGACCGCCTCGGCGCAGGCCGCGCGCAGACCGTCCAGCTCCGTCGCCGCGCCGCCGGCGATCTGCGGGACGATCACCGGCGGGTGGGGACAGACGGCGGCGGCGACCAACGGCACGCTCCAACGGTAGCCAAGCCCGGTCCGCGGACTCCTCCGGACACCGCCCGTTCAGGGCCACCACGGCCGCAAGGACACCATATGGTCACGGTCGGGCTCAGGCGCTCGACGCGGACCGGGTACGACCTGTGAGAATGCCCCCAGAAAACTAGCTGCGCAGCGGCGGCGGTCGTCGGGTTCGGGGGGCCCGCACCGCCGGGACGATGAGGATGGACACATGAGCGACTGGACGGCCTTCGGCCGGGTCGACCCGGACGGCACCGTGTACGTCAAGACCGCCGCCGGTGAGCGGGCGGTCGGGTCCTGGCACGCCGGCACACCCGAGGAGGGTCTGGCCCACTTCGCCCGTCGGTTCGCGGATCTGGTGACCGAGGTCGATCTCATCGAGGCGCGCCTGCATCGCGGCGCCGGGGACGCGGCCCAGGCGCTCACCAGCATCCGGCGGCTGCGGGACTCGCTGGACCAGGCGCACGCGGTGGGCGATTTCGACGGGCTCGCGGCCCGGCTCGACAAGCTGGCCGCGGTGGCCGAGGAGAAGGCGAGCGCGGCCCGGGCCGCCCGCGAGGCGGCGCGCGCCGACGCACTGGCCCGCAAGACGGCCCTGGTGGAGGAGGCCGAGCGGATCGCCGCCGAGTCCACCAGTTGGAAGAGCGCCGGCGACCGGCTCAAGGAGATCCTCGAGGAGTGGAAGTCGATCCGCGGGATCGACAGGAAGGCCGACGGGGAACTCTGGAAGCGGTACGCCGCGGCGCGTGACGCGTTCGCGCGCCGCCGAGGAGCGCACTTCGCGTCTCTGGACGCTCAGCGCAAGCAGGCGCAGGCGCGCAAGGAGGAGCTGCTCGCCGAGGCGGAGGCGCTGGCCGATTCGACGGACTGGGTGACGACGGCCAACCGGCTCAAGGAGCTGATGGCGGAGTGGCGGGCCGCCCCGCGGGCCTCCAGGGAGGTCGAACAGCGGCTGTGGGAGCGGTTCCGGGCAGCCCAGGACCGTTTCTTCACCCGGCGCAGCGAGGTCTACGCGGCCCGGGACGCGGAGCTGCGGGCGAACCTGCAGCGGCGCGAGGAGCTGGTGGCGGCCGCCGAGGCCCTGGACGTCGAGGCGGACCCGCGGGCCGCGCAGGCCCGGTTGCGCGAGATCCAGGCACAGTGGCACGAGACGGGCCGGGTGCCGCGCGAGGCGAGCGCGGCGTTGGACCGCCGGCTGCGCGCGGTGGAGGAGAAGGTCAAGGCCGCCGTGGACTCCGCCTGGCGGCGCACGGAGCCGTCGGCCAATCCGCTGCTCATGCAGATGCGCGAGCAGGTGGCCGAGGCCGAACAGCGGCTGGCCCGTGCGCGCGCGGCCGGCGACGCCAAGCGCATCCGCGAGGCCGAGGAGGCGTTGCGGGCCAAGCGGCAGTTCCTGGAGCTGGCCGAGCAGTCCGCCTGACCCGGCCTGCCCGCTCACCGGTGTTGATCATGAGGTCTGCGTCATGGCACGCCGGCGAACCCGCCGCCAACCTCATGATCAACCCCGATGAGGGGCGGGGTCAGGAGGGCGCGCCCACCTTCGGCATACCGAGCAGGACGCCGCGGGCGCGGGGCTGCTCGTACAGATCGCCGGCCCGGGTCCGGCGGTGGTGCAGCACCGGCCCGTCGGCGTTGAGGTGGTGGGGCGCGGCGTACGTGACGACCGTCTGCACGATGTCGCCCGGCCGGATCTGCGCGGGGTCCCCCTGGAAGTGGACCAGGCGGCCGTCTCGGGCCCGGCCCGACATGCGACCGGTCGCCTGGTCCTTGCGCCCCTCACCCACCGCCACCAGCACCTCGACCGTGGACCCGACGAGCTTGCGGTTCTCCGCCCAGGCGATCTCCTCGACGGTGGCCACCAGCCGGTCGTAGCGCTCCTGCACGACCTCCTTGGGCACCTGCCCGTCCATCTCGGCGGCCGGGGTGCCGGGGCGCTTGGAGTACTGGAAGGTGAAGGCGCCGGCGAACCGCGCCTCGCGGACCACGTCGAGGGTGGCCTCGAAGTCGGCTTCGGTCTCGCCGGGGAACCCGACGATGATGTCGGTGGTGATGGCCGCGTCCGGCATGGCGGCGCGCACCTTCTCGATGATCTTCAGGTAGCGCTCCGCGCGGTACGAGCGGCGCATGGCCCGCAGGATGGCGTCCGAGCCGGACTGCAACGGCATGTGCAACTGGTGGCACACGTTCGGCGTCTCGGCCATCGCGGCGATCACGTCGTCGGTGAAGTCCCTGGGGTGCGGGCTGGTGAAGCGCACGCGCTCCAGGCCCTCGATCTCGCCGCAGGCGCGCAGCAGCTTGCCGAAGGCGTACCGGTCGCCGAACTCCACGCCGTAGGAGTTGACGTTCTGGCCGAGCAGCGTCACCTCCAGCACGCCCTCGGCGACCAGGGCCCGCACCTCGGCGAGCACGTCGCCTGGGCGGCGGTCCCTCTCGCGCCCACGCAGCGCCGGCACGATGCAGAAGGTGCAGGTGTTGTTGCAGCCGACGGAGATGGAGACCCAGCCCGAGTACGTCGACTCGCGGCGGGCCGGCAGCGTGGACGGGAAGACCTCCAGCGACTCGAGCAGCTCGACCTGGGCCTCCCGGTTGTGGCGCGCCCGCTCGAGCAGCACCGGCAGCGAGTTGATGTTGTGGGTGCCGAAGACCACGTCCACCCAGGGCGCGCGCTTGACGATCTCGCCGCGGTCCTTCTGGGCCAGGCAGCCGCCGACCGCGATCTGCATGCCCGGGTGGGCCTGCTTGACCGGGCGCAGGTGGCCGAGGTTGCCGTACAGGCGGTTGTCGGCGTTCTCCCGCACCGCGCAGGTGTTGAACACCACCACGTCGGGCACCTCGTCCGGGTTCGCCCGCACGTATCCCGCGCTCTCCAGCAGCCCGGAGATCCGCTCCGAGTCGTGCGCGTTCATCTGGCAGCCGTACGTGCGCACCTCGTAGGTGCGGGCGCGGGCCGGTGCTGGGGTGTTGGTCTCGGTGGTCATCGCGCATCCAGCGTACGCGCCGCCCCACCCGGCCCCGCCCCCCGCGCGCCGGCCCACGCCCGCGCGGCACTTCCCGGAGAGGTGCCGTCACACAAAGCGCCTAGACTGCAACTTCCCGAACAAGGCCCAGAATCTTCCCGAGGGAAGGCCCAGAGGCAGAGAGGGGGCCACCGTGTGCCGAAGCATCCGCACCCTGCGGGAGCCCTACGCCGTCGACGTGACCCCGGAGGACATCGAGGCGGCGGCGCTGCAGTACGTGCGCAAGGTCTCCGGGTTCCGCACGCCGGCCCCGCACAACGCCGAGGCGTTCGACGCGGCCGTGGCGGCCGTCGCCGAGGCGACCCGGCAACTGCTCGACCGGCTGGTCGTGCGGCCGACGCGCCGCGCGTGAGGCCGTTACCTCACCGTGACCGGCACGGTCCCTGTCCTGCGCCGGCCGCCCGCTAGAGTTGCGGCCACTACAGGCAACACGACCCGTGATCGAGGCGATAACGGATGAACGGGGAGACTGTGGCACCCGGCGACCACCTCATCGTGCTGGAGCGCGTCAACAAGTGGTTCGGCCCGCTGCACGTGCTCCAGGACGTGAACCTGAGCGTCGACCGCGGCGAGGTCGTCGTCGTGGTCGGCCCCTCCGGCTCGGGCAAGTCGACGCTGTGCCGGGTCATCAACCGGCTGGAGCCGATCAACTCCGGCACCGTCTGGTTCGACGGACGTCGGCTGCCGGAGGAGGGCCGGGCGCTGGCCAAGCTGCGCAGCGAGGTCGGCATGGTCTTCCAGTCGTTCAACCTCTTCGCACACAAGACGATCCTCGAGAACGTCACGCTGGGCCCGATCAAGGTCCGCAAGGAGAAGCCGGCGGTCGCCCGCGAGCGGGCGATGGCGCTGCTGGAGCGGGTCGGCATCGCCGACCAGGCGAGCAAGTACCCGGCGCAGCTCTCCGGCGGGCAGCAGCAGCGTGCGGCGATCGCCCGGGCGCTGGCCATGCAGCCCAAGGCGATGCTGTTCGACGAGCCGACGAGCGCGCTGGACCCGGAGATGGTCGGCGAGGTCCTGGACGTGATGACCACCCTCGCCAAGGACGGCATGACCATGATCGTGGTCACCCACGAGATGGGCTTCGCCCGGCACGCGGCCAACCGCGTGGTCTTCATGGCGGACGGCCAGATTGTCGAGGAGGCGACCCCCGACGAGTTCTTCACCAGCCCGCGCAGCGACCGGGCCAAGGACTTCCTGTCCAAGATCTTGACCCACTGAGAACGTGGCGCACGGAGAAAGGGAGAGGCGATGCGTATCAAGCGGCTCGTGGCGCTGGCCGCGATGACGGCGATGGCCGTCAGCGCCGCCGCCTGTGGTGGCAGCGACGACAACACCGGCGGCGGCGGGGCCGCGCCGGAGAAGACCTTCGAGGCCGGCACGACGATGGAGCGCCTGCACAAGGCGCAGAAGATCACCATCGGCACCAAGTTCGACCAGCCGGGCTTCGGCCTCAAGGGCCTCGACGGCAAGCCGGCCGGGTTCGACGTGGAGATCGGCAAGATCATCGCGGAGGAGCTCGGCATCCCCGAGGACAAGATCGAGTGGGTGGAGACCCAGTCGGCGGTCCGTGAGCAGGTCATCGAGGACGGCAAGGTCGACATCGTGGTGGCCACCTACACCATCAACGACAAGCGCAAGGAGCGCGTCGACTTCGCCGGCCCGTACTACGTCGCCGGGCAGCACATCATGGTGCGCGCCGACGACAACTCGATCACCGGGCCGGACTCCTTCAAGGACGGCACCAAGAAGGTCTGCTCGGTGACCAACTCCACGCCGGCCAACAACATCAAGAAGTACCTGGCGAACGAGGCCCAGCAGCTCGTGCTCTTCGGCGGCTACCAGGAGTGCGTGGACGCGCTGGCCGGCGGCCAGGTGGACGCGGTCACCACGGACAACGTCATCCTCCTCGGCTACGTGGCGCGCAGCGAGGGCAAGTTCAAGCTGGCCGGTGAGAAGTTCACCGAGGAGCCGTACGGCATCGGCCTGAAGAAGGGCGACGACAAGTTCCGCGACTTCATCAACGACGTCCTCGAGAAGATCTTCGAGGACGGCCGGTACGAGCAGGCCTGGAAGGAGACCGCGGGCAAGTTCGACCCGGTCCTGCCCGAGCCGCCGGCGATCGACCGGTACTGATCCGACGGACTGACACGTGAGGAGCTGGAGGGTGACCAGGTGACCAGGTTGGTGGTGATCAACCGGTGGGCCTGCTGATCGACCGTTTCGACGTCTTCGCCAGCGGGTTCTGGCTCACCCTCCAGCTCTGCATCCTGTCGGGCGTGGGTGCGCTGCTGCTCGGCACGCTCGTCGCGGTGCTGCGCATCTCGCCGCTGCCGCCGCTGCGCTGGGTCGGCACGGCGTACGTCACCGTCATCCGCAACGCGCCGCTGACGGTGGTCTGGTTCTTCGCCGCGTTCGGCCTGCCGGCGCTCGGCTCCAACGCCGACTTTCTCAACATCCCCGGACTCAACGTCGTCTTCAGCCGGCTCAGCTTTGATCTGCCCTACTTCCGGTTCGCGGTGATCGCCCTGTCGGTCTACACCGCGGCGTTCGTCTGCGAGGCGATCCGCAGCGGCGTGAACGCCGTACCGCCCGGACAGGCCGAGGCGGGCCGGTCGCTGGGGCTGACCTTCGGGCAGAACCTGCGGTACGTGGTGCTGCCGCAGTCCTGGAAGGCGGCGGTCGTGCCGCTCGGCAGCGTGCTCATCGCGATGATCAAGAACTCGGCGCTGGCCGGCTTCATGGGCGTGGTCGGCGACCTGTCGAACGCCGCGCAGGAGCTGGTGACCGCGGAAGGGGAAGCGGTGATTCCGGTGTTCATCGGCATCGCCCTCGGCTACCTGGTGATGACCATGCCGCTCGGGCTGCTGCTCGACCGGCTGGAGAAGCAGCGGGCGGTGGCGCGATGAGTCAGAACTCCTCCGTCCTCTACGACGCCCCCGGGCCCCGCACACGGCGGATCACGCTCATCACCAGTCTCGTCATGGCGGCGCTGATCGCGGTCGGCGTCTACGCCTTCATCTACCAGCCGCTGGCTGAGCGGGGCGAGTTCACCATGGACAAGTGGGGTCCACTGATCGACCCCGACCATCCCGAGTTCTCTCCACTGTGGAAGTTCCTCGGCAAGGGCTTCCGGTCAACGCTCACCGCGGCCGCGCTCGCGATCGTCTCCTCGCTCGTGCTCGGCACCGCCCTGGCCGTCCTGCGGGTGCAACTGCGCGCCCTGCAGCGGCGCCGGTTCACGGGACTGCCGACCCCCGCGGCGCTCGCCCTGCGCGGGCTGAGCTGGCTGATCACCGTGGTCACCCGCTTCTGTGTGGAGGTGTTCCGCGGCATCCCCGTGGTGATCACGATCTTCTTCGTGTGGGTGATCCTGCCGGAGGTCGGCATCGAGCTGAGCCTGCTCTGGTACCTCGTCATCGGCCTGACCATCTACAACATGGTGGTCATCGGGGAGATCCTGCGCTCCGGCATGGAAGGGCTGCCCGGCGGCCAGGTCGAGGCGGCCCAGGCGATCGGGCTGACCTCGTTCCAGGCCACCCGGATGGTGCTGCTGCCGCAGGGGTTCCGCGTCATGCTGCCCGCGCTCATCAGCCAACTGGTCGTGGTGCTCAAGGACACGTCGCTGGGCTTCATCATCAGCTACGAGGAGATCATGCGGACGGCGCGCCTGGCGATCCCGCTGCTGGAGACCCCCAACACGATCCAGATGTTCTTCGTGGTCGGCGTCATCTACATCGCCGCGAACTACCTGCTGTCGAAGCTGGCCGAGTACGTGCAGCGGCGGCTCTCCCGCGCGCGCACGACGCGCACGATCGCGCCCACGCAGCCGTTGCCGTCGACGGTGCTCACCGGGCAGGCGAGCAACGTGTGACCCGTCGGCGCGGCGCCGGGCGGCGGGGCCCCCCCCGGGGGGGGGCCCCGCGCCGCGCTACCTCTCGGGCCCCCGGACCGATTCGTACAGCACGTCGAGCGTCATCCGGGCGCGGTCGGGGACCTGCGCGGCCAGCGCTTCGGCGCGCAGCTCCCCGGTGAGCACTTCCTCAACGTCCATCCCGCGTGCGGCGAGCTCGAGCTTGCGGCGGCGCTCGAACTCCACGCCCAACTCCTTCAGCCGTGCCTGTGGGACGGACTGGGCGAGCGCGGGCAGGATCTCCGCCTCCTCCTCGCGCACGTGATGGAGCACGGCCTCGATGAACTCGTTCAGCATGCTGTCGAACCGAGGATCCGTCGGCTCCATCTGCTTGAGCGCGTACAGCAGGGCGACGGCCTCATGGTGCTCCTGGTAGCCGTGGTAGACGTCCTTGGTCTCGTCGGGGTCGCTGCGGATGATGGCCGGGTAGACGTGGTCCTCCTCGGCCCGGCTGTGTGCCTCCAGGCGGATGCCCGCCTCGTCGAGCAGCGCCTTCCGGTCACCCTGCCCGGACCTGAGCTGATCGAAGATTCCCTCTATCACCCGGTGATCGTTCTTGATCACGGTAACGGCGTCCGGCATCCTCTCCTCCTCCGGGCTCGGGGATGCCAGCCCCGCTACCCAAAGCGCCGCCGGCCAAACGCGCCGAACCGGGCGACCGCGACGGTGGCCGCGGCCGGCCCGGTCAGCGGGCGATCTCCGTGACCCGGGACTCGCGCACGACCGTCACCCGGATCTGACCCGGGTAGGTCAGCTCCTCCTCGATCTGCTTGGCCACGTCGCGGGCGAGCACCGCAGCCCCGATGTCGTCGACATCCTCCGGGCGCACCATCACCCGCACCTCCCGGCCGGCCTGCATCGCGAAGACCTTCTCCACGCCCGGCTTCCCGGCGGCGATCGCCTCGATCCGCTCCAGGCGCCGCACGTACGCCTCCAGGCTCTCCCGGCGCGCCCCGGGCCGGCCGCCCGAGCAGGCGTCGGCCGCCTGGGTCAGCACCGCCTCGATCGTCTGCGGCGCCACCTCGTTGTGGTGCGCCTCGATCGCGTGCACGACGTCCTCCGACTCGCCGTACCGGCGCGCGACGTCCGCGCCGATCATCGCGTGGCTGCCCTCCACCTCGTGGGTGAGCGCCTTGCCGATGTCGTGCAGGAACGCGCACCGCTTCACCGGCGCCGGATCCAGCCCCAACTCCGACGCCATCACCCCGGCGATGTGCGCGGTCTCCACCAGGTGCTTGAGCACGTTCTGCCCGTAGCTCGTCCGGTAGCGCAGCCGGCCGAGCAGGGTGACCAGCTCCGGGTGGATCTCCGTGATCCCCACCTCGACGAGCGCGTCCTCGGCGGCCCGCTGGCACAGCCGCTCCACCTCGTGCCGCGCGACCTCGAAGACCTCCTCGATGCGGTGCGGGTGGATCCTCCCGTCGAGGACCAGCTTCTCCAGCGTCAGCCGGCCGATCTCCCGGCGTACCGGATCGAAGCAGCTGAGCAGGACGGCCTCGGGCGTGTCGTCGATGATCAGGTTGACGCCGGTGACCGACTCGAACGCCCGGATGTTGCGGCCCTCCCGGCCGATGATCCGGCCCTTCATCTCATCCGACGGCAGGTGCAGGACGCTGACCACGCTTTCGGCGGTCTGCTCGCTGGCCACCCGCTGGATCGCGTCGGCGATGATGTGGCGGGCGCGCTGGTCGGCCGTCTGCCGCGCCTCGGCCTCGATGTCGCGCGCGAGCAGCACCGCCTCCCGCTTCGCCTGCGCTTCGATCATCTCGATGAGCTCGGCCTTCGCCGCCTCGGCGGTGAGCCCGGCGATCCGCTCCAGCTCGCGGCGGCGCTCCTCCTCCGCCTCGGCGACGGCGGCCTCCCGTCCGGCCAGGGCGGCCTCCCGCTCGATCAGTTCGCTCTCGGCCGCCGCGAGGCGACGGTCCCGCTCGGCGAGCCGCTCGGCCTCCTCGGCGAGCAGCCGTTCCCGCTCATCCAGCCGCTGCTGGCGGCGCTCCGCGTCGGCGGCCTGCTCGCGGGCCGCGGCGGTCAGCGCCGCCACCTCCCGCTCCGCCGTGCGGCGGGCGGCCGCCCGCGCCTGCTCGGCGTCGGCCGTGGCCTGCCTGTGGGCGCGCTCCAGGATGGCCTCCGCCTCCGCGCGGGTGCTGTCGAGCACCCGCTGCGCCTCGGCGCGCGCCGCACTCGCTTCGGCCTTGGCCGCGGCGGCCTCGGTACGCGCGGCTGCCGCCGCCGCGCGGGCCTCGTCCACAGCGGCCGCGGCCTCCTCGGCGGCACGTCGCAGCGCGGCGAGCGAACGCTCCTGCCGCTCCTTCTCCGCCAGGAACTCCGGGTCCTCGTCGGCCTGCCGCTGCCCGTCGCCGTTGGAGGGGTGCGGGAGCGTGCCGGGCGTAAGTCGCCGCAGCACCCGAACACCGATCACGGTCACGGCCAGCAGGGCGACGATCAGGAGGACGACCAAGAAGACGAGTACCCATTCGAACTCGCTCACGGCCGCCTCCCTCCTCTCAGGAGGACGTCCGACCGGCTGCGATGGCCGCCGCCACCTGCCCCCATCAGCGGAGCCGACAACTCCGGCGGGTCGCCGTGGGCCTACCCACCGGTAGCTCGACCTGTCGTCGACGCCTGCGCGGCCGATTGGCCGGCGATGTCGCGGCCGAGGGGGCCGCCAATTGATGCCGTACTGTTATGCGATCTATGTACTGCGGTTATCCCGCGATGGTCGGACGTTCTCCTCCGGTACCGCCGAGGCTAGGTGGCCATGGCCGTTCGGTCAAGGACTCATGATCCCTCTGCACCCGGGCATATCGTGCTCCGCCCTCGGCGAACCGGCGCTGACCTGCGCGTTCGCGTCACCGGGCACCGGCCGCGACGGCGGCCGCCACCAGCGCCGGGTTGTCGCGCGCGGGCGAACCGTCGGGCATGACGAGCGTGTCCTCCAGGCCGATCCGCGCGTCCAATTCCCGAGCGACAGCCTGGCGCAGCACCGGCCACACGCCCGGTCCCTCGGCGTGCAGGAGCACCGGCGGCGATCCGGACGGCAGCAGGGCCAGCATGCGGGCGGCGTCCGCGAGGGCCTGCGCCGGATCGGGCGCCATGCACTCGATCAGCACCCGCACGCACGGCACCGGCCAGCGCAGGTACTCGACCAGCGCCGCGGCCGACCACACGCCCGCCTCGACGCCGACCCCCCGGTCGTGCACCGCGCGGGCCACGTCGAGCGCACCCTCCTCGTGCGCGTTGACTGAGGCGAAGTCGGGCAGCACGCGCCACGCCGCGATGGCCTTCACCCGTGCCGCCGGGTCGGGCAGGATCCATGCGCCCGTCGTCACCCCGACCGGCAGCCCGGGGCAGGCCTCCCGGATGGCCTCGACCGCCGCGGCCACGTGCTCCGGGGCCAGGCTCTCCCGGCCGTCCGCGTCCCGCGGGTGCACGTGCACCGCCGCTGCCCCCGCCTCCCGGCAGCGCCGCGCATCCTCGGCCAGCTCCGCCGGCGTGAGCGGCACCCGCGCGTGCTGCTGACGGGTCACACCGCCGTTCAGGCACGCCTTCAACATGGGCTCCTCCAGCTCCGGTCGGGGCGACTTCGGCCGGCCGCCTAGCCGCGACGATGCAGCGACTCGTCGCGTCCGTGACCACGGCTGCCGCGGTGAGCAAGCACGCTACCGGTCCGCGCCGTCGGGGTCGAGGGCCGCGTCGGCCAGCGCGTCGGGATCGATCTGCTCGGCGTACCTGGACGCGTGCCCGCCGTGCTCGGCCAAGGCGTCCTTCACCACCCGGAACGCCACGCCCGGCGGATACCCCTTGCGGGCGAGCATGCCCACCAGGCGGCGCAGCACCGCCTCCGGGTCACTGCCCACCGGAATCGTGCGCAGCCTGCGGTCCACCAGCCCGCGGGCGGTCGCCAGCTCGGTCTCCCCGTCCAGCTCACCGACCGCCTCGCGCACGGTGTCGGCGTCGACGCCCTTGCGGCGCAACTCCCCGGCGAGCGCCCGGCGCGCCAGCCCTCTGCCGTGGTGGCGGCTGGTGACCCAGGCCCGGGCGAACGCAGCGTCGTCGATCATGCCGACCTCGCCGTACCGGTCGAGCACCTCGGTCAGGGTGTCCTCTGGAATGCCGCGCCGGCGCAGGGCGGTGGCGAGCTCAGCCCGGGTGCGCGGGCGTACCGCGAGCAGGCGCAGGCAGATCTCGCGGGCGACCTCCGCCGGGTCACGCTCACGCGCCGGCGCGACCTCCGGGTCGGCTCGCGGATCGGACGCTGACGAGGTGGGATCCGCCGACCAGGCGGCGGTGCGGCTCGCTCGGCGGCTGGGCGTGCCGGCGCGTGGCGCTCGGGGCGGGAGCGCGTCCCAACCCCGCCCCGAGCGGGCGCCACGGCGTCGTCCGGCCATCGGCTGGCCGTACGGGTCAGAAGTCGACCGGCGGCAGCTGCGGCCCGCCGGTCGCGTCGGCGGCGTGCACGCCGACGCCGAGCTTCTCCAGGATCTTCTTCTCGATCTCGGCGGCCACGTCCGGGTTCTCCTTGAGGAAGTTGCGGGCGTTCTCCTTGCCCTGCCCGAGCTGGTCGCCGTCGTACGTGTACCAGGCCCCCGACTTGCGGATGATGCCCTGCTCGACGCCGACGTCGATGAGGGATCCCTCGCGCGAGATGCCCTTGCCGTACATGATGTCGAACTCGGCCTGCTTGAAGGGCGCTCCGAGCTTGTTCTTCACGACCTTCACGCGGGTCCGGCTTCCCACCACCTCCGTGCCGTCCTTGAGGCTCTCGACGCGCCGGACGTCGAGGCGGACCGAGGCGTAGAACTTCAGCGCCCGGCCACCCGTCGTCGTCTCGGGGCTGTTGTGCACCATCACCCCGTCGACGAAGTAGTTGTGGTTGCCCTCAACCTCGATGTCGAACTTCCTCATCGACCGGGTCTTCGGCTTCACCCGCACGTCGAGGATCCGAGCCGGCACCGGTCGCAGCTCCGGTGCCACGAACTGCGGCTCGACCGCGCATTGTCCGCGGAACCGGGGCAGCAGCTTGTACTCCATCGCGGCGGGCACGTACGGCGCGATGATCTCCTGGAACCTGGTCGTGGCCGCGGTGCTGAACTGGACGAAGACCTTCTGCTGCCGGCCACGCCGGATCAGCTTGACGTCCAGGTCGTACGTGTCGCGCAGGTACTCGACCAGACGCTCGCGCGATCCCTCGCTCATCGCCTCGACACAGATGTCGATGCGGCCGGTGCCGCCCGTGGTGCGCTCCTGCAGGCCCTTGAAGCGCACGACGAAGCTGCCGTCGTCCATGTACCACACCGCGAGCGCGAGCGGGGTCAATGCCTTGAAGAACTCCCAGCTGAAGTGCTTCTTGCCGTCACCGAGGTAGACGGCCCGGCGCAGCTCGTCCAGTTCCGGCAGCGGGGTGAAGTCGGCGAACACCGCGCCCTTGGCATTGGTGCGGATGGTGTGCTCGATGTTGCCGAGCAACGACACCTTCCAGTCCAGGTACGCGGCCTGCTTCGCACCATGTCCCAACCGGAACCGCACCCCCGACCGGCCATGTCGATTGGGCGAGATGTTGCCGTCGCCCATCAGCGAACCGAGGATCACCTGCCACTGCTGGTCGCTGAGGCGTCGTGGCTCGGCCAGCATGACGCGGTCACCAGCGATGAGTTCACCGGCCTCGCGCCACCCACCGGGGGTGCGGATCAGGTGGTTGGGGGTCGCGGCGAACTGCGCGCGGCCGTTGCCGCCGGACTTCGCGACGGTGAACTGGAGGAACTGCTCGGCATTGCCGTTGTCGAACCAGTTGACGATCCGGCGCGGCTCGATGCGATCGGTCTGCGGGTTGTATGACAGGACCTCGACGTCCATCCGCTGGTTGACGATCTTGCCGATCTTCTCCTGCCGACCGTCAGCGAGCGTGACGCGCGTCCCGTAGGACATGCACCCGAACATCACACCGATCTTCTCGCGCAGCTGGTTGATGAAGATCGCCGTCGTGCCGGAGCTGTTCAGCGCACCAGTGATCTTGCGCAGCGCCTGGCTCATCAGCCGGGCCTGCAGGCCCACGTGACTGTCGCCCATCTCGCCCTCGATCTCGGCGCGCGGCACCAGCGCGGCGACCGAGTCGATGACGATGATGTCCAGCGCCCCGGAGCGCACCAGCATGTCGGTGATCTCCAGCGCCTGCTCGCCGGTGTCCGGCTGGGAGACCAGCAGCGCGTCGGTGTCCACGCCGAGGGCCTTGGCGTACTCCGGGTCGAGCGCGTGCTCGGCGTCGATGAACGCCGCGATGCCGCCGGCCCGCTGCGCGTTCGCGATGGCGTGCAGCGCCACGGTGGTGTTGTGGGACAGCACGCCGTTGGCCAGGAAGCTGTGCGTCCTGGGCAGGACCACGTCGAAGGTGGGCTGCAGTCCGCCGTCGGCGACCGCCACGACCTCCTCGTACGTGTAGGCGGCGGAGGCCAGGGCGCCCAGGTGCATCAGCAGCGCCTGCGCGGAGAGCGACAAGCGGTCCCAGCGCTCCTCGCCCCATTGGACGATCCGCGCGAGCCGGGTCTGCGAGCAGGCGATGTCCATGTCGGCACGGAACAGGTCGCCGGCGATACGGTCGAACTCGCGGTCGCCGCCGCAGTCGTCCCGCAGGCTCTGGATCAGCCCGCGCAGGTGCGGGATGTTCTCGAACTGGGGGTCCCGGCGGCTGCGGCGGAAGCACCGCTCGACCTGGGCGCGGCGCCGGGCCGACCGGAAGCCGACCTCCTCGAGGAACCGGTGCGCCACCGCGGAGTTGATCGTGACGTTCCAGTAGCGGCGTGCGTACGTCTCGTTCCACTTCGACGAGACGGTCGCGGGGATGCCGAGGCCGTAGAGCATGAGCTGGACCTCGCGGGCGAGGCGCTCGGAGGCCGTGCCGAGGCCGATCGTCGAGCTGGGATCGATCCAGCCGTCGCCCTCGAACAGCGCGGAGAGGAAGGCCCGCTGTGCCTTGTGCCCGGCCGTGCGCACCCGGTACGGCACCATCTTGCCGTCCGCGTTCACGTAGTCGAGCCCGTACTCCTCGGCCAGCCGCTTGCGCAGCGCGACGCCGTAGGCCGCGAACTCCTTGTCCCCGTAGTTGCGGACCTCCACCCCGAACAGGGACTCCATGAGTCGGCAGAACTCGCCGCTGACCTCGGGATCCCAGTTGGTGAAGCGCACCGCGCTCGGGTACGACAGGCTGCCTTCCGCAACCAGGTAGCCCAGCAGTACGGCCTCGTCCTCGGACAATCCGTCGCCACTCGCCGCCTCGACCGCCCCGAACCGCGCCGAGACCAGCACGTCGCCGGGCCGGATCTGGCCCACCGGACGCCAGGCGATGAAGCCCTGCTCGGTCATCACCCGCAACGGGTGGTTCCTGGTCGCGGTGATCGTGCGCCCCGAGCGGAGCGTGAGCGTGAGGACCGGCTTGCGGTTGTTGTGGGTCAGCGCCGCGACCGACTCCAGCTCGGCCCGTTCGTTGACCATGCGCACGCCGAGCTCACTGATGTCGGTGACCCGACTCGTGCAGCTCGCCTGCTGCCCGCACCGGGCGAACAGCTCAGCCACCGTCTCCAGGCCGCGATCGGTCCACAGGTACGTGTCGGCCGTCAGGCACTTCCCGCTCGATTCCGGTCCGAATATCTCCACGATCCGGCCCCGGGGCAGGCCCCCCACGCCGAGCGCCACGTCCAGGGCGATCGAGCCGGTGGGGATCACGGCCGTCTCGATGGCGGGGCGTTCGCCGAGCCGCATCACCGAGCCCTTGCCGAACTGCTTCTCGATCTGGGAGAGCGCGAGATCGAGCGCCTTCTCCTTGTCTGGCACTCCTGCCATCGATGCCACCCCTGCCGTCTTCGCGGTCGTCAACGCCTTCGAGCTTCTCGCCACGCGGACACGCTACGCGCCGGGTACGACAGGGACAGCACCCCGCGCCGGCCCTGTGGATAACCCGGCACTCTGTGGACAATACCCGTACACCTGTACGAGGCAAGAGGCGACACGCCGTCCCACGAACGGGCGCAAGCGGCGGATCAGCGCAGCTGCGCCGGCACCCGGTCCGGGTAGGCGGCGCACACGGCCCGCCACACCACGGCGGCCTCCTCACCCTGCGCCAGGGCCTCGTTGATGGTCCGGCCGCCCAACTCGCTCAGCACCTGGTCGGCCGCCACGCTGCGCGCGTACGCCGGGCCGAACGTCTGCTCCAACCGGTCCCAGAAGTCGGTCAGCCGCACCTCACGCCACCTCCTCCGTGGTCCTCAGCGGCCGCAGCGCCACCGCCAGCAGCGGCACGGTCGCGATCGCCGCGAGCAGGGTCAGCGTCGGGTACCCGCTGGCGCGCACGACGACACCGGACAGCGCCGCGGCGCTCGCGCCCGCGAGCCCCATCACCACGTCGGACAGCCCCTGGGCGGCCGGCCGCACGTCCGCGGCGACGGATTCGCCGAGCAGCGTCGAGCCAGCCACCATGGTCGCCGACCAGCCCAGGCCGAGCAGCCCCAGGCCCACCGCCAGGCGTGGCGTGGCGTGACCGGCCGTGCCGGCCACCGCGCACGCCGCCAGCAGCAGCGCCAGCCCGCCGAGGATCACGGGCCGGCGGCCCAGCCGGTCGGTGAGGGCGCCCATCACCGGCGAGAACGCGTACATCCCGGCGATGTGCACGCTGAGCACGACGCCCACGATGCGCAGCGTGTCTGCTTCGGAATGGTGTCCGCCGATATGTATCGGCGTCATCGACATCACCCCGACCATGACCAGGTGGCCCATGGCCACCGCGGACATGCCCAGGCGGGCGGCGGGGTTGTGCGCGACGGCCCGCAGCCCGTCCCGCAGCCCCGGCCGCCGCTGCCCCGCTGGGGACGCCGGCGTCGCGGCGAGGCCGCGCGCGACCAGCAGCGGGTCGGGCCGCAGCCACAGCAGCAGCACGCCGGCCGCGAGCCCGAACGCGACCGCGCTGAACGCGAACGGGCCGGCCAACTCGTCCAGCCCGAACCCGGCCACCGCGGACCCGGCGAGCGGGGCGAGGTTGGGCCCGGCGACCGCGCCGATCGTCGTCGCCCAGACGATGAGCGAGAGTTGGCGGCCACGCCGCTCAGGAGTGGCGAGGTCGACGGCGGCGTAGCGGGCCTGGAGGTTGGCCGCGGTGCCGCCGCCGAAGAGGAACATGCCGGCGAACAGCGCCGGCACCGACCGGGTCACCGTCGCGAGCACGACCAGGACGGCGCCGAGGGCGCCGGCCGCGTACGCCAGGGCGAGTCCCGGCCGCCGGCCGCGGGCCTGGATGACCCGCGTCACCGGGACGGCGAGCAGCGCGCCGCCGACGACCGCGCTGCTCTGCGCGACCCCGGATAGGGCGGTGCCGGCGAGGTCCGCGGCGAGCAGGGCGCCGACCGAGATGCCGATCGCGACCCCGACGCCGCCGATGATCTGGGTGTTGAACAGCAGGGCGAGGGTACGCCGCTGGACGCGCGCGGGATCGACGGCCGCCCGAGGGGCGGGATCGGCGGCGGCCTGCGGGGCGGTGACGGGCGCGACCACGGTGACCTCCTGAACCGGCCGCTGGACCGCGGACGCCGTCACGCCGCGCCCGCTGGCGGCCCGAAAGCCATCCTGTCACAGCCCGCTCGCGTCACAGCCCGAGCGAGCGCCCGATGATCTCCTTCATGATCTCGGTCGTTCCGCCGTAGATGGTCTGCACCCGGCTGTCCAGCCACGCCTTGGCGATCGGGTACTCGCGCATGTAGCCGTACCCGCCGTGGATCTGTACGCAGCGGTCGGCGACCTTGGTCTGCAGCTCGGTCGTCCACCACTTGACCTTCGCCGCGTCCGCCACCGACAGCCGCCCCGCGTTGAACTCGGCGATGCAGTGATTGAGGAACGTACGGGCGATCGTGACCTCGGTGTCGAGTTCGGCGAGCAGGAACCGGTTGTGCTGGAACCTGCCGATCGGGCGGCCGAACGCCTCCCGCGTGCGAGCGTACTCCAGGGTCATCGCCAGCATCCGCTCGGCCGCCGCGACCGCGGCCACCGCGATGCTGAGCCGCTCGCGGGGCAGGTTGGCCATCAGGTGGTAGAAGCCGTGGTTCTCGGTGCCGATGAGGTTGTCGGCCGGCACCCGGCAGTCGTCGAAGAACAGCTCGGCGGTGTCGTTGGCGCGCAGCCCCACCTTGTCCAGGCGCCGCCCGCGGATGAAGCCGGGGGTGTCGCGCTCGACGGCGATCAGGCTGACCCCGTGCGCGCCCTGGTCCGGCGCGGTCTTCACCACGACGATGACCAGGTCGGCGTGCTCCCCGTTGGTGATGAACGTCTTCTGTCCGTTGAGGACGTACTCGTCACCGTCGCGCACCGCGGTGGTGCGCACCCCGGCCAGGTCCGACCCGGCGCCGGGCTCGCTCATGGCGATCGCGGTGATCAGCTCACCCGAGCAGAAACCCGGCAGCCACCGCGCCTTCTGCAGGTCGGTGGTCAGGTCGGTCAGGTACGGGGCGACGACGTCGTTGTGCAGCCCGAACCCGAGCCCGGACGCGCCCGCCGCGACGATCTCCTCGACGAGGACCGCGTTGAACCGGAAGTCGCGCTGCCCGGCCCCGCCGTACTTCTCGTCCACGTCCAGCCCGAGCAGGCCCGCCGCGCCGGCCTTGCGCCAGACCTCGCGGTCCACCAGGCCCGCCCGCTCCCACTCCTCGTGGAAGGGCACGACCTCGCGGGCCAGGAACTGCCGGCACAGGGCCCGGAACTCCTCGTGCACCGGCTCGTAGAGGTGCTGCTCCATGCTGGCAGTGTGCATCAGGCCGGGGCCGCGGCGCGCCCCCGGGCTTCAGGTGTGCATCAGCCCGGGGCCGCGGCACGCCCCCGGGCTTCCGACGTGCGTCGGGCCGGGACCGCGGCGCGGCCCCGGCCCGATGCCATACGGGACGGGTCAGGAGGTGAACATCTGGTACACCTCGGCCGGGGCCTCGACCACCTCGCTGTCCGCCGGCTTGGTGATCTTCGTCGCCTCGCCGAAGTCGAAGTACTTCAGCTCGATCTCCATCTCCGGCGTCGCGTCGCCGGCCGGGAGCGTCATTGTCATCTGGGTGAGCCGGCCCTCCCCGTCGACGGTCGCCTCGAAGGGAATGGACTTGGCCTTGTCACCCAGGTCCTCGACCTCGTCCTGGAGAGTCTCGATCTTGGTCACGTCGATCGTGCCCTTGAAGGTGCCGTCGCCGGTCTTCTCCACGCTGACCAGGCTCTCCATGAGCGCCGCGGCCTGCGTCGGGTCCTCGAGGTCCTTCAGGCCGAACTTCTCCATGGACGTGACCTTGCTGGCGTCCAGGTGCATGTACTTGCCCGCGGGCATGCCCGGCATGGCGATGCCGCCCAGGTCCATCTTCATATACAGGTCCGTGCTGACGACGATCATGTCGAAGGAGAAGCCCGTCCCCTCCTGCTCGATCGCCATGCCCGCCTTGACGGCCTTGTTGGCGGGGTCGACGGCGCCGGTCATCTCGCCCAGCGATCCGAGCGTCATGGAGAACGAGTAGCTCGTCTCGTTGGCCTTCTTGATCGCGTCGATCAGTTCCTGTGACGCGTCCTTGGTGACCGTGCCGCCCGCATCGCCGCCGCCCGGTGTCGACTTCGAGCCCTGGCAGCCGGCCACGAACGCGAGCGCAGCGACGAACGCGACGCCGAGCGCTGCCCGCTTGATGATCTTCACGTGGAATTCCTCCCCTTTGTCGTGGTCCCCGTGACCACGCCTCCAGGAGCGTAGTCCCCCCGCGCTACCCCAGCGCACCCGCCGCCACGCGCAGGTCGGCGACGAAGGCGTCGTACGCCGCGTGCCGGTCCTCGGCGCGCAGCACCGACGACGGGTGGACCGTGGCGAGGATGTTGCCGGCCGAGGTGGGGAACTCCTCGGGCTCGGGGGCCGAGTCCGGCCAGGGCATGAGCACCCCGCGGGACCGGGTCACCCGAAACGACGGGCCGAGCAGCGCCTTGGCGGCGGTCGCGCCGAGCGCCACGACGAGTTCTGGGCGCAGCAGCCGGAACTCGGCGAGCAGCCAGGGCCGGCACGCCACGATCTCGGTACGGTCCGGCGTCTGGTGGATCCGCCGCTTGCCCGGGGGCCTGGTGGTGAACTTGAAGTGCTTGACGGCGTTGGTGAGGTAGCGCGGCTCCCGGTCCAGCCCGGCGTCGGCCACCGCCCGGTCGAGCAGCCTGCCCGCGGGACCCACGAACGGATCGCCGTGGCGGTCCTCGATGTCGCCGGGCTGCTCGCCGACGAACAGCACGCGGGCGTCGGGCGGCCCGTCGCCGAACACCGTCTGCGTGGCGTTCTCGTACAGGTGGCAGCCGCGGCACCCCCGGGCCGCCACGATCAGTTCGTCGATCGACGTCGCGCGTTCCGGGACGAACTCCTCGGCGGACATACCCGCAGTCTGACCCACGCCGCGGCGGCTACGCGGTGAATCCCGGGCGGGTGGGGCCCTCGACGGCCCGGGCCACCGCGTCGGCCACCGCCGTGATCCGGTCGTCGGGCAGGACGCTGACGGTCAGCCGGATCCCGGGCGCGGCGTCCAGCCGGTACAGCGAGCCGGGCGCCACGGCGTACCCGTCGTCGCGCAGCCGGGCCACGACGGCGGTCTCGTCGGGCACCGGCACCCAGACGTTGAGGCCGGTGCGGCCGCGCGCGGGCAGCCCCCGGTGGCGCAGCGCCTCACGCAGGGCCTCGCGCCGCGCGGTGTAGGTGGCCGCCGCGCGGCGTACCGCCGCCGCCACCCGCTCGTCGCGCCACAGCTCGAGGACGAGGCGCTGCAGCAGCGTGGAGACCCACCCGGCGCCGAGGCGCATCCGCCCCACGACGCGGCCGACCGTGGCGTCGTCGCCGGCGAGCGCGGCCAGGCGCAGGTCCGGGCCGTACGGCTTGGAGACCGAGCGGAGGAAGGCCCAGTGAGCGGTGACGCCGGCGAGTGAGTGCAGCGGCACCTCGGCGAGCTCGCCGGCGTGGTCGTCCTCGATGACGAGCAGATCCTTCGCCTCGCGCAGCACGCGACGCAGCGCGCCGGCGCGGGCCCGGGTCAGCGCGGCGCCGGTCGGGTTCTGCGCCCGGGTGGTCACGACCATGGCCCGTGCACCGGCCGCCACGGCCGCACGCACGCCGGCCTCGGTGGGGCCGTCGTCGTCGACAGGTACGGGCAGCGGCTCCAGACCGAGCACGGCGAGAAGGTCGAGCAGGTTGGCCCAGCCCGGATCCTCGACGGCGACCCGGTCTCCGGGGCGCAGGTGCGCGGTGAGCAGCCGTTCGAGCCCGTCCAGTGCGCCGTTGGTGACGGTCAGCTCGGCGTTGCGCATCGGCAGGCCGTCGGTGGCGAGTCGCTGCCGGGCGAGCGCGATCAGCTCCGGCACCGGACCGGCGCTCGCGTAGCCCGCGGGGGCGTCGGCGCTGGCCGCCAGGCGGCGCAGGGCCTGACCCAGGCGCGGCAGCAGGGCGGGGTCCGGCTCGCCGCTGCTCAGGCCCAGGACCCCGGCTGGTACGGGCAGCCGCAGGCCGGTGCGGGCACCGGCGACGGGCGGCCGGGGTCGGACCCGCGTGCCGTGCCGGCCGGCGGTCTCCACGAGACCGCGCTGACGCAGCGCCCGGTACGCGGCGGCGACGGTCGCGGGGCTGACGCCGAGGCGCTCGGCGAGGGCGCGGATCGGCGGCAGTGGCGACCCCGGGGGCAGCCGGCCGTCGCGCACGCCGGCCTCGACGCTCGCCGAGATCTCCGCTGACGTCCGGCCGGAGGGCTGATATCGTACTGCCACAATCCAAGTATTGTACTAGTACAAAGGACACCCCGATGACGTACCCCGTCACCCGGCGCACGACGGCGACCCGGCACCGGGAGCGGATCGACTACCAGGTGGCGACGGCGCACGCGATCCTGGACGAGTCGCCTTACTGCCACCTCGGCTTCGTCGTCGACGGCGAGCCCCGGGTGCTGCCTACCCTGCACGTGCGCATCGACGACACCGTCTACGTGCACGGGTCCACCGGCAGCCGCCCGCTGGTGGCCGCGCGCACCACCGGGCTGCCGGTGTGCCTCGCCGTCACGCTCCTCGACGGCTTCGTCCTTGCTCGCTCCCAGGCCCACCACAGCGTCAACTACCGCTCAGTGGTGGCGCACGGCGTCGCCCGGCTGGTCACCGACGAGGCGGAGAAACGGCGCGTCCTCACCGCCCTGGTCGACAAGATCGGCGGCGCCGGACGGGCCGCGGACACCCGGGCGCCGAGCCGCAGGGAACTGGCCGAGACGGCGGTCCTGGCTCTGCCGCTGGGGGAGGTCTCGGTGAAGAGCCGGGCCGGCGGGCCCAGGGACGACGAGGCCGACCTGACGCTGGCGCACTGGGCGGGCGTGGTGCCGCTGCGGACGGTCGCGGGGCCGCCGCAGCCGGCGCCCGGCGTGACCGCCCCGATCCCCGACTACCTGCGCCCGACCCACTCGCCCTGACCCGCGGCCGACCGGACAATGGGGCGGGACCGGCTCGCGGGGTGTCCGGTGGCGAGGTGAAGAATGACGCCCATGCTCGGCATCACCGACCTGTGGACGTTCGTGCTCGGCACCGTGGCGATCATCCTCTTGCCCGGGCCGAACTCGCTGTTCACCCTCTCCACCGCCGCCCGTCACGGGGTGCGCGCCGGTTACCGGGCCGCGTGCGGGGTGTTCCTGGGCGACGCCGTGCTCATGGCGGCCTCGGCGATCGGCGTCGCGTCTCTGCTGCGGGCCTATCCCCCGCTGTTCATGGTCATCAAGTACGCGGGCGCAGCCTACCTGACCTGGGTCGGCATCGGCCTGGTCCGCGACGCGGCGCGCCGGTGGCGCGCTCCGGCGGCCGCGCCGGCCGAACAGCCCGCCGAACGGCCCGCCGAGGACGCACACCGCCCGTTCCGCAAGGCCCTGCTGATCAGCCTGCTCAACCCCAAGGCGATCCTGTTCTTCGTCTCGTTCTTCATCCAGTTCGTGGACCCGGCGTACCCGCACCCGGAGGTGTCGTTCCTCGTCCTCGCGCTGATCGTCGAGGTGATCAGCGCGCTGTACCTGACCGGGCTGATCTTCGGCGGGTCCTTCCTCGCCGCGCAGTTCCGCCGTCGCCGGCGGCTGGCCGCTGGCGCCACGACCGGGGTGGGCGCACTCTTCGTGGGCTTCGGTGTCCGGCTCGCGACGGCGTCGCTCGGCTAGCGTCCCGCGTGCGGACCGCCGTCACCTCATCCCGCAGGCGAGCCCGTCCACCTCGTTCGCGAGGTCCTCGCGGCCGAGGTCGCGCACGATCCTGTTGACGACGCGGGCGTCGTCCGCCCGGCGCACCAGGAAGTAGTGGACCGCGGCGCGCACTCGGGCACGGTCGGCGGCGCTGGCCAGGGCGGTGTCGGCGACGAGTCGGCGCAGCACCTCGCCGATGCGCTCGGCGCGCGCGACGTCGACGTTGGCGGCCGTGCGCAGTGTCGCCAGCCGCCGGTCGATTCGCCGGATCAACACGTCGCTTTCGTGCCGCGATGCCTGCTGCACGACCACCCTGCCGCCCCCTGCCGTAGCTTTGTGTGATCAGACGCTAACCGACAGCAAGAGCGCCTGGCAAGCAGACGTCCTTGTCATCCAGCGGGGGCAGTATTGACGGCGTGCTGGAAGGGTTCACGCAGGCGACCCGGGCGTGGTTCGCGGGGGCGTTCGCCGCACCGACCGCGGCCCAGGAGGGCGCGTGGCGTGCCATCGCCGCAGGTCGGCACGTCCTCGTCGTCGCGCCCACCGGCTCCGGCAAGACCCTGGCCGCCTTCCTGTGGTCGCTCGACCGGCTGACGGCCGCGCCCCGGCCGACCGATCCGGCCCGGCGCTGCCGGGTGCTCTACGTGAGCCCGCTCAAGGCGCTCGCCACCGACATCGAGCGCAACCTGCGCGCCCCGCTCGCCGGCATCCGGCAGGCGGCGGTCCGCCTGGGCCTGACGCCACCCGACATCACCGTCGGCACCCGGACTGGCGATACCCCCGCCGACCAGCGTCGGGCGTTCGTGCGTACGCCGCCCGACATCCTCATCACCACGCCGGAGTCGCTGTTCCTGCTGCTCACCTCCGGGGCCCGCGAGGCGCTGCGCGGCGTGGAGACGGTCATCGTCGACGAGGTGCACGCGGTGGCCGCCACCAAGCGCGGCGCCCACCTGGCGTTGTCGCTGGAGCGGCTCGACGCGCTGCTGGCCCGGCCCGCGCAGCGGATCGGCCTGTCCGCCACCGTCCGCCCGCCCGAGGAGGCCGCCCGCTTCCTCGGCGGCGCGCGGCCGGTCGAGATCGTGCAGCCGCCGGCCGCCAAGACCATCGAGGTCACCGTCGAGGTGCCGGTCGAGGACATGACACACCTGGACGAGCCGGCGGAGCCCGACCCCGACGCACCCGCCCGGCCCTCGATCTGGCCGGCCGTGGAGGAGCGGGTGCTCGACCTCATCGAGGCGCACCGCTCGACGATCGTCTTCACCAACGGGCGCCGGTCGGCCGAGCGGCTCTGCGCCCGGCTCAACGAACTCGCCCAGGAACGGATGTCCGGGCAGCGGCCGGCGATCGAGCGGCTGCCGGCACAGGTCATGGCGCAGTCGGGCGCGGCGGGCGGGGCGGCGCCCGTGGTCGCCCGCGCGCACCACGGCTCGGTCTCCAAGGAGGAGCGCCGCCACATCGAGGAGGCGCTGAAGTCCGGCCGCCTGCCCGCGGTGGTGGCGACCTCCAGCCTGGAACTCGGCATCGACATGGGGACCGTCGACCTCGTCGTGCAGATCGAGGCGCCGCCGTCCGTCGCAGCCGGACTGCAGCGCCTGGGCCGCGCCGGACACCAGGTCGACGCGGTCTCCACCGGCGTGGTCTTCCCCAAGCACCGCGGCGACCTCGTCTCCTGCGCGGTGGTCGCCGAGCGGATGCGCGAGGGCGCGATCGAGGAATTGCGCTACCCGCGCAACCCGCTGGATGTGCTCGCTCAGCAGATCGTGGCGATGGTGGCGATGGATCCGTGGCGCGTGGCCGACCTGGCCGCCCTGGTGCGCCGGGCGGCCCCCTTCGCCGACCTGCCCGACTCCGCGCTGCACGCGGTGCTCGACATGCTCGCCGGCCGCTACCCGTCCACTGCCTTCGCGGAGCTGCGCCCCCGGCTCGTCTGGGACCGCGCCACGGACCTGCTCACCGCCCGGCCCGGCGCGCAGCGCCTCGCGGTCACCAGCGGCGGCACCATCCCGGACCGCGGGCTGTTCGGGGTGTTCCTCGCCGGCTCCGGCGGGGGGGCGCGGGTGGGCGAACTGGACGAGGAGATGGTGTACGAGTCGCGGGTGGGCGACGTGTTCCTGCTCGGCTCCACCTCCTGGCGCATCGAGGAGATCACCCCCGACCGGGTGCTGGTCTCCCCCGCGCCCGGCGCGCCCGCCCGGATGCCGTTCTGGAAGGGCGACCAGCCGGGGCGGCCGGCCGAGCTGGGCCGCGCGATCGGCGCACGGCTGCGGGCGTTGTCGCGCCAGGAGGAGACGGAGGCGGTCCGTGCGCTGCGTGCGGGCGGGCTGGACGAGCGGGCCGCCCGCAACCTGGTCGCCTACCTGCGCGAGCAGCGCGAGGCGACCCGGCACGTGCCCGACGACCGTACGGTGGTGGTCGAGCGGTTCCGCGATGAGCTGGGTGACTGGCGGCTGGTCGTGCACTCGGTGCTGGGCGCCCGGGTCAACGGCGCCTGGGCGCTGGCGATCGGGGTGCGGCTGCGCGAGCGGTACGGCGTGGACGCCCAGGTCGTGCCGGCCGACGACGGCATCGTGGTGCGGTTGCCGGATCTCCTCGACGCCGCGGGCCTGGACGCCGCACCCACCGCCGACCTGGTCGCGTTCGAGCCCGACGAGATCACGTCCATTGTCGAGGAGGCGGTCGGTGGGTCGGCGCTGTTCGCCGCGCGGTTCCGGGAGTGCGCGGCCCGGGCGCTGCTGCTGCCCCGCCGCGATCCACGCCGCCGCCAGCCGCTGTGGCAGCAGCGGCAGCGGGCCGCCCAACTACTCGACGTGGCCCGCGATTTCCCCGACTTCCCCATCACGCTGGAAGCGGCCCGCGAGTGCCTGCAGGACGTCTTCGACATGCGCGGCCTGGCGTCCCTGATGCGGGACCTGGCCGCCCGACGGGTCCGGCTCGTCGAGGTCGAGACTGCGCGGCCGTCGCCGTTCGCGCGGTCGCTGCTGTTCGGGTACGTCGGCGCGTTCATCTACGAGGGCGACGCGCCGCTGGCCGAGCGCCGGGCGGCCGCGCTCGCACTGGACTCGACGCTGCTCGGCGAGCTGCTCGGCCGCGTCGAGCTACGCGAGCTGCTCGACCCGGCCGTGGTGGCCGAGACCGAGCGCCGCCTGCAGTGGCTGACCGACGAGCGGCGGCCCCGGGACGCCGAGGACACCGCCGAGCTGCTGCGCATCCTCGGCGACTTGTCCGATGGGGAGTGTGCGGAGCGGGGGATCGACCCGGCGTGGCTGGCCGAGTTGGCGGCGGCCCGCCGCGCGCTGCGGGTGCGCATCGCCGGCCAGGAGCGCTGGATCGGCGTCGAGGACGCCGCCCGGGTCCGCGACGCGCTGGGCGTGGCGCTGCCGGCGGGTGTGCCGGCGGCGTACCTGGAGCCGGTTGCCGACCCGCTCGGCGATCTCGTGGCCCGCTACGCCCGCACCCACGGTCCGTTCCTCGCCGCCGACTGCGCGGCCCGGTTCGGGCTCGGCGTCGTCGTCGTCGAGCAGGCGCTGCGCCGGCTGGCCGCGGCCGGCAGGGTGGCCTCGGGCGAGTTCCGGCCGGACGGTGCGGGCACCGAGTGGTGCGACGTGGAGGTGCTGCGGCTGCTGCGCCGCCGCTCGCTCGCCGCGCTGCGCCGCGAGATCGAGCCGGTGCCGCCGCGCGCCCTGGCGGCGTTCCTGCCGCGCTGGCAGCACGTGGGTTCGGCGGCCCAGGGCGTCGAGGCGGTCGCCGCCGCCGTCGAGCAGCTGCAGGGCGCGCCGCTGCCCGCGTCCGCGCTGGAGCGCCTGATCCTGCCCGCGCGGGTCGTGGACTACTCGCCGGCGTACCTGGACGAACTCACCGCCAGCGGTGAGGTGGTCTGGGCGGGCGGTGGGTCCATCCCGGGCGGGGACGGCTGGGTGCGCCTCGTGTACGCCGACGCCGCACCGCTGCTGCTGCCGCCACCGGACGACACTGTGGCGCTGACCCCGCTGCACCAGGCCGTGCTCGACACCCTCGCCGACGGGCAGGCGCTGTTCTTCCGTCAGCTGGCGGATCGGGTCAGGGCCACCGACGACGCCACGCTCGCCGCCGCCGTATGGGATCTGGTCTGGGCCGGCTGGCTGTCCAACGACACCCTCGCCCCGCTGCGCGCGCTGCTGGCCGGCGGGTCGGGCGCGCACCGGTCCCGGCCGGCCCCTGCGCGCTCCCGTTACCGGCGCCCGGGCCGCCCGGTGCTGCCGTCGCGCAGCGGGCCGCCGATGGTGGCCGGCCGCTGGTACTCGCTGCCGCCCCGGGAAACCGATCCGACGCGCAGGGCGGCCGCCCTCGCCGACACGCTGCTCGACCGGCACGGGCTGGTGACCCGGGGCGCGGTCGCCGCCGAGGGCGTCCCCGGCGGCTTCGCCGCCGTCTATCCGGTGCTCGCCGCGCTCGAGGAGCGCGGGGCCGCCCGGCGCGGGTACTTCGTGGCGGGCCTCGGGGCGGCGCAGTTCGCGGCGCCCGGCGCCGTGGACCGGCTGCGCGCCCGGGCCGAGGACGCGCGCGACCGCGATGTGCTGGTGCTTGCCGCCACCGATCCCGCGAACCCGTACGGCGCCGCGCTGCCGTGGCCGGAGCGGGCGGTGGACTCGGGCGACGGGGCGACGACCGGGCACCGCGCCGGGCGCAAGGCCGGGGCGCTGGTGGTGCTCTGCGACGGGGAGCTGGTGCTCTACGTCGAGCGGGGCGGACGGACCCTGCTGTCCTATGTAGACGATAGGGAGACGCTCGCCGCGGCGGCGAAGGCGCTCGCCGACGCGGTGCACGCCGGCGCGCTCGGCACGCTGTCGGTGGAGCGGGCCGACGGCACCGCCGTCCACGCGTCACCGCTGGCGGACGCGCTCACCGCCGCCGGGTTCCGGCCCACCCCCCGGGGTCTGCGTTTGCGCGGGTAGCCCCGATACGGGTGGTGCACGTCGCCGCCTAACCGCTAAGCTGCCTTCACAGGTTATGGCCTGCCGGTTAGGGAGGAGACCGTGATGGCAGGTGTGGCACGCATGGCCAACGTCGCGCTCGAGGCGGCCGACCCGGTCCGGCTGGCCGAGTTCTACCGGGACCTGACCGGCATGAACATCGTCTACACAAGCGAGGACTGGATCACGCTGAAGGGGCCGAACGGCGGCACCGCGCTGTGTATCCAGCAGGCACCTGGGCATCAGCCGCCGCGCTGGCCGGACCCGGCATCGTCGATGCAGGCGCACGTCGACTTCTGGGTTGACGATCTGGACGCGGCCGAAGAGGTCGCCCTCCGGCTGGGGGCGACCAAGTTCGACCACCAGCCCGGCACGTCGTTCCGCGTCTACGCCGACCCCGCCGGCCACCCGTTCTGCCTCTGCCTCGCGGACTGACCGCGCGTCGCGGCCACGTCGGCGACCCCGAGCCGGGTGGCGCTCAGCCCAGCTGCGGTGCCACCTCTGCCGCGATCAGGTCCAGGTGGTCCAGGTCGCCCATGTCGATGACCTGCAGGAAGACGCGCGACGCGCCGAGTTCTGCGTACTGGCCGATCCGGTCGACGACCTCACCCGGCGTGCCGCACAGGCCCGAGGCGCGCACCTGCTCCGGCGACCGACCGATCGCCTGCGCACGGCGACGGACCTCGGCGTCGTCACGTCCACATACGACGGTGAGCGCCACCGAGCGCGCGAGCGGGCGCGCGGCCTCGTCCCGGCCCGCCGCCGCACAGGCCGCGGCCACTGCCGCATAGCAGTCGCGCACCTCGTCGGGGGTGCCGAACGGCACGTTGTACTCGTCAGCGAACCGGGCGGCCAGCGCCGCCGTCCGGCGCCGGCCCTTTCCGCCGACGATGACCGGCGGGTACGGCGTCTGAACGGGCTTGGGCAGCGCCGGCGAGTCGGTCACGCGGTAGTGGGCGCCGTGGAACGTGAACACCTCCCCGACCGGCGTCGACCACAGCCCTGTGACGATCTCCAACTGCTCGACGAGCCGGTCGAACCGCTCGGCCAGCGACGGGAACGGGAACCCGTAGGCCCGGTGCTCCGTCTCGTACCACCCGGTGCCGAGCCCCAGCTCGATCCGGCCGCGGCTCATCGCGTCGACCTGGGCGACGGTCACGGCGAGCAGCCCGGGGTGCCGGAACGTGGCGGAGGTCACCAGCGTTCCCAGGCGGATGCGGGACGTCTCCCGGGCCAGCGCCCCGAGCGTCACCCAGGCGTCGGTGGGGCCGGGCAGTCCTTCGTGGGAGCCCATGGTCAGGAAGTGGTCGGAGCGGAAGAATCCCTCGAAGCCGCACTCCTCGGCACGGCGCGCCACGGCCAGCTGGTCGTCGTAGGACGCACCGAGCTGCGGCTCGACAAACACACACAGACGCACCCGGTCATCCTGACAAATTCCCGGTCCCGGTTCCCGACCCGGGCCCGCGTGCACGGGCGCGCCGGACGGTCGTCGGCGGGACCCCCAGGCGACCGCCGCGCCGGCCGATTTGGCATCCTGCGGCTCATGACCTCCCGGTGGGAGCGCGACGCGTACGTCGACTGGCTGCGCGCGAGCAGCCTGATTGTCGTCGTGGTCTGGCACTGGGCGTTCACGATCCTGCAGTGGGATCACGACGGGCCGCACGCCACCAGCCCGCTGGGCTTCACCAGCGGCTTCTGGGTGCTCACCTGGCTGTTCCAGGTGATGCCGCTGTTCTTCTACGTGGGCGGTTTCGTCCACCTGCGCTCGTGGGAGCGGGCACGCCAGCGCGGCGTGAGCCTCGGCGCGTTCGTCGCGCGCCGGCTGCGTCAACTCGCCGTGCCCGCGGTGGCGCTGCTCGTGGTCTGGTTCGCGATCGGGGCCGTCGCGCAGGCGTACTTCGGCTGGCCCGGCATGGGCCGGGTGGTCCTGCTCGTCGTGAGTCCACTGTGGTTCCTCGCCGTCTACCTCATGCTGATCGCTCTGCTGCCGGCGGCGTTGCGGCTGCACCGCGAGTACGGCCACCTCGTGCTGGTGTGGCTGGCCGGTGGCGCCATGTGCGTGGATGTGCTGCGGTTCCGGTACGGCTACGACGAGGTGGCGTGGCTGAACATGGTGCTGGTCTGGGGTCTGGCGCACCAGGCTGGCTTCTTCTACCGCGACGTGGTCGACGCACCGCGGCGCACCGCCTGGGTCGTGCTGTGGAGCGGGTGCTTCGGCCTCGTCGGGCTGGTCTTCTCCGGCCTGTACCCCGGCTCGATGGTCGGCGTGCCCGGCGAGCGGTTCTCCAACATGGCGCCGCCCACGTTCGTCATCGTGGCCTTGCTGCTGTTCCAGATCGGCTTCGTCGAACTCGTGCGGCCCGCGATGGAGAGGATCCTCACCCGGCCCCGGTGGCGCGCGGCCAACGAGGTGATCAACCGGTTCGCGCTGCCGTTGTTCCTGTTCCACACGACCGGGATGGCGATCTCCCTGTTCATCTTCTGGCTGCTCGGCTGGTACCGGCCGGAGCAGACGCCGAACGTGACCGTCATGTACTGGGTGACCCGCCCGTTCGCGTTGGTCGGTCCGCTGCTGTGCACGCTGCCGGTGATCTGGCTGTTCGGGCGGCGCTGGGCTCGCGCGAGCCGGCCCGCCGCGGTGGCGGCACGCACGCCGGGCGACTGAGTACGGCCGGTGCGCATGCGCGGACGGCGTCACGAGCGCACGCACGCGCCGCGTCAGGGGGCGGCGCGCCCGCGTCGGGGGCGCCCACCCGCCCGCCGTGCGGGCTAGGGTCAACCCATGGCCGGCTACGAATGGATCACCCTCACCACCGACTACGGACTCTCCGACGGTTTCGTCGCGGCGTGCCACGGGGTGATCGCCCGGCTGGCGCCGCGCGTGCGGGTGATCGACGTGACGCACCTGGTCGACCCGGGCGACGTCGCGCGCGGTGCGGCCGTGCTCGCGCAGGCCGTGCCGCACCTGCCACCGGCGGTGCACGTCGCGGTGGTCGATCCCGGCGTCGGCACGGCCCGCCGCGGGGTGGCGCTGCGGACCCCGAACGGTGTGCTGGTGGGGCCCGACAACGGGCTGCTGCCGTGGGCCGCGGACGCGCTCGGCGGCATCGTGCACGCCGTCGAGTTGACCAACGCGGCGTGGTTCACCGCCTCGGTGTCGCACACCTTCCACGGCCGCGACGTGTTCGCCCCGGTCGCGGCCAGGCTGGCGCAGGGCGCCGACCTTGCGGATGCGGGGCCGGCCGTCGACCCGGCCACCCTGGTACGGCTGCCCGACCCGGTCGTGCGGCGCGGGGAGGGCTGGGTCGAGGCGGAGGTGCTGACCGTCGACCGGTTCGGCAACGTGCAGCTCGCGGCGGGCCCGGAGCACCTGGCGGGCCTCGGTGAGCGCCTGCGGGTGGGCGACGTCCCCGCGCTGCGGGGCACCACCTTCGCCGACGCGCCCGCCGGCGGGCTCGTGGTGTACGTGGACTCCGCCGGCCGGGTGGCCGTGGCGGTCAACGGCGGCCGGGCGGCGGTGGTGCTGGGCGTGCGACCGGGAGACGTGCTGCGCCTGACGCCGGGGTGACCGGTCGCCACCTGGATCAGCGGACCCAGGTGGCGACGAGACCGGCGAGAGCGCCGGCCACCGAGAGGCAAACCGCCGTCGGGAAAGACCTCACGCGGTGCGGCGGCGGAACAGGACGCCGGCGAGCGCCAGCGGCGAACCTGGAACTCGAGGTCGAGGCCCAGCAGGAGACCGGGGTGAGCAACGACGAGTACATCGAATCGCAGAAGGCGATGCTCGCGATGATCGAATCAGGGCGCTTCCCGATGCTGGCGCGCCTCGCCGAGCACCCCGAGGTCGGCCCGGATTTCGACACGATATTCGAGTTCGGACTCAAGGTGTTCCTCGACGGCCTAGCCGTGCTCATCGAGGGGCGAACGCCGGGCGAACGGCACGGCCAGAGCTCGCCGGACCTGTCGTGAGAGGAGCGTTCGTGGCGGGCCTTAAGCGGATCGTGCTGGCGGCGGGGATGGTCGGGCTTGTCATCGGCATTTCGGGGTGCGGGCTGGTGAAGGACGACAACGTGCACGATGTGCAGACCATGAGCGAGGCTGAGGTCACCCGGCGCGTCGAGCAGTACGCCGAGCAGGTGGCGGCCCTGATCGGCGGGGAACTCGTCAACCCCGCCGTCAACTCGGCGCCCTGCGAGGGAGGCGCCGGGGAGATGGACGAGCAGATCCGTTACGTGCAGGGCGCGTACCAGATTCCGCTGGCGGCCGAGAAGCACATCGAGACGCTCGCCCGGCTACGCGATGAATGGCGAGCCAAGGGCTGGACGATCACCGAAGACCGCACCTTCCCGAGCGGCACGCAGGGAGGCCTCGCCGTCACGACGAACGAGGACGGCTACTCGATCAGCCTCACCAGCACCACACCGCCGAACGCCTTCGCGCTGCTGATCCACTCCACCTGCTACCGGTCCGCCGACTGACCAGAGCGGATCAGTCGGGCCGCGAGGCGGGCTGGCGCAGCTCGGCGAACCCGGCGGCGATGCCGCGCAGCAGGTCGGTGGCCGCGGTGAGCTGGTAGACCGAGGGGTGCTCCACCGTGGACCGCTCGCCCTCAGCCAGGTACGCGGCGGCGGCGCCGACCAGCTCCTCGTACGCCGCCACGCCCCGCTCGAACCGCTCGACCAACGCGCGGTGCGTCTCCGCGAGCTTGCTGTGCGTGCCCTGGCCGAAGCCCATCGCCCGCTCCACGCCGGCGATCCGTTCGGCCAGGTCGCGCAGGCCGCGCTCGGCCACCGCGGCCTCCTGCACCGCGACCGCACCCGGCCCGACGAGACGGGGGGCGAGCTCCGCCAGGGCCGTTGACGCGCGGTCCAGGCGACGCCACCCCGGGGCGACCGCCGATCCCCGCACCTTGGCGCGGCGGCGGTGCCGGCGCAGCTCGTCGAGCACCTCCCTCCCGCCGGGCAGCGCGGCCACGACGGTCTCCACCCGACGGCGCACCCCGTCGGCGACGAGCGCCGGGTCCGGAGCCGGAGGTGGCGGCTGGGCGCGCAGCGCCCGAAGGTCGGCCCAGCGCCAGGCGGCGAGCATGGCCGACGCGCCGCCCGCGGCCGCCCATATCGCATCCACTGGACCGATCCCGGCGTACGGGGTGAGCACCGCGGCCGCGCCGAGCAGGCCGGCCCCGACCACGCTCCAGCGGCCCGCCGACCGGCGCAACCGGCGCATCCGGCGGTAGTAGCGTGCCCGCGGATCCACGACGGCCCCGATCTCCTCCGGCGTCCGATCTCCTCGCGGCGGTTCGAGCGCGGCGGCTAACCCGCCGACTCCCCGGTCGCTCGCTCCCGGGCCATGCTCGCGCGGATCTCGTCGAGCCGGGCGACGCTGGCGTCCTTGCTCCCGTCCGTCGGGCTCTCGATGGCCGGCGTCTCGGGCTTGCCGGTCAGTCGCTCCTGGGCCATGCTCGCCCTGATCTGCTCCAGCCGCGACGCACCGGCCATGTCCAGTGTGGACTTCTGCACCTCGAGCATCCGGCCCTCGATCGAGGTCGAGGCGAGTTCGGCGCGGCCCATCGCGGTGGCGTACCGGCGCTCGATCTTCTCCCGTACCTCGTCCAGCGATGGGGTGTTGCCCGGGGCGGCCAGCGACGACATCGACTCCAGCGAGCTGGCGATGGTCTCCTGCATCTTGGCCTGCTCGAGCTGGCTGAGCAGCTTGGTGCGCTCGGCGAGGCGCTGCTCCAGGATCATCCGGTTGTTCTCGACCGCCTTACGCGCCTGGGCCGCGGCGTTCAGCGCCTGGTCGTGCAGGGTCTTGAGGTCCTCCATCGCCTGCTCGGCCGCGACCAGTTGGGTGGCGACCGTCTGCGCCGTGTTCTCGTACTCCTGGGCCTTGGCCTCGTCGCCAGCGGCCCGCGCCTGGTCGGCCAGCGTCAGCGCCTGGCGGGCCATCCCCTGCAGCTTCTCCACTTCGGACATCTGCCGCGACAGCTTCATCTCCAGCTGACGCTGGTTGCCGATGACTGCGGCGGCCTGCTGCACGAGCGTCTGGTGCTGGCGCTGCGCCTCCTCGATCGCCTGCTGGATCTGCACCTTCGGATCGGCGTACTCGTCGATCTTGGCGCCGAAAAGCGCCATCAGGTAGCGCCAGCCCTTGACGAACGGATTCGCCATCTATGGTCTCCTTCTGCGGCCGGTCAGCCTCGGTTGCGGCAGGGTGGTATTCATCGTTGCAGGCAGGGGCGAGCGCGTCACGCCGCCTCCCGGGCATTCTCCCGTGCCAAAACTACCGCAAATCCGGATATGACTGCTTCTTCGCGCGGCCCTGCGTCTCAGGCCGCGACAGGCTGACGGTCGCGACCGTGCCGGCGGGCCACCAGCGTCGTCTTCAGCGGCGAGTCCCGGCGTACCGTCACCGACACCTCCGCGTCGGTGACCGTCTCGGCCGTCGGCTCGGGCAGCGGCGCGGGCTCGGGCAGCGGCGCCAGCTCCGGCGCCGGACGCATCTCGGGCGCGGGCCGGGCCGTCCGCTGCGAGGCGGCGGAACGCCCCTGGCGGGCCGCGTGCTCCAGGCGCTCCTCGGCCGCGACGGTGCGGGTGACCTCACGCAGCACGTCGGACAGGTCGGCGCCGAGCGCGTCGCAGACGGCGGCGAGGAGTTCGCTGGACGCCTCCTTCTGCCCGCGTTCGATCTCGGAGAGGTAGCCGAGGCTGACGTTGGCCGCCGTCGAGACCTCGCGCAGGGTACGGTGCTGTGCCTGCCGGCGGGCCCGCAGCGTATCGCCGATCACCCGACGGAGCAGAACCATGGCCACCTCCCCTGCCTGACGCCGAGCCCGACCGATGGACCCCGGCCGGGCGCCGGCTGGACCTGCGGCCGGGAACTGGCTGGCTTCGCCAGCCGTCCGGCCGTCACCGGCTGTGCGTCAACGGTACCCCGAGCGAAGGGCGCGTCCGCATCCCGTCGCCCGGCGCTGACCCGGTCGAATCAAGTCTAGCCGGGGAGACTAGGTAAGTTTATACTTACCGTTCGTGGGAACTTACGGAACGGCCGGCCTCGGGCTTCTTGGTGATCCCACCCGGCGCGCGATCTTCGAGCTGCTGGCCCAGCGGCCCCGCTCGGTCGGCGAACTCGCCCGCGAGCTGCCGGTCAGCCGGCCCGCCGTCTCCCAGCACCTGCGGGCGCTCAAGGACGCCGGCCTGGTCATCGACCGGGCCGAGGGCACCCGCCGCATCTACCACGTCAACCCGGCCGGAGTAGCGGCGCTCCGCGCGTACCTGGACCGGGTGTGGGCCGATGCTCTCGCCGCCTTCCAGCAGGCCGCCGAGGCGGCGCACACCGCCGGGGGCGACGCGCAGGGACGCCCGCCGGACCACGACACCGGACCGCGGCGACCCGGCGGGCGCAGCGCCCACGACGACCAGAACCCGAAGCAATGATCAGGAGGAGCCATGAGCACGATTCCGCCCGTCGTCCGTACCGTCACCGTGGCGGCCCCGGTCGACCTCGCCTTCACCGTCTTCACCAAGTCGCTGAACAGCTGGTGGCCGCCGTCGCACCGCATCGGGGCGGTCGAGATCGCCGAGGCCGTGCTCGAGTGCCGGCCCGGCGGCCGCTGGTACGAGCGCGGCGTGGACGGGACCGAGTGCGACTGGGGCCGGGTGCTCGTGTGGGAGCCGCCGCACCGGCTCGTGCTGAGCTGGCAGATCACCGGGGAGTGGCGCTACGACCCGGACCCCGCGCACGCCAGCGAGATCGAGGTCCGGTTCACCGCCACGGACGCGCAGACCACCCGGGTGGAGCTGGAGCACCGCCTGCTCGAGCGGCTCGGGCCCAGCGCCGCCGCGCTGAACGACGCGGTCAGCGGCGAGAACGGCTGGGGCATGATCCTGCGCCGCTACGCCGACGCGGTGGCCTGACCCGCCTGGGCCGGGCGGTCCCGCCCCGGGCTGGCCAGGCAGGCGGCGAGCAGGTCCAGCGCGGCGCCCACCGCAGCCCGCCGGATCGCCGCCCGGTCGCCAGGCAGGCGCAGCGTCCGCACCCGCGTCCCGTCCGGCCCGGCACACGCCACGTACACCGTGCCCACCGGCGCCCCGTCCAGCGGATCGGGACCGGCGACGCCGGTCGTGCCCAGCCCCCAGTCGGTGCCGCAGCGCTCGCGGACTCCGTCCGCGAGCGCTGCGGCGACGTCCGGGTCGACCACACCGCGCTCGGCGACCAGTTCGGCGGGCACGCCCGCCAGGCGGATCTTCAGGTCGCTGGCGTAGACGACCAGCCCGCCGCGGAACACCCGGCTGGCACCCGGCACGTCGACGATCGTCGCCGCGAGCAGGCCCCCGGTCAGCGACTCGGCGACCGCGAGCGTCTGGCCGCGGGCGGCGAGCGCCGCCACCAGCGCCGCCGGACCCTCCCCGCTCGGCGCGCTCACGCCCGCGCCCCGGAGCGGCGCAGCCGCAGCGCGCGCACCGCGTAGTCGACTCCGGTCGCCACGGTCGCGAACACGGCCGCAGCCATGATCCACGGGCCGACCGCGGCCGGTCCGGGCGGGAACGGCCACAGGTACCACGCGATGGCGAGGATCTGCAGAGCGGTCTTCGCCTTGCCGCCCCGGCTGGCGGCGATCACCCCGTAGCGGATGACCCAGAAGCGCAGCAGCGTCACCCCGAACTCCCGCGCCAGGATCACCGCCGTCACCCACCAGGACAGCCGCCCGTACGCGGAGAGCAGCAGCAGCGCGGTACCGGTGAGCGCCTTGTCCGCGATCGGGTCGGCGACCTTGCCGAACGAGGTGACCAGGCCGAAGCGCCGGGCGATCCAGCCGTCGACGAAGTCGGTCAGCGACGCGACCGTGAAGGCCACCGCGGCGCCGATCCGCCAGCCCACGAGCTCGAGCCTGGAGACCACCACCAGGCCGATGAAGACCGGGACGAGGGCCAGGCGCAGCGCGGTGAGCACGTTCGCCGCGTTCATCACGGGGACCGGGCCGAGGCCCACCGGGGCGCCCGTCGAGGGGGCCACCGGCCGGCTTCCGGGCGTGCCACCCGCGGGTGTGCCGCTCATCGTCGACCCGCACCGACGACCTCGACCGGCACGGCCCGCAGGTCCACGCCCTCGCTGCCGGTCACCGTGGCGCGCACCAGGTCGCCCACCCGCAGCGTGTCGATCCGCACCTCGCCGCCGGCCACCAGCGTGGTGGTGCCATCCACCTCCGGCGCCTGGTGGGCGGCCCGCCCCTCCACGGTCGCGCCCACCGACTCGACCAGCACCTCGACCGACGAGCCGATCCGCTCCTCGGCCCGCTGGGCGCACAGCTCCTCCACCAGCGTGGTGATCTTTTCGTACCGCCGCCGGATCGTGGCGGCGCTCACCTTGCCCGGCAGGCCCGCCGCCTCGGTGCCCTCCTCGTCGCTGTAGTCGAACACGCCCACTGCGTCCAGCCGGGCCGCCTCGAGGAAGCGCACCAGCTCGTCGACATCGGCCCGGGTCTCGCCGGGGAAGCCGACGATGAAATTGCTGCGCACCCCCGCCTCTGGCGCCAGCGAGCGGATCGCGGCCAGCAGCTCCAGGAACCGCTCGGTCGACCCGAACCGTCGCATGCGGCGCAGCACCGGCTCGCTGGCGTGCTGGAAGGACAGGTCGAAGTAGGGCGCCACACCTGGGGTGGTGGCGATGGCCTCGATCAGCCCGGGGCGCAGCTCCGCCGGCTGCAGGTAGCTGACCCGCACGCGGACGATCCCGTCGATCGCGGCGAGCTGCGGCAGCAGCTTCTCCAGCAGCCGCGGTTCGCCGAGGTCCTTGCCGTACGACGTGGAGTTCTCGCTGACCAGCACCAGCTCGCGGACGCCCGTCCGGGCCAGCCACTCGGCTTCGGCGAGCAGCTGCTCGGGCGGGCGGGAGACGAAGGCTCCGCGGAAGGTGGGGATGGCGCAGAACGCGCAGCGCCGGTCGCAGCCGCTGGCGAGCTTCAGCGAGGCCACCGGGCCGCCCTGCAGCCGCCGGCGCAGCACGGGCCGCAGGTGCGCGGGCGTGTGCTCGTCGAGCACCGCGTGTCCGGGCACGACCACGCCGCTGCCGGGCCGCGACACCGGGGTCAGCGGCAGCAGCTTGCGGCGATCGCGGGGGGTGTGGGCCTCGATCCGCTCGCCGGCGAGCACCGCGGCGAGCCGGGCCGAGATCTGCGGATAGTCGTCGAATCCGAGCACCGCGTCGGCCTCGGGCAGGCTGTCGGCCAGCTCGCGGCCGTACCGCTCCGCCATGCACCCGGCGGCGACCACCTTCGCCCCGGTGTCGGCGGCGGCGAGCAGTGTCTCGATCGAATCCTGCTTGGCCTTCTCGATGAAGCCGCAGGTGTTGACCAGCACCACGTCGGCGGCTTCCGCGTCCGTGCTCACCTCCCAGCCGTCGGCGTGCAGCCGCGCGGCGAGCTCCTCCGAGTCGACCTCATTGCGGGCGCAGCCAAGAGTGAGCAGCGCGACTCGGCGCCGCTCGCTCGAACCGGAGGACGCAGCGGACACCACCCGAGGGTACCGGGCTGGCCAGGGTCGTTGACGGAAGGCGCGGGCTAAGCTGACCGCTGGCGGGTCCGCTTCGCGGACCGCCCCGGACGAGTGGCGTGTCGTACCCGGTAGGCGAAGACGACGCGCAGCGGTCCCGCCGGTGACCGGCGGTGTCCGCTCCCTGGTTCCCTCGTGATGGAAGCGAACTGCCGTGGCCTGGGTCGTGCTCATTCTCTCTGGGTTCCTGGAGACCGCGTGGGCGGTCGCGCTCGACCGGAGTGCCGGCTTCACCCGCCTGGTCCCGTCGATCGTCTTCCTCGTCACCCTGGCGCTCAGCATGGCCGGCCTGAGCTGGGCGCTGCGGGAGATCCCGGTTGGCACCGGGTACGCGGTGTGGGTCGGCACCGGGGCGGTGGGCACCGCGCTGGTCGGCATGCTCGCCCTCGGCGAGTCGACCAGCCTGCCGCGCATCCTGTGCCTGCTGCTGGTGGTGGTCGGCGTGGCGGGTCTGCGGATCTTCCACTGAGCGGGGGCGGGACAGCTCACTCGCCGCGCAGGCCCGCCAGCACCTCGTCCAGCTCGTCGGGCTTGACGAGGACCTCCCGGGCCTTGGAGCCCTCGGACGGGCCGACGATCCCCCGGGTCTCCATGAGGTCCATCAACCGGCCCGCCTTGGCGAACCCGACCCGCAGCTTGCGCTGCAGCATCGACGTCGACCCGAACTGCGAGGTGACGACCAGCTCGATCGCCTGCAGCAGCAGCTCCAGGTCCTCGCCGATCTCCTCGTCCACCTTCTTCTTCGAGTCCTGCCGCGGCGCGGTCACGTCCGGGCGGAACTCCGGCTCGCGCTGATCGCGGCAGTGCTTGACCACGTCGGCGATCTCGGCCTCGGTCACCCAGGCGCCCTGGATGCGGATCGGCTTGCTCGCCCCCATCGGCAGGAACAGCGCGTCCCCGCGCCCGATCAGCTTCTCCGCGCCGGGCTGGTCGAGGATGACCCGGGAGTCGGCGAGCGAGCTGGTCGCGAACGCCAGCCGCGAGGGGACGTTCGCCTTGATCAGCCCGGTCACCACGTCGACCGAGGGGCGCTGCGTGGCCAGCACCAGGTGGATGCCGGCCGCCCGGGCGAGCTGGGTGATGCGCACGATCGCGTCCTCGACGTCGCGCGGGGCGACCATCATCAGGTCGGCCAGCTCGTCGACGATGACGACCAGGTACGGGTACGGCCGGATGACCCGCTCGCTGCCCGGCGGCGCGGTGATCTGCCCCGCCCGGACCTTGCGGTTGAAGTCGTCGATGTGGCGCACCCCGTGCGCGGCCAGGTCGTCGTAGCGCATCTCCATCTCGCGCACGACCCAGTCCAGCGCGTCGGCGGCCTTCTTCGGGTTGGTCACGATCGGGGTGACCAGGTGCGGCACGCCCTGGTACGCGGTCAGCTCCACCCGCTTCGGGTCGATCAGCAGCAGCCGCACCTCGTCCGGGGTGGCCCGGGTGAGCAGCGAGATCAGCAACGAATTGAGGCAGCTCGACTTACCGGCACCGGTGGCGCCCGCGATGAGGATGTGGGGCATCTTCGCGAGGTTGGCCACCACGTACCCGCCCTCGATGTCCTTGCCGAGACCCACCAGCAGCGGGTGGTGGTCGCTGGTGGCGGCGCGCGAGCGCAGCACGTCGCCGAGCGCGACCGTCTCCCGGTCGGCGTTGGGGATCTCCACGCCGACCGCGCTCTTGCCCGGGATCGGGCTGATGATCCGCACGTCCGGCGACTTCACCGCGTACGCGATGTTGCGCGACAGCTGCGTGATCCGCTCGACCTTCACCCCGGGCCCGAGCTCGACCTCGTACCTGGTCACCGTCGGGCCGCGGGTGAAGCCGGTGACGGCGGCGTCCACGTCGAACTGCTCGAAGACGCCCTCGAGCGCCGCGATCACCTCGTCGTTGGCCTTGCTGCGGGCCCGTGCCGGCTCGCCGGGGCGCAGCAGGTTGGGCGGCGGCAGCGTGTAGTCGCCGCCCAGCCCGGACAGCATCAACTGCTCGGCGCGGGTGGGCAGCGGTGAGTGCTCGGGCGGCGCCTTGCGTCGCGGTGCGGGCGGCCGGGCGGCCGGGCGGGGCAGCACCACGGTGTCGTGCTGGTCGGCGTCGTCGTCGGACTCGTCGGCGTCCGGCGAGCCGTCCCGCGCGTACACGCCCTGCCGTCTGCGGGCCGGGCGGCGGCGGACGGCGCGCGGGGTCTCCTCCTCGTCCTCGCCGTCGGCGCCCTCCTCGCCGTCCGAAACGGACTCGTCGGGGGTACGGCCGAGCGCGAGGTCGCGCAGGTGCGCCAGGCGCTGCGGGATGCGGTTGATCGGCGTGGCGGTGACCACGAGCACCCCGAAGCACAGCAGCAGGACGAGCAGCGGCACCGCCACCCACTGGGTGACCAGGTGCTCCAGCGCGCCGCCGACGCCCCAGCCGAGCAGCCCGCCGGCGTGGTCGCGCTGGGCCGGGTCGACCGGGTTCTGTCCGATGTGCAGCAGGCCGGCCGTGGCCACGATCAGCGAGGTCCAGCCGACGATCGCGCGGCCGCGGTGCGGCGGGTCGGCCGGTTCGCGCATGAGCCGGACCGCCGCGACGAGCAGCAGCAGCGGCAGGGCCGCCGCGATGGCGCCGACGAACAGTCGGGCCGCGCTGGCCAGGCTGGCACCGACCGGGCCACCGGAGGAGAACCAGATCGCGACGGCGAGCAGCAGCGCCGTGCCGAGGACGAGCAGGCCGGCACCGTCGCGGCGATGCTCGGGCTCCAGTTCCCGGGCCGTGGCCGCCTGCCGGCCGACGCTGCGCACGATCCAGCCGACGGCGTGGGCCAGGCCCATCCACAGCCACACGATGAGGCTGCCGAGCAGCGCGAACGGGCCAACGGTGGAGGTGCGCCGCGCGGTCGTGCGGCGTGTGGTCGTGGTCCGCGGACGAGTGGTGCTCGCACGGCTCCGGCGAGTGGCCGTGGTACGCCGTGCGGTGCTCCGACCCCTGGTGCGGCCCGCCATGGATCACACGGTAACGGCTAGCCGGACAATTCCTCGGCTTTGCCGGCCGTGTCCGGGGCGACGGTGGCCACTGCGCGGCGTCGCCGGACGAGGAAACCGACGTACGAGGCGACCACGAGCGCCCCGGCGAGCGCCTGCAGCAGCCCGGTGTAGCGCTCCGGGTAGAGCACGTTCTCGATGTAGCGGTCGATGAATCCCGGGTACGGGCCGACCTCGCCCGCCCGGCGGCGCGACCAGTGCTCGAGCCAGGTGAGCGGACACTGAAGCGGGACCGCGACGACGGCGAGTCCCCAGGCCGCGGCGACCAGGTGCGCCCAGATGGTGCGCGGCCAGCGCCACGCGAGGAACCCGCCCACGACGACGTACGCCAGGTAGGCGAAGTGCACCCCGAGCACGAGCGTCGTCAGCACCCGGTACCCCATCGCCGCACCCTCTCTGCTAGCCCGGCATTTCTCACGACGATGCCGTACCAGGAGATCGACTTCCAGATTGGTGCCTGGGCGGGGGCCTGGTCCACCCACGACCCTCCGACGGGAGATCCGCCTTCACGGCGCGTGGGCAACTGCCAAGGTCCGGCTAGACGTCGAGTCGTCGCGGCGTCTGAGTGCCTCGAGGTGAGGTTCTGAGCATGGCGAGCGGCTGGCCGTCCCCGGCCACCGTTCCCCGGTCGTCTCCGCTGGCTTCCGCCAGACGCGGGACGCGTGCCCGGACCCGATCCACCGCCAGCATCTGCCGCCTCCTCTCGGACCCTGACAAGCAAAAAGGCCCTGGCCGGTGCCCGGTTTCCCGGGTCTGGCCAGGGCCTTTGTGGTTGGTGTGGTTCACCGTCAGATCAGACGGTGTTCCACAGGTCGGCGACCAGTTCGGCGGCCTGGGTCTCCCACTGGGCGTAGTGGAACGGGTAGGCCGAGACCTGCACCTTCTGGGCGGCCTGGGTCAGCGGCATGTCCCGCCAG
>Ga0310840_100100_pt1 | contig 104848 bp, 92 predicted proteins | sample SM_ome_8_FD_201304 | JGI IMG/M metagenome (GOLD analysis project Ga0310840, IMG submission 201304) | Sorghum-adapted microbial communities enriched on stacked mutant (SM) sorghum from Joint BioEnergy Institute, Emeryville, California... ...
TCGCGGCCAGCCGCTCAGGCTGGCCGCGTCAGCTCCCGGTGCGACGTGACGCCGAGCTTGCGGAAGATGTTGCGCGCGTGGGTGCGGACGGTCTCGACGCCCACCTGCAGCGCGAGCGCGATCTCGGCGTTCGAGCGGCCCTCCTGCAGCAGGGCCAGCACCTCGGCCTCCCGCGCGGTGAGCGGCTCCGCCCCGCTCGGGGGCCCGCCGAGCATCCCGTCGCGGGCACGGGGCAGCACCTGCAGCCCGCGCGAGGCGAGATGGATCGCGTTGAGGACGTCGCGCGCCTGCGTGTCCTTCGACAGGCAGGCGGTCGCGCCGAACGTGAGCACCTGGTTGGCCTCGGCCGCCGTCGGGCGGCTGGCGAGGACGACGAGCCGCGTGTCCGGGTGGGCGACGTGCAGCTCGTGGACCTCGAACGGCGTGCGCAGCGAGCCGTAGTTCAGCAGCGCCACGTCGGGCCTGCGGCGCTCCAGCAGCGTGCGCAGCCGCGCCGCGTCGAGGTCGGAGGCGACGACCTCGAGATTCGGGTCCTCGTCGATGAGCGCGACGAGGCCGCGGGCGATGAGGTCCTCGAACCGGGCGAGCGCGACGGTGGCGGGCATCCTTGGGTTCTATCGGCAGAGGCCCCAGGATGGGTGAGTCCCACTTCCCCGCGTCGCCTCCCCCGTCCTCACCCCAAGATCACCCCGCAGGGGGGAAGAGCCGCGGCCGCCGCGACAGCATGATGGATCGCGCCGCACGAGCTTCGTCGACAGGCAGCCGGGGGTACGGCAGTCGTTCACCGGAGGGGGCCCGGGAGGCCCCCTCCGCGTGTCGGCAAGCGGGCGGCAAGCGGGGTGCGCCAGGATGCCGCCCCATGCGAACCATCGAGGCGATCCTCCTGACGGGCGCCGACGCGTTCAAGGCCCACCCGCAGGCGGACGTGCCCGAGGGCGAGCGGCCCGCCGCCGTCGCCGTTCCCACCAGCGTCGAGGAGGTGCAGCTCGTCGTCCGGCACGCGGCCGAGACCGGCCTGCGGGTCGCCGTGCACACGACCGGCCGCGGCGTGCGCCAGACCGGGCGGCTCGACGACACGCTGCTCGTGCAGACGCGCGCGCTGGGCGGCGCGCGCCTCGACGCGCCCGCCCGCATCGTGCGCGCGGGCGGCGGCGCGGTGTGGAGCGACGTGTCCCGCGTCGCCGCGCCGGCCGGGCTGGCCGCGCTGGCCGTCCCGACGCCGAGCGTCGGCGTCGTCGGCACGGTGCTGGCCGGCGGCGTCGGCTGGCTGTCGCGCCGCCACGGCCTGGCGTCGGAGTCGCTGCGCGCGGTCGAGCTCGTCACCGCCGACGGGCGCCTGGTCCGCGCCGACCCCCACCGCGAGCGCGACCTGTTCTGGGCCCTGCGCGGAGGCGGCGGCGGCCTGGGCGTCGTCACCGCCGTGGAGCTCGCGCTCGTCGAGCCGGCGCCGGCGCAGGGCGGCACGATGCGCTGGCCGGCGGCGCGCGCCCGCGAGGTCATGCACGCGTGGCGCGAGTGGACGCTCGACCTGCCGCGCGAGGTCACGAGCATGGCGCGGCTGGCCGGCGGCGGCGACGAGGCGGCCACGCTCGTCGAGGCCGTGCTGCTGGCCGACGACGCGACGTCCGGCGAGCTGCTGGCCCCGCTGCGCGCGCTCGCGCCCGAGCGGGAAGGGATCCGCCCGATCGCGGCGGCCGACCTCGACACGCTGCACCCCGACGTGCTGGGCGAGCGCCCCGTCTACTACGACCACCTCCTGCTGCACGACCTGCCGGAGGAGGCGCTCGACCTGTGCCTCGACCTCGTCGGGCCGGCGGCCGGGTTCCCGCTGCTCGACCTCGAGCTGCGCCACCTCGGCGGCGCGCTCGACGACCGCCGCCGGCATCGCGGCGCGCTCGGCTCGCTCGACGCCGGCTACCTGCTCGTCGTCGCCGCCGCGCCCGAGCGCGCCGACGTCGCCCGCGAGCTCGTCGAGGAGCTGTCCCCGTGGGCGGCCGGGCACATCTTCCTCAGCTTCGTCACGCCCGACACGCCCGACGGCGAGGTGTTCCCGGCCGACACCCGCCGGCGCCTGTGGGCGGTGAAGGCGCTGTACGACCCGGAGGACCGGTTCGTCGCGCCGCTGGGGCACATCACCGGGGTGGGACATCCCCTCCGAGACGGCGGGAATCTCGGCTAGGCTGCCCGCGCCGTGCTGCAGTCCACCGCCATGCCGGCCCCGCTGATCGAGCGTCCCGAGCTCGCGACGCGGGTCCGCGCCGGGATCGATCGCGGGTCCGTGGGCCTCGTCGCCGGCGCCGGCTACGGCAAGACGATCCTCGTCGAGCAGGCGCTGGACGGCCGCACCGCGGCGTGGCTGAGCTGCCGCTCCCGCGACCTGCAGGTCGACCGCCTCCTCGTCGACGCGCTGCAGGCGATCCGCCGCGCCGTGCCGGGCGCCGCCGACCTGCTGATCGAGGCGGTCCGCGGCCCGGGCAGCGCGCTGTCGCCGCTGGCGGTCACGCGGGCGCTGCTGGACGAGCTGGAGTCGCTGCTCGTCGAGCCGCTCGTGTTCGTGCTCGACGACGCCGAGGAGCTCGAGGATCGGCGGGACGTGCTCGACCTCGTCGAGCAGCTCGTCGACAGCGAGCAGGACCGCCTGCGTCTCGTCGTGTGCACCCGCCGTCCGCTGAACCTGCGGATCGCGCGCGCCCAGGCGACCGGCCGCGTCCACCTGATCGACGAGAGCGACCTGGCCTTCAGCGCCGAGGAGACCGCCGCCGTGCTCGCCGGGCAGCTCGGCCGCGAGCCCACCGACGACGAGGTCACCGAGATCATGCAGGCGACGCTCGGCTGGCCGCTCGGCGTCGCGCTCGGCGCCACGCGCGACAACCCCAACGGCGCGATCGCCCGGTTCCTGGCCGAGGAGGTGCTCGCCCCGCTGGACGACGACCTGCGTGCCGCGATGCTCTCGTCCAGCGCGGTCGAGGAGATCACCCCCGAGATGACGGCGGCGCTGGGCCTGCCCGAGGAGCTGCCGCGGCGGCTGGGGCGCCTGGGCGTGCTGCTGAGGCCGGTCGGCGGGCGGCCCGACGCGACCGCCTACCACCCGCTGCTGCGCGACCACCTGCGCCGCGCCTGGGAGACCGAGGTGCCGGCCGACCGCCGCGCTGAGGTGCTCGCCGCCGCCGCCGCCCAGCTTCACCGCGAGGGCCGGCTCACCGAGGCGATCGACGCCTGGCTGGCCGCGGGCCGCCCCGAGCCGGCGCTCGACGCGATCAGCGCCGCCGCCACGCCGCTCGTGCGCACCTCGCCACAGGGCGTGCGCGCGTGGCTGACGATGCTGCCGCCGGCGCTCGCGAGCGACCCGCGCGCCGCCGACATCGCCGGGCGCCTGGCGGTCGCCGAGGGCCGCCATGAGGACGCGGTGCCGCTGCTGCGCGCGGCGGTGGCGGCGCTTCCGCCCGAGGCCGCCTCGGCCAGCGCGTGCGTCGCCGCAGAGTGCCTGTACTGGCTGGGGCGCATCGACGAGGCGATCGCGCTGCTGAGCACCCTCGAGCGGCCCAGCCCCGACGCCCTGTCGTGGTGGACGGCGCTGCTGGGCGGCGCCGGGCGCCTCGACGAGGCGGCCGAGCGGCTGGCCGAGCTGGACCGGATGCCCGAGGCGCCGCTGGTCGCCGGGATGCGGGTGCTCGCGCTCTTCTACATCGCGATGCCCGACGGGCGCCACGACGAGATCATCGCCGCGCTGCGCCGCCGGCTCGAGACGCTCGACGACGAGAGCCGCGCGATCCACCGGCCCGAGTACCTGGCGGCGTTCACCGCGTTCGCGCTCGCCGACTCCGGGCGGGCCGACGACGCGGTCGCGTGGACCGAGATCGTGCTGGCCGAGGCCGAGCGGTCGGGGCTGCCGTCGTTCATCACCGCCGAGACGCACGCCCTGCGGGCCTGGCTGCTGGCGATGGCCGGACGCGAGGCCGAGGCGGAGCTGGCGCTGATGCCGATCCGCGACCTGCCGCCGACCGACGGCTGGGCGCCCGGGATCGGCGAGTCGGCGATGGCGGCCTGCCTGCTGGCGCGCGGCGAGCGGGCAGCCGCGCAGGCTCTGGCCGAGCAGGCGCGCGCCCACATCCAGGCGGCGCCGCTGCCGTTCCGCAACCTCATCGAGCTGCTCGTGATCCGGGTCCTGGCCGAGGCGACGTCGCCGGCGCGCGGGATCGAGCGCGCCACCGAGACGCTGACCTGGATGGAGGAGGTCTACGCGCCCGACCACGGTCAGCACCACCGAGCGCGGACGCTGGCGCTGCGCGCGTGGGCGCACGGCCTGGCCGGCGACCTCGACGCGGCCGGCGCCGACCTCCGCGCGGCGCTGGACGTCGCGGGCCCCCTGCTGGCCCCGCAGGTGCTGCGCGTCGAGTGGCCGCGGATCGGCGAGCTCGTGTGGCGGCTGCTGGCCGAGGAGGCGCTCGACCCGGAGACCGTGCTCCCGGCCGCCGAGCGCGCGTTCCCCGGCGGCGAGGAGCTGATCGACTTCGCCGAGCACCCGCGGGCCGAGGTTCGGGCGATCGCCGCCCGCTCGCTGGGCGCGTCCGGCCACCCGCGCGTCGAGCCGCTCCTGCAGCAGCTGTGCGAGGACGAGGACCCGCGCGTCGTCGCGGCCGCCGAGGCGGCGCGCGCGGCCGGCCGGCGCTCCCCGCCGCCGCGCACGTTCACGCTGTTCGGCGGCTTCTCGCTGCGCCGCGGCGAGTGGCCGGTCGACGAGCGGGCATGGGGCCGCCCCACGACGGCGCGGCTCGTGCGCGTGCTGCTGGCCCAGCGCGGCGCGTTCCTGCCCGAGGAGGCGCTGCTGGAGGCGCTGTGGCCCGACAAGGCGCCCAAGTCGGCGCGCTCGTCGGTGCAGGTCGCGGTCTCGCGCGCGCGGGCGGTGATCGACGCGCCCGGCGCCCAGCAGAGCGCGATCCAGTACTCCGAGCGCGCCTACCGCCTGGTGCTCGACGACCACGACCGGGTGGACACCGAGCTGTTCACGGCGGCGGCCGAGGCCGCGCTGGCGGCGACCGGGCCCGAGCGCCTGCGGCTGCTCGAGCAGGCCGCGGCGCTGTGGACCGGCGAGCCGATGCCCGAGGAGCGCTACAGCGACTGGGCGGCCGAGTGGCGCGAGGACCTCGTCGCCCGCTACCGCCGCGTGCTGACCGCCCTCACCGAGCTGCGCACGCGCGCGGGCGACCACGCCGGCGCCGCGGCCGCCGCGACCCGCCTCGTCGCGCTCGACCCGCTCGACGAGGGCGCCCAGCGGCTGCTGATCGCCGCCCACGCTCGCGCGGGCAGCCGCGCCCGCGCGCTGCGCCAGTACCTGGCCTGCCGCAAGCAGCTCGTCGACGCGCTCGGCCTGGAGCCGTCGGAGGAGACGCGCGCGCTGCACCGGCGGGTGCTGGCGGGCCAGCCCGTCTGACTACCCTCCGCCGCCTGCTTCTCCTCCGCGAGTCCCACCCCGACCGGCCCGCCTTCGACATGGCGGTGTCGTCCGTGCTGCTCACGCGGGTGGCGCGCGGGGAGCACGAGCCGGCGCTGCGCCTGGTGCGCCACGCCCCGTCCGTCGCGTTCGGGCGCATGGACGCGCTGGAGACGGGGTTCGCGGCGGCGGTCGCGCGGGCGCGCGAGCTCGGCTACGAGCCGTTCGAGCGCCTGGCCGGCGGGCGCGCCGCCGTCTACCACGAGGGCGTGCTGACGATCGGCGAGGCGCTGCCCGACGCCCAGGCCAACCTGCACATCAACTGCCGCTACGAGGCGACCGCGGAGACCGTGGCGGCGGCGCTGCGGTCGCTGGGCGTCGACGCTCGGGTCGGCGCCGTCGCCGGCGAGTACTGCCCGGGCGACTTCAGCGTGAACGCGCGCGGCGCGGTGAAGCTCAGCGGCACCGCCCAGCGCGTGGTGCGCGGCGGCGCCTACGTCGGGACGGTGCTCGTGGTCAGCGACGCGGCCCGAGTCGCCGCCGTGGTCTCCGAGCTCTACGCCGCGCTCGGGCTGCCGGTCGACCCCGAGGTGACCGGCGCGCTCGCCGACGAGGCACCGGGCGTCGGGCTGGACGCCGTCGAGGACGCGCTCATCGCCGCCTACGCCGCCCGCGGCCCGCTGCGCGAGGCGACCCTCGATCCCGAGGTCCTCGAGGCCGCCGCCGAGCTGGAGGCGCGCTTCCGCCCGCGTTCGGCCTGAGCGCCGTGGGTAGCGGAACGCCATGCGTCCCACGTTCATCGTGCCCGCGGTCGCCGGCCTCGCGCTCGCCTTCGGCGCCGCCGCCTGCGGCGACAAGACCATCGACCACGAGGACCTCCAGGAGAAGCTCGGCGCCGAGCTGTCGCGGCAGGCCGGCGTGGACCCCGATCAGGTGTCGGTCTCCTGCCCGGAGGGCCAGAAGGTCGAGCAGGGCAACGCGTTCGACTGCGAGCTGACCGCGCCCAACGGCGACACGGTGCGCGTGGTCGTCACGCTCACCGACGACGAGGGCGGGTTCACCGCCACGGTCCCGGAGGAGACGGAGAGCTAGGCGGCCGGCGCCGCGCTGCCGACCAGGCCGCGGTCGACGACCAGCTCGGCGATCTGCACCGTGTTCAGCGCCGCGCCCTTGAGCAGGTTGTCGCCGACGACGAAGAAGTTGAGGACGTGCGGGTCGGCCAGGTCGCGGCGGACGCGCCCCACGGCGGTCTCGTCGCGGCCGGCGTACTCCAGCGGCGTCGGGGCCTCCTCGACGACGAGGTTCGGGAAGCTGCGCAGCGCCTCGAGCGCCGCGTCCAGGTCGGGCTCCTGCGCGAACGTGGCGCGCACCGCGATCGAGTGCCCCACCATCACCGGGACGCGCACGCACGTGGGCGTGACCGGCAGGTCCGGGAGCGACAGGATCTTGCGCGACTCGTTCTGGAGCTTCATCTCCTCGTCGGTGTAGCCCAGCTCGTTGAGCGTCCCGAGGAGCGGCACGACGTTGAACGCGAGCGTGTTCGCGTGGACGCTGTGCTCGACCTTGCGGGCCGCGGTCGCGCCGTCCTCGACGAGCTGCCGGACGTCGGCCGCGAGCGGCTCGACCTGGGCGGCGAGCTCGTCGATGCCCTTCTGCCCGGCGCCGCCGGCGGCCTGGAAGCTCGTGGCGACCATCGCGGTGAGGCCGAAGCGGTCGTGCAGCGCCTTGGCCGGCAGCATCACGACCATCGTCGTGCAGTTCGGGTTGGCGATGATGCCCTTGCGCATGTCCTCGATCGCGTCGGGGTTGACCTCCGACACGATCAGCGGCACGTCGGGGTCCATGCGCCAGGCGCTGGAGTTGTCGACGACGACCGCGCCGCCGGCCGCGAACTTCTCGGCCCACGCCTTCGAGGTCGACCCGCCGGCGCTGAACAGCGCGATGTCGAACCCCGTGACGGTGTCGTCGCGCAGCGGCTGCACGGTGAGGCCGTCGACGACCTTGCCGGCCGAGCGCTCCGACGCGAACAGGACGACCTCGTCGGCCGGGAACTCGCGCTCGCGCAGCAGGCGGCGCATGACGGTCCCGACCGCCCCGGTGGCTCCGACGACGGCGACCCTCATGACGCGAACTCCCCGAAGGGCTGCTCCGGGCGGATCGTGTCCGGCCCGCTGAGCTCGAAGGCGCTGTGCAGCGCGCGGACCGCGTCCGGCACCTTGTCGCCCGGCACGACGCACGAGATGCGGATCGGCGAGGTGGAGATCATCTCGATGTTGATGCCCGCATCGCCGAGGACGGTGAAGACCTGGGCGGCGACGCCCGGATGGGTCTTCATCCCGGCGCCGACCACCGACACCTTGCCCATCGACTCGTCGGCGTGGACGCCGATGCCCAGCTCGGCGGCCAGCGGCTCGAGCGCCTTGCGCGCCGTGTGGAGGTCGTCGCGCGGGACCGTGAAGGACAGGTCCGCGCCGGCGCCCTCGGACACCGGCTCGTTCTGGACGATCATGTCGACGTTCACGTTCGCCTCGGCCAGGACGGTCGTCAGGCGGCCGGCGACGCCCGGCGTGTCTGGGACGCCGGTGAGCGTGACGCGGGCCTCCCCGGTCGAGTGGGTGACGGCGGTGATGAGGGGGTTCTCCACGGTGACGTCCTCTCCGACCACAACGGTACCGGGCGCATCGTCGAAGCTCGATCGGCAGTGGATGCGAACGCCGTGGTTGCGGGCGTACTCGACCGATCGCAGCTGCAGCACGCCGGCGCCCGACGCCGACATCTCCAGCATCTCCTCGAACGAGACCATCGGCAGCTTGCGGGCCTCGGGCACGATCCGCGGGTCGGCGCTGAACACGCCGGCCACGTCGGTGTAGATCTCGCACTCGTCGGCGTCGATCGCCGCCGCGAGCGCGACCGCGGTGGTGTCCGAGCCGCCGCGCCCGAGCGTCGTCACGTCCTTGGCGGTGCTGACCCCCTGGAAGCCGGCGACGAGGACGATGCGCCCGTCGTCGAGGGCCTCGCGGATGCGGTCGGCCCGCACCTCGAGGATCCGCGCCTTCGTGTGCGAGGTATCGGTGACGATCCCGGCCTGGCTGCCGGTGAGGCTGATCGCGCGGTGGCCGAGGTCGTTGATCGCCATCGCGCACAACGCGCAAGACTGCCGCTCACCCGTGGAGAGCAACATGTCCATCTCGCGCGGATCCGGGTGCGGGGAGATCTCCTGCGCCCACTCGATCAGCTCGTCCGTGGTCTTGCCGCGGGCGCTGAGGACGGCGACGACGCGCAGGCCCTCCTCGCGCTTGGCGACGATCCGGCGGGCGGCGCGCTTGATGCGCTCCGCGTCGGCGACGGACGTGCCGCCGAACTTCATGACCACGGTTCCTGACATGACGATCGTCCAAGGTACTCGGTGAGTCGCGCGTGGCGTCAGCGGCTGGCGACCGCCGCGGCCGTGCTCGTGGCGGCGGCGGCCGGCGCCGGCCTCGCGCTCGGGACGCGCGGGGACGGATCGTCGGGCGAGCCGCAGACGCACGCGGTCGTCGCGACGCTCCCGGTGTCCGAGGAGGAGGCGGCCGCGCGGCTGTTCGTGGTCGGGTTCGGCGGGACGCGCGGGAGCGACCCGGCGGTGCGCCGGCTGGGCCTGCGCGACTGGGGCGGCGTGGTGATCGAGCGCCACAACGCGCGGTCGCCGGGGCAGGTGCGATCCCTGGTGCGGGCGATCCGGGAGGACGCGGCGCGATGGGGCTCGGCGGAGCCGCCGCTGGTCGCGATCCGCCAGGTGGGCGGCGCGGAGTCGTCGCTGCCGTCGCTGCCGCCGCCGCCCCAGCCCGACGAGGCGGTGGCCCGCGAGGCGCGCCGGGCGGCGGAGGCGACCGGGCGGGCGCTGCGAGGCCTGGGCGTGGAGCTGACGCTGGGCGCGCCGGTGGCCGACCTGGCGGCGGTGAGCGGCCCGGCGGCCTCACGCGGGTTCTCGCCCGATCCGGCCGTGGCGGCGGATCTCGTCGCGGCGGCGGTCTCCGGGTACCGGGCGGTGGGGCTCGCGAGCGCGCCGGGCAGCTTCCCGGGCGAGGGCGCCGCGTCGCAGGACCCGATCGACGGGCCGGCCACGGTGGGGCTGTCGCTGGACGAGCTGCGCGAGCGCGATCTGGCGCCGTTTCGCGCCGCGGTGGGCGCCGAGGCGCCCGCGATGCTGATGAGCGACGCGATCTACGCGGCCTGGGACGACGCCGGGCCGGCGTCGCTCGCGCCGGAAGCCTATGACCTCTTGCGTCGCGGCGCCGGCTTCGGCGGCGTGGCGATCAGCGGCGACCTGAACGCGGCGACGGCGGTCACCGGCGGGACCGCGGCCGAGGCGGCGGTCGACGCGCTGCGCGCGGGCGCCGACCTGCTGTGGGTCCCCGGCGACGCCGCCGAGCAGGAGGCGGCCTACCGCGCGGTGCTCGAGGGGTTGCGGGCCGACCCGGTCCTGCGCGCCCGCGCCGCCGAGGCGCTCGGGCGCGTGGCGTTGCTGCGCGAGCGCTACGCGCTTCCGTGACGAACCCGTGGTCCGCTGTCACACCTTGCGCGCCACGCTTGCGAGGTGCCCGCCGCCCCAAGAGCTGAATGGCGATTCAGCCCCGCTGAGCGGGGCCAATTCGCCACTCGCGACGTGGCCGCGGCGTTGGCCGCCCCGCAGCACGGGGTCGTCGCGCGCCAGCAGCTCGTCGCGGCCGGGATGAGCACGTCGGCGATCGACCGCGCGGTTGCCAGCGGGCGGCTGATCCGCCTGCACCGCGGCGTCTACGCCGTCGGGCACGCCTCGCTGCTCCCCGACGCCCACCGCCTCGCCGCGGTCCTCGCCGCGGGCCCGGGCGCGGTGCTCTCGCACACGTCGGCCGCCGACGCCTGGGGCCTGCTCGTCGACGCCCGCGCGCGCACCGACGTGACCGCCCCGCTCGCGCGCGGGCGCACGCTCCCGCGGATCTCGCTGCACCGCACCCGCCTGCACCCCGCCGACCAGACCGAGCTCAACGGCATCCCGGTCACCACGGTCGCCCGCACGCTCATGGACGTCGCCGCCACGCGCCCGAAGCGAATCCTGGAACGCGCGATGGAGCGCTCGGAGGAGCTGCGCCTCTTCGACCTGATCGAGATCGACGACTGCCTGGAGCGCAACGAGGGCCAGCGCGGCGCCGGCCGCCTGCGCACCGCCGTCGCCGACGCGCGGCCGGCCGATCCGCGCAAGATCCGGTCCTGGCTGGAGCGCGCGGTCCTGAAGCTCATCGACGAGCACCGGTTGCCCCGTCCCGCGGTGAACCTCGACGTGATCGGGTGGGAGGTCGACCTGCACTGGCCGGAGCACAGGGTCGCCGTCGAGCTCGACGGCTGGGGCGCCCACCGGACACGGGCGCGCTTCGAGGACGACCATGCCCGCGACCTCGCCCTCCAGGCCGACGGCTGGCGCGTCGTGCGGATCTCCTACCGCCAGTTCCGCGACGACCGCGAGACGGTGGCTGCAGCGCTCCGTGCGGTGCTCGTGCCCACACCCGGTATCTTCGGCAAATGACCAGGCACGGACGCCGGACCGCCTTCCTGGGGGCGCTCCTCGCGCTCGCGATCTGCGCAGCGCCCGCCCACGCGCTCAGCCCCAAGCCGTACGCCTCGCGCATCACCGACGGCCCGCACGCCGGGCGCATCGTCGTGACCTTCCCCGCCGTCCACGAGCCCGCGCCCGAGGGCCGCACCGACCGCGTGCGCATCGTCGTGCGCGACCACAAGGGCAGGCGCATCGCCTCGACGGTCAAGGCGTACCCCGTCCATCACTCCGAGCGCATCACCGCGCCCCACCACATCCTCCTGACCCGCGCCCAGAGCCGCCGCGCCCGCAACGCCCGGCACCTCAAGGTCTCGATCGACGTCGGCGGGCACACCTCGCGCCGCGGCCGCGTCACGCGGCTCCAGAGCACCCCGTTCACGCCGCCCGCGCCCATCTACAAGGCGATCGCCGACACCGGCGAGCCCGACACCGCCGACTGGGCCGAGGTCACGTTCCACATCAGCGACTCCGGCGGCCAGTACGCGGTCGCGGAGATCACCGCCCACACCACGAAGTCGACGGTCATGGTGGCCGGCCAGGCCGACATCCCGCTCACGCCGGGCGCCGACGGCTGGGACTGGTCCGGTCAGGTGACCCTCGCGGCGGTGGCCAACGGCACCCCGGGGACGGTCACCACCTCGGGGCAGATCGTCAAGGACGCCTCGTACGGGGTGGGCGGCTGGAAGGACGCCGCGCCGGACGCGCCGCCGTTCTGGGGTGGCCTCAACCCGATGGGGCGGCGGGGCTAGACGGCCCGCCGGCCCGCGAACGCGCGCCCGAGCGTGACCTCGTCGGCGTACTCGAGGTCCGCCCCGACCGGCAGGCCCGACGCCAGGCGCGTCACGGTCACGTCGGGCGCCCGCTCGCGCAGGCCCTCGGCGATGTGCAGCGCGGTCGCCTCGCCGGTCGTGGTCGGGTTCGTGGCGAGCACGACCTCGCGCACCCCGCCCTCGGCGACCCGCGCGTAGAGCTGGGCGATCTTCAGGTCCTCGGGGTCGACGCCGTCGATCGGCGACAGCGCGCCTCCGAGCACGTGGTAGCGGCCGGGGAACTCGTGCGTGCGCTCGATCGGGATGACGTCGTTGGGCTCCTCGACGACGCAGATCAGCGACGGGTCGCGGCGCTCGTCGAGGCAGATGCGGCAGCGCGGCCCCTCGGCGAGGTTGAAGCACACCTCGCACAGCCCGATGCGCTCCTTGACCTCGCGGATCGCCTCCGCCAGGGCGTAGGCGTCCTCCGCGTCGGTGCGCAGGATGTGGAAGGCGAGCCGCTGCGCGGTGCGGTTGCCGATGCCGGGCAGCTTGGCCAGCTCGGTGACCAGCCGCTGGATCGGCGGAGCATTCACCGCGGGAAGCCGGGCGGGCGGGTCGACTTCTTGCCGCCCGGCAGGCCACCCGGGCCGCCGAGGCCGGGCAGGCCCATCGAGCCGAGGTCCAGCCCGCCGGTGAGGCCGCCCATCTTCGTCGCCGCCAGCTCCTGGGCGGAGCGCAGCGCCTCGTTCGTCGCCGCCAGCACGAGGTCCTGGAGCAGCTCGACGTCGTCGGGGTCGACGGCCTCGGGCGAGATGACGACCTCCTTGATCTCCAGGTCGCCGGACGCCTTCACCTTGACCATCCCGCCGCCGGCGGACGCCTCGACCGTCTCGTTCTTGAGCTGCTCCTGCGCGGCCAGCATGTCGGCCTGCATCTTCTGGACCTGCTTGAGCATCTGCTGCATGTTCGGCTGAGGCATGGCGGTCTCCTAGGAGGGCTCGTCGTCGGGGGTCAGCTCTTCGGCGTCGAAGGCGTCCTTGAAGCGGGCGATCAGCTCGTCCTCGCTCAGCGGCGGCGCCTCCTCGATCGTGGGCAGCTCGTCGTGCAGCTCGTAGCCGGGGCGCAGCTGGTGGCCGGTGACCGAGCGCAGGGCCTCGGCGACCAGCTCGCGCTTCTCGGCGTCGTCGGCCTTGCGGTAGGCGAACGCCTCGGAGCGCGGGAAGGCGATCGTGACGACGCCGCCGTCGACCGCGACCGGCTGGGCGGACCCGAGGCAGGCGGCGAGCATGCCGTTCTCGGCGCGGACGGCGTCGAGCACCGCGGGCCACAGCTCGGCGACGGTCTCGAGCGCCGGCGCGTCGCCGGTGGCGACCGCGACCTGCGCGGGCTCCGGCTCGGGCTCGGGCTCCGCCGGCGCGGGCGCGCCGTTCGCGGCGGCCGCCGCGGGCGCGGGCTCGCGCGGAGGCGGCGGGGGCGGAGGCGGGGCGGGCGACTCGGGCGGCGGCGGCGCCGGCACGTCGGGGGTCGGTGGCGGCGCCGGACGCGGCTCGGGCCGCTCGCCGGACGCGGCCAGCGCCGACTCCAGCCGGTCGATCCGGGCCAGCAGCGCGCGCGTGGAGGCGTCGACCTGCGGCGCGGCCGCCTTCACCAGCGCCAGCTCGAGCTGGGTGCGCGGGTCGGCGCCGTTGCGCATCGCCTCCAGCGCCTCGGCCAGCAGGTCGAGCAGCCGCACGACCGCGGCCAGCGGGACGCGCTGGGCCTGCTCGGCCAGGCGGCTGTCGTACTCGGGCGAGAGCGCCAGCTCCGGCGGCACCTCGCCGAGCGTCCGCACGACCATCAGCGCCCGCGCGTGGCCCTCGAGGTCGCGCACGAACGTGCCCGGGTCGCGCCCGGTCTCGGCCAGCCGGTCGGCGGCCAGCAGCGTCGCGCGCCCGTCGCCCGTCCCGACCGCGTCGAGCGCCTCGAACAGCAGGTCGACGTCGGCGACGCCGAGCACGGCGAGCACGTCGTCGAGCGCGATCGCGTTGCCCGAGTAGGTGACGAGCTGCTCGAGCGTGCCGAGCGCGTCGCGGAACGAGCCGGTCGCGTGGCGGGCGATCAGCGCGACCGCCTCGGGGCCGATCTCGATCCCCTCGGCCTGCGCCACGCGGCGGATGACCGCGGCGAGCTGCTCGGCGGTGGGGCGGCGGAAGTCGAAGCGGTGGCAGCGGTCGACGACCGTCGGCAGCACCTTGTTGGCCTCGGTCGTCGCCAGGACGAAGATCGTGTTCGGCGGCGGCTCCTCGAGCGTCTTGAGGAACGCGTTCCAGGCCTGCGACGAGAGCATGTGCGCCTCGTCGAGGATGTAGACCTTGTGGCGGCCGCTGACCGGGGCGAACGCGACCCGCTCGCGCAGGTCGCGGATGTCGTCGACCGAGTTGTTGGACGCCGCGTCCATCTCGATGACGTCCATCGAGGTGGCGTTGGCGATCGCCACGCACGACTCGCAGCGCCCGCACGGCGTGACGGTCGGGCCGTCGACGCAGTTCAGGCAGGAGGCGAGGATCTTCGCCATCGACGTCTTGCCGGTCCCGCGCGACCCGACGAACAGGTTCGCGTGGTGGACCTTGCCCTGCTGGACGGCGTTGGACAGGGTGCGCACGACGTGCTCCTGCCCGACGACGTCGGCGAAGGTCCGCGGGCGATGGCGGCGATACAGCGAAGGCGCGGACGACACGGATCCCGCAGTCTAGATCCCCGGGTGGGCGGCGCGCCGGGGCCGGCCGGTGGGCTACGGTTCGCCGAGGTGAAGGTCGAGCCTGAGCACCACGGAGGATCGGGAACGCCGCTGCTGCTCCTGCACGGGTTCACCGACACGTGGTACGCGTGGCGGCCGCTGCTGCCGCACCTGGAGGCCGAGCACGAGGTGCTCGCGATCACGCTCCCCGGCCACTACGGCGGCCCGGAGCTGAGCGGGCGGCCGATGACCGTCGACACGGCGCTGGACATCATCGAGGAGCGGCTGGACCGGGCCGGCTGGGAGACCGCCCACCTCGCCGGCAGCTCGTACGGCGGGTGGCTGTCGCTGGGGCTCGCCGCCCGCGGCCGGGCCCGCTCGGTCGTGGCCCTGTGCCCGGCCGGCGGCTGGAAGGGCGAGAGCCCGGAGGGCCGGCACGTGTACCGCTACTTCCTGCGCTCCCACCACGTGCTGAAGCGGTCGACGCCGCGGATGCTGCGCCTGCTGGCGGTGCGCCCACGCCTGCGCGCGGCCGCGTTCCGCGAGGTCATCGCCCACCCGCGGCGGCTGCCGCCCGGCGCGGCGCTGCACATGCTCGTGGGCGCGCGGGAGTGCGCGGTCGTGCTCGAGGGGATCGAGGCGGCGCGCCGCGAGGACGCGTTCGGGGAGCTCGGGCCGATCGACGTGCCGGTGCGGATCGCCTACGGCGAGCGGGACTGGCTCATCCGCTGGCCGCGCTGGTACACGCGCCTGCAGCGGATGCTGCCCGACGCCGAGTACGTCGAGCTGCCCGACTGCGGCCACCTGCCGATGTGGGACGACCCGGACCTGACCGCGCGCACGATCCTCGAGGTCACGCGGGCGCGCGACGGGCAGCGGCTGCCGTCCGCCGCGGACTAGACGAGGCCGTGCGTCTGGGCCAGGTCGGCGCAGACCACGCACAGCGGCCACGGCGGGTTCCACGGCCAGCCGGTGACGTCCTTGCCGCACAGCGCCCGGTCGGGATCGTCGGCGGTGACGATGTGGCAGATCTCCTCGCCGGGATGCGTGGGACCGTGGACGCGCGTCGGTTCGGCGAAGGGGCTGCTCATGGGCGCAGGAAAATCTAGTGGACCGTGCACCCTCCTTCGAGGTTCGGTCTCCGGGCGCTGACGTCGCCTCCGGCTCCGGATCGGGAGCTCCCGCTGCGCCTGCCGGTGACCGCTTAAGGCTGCTTCCTTCCGGACCTGACCTGGTTCACGGGCCGACATCGCGCGGGACCCGGTCCATCGACACCAGCTGCGGCGCGCTGACCCCGAAGGCCTCGCCCCTCGAGAGGGGATTCGGCCTCGCTAGAGCGGATTGCGAGCGACAGGGCACCGCTACCTCCCCGCCTAGCACGGTCCACGGCCCATGGTAACGTGCGCCGCTGGTCCAACCAGTGTCGTCGTCGATTCGCTCCAACCCGCCGCGGCTTCGCTCCGAGGCCGTCCACGACCGGCTCCGGCGCGCGATCGTCGCCGGCCAGTACCAGCCGGGCGACGCGTTGCCGTCCGAGCGCGCGCTCAGCGAGATGCACCGCGTCAACCGCCATGCGGTGCGCGAGGCGATCAAGCGCCTGCAGCAGGCCGGGCTCGTGCAGGTCACCCACGGCGGCGCCACGCGCGTGCTCGACTGGCGCGAGACCGCCGGCCTCGACCTCCTCGCCGACCTCGCCGGCAGCGGCGGCGACGACCTCCGCACCGTCCTGCGGTCCGTGGCCGAGATGCGCGCGACGATCGGCGCCGACGCGGCCCGGCTGTGCGCGCTGAACGCCCCGTCCGAGGCGCGCGCGGCGCTGCCGGCGCTGGCGCGGGCGATCCCGGCGCCCGCCGACGTGCGCCGCTACCAACGGCGCTTCGACGCCTACGAGGCGCTGTGGGCGGCGATCGTGCGCGGCAGCGGCAACGTCGCCTACCGGCTGGCGTTCAACAGCCTCGTCGGCGCCCGCCACGGCGGCGGCATCGACCCGCAGCTCTACGCCGCCGAGGTCGACGACCGCGCCGCGGCGATCGCGCTGGCCGAGGCGATCGCGGCGGGTGACCCGGATCTCGCGCACGCGCGGGCGCGCGAGCTGCTGCAACGGACGGTCGAGGCGAGCGGCTGATGGCCGAGGTCCTCTGATGGCCGAGGTCCTCTACTACGCGATCCCGTTCTTCGTGCTGCTGCTCGTGGTCGAGTGGCTGTCGTTCCGCTTCGCGCGCGACGACCACGACGAGCTCGTCGGCTACGACCTCGCCGACACCCGCACGTCGCTGACGATGGGCCTCGGGAACGTGGCGATCAACGTCGTCTGGAAGGTCGCGGTCGTCACGATCTACGCGGCGCTCTACGAGCTGACGCCGCTGCGGCTGTCGCCCGACCACTGGTGGGTGTGGGTGGCGCTGTTCTTCGCCGACGACCTCGCCTACTACTGGTTCCATCGCGTCTCGCATGAGAGCCGCGTGTTCTGGGCCTCGCACGTCGTCCACCACAGCTCCCAGCACTACAACCTGTCGACGGCGCTGCGCCAGACGTGGGTGCCGATGACGTACCTGCCGTTCTGGCTGCCGCTGGCGCTGCTCGGGTTCCCGCCGTGGATGATCCTGCTGGCCCAGAGCTGGTCGCTGATCTACCAGTTCGGGCTGCACACCGAGCGGATCGGGCGGCTGCCGGCGCCCATCGAGCTCGTCTTCAACACGCCCAGCCACCACCGCGTGCACCACGGCTCCAACCAGGTCTACCTCGACCGCAACTACGGCGGCATCCTGATCATCTGGGACCGCCTGTTCGGGACGTTCGTCGGCGAGGGCGAGCGCGTGCGCTACGGGCTGACGAAGAACATCGAGACGCACAACCCGGTGCAGGTCGCCTTCCACGAGTACGCGGCGCTGTGGCGCGATCTGCGCGCGGCGCCGACGTGGCGGGTGCGTTGGAACCTGCTGCTCCGCGGGCCGGGCTGGCGGCCCGACGAGCCGGTGCGCGAGAACGCGTAGCGACCGGTACGGTTCGACGCTGGGTCGAACCACGGAGGGGAGCAGCATGAGCAAGCTCGATGGCCGCTGCCTGTGCGGCGCGGTGAGCTACACGTCCGACGCGGAGCCGCTGTTCTGCGCGATCTGCCACTGCACGAACTGCCAGCGCCAGACGGGCACGTCGTTCTCGATCGTCGTCGCGGTGCCCGAGGACGGCTTCCAGGTGACCGGCGAGCTGTCCGAGCACGCGACGATCGGCGACGACCACGGCCAGCCGACGCGCCGGCGCTTCTGCGGCCAGTGCGGGTCGCCGATCGTGACCGTGAGCGACGCGCTGCCGGGCGTCGCGATCATCAAGGCGGGCACGCTGGACGACACGAGCTGGCTGGAGCCGCAGCTCGAGATCTGGGGCCGGTCGGCCCAGCCGTGGATCCCCGAGGTGGAGGGGCGCCCGCGGTTGGAGCGCAGCCCCCAGCCGGGGTAGCGCCTACGGGAAGCTGACGACGGTCATGTCGAGCGGCAGCTCGGCACGCCGCGGGCTGGGCGACGGCAGCCACCGCACCTCCTCGTCGACGACCTGGCCCTCGAGGGCGAAGCGCTCGAACACGTAGGGCCGGCCGTCGGCGGCCAGCGGCGACGGCCGGTTCGTCACGTGGATGTGCAGGTGCGGCGCGTCGGAGTTGCCCGAGCTGCCGACCCGCCCGATCACCTGGCCCCTGCGCACCCGGTCGCCGCGCTTGACCGCGACCGTGCCGGGCTTGATGTGCGCGTAGAGGACGTAGAGGCCGCCGATGTCGACGATGACGTGGTTGCCGGCGGCGAGCCCGGGCGTCGAGGTGGCGCTCGTGCGCGTGAGGGCCGGCGTGTCGGGCTGGCCGTCGCTCACCGCGACGACCCGGCCGCGCTTGACGTTGTGGATGGGCTCGTCGTAGACGAAGTACTCCTCGTTGCGGGTGCCGTCGCCCGTCCAGAGCGCGCCGTTGCGGTCGGTCTGCATGAAGTCGATCGCGTAGCGCTCGGCGACGCGCTGGCGACCCTGGACCGCGAGCGCGGTGCGCGTGTGGCCGAGGCTCGCGCAGCAGCCGTTGAACGCGACGAACCCGTCGCCCGTCAGCGGCGCGCCGAGGACGACCGGCGGGCGGAGGTCGACCCTCACGGGCCCGGTCGTGACGTCGGGCCCGAAGCGGACGGCGAAGTCCGCGGGGTCGACGCCGGGCGCCGGCTGCAGGGTGACGACGTGCCGGATGGCGGCGGGGACGGCGGCGCGCGACGGGAACGTCACGTCCATCCACACGACCCCGGTCTGCCCCGGCCCGATCGTCGTCGTGTGCGGGCGCGAGAACGGGTCGCCGAGATCCATGTTCGGCAGGAGCGTGTCGCCGGCGCGCGTGGCCACGACCTGGTTCGTCCGGACGTTGCGCACCTCGACGCGGTCGACGACGACGCCCCACTCGGAGGACACGTTGCGCAGCGTGAGCTCGTAGACGAGGTGCTGCCGGCCGTCGCTGCCCTTCACGGGCTGCAGGTGGCCGAGCGTGGCGACGCTCAGGACGTCGAAGCGGTCGGCGGCGCCGGCGGGGGCGGCGGCGAGGGCCAGCGCCGCGCCGAGTGCGGCGGCCAGCGCGAGGAGTCGGGATCGCATCACAGCGGATCATCGGCGCGTGCGGGGACGCCGTGAGCCCTGGTCGCCCGCGCCCGGACGACCGTCCGCGTTCGGGCGCGCGCACGCGCGGATCGCTAGCATCGTTGCCCTCTTCCGGGCGCGTAGCTCAGTGGGAGAGCGCTCGCTTCACACGCGAGAGGTCGCTGGTTCGAAACCAGCCGCGCCCATCCTCCGACCGGCCGGCTCCGTCTGCGGCGGAGCCGCTGAGACACCGTCGTCTGATATCGATGGCGCAGGTCCGTGCGCCTGGCCGGCTCGCCCATCGACGCCGCGACCGAGCGCGTGCGCACCCGGTGGTCGCCCGACCCCAGCGGCCAGACCGGCGGCTCGCTGATCCTCGTGCCCTGCTGGTCGGCGAACACGATCGGCCATTGGTCGGAACCGCCGCGCCCATCACCTCACGGCGCAGAGGTCCGGCAGGGGCGGGACGGCACCGTGAGGATCGGACCGCGGGGGTCGAGCTCCTCGTCGTTGCAGTACTCCAGCTCCGACGCGCCCGTCAGCCGCGCGACGATCGCCGCCGGGAGCGTCTGGATCGCGCCGTTGTACTGCCCGACCACGTGGTTGTAGTAGCGGCGCGCCGCGCTGATGCGATCGGCGGAGACGGACATCTCGCGGTTGAGGGCCTGGAACTGCCGGTCCGCCTTCAGCTCCGGGTACGCCTCGACGAGGCCGAGGACCGCCCGAGTGCTCTGGGCGCTGGCCAGCGCAGCCTGCCCGGGCGTCGCGGCGGCGACCACAGCTCGCCGCGCCTCGGTCACGCCGCGCAGCGTCTCCTCCTCGTGCTCGGCGTAGGTCCGCGCGACCACCATCATGTTGTCGAGGAGCTCGACGCGGCGGCTCAGCTCGACGGAGATGTTCGCCCAGCTCTGCTCCGCCTCCGCGCACAGGCGGCCCAGCCGGTTGAACGAGACGAGCCCGACGACCAGCAGGACGAGGACGGCGGCGGCGAGGCCGATGAGGATGGTCATGCGGTCTCCAGGTCGGTGCGGTCGACGGTGTCGGCGCCGGGTCCGGTCATGCGTGCAAGCGCCTCGATTCGGGTCTTCAGCGGGGGATGCGTGGCCAGCCAGCGCTCGTTGAGCCGTGCCGCCCATCCGGTCGCGGCGGGCGGGACGAAGAGACCGAGGCGGCCTCCGCTCCAGGGCAGGACGACCGCCGGCGCCGAGCGCTCGGTCAGGCGTCGGAGCGCGCTGATGAGCGCCTGCGGGTCGCCCGAGAACTTCGCGCCCTCCGCGTCGGCGAGGAGCTCGCGCTTGCGAGAGATGAGGCGCGCGACGCCGATGGACACGAGCGGGTTGGCCACCAGCCCGACGAGCGGCACGTACACGGCGAGGGCGGAGAGGACGAAGAGCGCGTACAGCGCACGCCAGGCGTAGACGAGCGTGCCCAGGTACACGACCGCGAGGGCGACGGAGAGCACCGCGAGCACAAGCATCACGCCGATCGCCCACAGCGACTGCTCGTCGCCGACGGCGCTCATCAGCGCGACGAGGCCCAGCCCGATGAGCGCGACGACCGCGGCCGGGACCAGCTGCGCCAGCGCCTGCGGGACGCTCATCCCGAGCAGGACCACCCGTCGCACGCCGCTCAGCGACCCGCTCAGCCGCGCGAACTGCTCGGCCAGCGCGACCAGCCGCACGTCGCCGTTGCGGATGTGCGCCACCTCGTGGGCCATCACCGCGCGGACCTCATCGCGGTCGAGCCGCTTCAGCAGGCCCTGGGTCAGCACCACCGCGCCGTCGGTAGGGGTGCCCGTCGCGAACGCGTTCGCGACGACGACATCGGCGATGAAGAGCGCCGGGGCCCGCGGAAGACCGGCGGCGAGCGCGACCTCCGCGAGGTCCTCCAGGAGCTCCGGGTCGCGCAGCGGCGACGCCGCCCGCACGCCCGGCGCGTCCGCGTCCGGAGGCCCGCCGGCTCGCGCGCGGTGCAGCGCCACGGCGGCGCCGGCGAGCGCCACGACGGCCGCGACCATGAGCACGTCCCTGAACGGGCGCTCGAAGCCGGTGACCCAGGACACCGGGCGGCCGACGACGAGCCACACGAGCCCCACGGCCGCGACAGCCGCCGCGAACAGGAGCAGCACGATGAGCGCCAGCAGCACCGCGGAGTGAACGCGGTTCGCGCGGGCCCGCTCCCCGATGGTGTGCGCGGTCATCGGCCCACCCTCCGGCGCCCGCGGCAGCGCGCGCCGCAGCACCCCCGGACCCCGTCGTCGAGGCGGCTCACGACGCGCAGACCGGCGGCGGCGACCGCGTCGACGAGCTCGAGCCGGTGGACCGCTTGGTGGAGCGTCCCCGGCAGCACGACGGCCGCTCCGCCACGCCAGAACCGGCGACGTCCCGCGGCGACGGCGACTTCGAGCGAGCGCACGTCGTCCTCGAGCGTGGCCAGGGCCTGCGCCGGCGTGGCGGTCGGCGCCTCGGCCTCGTCCAGGTCCCACATGACCAGGTCGGCGAAGACGGGGTCGGACTCGAAGACGGCCCGTACCGTCTCGTGAGCGGCCTCCCGATCCGGCGCCCTCCCCTGCGGGAGTAGCACCCAGCGGTCTGTCATCTCGTCCATGACCGCGACGCTAGGGTCGCGGGCCGTCTCGACCGGAAGGAGATCGCGGGCTTTCGGCGGGCCGGGTCAGCGATCTCGCAGACGGTCCGCCAGATGTTCGCACACGATCCGGGCGGCAAGGTCCGGGTCGCGGGTCTCGATCGGCCGGATGTTGTACTCAACGATGCGGCGCACCTGCTGGGGAAGCGCCGCCCGCGGGGGCACCTTCCCTCCGTCGAGGGCGAAGCCCATCGGCTCGTGGCGGAGCTTCAGCGCGACCCCGAGCTCGCGTTCGACGTAGTCCGGCTCGTCCCCGGGCGGTGGGTTGAGCATCCGGCCGAAGTAGTCGGGGCCGACGAGCGCGAGGAACACGTGCGTGCCTTCGATCAGGTGCTCGAGCTGCTCCTGCCACTTGTCGGCGGGAAGGAGGTCGTGGACGTCGAGGAACGCGCTGATGCCCTCCGCCTCGAGCTGCTCGCGGACCCGATGCGCAACCGGTTCCGAGAAGTCCTTGCGGCGGTACGAGATGAACACCGACGTCTCGGCGGTGAGGCGCGCGCGTTCCCACGCCGGTGCCAGGAAGTGGATCGCGCAGACCCGCAGGAACCGGCCAACCTGCTCGACCAGATCCCGGTCGTCCATCGCCGCCAGGGCAGCGGCCTCGCCGCTCGCGGCATCGATGCGCCGGATCAGCCCGGGCGCGGGCCCCTCGAGCCACCGGACCACCTCGTCCGCGGTCCCGACCCGCATGCCGCCGCCGAGCGCGTTCATGTTCGGGGCGAGCACGAGCCGTCCCGGCGCCGGGGTGTCACGCAGCAGGGCGATCGCCTCGAGCAGGCGCTCGGGGTGATGCCTCGCAACCCGCCGCAGGGTCGTGAGATGCCCGGGCGAGAACGGTCGGTCGTGCGACTCGAAGCAGGTGAACCCGTAGTGCAGCCACCACGGGCCGCAGGACTCCCGCTTCGGACTCCGTGACTCCTCCTGGCCGGCCAGCAGGTGGAGGTGCAGGTAGGGCGCCTGAGCCATGCCGGGCCGGCGCGGCTGCACCTTGATGTGAAACCGCGGGACGAGATGGTGGTGGGGCTTGATCTGGCTGGACGTGCTCCCGACCAGGACGAGCGGCTCCGCCTCCGCGACCTCGCGCACGAGCGTGCGCGCCCCGTGGCGCCCGTAGCGGGTGTGCGGCAAGCCGGTCAGCTGCGCGCCGATCGTCTCGCGCAAGCGCCGCACGACCGGCTCCTCTTCCTCCACCACGCGCTGCAGCACGGCTTCGGCCTCCGGGTCTGGCGCCAGTCGCGACACCGGCCAGCGCCTGGCTCGCGCTGCGGCGATCCGCTCGAAGGACTCGCCGAGCTCGACCAGCGCCGCGCCCGCCCTCATCGTCCCGGCTCCCGGGTCCCCCGCGCCAGCGGCTCGACCCGCAGTCCGGCCTCCTCGAGGAGGCCCGGGAGCTGCGCGACGACGTCGCGATCCCAGGACTTGGCGTCGTCGTCGAGCTCGTCCCAGGCGAGCAGGTACGGCGACGTGAGGCGATGCGGGCGCCGTTCGCCGCGCTCCCACCCGAGCCGGGCCCGCTCGACGAGCCAGCGGCCGTGCTCCATGCGCGCGAGCGCTTCCAGGCGGTCGTCCGCGAACGGCTCCTTCAGGTCGATGTCCGGCTCGAGCTGGAGATCGAGCGGCGTGCCGGCGCCGGCCGGCGCGAGCTGCAGACCGAGCAGCGCGAGCTTGCTCGGGATGTGCGCGGCCTGCGCCTCGTTGGAGCGCCGGAAGATCGGCGACAGGCGCTCCCAGGGCTGCATCGCCGGATCGTCCGGCGCCTTGTAGGCCCGCTGCATCGTGCGGTAGCGCTCGTGCGCCGCGCGGGCGAGCCGGTCTATGGCCTCCGGCGGCACCTGGCCGGCCGCTTCCCCGTCGCGCACGAACGCGCGGATCGCCATGGCATCGGCGGGCAGGGGGATGATGGCGCAGCCTTCGCCGGGCAGCTCGTCGAAGTCGAGGTCCTCGCCTCGGCCGTCGAGATCGACGAGGCCGATCGGCGCACCGAGCGCGTGCGCCAGCGCCAGCTCCTGTCGCGTGATGCTCCCGCCTGGGAAGACCAGCACCCTGACCTCGGAGGGATGGACGCCGTCCCCGATCAGGTCCTTCCACGCCCGCAACGGCTGCGCGACGGAGAATCCCTCCCCGTCCGGGACCTTCCTGGAGTACCCGGGGTGGGCCGGGACGGGACGCCTGCCGTCGGTCGCCGGCAGGTACCCGCGCGTCTCCTCGCACAGATGCGCAAGGTCGCCGACGACGCCCGCCACGCCCTGCGGGGTCCCGCCGCTGATGAGCACCCCGTGCCACGGCGGGCCGTCGAGCGCCTCGGTGAGCAGCTCACGGACGCGAGCCGTGCGCGCCGCGTCCCAGGTGTCGGCGCCGCCGGCCACCATCAGGTGGCGCGTCGCGCTGCCGGATCTCCCGCTCTCGGGACCGACCTTGCGGCGGAGCTGGAGCAGAGTCTGCACATGCGCGGCGACAGGCCGCCTGCTGGCTTCGAGCGCGGCCCCGAGCGCGTCCAGCGTCTTCCCCTCGGCGGCTCCTGCAACCCGAGCGCAGTAGGTGAACGCCATCGCGTCTGAGACCTTGTCGTCGTCCACGAGTCCCGGCCCGACGAGCGCGGCGGTCTCTGGCGCCAGCAGGTCGAGGCGCAGGCCCGCTTGGAGGAGCTGCTCCGGGTTCGGGATGTCCGCTTCGAGGGTTCGCATCACGTCCCGCTCCCAGCGGCGGCCGATGGGCGCCGGGTCGTCCACGAACGCCATCCGCCTGGCGCGCCCGCGGACCCCGAGGTCCCGGAGACGGCGATCCAGCTCGCAGGCTTCGAGCTGGTGCCGCTTGGCGCCCATCGTCACGAGGCTCTCCGGCACGACGTCGGCGACGACCTCGCTGGCGGAGGTCTCCTCGATGACCCGCTCCGCGAGCGTCCCGGTCGGCGCCTCGCTGAGGAGGCTGATGCGGACGTCCCGGCCGAGCGTCCGCGAGAGCGCGATGGCTAGGCGCAGCCCCGAGATCTCGACGCGGTCCACGACCCAGGCCTGTCGGATCGAGCCGCAGCTGCGCAGCAGCCGGGCCACCTCCGGGTCGAGGGTCGCGCCGATCTCGGGCTCGACGTCGTGGGCGATGATCTCGAGGTCCGCAAGCGCGGGGTCGTAGCGGCGCCGGAGGGACGCGACGCGCGCCGAGGCCCGGTTGGAGAGCAGCGTGATCCGCGGGCGCAGCGCATGGGGCTGCTTTCCGAGCCGTTGCACCTGCCATCCCCGATGCAGCTCCAAGACCAGCGCGTCGACGACGGCGTCGTCTCCGCAGATCAGGATCGAAGCGGGCTCGCCCTGGCGTGGCGCGACGACCGCAGCGCCCCCTGCCGCCTCGACCGAGGCGGCCGCCGCGAGCGCCGTGGAGCTGAACGGCGTGACCCGGGGGCGATCACCGTCGGTCGAGCGATCCCCCGCCACGAGCCGGGCCAGCCCCGGGTCGTCGACGTGGACGAAGACCTTGACCGTCGCGCCGGCCAGGTCGCGCATCGCCGACGCGATCGTCGCGTTCGCCGTGTCGTCGCCGGTGATCGCGATCACGCGCTCGGCGCGGTGGGCGCCGGCCCGGCGCAGGACCCCGGGAGAGCGGGCGTCGCCGACCACGACCCATGCGCCCAGCCGGTCGTCGGCCATGCCGGGCGCCTGCGCGTCGCGGTCGACGAGGACGACGCGACGACGGTCGGCGGCGTACTGCTCCGCGAGATGCGCCCCACGTGCCCCCGCACCGCAGACCACGACGTGGTCTCGCAGGACGCGTTGCATCACGACGCCGCGCAGCCGTCCGCGCAGGAGCTCGAACAGCACTCGCGCGGTCGTCAGCGGCGCGAGGACGGCGGCGATCCACAGCTCCGGGCCCGGCGACACCCCGTCCGGGACGTCGAGGTTCAGCGTGAACAGCTGCGCGGTGCGGTACAGGGACGTCCCGAGACCAAGCGTCCCTCCGGCGCCGTCCGGGAGGCCGGAGAAGCCGATCACCCCGAGCACCACGGCGATTCCGCCCGCGACGGCGGTCAGCGCGCCGCCCCACCGGCGCGGACGGCTCGGGGCCCTCTCCCCCGGCGTTCGGTCTCGCAGCTCGCCGTCCTTCATCCGCGCCCCACGAGCCTGCTGATGCCGTCGGCCACCTGGCGCAGCGCGGTCGCGTCGAGGTCCGGGGCGCCGGCCGCGACGGTGGCCCGGATGGTGTCTCCGTACAGCGAGCGCGCCTGCTCGATCGCGCGCGTCACGAGGCCATCGGATTGATCGGCGCCGAATCGCCGCAGCCCGTCCTCGGCGCCCGGGAGCTGCGCGCGTGCGGTCTCGGCGTTCCCGTCGGGCGTCGCCGCCAGCGGCACGAGCGGCAGCCCGCACCGCACGGCCTCGAAGAACTCGGCGACGCAGTAGGACGATGTCCAGTACGAATCGTGCAGGACGACGAGGACCACTCGAGACCGGCGGATCCCCTCGCGGGTGTTCTCGTTGATGTCCACGCCGGGGTTCTGGTGGTGGGCCATGTACCACGTCCGCAGTCGCTCGGCGCGCAGCGCGTCGGCGATCCGGCGCCCAGCGAAGCCGATCTCGACCCCGGGAGAGGACACGAACACGTCCCAGGGCTCCGAGTGGATCGCGGGGACCGTGAGTCGCGGTGGTCGGGGAAGCGCCTGGAGCAGGAGGCCCGTGAACAGGTGGGCCGGTGCCGCCAGCCATCGCGCGTCTCCGCCGTCGGACGAGAACACCCACTCCAGCGATGCCTGCCTGCCGCCAACGAGGCAGTGGTCGATCAGCTCCGAATCGACCGTGCAGCGCCCGCGCTTCCGGCACTCGGCGCCGCCGCACAGCGGCCAGAGGCCGCCCGCGGAGGCGCCGATGAGGTCGAGGAGGGCATCGCGCTCCGGACCGGCGAGCGACGCTGCGAGCTTCGAGCGATAGGCAGACGGGAACCGGCCCCGCAGCGCGTCCGTCATGAACGTGAGGCGCACGGTTCCGTCGTCCGGACGCTCGACCTGGATCGATGGAGCGTCTGCGGTGCCCCAACCGAGCGTCGCCCGGCTGCCGTCGACATCGACGTCGAGCCCGCTCTCCGCGGCCGCCGGATGGCACTCCACCGCAGTCCGGAGCAGCGCTCGCGCGATCTCGTCGGCGCTCGCCGTGAGCTCCACGTCGGGGATCTCCCAGACGCTGCGATCCGTCATGTAGGCCCGGAACCGGGCGAGCGGTCCGGCCAATCCGACCGCCGCGTCGCGGAGGACCGAGGACAGCGTGCCACCGTCGACCAGGCGAGACCACGTCGCCGCGGCCTCGTCGGTCGCACGCTCGACCGCGTCGCCGAGATCGGTTGCGCCGCTCTGCGCCAGCCGGCGTCCGGCGAGACCGCCCAGGACGAGCCCGGCCGCGGAGGCGGGCGGGACATGGCCCGATGCCCGTTCCAGGATCCAGTCCGGGTTCGGCGTGTCGAGCAGCCAGAGTCCGACCGCCGCCTGGTTCTCCTTGTTGGCCCGCCACACCGTCCAATCGCCGTCGTTTTCGAGCCACCCGCGGGCCTCCGGCACGTCGCTGCCGCTGCGGATCGAATGCTGCAGATGGAGGCGAACGCCGTGGCGGTGCTCCAGGTCCTCGGAGAGCTCGATCAGCCGGGCGCGAATCGCGGCGCCTTCGGCGTGGAGCAGACGCGCGAACCCTCGGCTGCGGTCCTGCGGCGCCATCCACGACGTGAGGAAGACCTCCGCGCGACCGGGACCCAGGTCGACGATGAGCTTGACGTCCCGATTCCAGCCGCCGGCGCTGAGCCTCAGCGAGTCGTCCAGTCGCTTCGATCCCTTGTCGACGTAGTCCCGGACGCGGGCGACCGTGGGTCGCGGGCTGAGGCTCTCGGACCCGAGCAGGGGCTCCAAGGCGGCGGTCAGCTCGTCGAACAGGGCGCACAGCACGTTCGAGACCAGGCGGACCTCGCCGAGGGCCTCCTCGGAGCCGCGTCGCGCGACCGCAGCCTGATCCAGTTCCTCGAGTGCGGCGAAGAACGAGACATCGAGAGGGACGGGGCCAACGGCACGGCTCACGTCAGGCACGGTCGGCCGGACAGGAGCCGACCTTTAGCGCCCAGACGTCAAGTGGGCGCAGGAGCCACGCTCATCCCGTCACGGCGCTCGGGGCGAGCCCGCGCCGCGGGCGGACGATCACGCGTGCTCGCGCGGTGCGGCGGGTCGCGCTCCGGGCGCCGGCGATCACGAGGTTGACCGTGCGGCCCGAGGCGCGGGGGTCGGCGCGGGCGGTGAGGATGAACGCCTCGTGGTCGAGCGGGGCGAGCGCGGAGACGTGCCAGCAGACCCGGCCGTCGCGCAGGCGCGAGCCGGGCGCGGAGACGAGCGTCATCGCCTGCGGGAGGCGGTCGCAGACCTCGACGTCCTCAGCGGGGGCGCTGCCGCGGTTGCGGACGTCGATGCGGTAGCGGACGCTCGCGCCGCCGTTCACGAGCGCGCGGCGGACCGTCTTGTCGGTGTCGAGCTCGGGCGCGGGCTCGCCCGGGACGTCGGGCGGCGGCGAGACGGAGGGCTCGGCCGGGACGCCCGGCGGCGGCACGGTGTTGGTGACGGTCACCGTGATCTCGTCGTCGAGCACCCGGAAGCCCGCGGCGCCCGGCACGGTGCTCGGCTCGCCGTTGATCTCATAGGCGATCTGCACGCCGGGCGGGAACGCGCCCGCGCGCTCGGTGACGAGGCAGTACTCGCCGACGCGGATGCGGTCCAGGCGGGGCGTCCCGGGCAGCCCCGAGGCCGGCACGGTGACCGCCGCCTCCGTGCCGTCGGTGCAGCGGACGTCGAACACGAACGACGAGGGCAGTGCGCTCGCTCCGGCGCCCACGACCCGCTTGACGATGTCGAGCCGCGCCCGCCGCACGCGCACGTCCTGGCAGTCGTTGACGACCTCGACCTCGCGGCCCCCCTCGGGCACGGGTCACGCCCGGGTCGTTGGCCAGCTGCGGCTCGTAGTGCACCCGGCAGCCGTCGGGCAGGGCGCCGAGGTTGCGCTCCTGCACCCGGCACCTCGCCCCCTCCGGCACAGTCGTCTCGGCCGCGCCGTTCGCCGCGGACCCCGAGCCGCCGCCCGCGCCGAACGTGAACGTGCGGTCCTTCACCACCGCGCCGTCGTCCCGGCACGTCACGTGAACGCGGAACCCGTCGGGAAGCGGGTCGACCGGCTCCCCCACCGGAAGCTCGATCCGCTTGGTCACGCGGAACGTCGCGTCGCGCGGCGGCGCCGGCGGTTCCGGCGGCTCGGGCCCGACCGTGTAGCAGGCGAACCAGTGGCTGATGCCGGCGATGTTGCTCTGGCCGACCCACGGCGGGATGTAGTCCTGGTTCGGCGGCAGCGTGGGCGGCAGGACGGACGCGTCGACGTAGGCGTTGTAGCCGTTGCCGCCCTTGACGACCACGGCGCGTAGGACCACGCCCCGCCGGCGCCCCTCCGGCGTGACGTCGACCTGCACCGCCTGCGGGGCGCGCCCCCACGGCGTGTCGACGTTCGTCGTCACCGTGCCCGCGACGTACGCGTCGCCGGCGGACTGATCCTGACCGCCACCACCGCCGGTGAGCTGCACGACGTCGCCGGGGAGGCTCGTCACGCCGTCGCGCTCCAGGTGGGCGCACTGGGTCGCGTTGCGCTCGACGAAGGTGGCGCGCGGGTCGTTCGGCGTCGCGCGGTACGAGTTCGCGCCCGCGACCGGAGCCCAGGCCACCGCCAGGGCGGCCAGCGCACCGGCTCCGATGAGCGCCAGTCGTCGCGCCTCCACCTGAGCGGATGTGACCCGCGCGAGAACTCAGGAATCATCGACTTAACCGGCGGTTGCGAACGACGCCATCCGGGGCACCAACGCCACGTGAGCGCCGCGCGACGAGCAGCCGCCGCAGTGACCGCAGTGGCCGCGCTCGCGGTCGCCGCGCCGCCGGCGCTCGCGGCGCCCGAGTGCACGTCCGGGCGGGCGACGGCGACCGCCGTCGGCGCGCCGACCGCCCACGTCACCTGGCGCGCGCGGCTGATCGCGCGCACGCCCCTCGCGCCCGCACCCGGCGCCGGCAGCGAGGACACGATCGGCCCGCGCGACGCGAGTTGGCTCCTCGTCCTGCGCGCGCGGCGCGACGGCGCGGGCCGTTGCCGGCTCGAGGTCCGCCTTCCCTCACGTCCCAACGACGCCGCCGGATGGGTCGACGCCGACCGCGTCGAGCTCGAGCCAACGCCCTGGCGGCTGACCGTGTCGCGCCGCGAGCGGACGCTCACCGTCCACCGCGACGGCCATCGCGTCCGCCGCTTCCGCGTGGTCGTCGGGGCGCCGGACACGCCCACGCCCACAGGGCTGTTCGCGGTCCTCGGCGTGTGGCGCACCGACCCCGGCGCCTTCCTCGGCGCCTACGTCCTCCCGCTCACCGCCCACAGCCGCGTGCTGCAGGAGTTCGGCGACGGCGACGGGCGCGTGGGCGTCCACGGCCGCGGCGGAGCGAGCCTGCGAGACCCGCTCGGGACCGCCGCCAGCCACGGCTGCGGTGCGGCTCAGCAACCAGGCGATCGCCTGGCTGGTGCGGAACGCCGGCGCCACACGGCTCGCCGGCGTTCCGGTCCGAGTGCGTTGAGCTACCGCTGCGCGGCAGCCGTGTGATGCATGTCGTCGGTCAGGTGGCCGCGGCGAGCGGCGAACAGGCCGATCGCGTAGAGCGCGGCGAGACCGACGAGCCCGTACACGATGCGGCTCGCCACGTTCGTGATGCCGAACTCCTCGCCGAAGATCCAAGCGACGAGGTCGAACTCGGCGATTGCGACGAGCCCCCAGTTGAGACCGCCCACGACGAGAAGCGTCGCGGCGAGCATGTTGAGACCCTTCATCATCTGTTCATCTCCCGTACGGGTGTTGTTCACGTTCTGTACGGAACCACAAGAGGCCCCCACTTGTCAAGGGTCTGTACAGAGCCTGTAGAGTTCTTGGCGCAATGGAACGCGACGGGGTCCTGCGGATCGGCGAGCTCAGCAAGCGCACGGGCGTGAGCCCGGAGCTGCTGCGCGCCTGGGAGCGGCGCTACGGGCTCCTGCAGCCGCTGCGCTCGGCAGGCGGCCTGCGCCTCTACTCGCGCGCGGACGTCGAGCGGGTCGGCGTCATGCAGGGCCACCTCGCCGACGGGCTCGCCGCCGCCGAGGCGGCCGCGCTCGCCCTGCGGGCCGACGTCGGCGCCGCGGCGGCGCCGGTCGCGCTGCGGCCCGAGACCGTCCGCCTCGAGCTGGCCGACGCGCTCGACCGCTACGACGAGCCGCGCGCGCAGTCGATCCTCGACCGCGTGCTCGCGGTCGTCACCGTCGACACGTTCCTGAGCGAGATCGTCATCCCCTACCTGAGCGAGCTCGGCGACCGCTGGGAGCGCGGCGAGGCCTCGATCGCCCAGGAGCACTTCGCCTCCAGCATCATCCGCGGGCGGCTGCTCGGCCTGGCGCGGGGCTGGGGCCAGGGCCTCGGCCCCACGGCCGTGCTCGCGTGCCTCCCGGGCGAGCAGCACGACCTGGGCCTCCTCGCGTTCGGGCTGGCCCTCCGCGCGCGCGGGTGGCGCATCGTGTACCTGGGCGCCGACTCACCGATCGAGACCGTCGAGGAGGCCGGCGGCCGTCACGAGCCGAGCCTGATCGTCCTCAGCGGCGCGAGCGACGAGCTCGCCGAGCCGGTCCGCGCCCGGCTGGGCGAGCTCGCCCGCCGCCACCGCCTCGCGCTCGCCGGCGCCGCTGCCCGGGACGCCACCCTCGAGCGCGCCGGCCTGCTCGTGCTGCCCGACGACCCGGTCGCCGAGGCCGACCGGGTCGTCGCGCTGCTCCAGGACGGCGGCGAGGAGTAGGGGTCAGCCGGCCGGGTCCGGTCGGCCGTCGCGCGCCCCGGTGAAGGCTCAGTCGCCCTCGGGCTCGGGGTCCTTGATGACGGCGAGGGTGGCGCCGCTGGTGACGGCGTCGCCGACTTTGATGGGGAGCTCGGCGATCACGCCGGTCTTGTGGGCGGTGATCTCGTTTTCCATCTTCATCGCTTCGATGATGGCGACGAGGGTGCCTTCTTGGACGGTCTGGCCGGGCTCGACGAGGATCTTGAAGACGTTGCCCTGCATGGGGGAGGCGAGCGTGTCGCCGCCGGCGCCGCCGCCGCCGGAGCGGTTGCGGGCCGATCGGGTGGGTTTGCGGCCGTTGGCGACCGGCGCGGCCGCAGCGGCGCCGCCGCCCGCGAAGGGCGGGCCGATGACCTTGACGTCGAAGCGCTTGCCGGAGACCTCGACGGTGTAGGCCTGCTCCAGCTTGGCCGGCTCGTCGTCGTCTTGGTCGGTGGGGGCGGGTGGGTCGAAGGCGAGCGTCTTCAGCCAGGCCTTGTCCTCGATCAGGTCGCGGCAGGTCTCCGCGCGCGCCCATTGCTCGGAGGCCATGATCGCCTGGTGGAAGGGGATCAGGGTCTTCAGGCCCTCGATCTCGTATTCGGACAGGGCGCGCAGCATGCGGCGGGTGGCCTGCTCGCGGTCGGCGTCCCAGACGATCAGCTTGGCGACCATCGGGTCGTACATCGGCGAGACCTCGCCGCCGGGCCCGACCCCCGAGTCCACGCGCACGCCGGGGCCCGCCGGCTCCTTGTAGGCGCCGATCCTGCCCGGCGCGGGGGCAAAGCCCTTGGACGCGTCCTCGGCGTTGATGCGGCACTCGATCGCGTGCCCGCGCAACACCACCTCGTCCTGGGAGACGCTCAGCGGCTCGCCCGCGGCGGCGCGGATGCCCTCCTTGACGATGTCGATCCCGGTGACCATCTCCGTCACGCAGTGCTCGACCTGCACCCGCGTGTTCATCTCCAAGAAGAAGTACTCGCCGTCCTGCCACAGCCCCTCGATCGTGCCGGCCCCGACATAGCCGACGGCGCGGGCGGCGTCGGTGGCGATCTCCCCGATGCGCTCGCGCATGCCCGGAGCGGCGTCGACGACCGGCGCCGGCGCCTCCTCGATCAGCTTCTGATGGCGGCGCTGAATGCTGCAGTCGCGCTCGCCCAGATGGATCACGTTGCCGTGGCGGTCGGCCAGCACCTGCACCTCCACATGCCTGGGGTCGGGCAGGTAGCGCTCGATGTACACGGTCGGGTCCGAGAAGAACTTCTCCCCCTCCCGCGCCGCCCCCTCGAACGCCTTCTCCAACTCGTCCTCCGACAACGCCACCCGAAAGCCCTTGCCGCCCCCACCCCCGGCCGCCTTGATCGCCACCGGATAGCCGATCTCGCCGGCGATGATCTTCCAGGCGTCCTCGACGGTGGCGACCGGCTCGGTCGTGCCCGGCACGATCGGCACCCCCGCATCGCGCATGATCTCCCGCGCCCGCGTCTTGGAGCCCATCGCCTCGATCGCCGACGCCGGCGGCCCGATGAACACCACCCCCGCCTCCTCACACGCCCGCGCGAACGGCGCGTTCTCGGCCAGAAACCCATACCCCGGGTGCACGGCCTGCGCACCCGACTCCGCCACCACCTCCAAGATCCGCTCGACGTTCAGGTAGCTCTCAGCCGCCGACGGACCACCCAACAGATACGCCTCATCCGCGCGCCTGACATGCAGGGCATCCCGATCGATCTCCGAGTACACCGCAACCGAAGCGACCCCCAACTCCTCCAACGCCCGGATCACCCGGACCGCGATCTCGCCACGGTTGGCGACGAGCACCTTGTCGAACATGGCCGCGATGCTATCGCCGCGCGCGCTTCGTTGACTGGCGGGTCAACACGGTCGGGGACCGCCGGGCCGTGGGCTGCGCCCTAGGCATCCGGCGGCAGGACGCCCGCCTCGCGCAGCTGCGCCACGAGCGTCTCGACCGCGGCCTCGACCTCGCCGGCGCCCAGCTCCACGTCGGGCGCCGCCGGCGGCTCGTACGGCGCGTCGACGCCGGTGAAGCCGGTGATCTCGCCGGCCCGCGCCTTCGCGTACAGGCCCTTGGGGTCGCGCCGCTCGCACTCCTCCAGCGGCGTGTTGACGTAGACCTCCAGGAACGGCAGGTCGTCGTCGGCGTGGACTTGGCGGGCCAGCTCGCGGTCGGCCGCGTAGGGGCTGACGAGCGACACGATCGCGATCGTGCCCGCGTCGGCCAGCAGCTTCGCCGCGTGCGCGGTGCGGCGGACGTTCTCGGCGCGATCCTGGGGGCTGAAGCCGAGGTTGCCGTTGAGCCCGTGGCGCAGGTTGTCGCCGTCGAGGCGGTAGGCCGGGATGCCCGCCTGCACGAGCCGGTGCTCCAGGGCGCCGGCGATCGTCGACTTGCCCGACGACGGCAGACCGGTCATCCACACGGTCGCGCCGCGGTGGCCGAGCGCCTCGAAGCGCTCCTCGCGCGTGAGCTTCGACCGCTCCCACACGACGTTGGCCGAGCGCTCCTGGCGCGCCGCCGTCGCGGCGTCCTCGCCGACGGGCTCGTCGGGGTCGAGCAGCATGCCGGCGCCGAGCGTCTCGTTCGTGGCCTCGTCGATGAGGATGAACCCGCCGGTGGCGCGGTTGCGGCGGTAGGCGTCGTAGGTGATCGGCGCGCTCGTGCGCAGGTGCACGCGGCCGATCTCGTTGAGGCCGAGCTCCGTCGCCGAGCTGTCGCGGTGCAGCGTGTCGACGTCGATGCGGTGCAGGAGCTGGCCGGCGACCGCGCGCACGGTCTTCGTGGTGTGCTTGAGGACGTAGCGCGTCCCGGGGACGAGCGGCTTCTCGTTCATCCAGCACACGACCGCGTCGAGATCGCGCGAGACGATCGGGTGGTTGTGCGGGCGCGCGATCATGTCGCCGCGGCTGATGTCGATGTCGTCCTCGAGGCGCAGCGTCACCGACATCGGCGGGAACGCCTCGTCGATCTCGCCGTCGAAGGTGTCGATCGCGGCGATCCGCGACGTCGCGCCCGACGGCAGGATCACGACGTCGTCGCCGGTGCGCAGCACCCCGCCGGCGACCTGGCCGGCGTAGCCGCGGTAGTCGTGGCGCTCGCCCTGGGCGTCGCCGGGGCGCACGACCCACTGCACCGGGAAGCGCGGGTCGATCAGGTTGCGGTCGGACGCGATGTGGACGTGCTCGAGGTGGTAGAGCAGCGGGGGCCCGCCGTACCAGGGCATGTTCTCGCTGCGCTCGACGACGTTGTCGCCGTTCAGCGCCGAGATCGGGATGAACGTGATGTCGGTGATCTCGAGCTTGGACGCGAACGAGCCGAACTCGTCGACGATCGCGTTGAAGACGGTCTCGTCGTAGTCGACGAGGTCCATCTTGTTCACGCACACCACGAGGTGGGGGATGCGCAGCAGCGAGCTGATGAACGCGTGGCGGCGCGACTGCTGCACGACGCCGTTGCGGGCGTCGATGAGCACGATCGCCAGGTCGGCGGTCGACGCCCCGGTGACCATGTTGCGCGTGTAGAGGACGTGGCCGGGGGTGTCGGCGATGATGAACGTCCGCTTCGGCGTCGCGAAGTAGCGGTAGGCGACGTCGATCGTGATGCCCTGCTCGCGCTCGGCGCGCAGGCCGTCGGTCAGCAGCGCGAGGTCGACGACGCCCGAGTCGCCGTGGCGGCGCCGCGAGGCCTCGGCGACCTGCTCGAGCTGGTCCTCGAACAGCGCCTTGGAGTCGTAGAGCAGGCGGCCGATGAGCGTGGACTTGCCGTCGTCGACGGACCCGGCGGTCGCCAGGCGCATGAGCCCGCCGCTGGCGTGGCTGGTGAGGGCGTCGATCGACCCGTTGGTGGCGGCGCCGGGGGTCATGGCTAGAAGTAGCCCTCCTTCTTGCGGTCCTCCATCGCGGCCTCGGAGGCCCGGTCGTCGGCGCGCGTCTCGCCGCGCTCGGTGATGCGGGTCGCGGCGATCTCGGCCACCACGCTCTCCAGCGTCGTCGCCCGCGAGGGCACCGCGCCCGTGCAGCTCATGTCGCCGACCGTGCGATAGCGGACCATCTCGCGGAACGGCTCCTCGCCCGGCAGCAGCTCGGTGAACGGCGAGGTCGCGTAGAGCATCCCGTCGCGCCGGAACACCTCGCGCTCATGGGCGAAGTAGATCGGCGGCAGCTCGAGCTTCTCGCGGGCGATGTACTGCCACACGTCCAGCTCGGTCCAGTTGGAGATCGGGAACACGCGCACGTGCTCGCCCTTGCGGATGCGCCCGTTGTAGAGGTTCCACAGCTCCGGGCGCTGGTTCTTGGGGTCCCAGCCGCCGAAGTCGTCGCGGAAGCTGAAGATCCGCTCCTTGGCGCGGGCGCGCTCCTCGTCGCGGCGCGCGCCGCCGAACGCCGCGTCGAAGCCGTGCTCGGCGATCGCGTCCAGCAGCGTCACCGACTGCAGCCGGTTGCGCGACGCGCGCGGCCCCTTCTCCTCGACGACGCGGCCCTTGTCGATCGACTCCTGCACGGACGCCACGATCAGCCGCTCGCCCAGCTCGGCCACCCGCCGGTCGCGGAACTCGATCACCTCCGGGAAGTTGTGCCCGGTGTCGACGTGCATCAGCGGGAACGGGAAGCGCCCCGGCCGGAACGCCTTCTCGGCCAGGCGCAGCAGCACGATCGAGTCCTTGCCGCCGCTGAACAGCAGCACGGGCTTCTCGAGCTCCGCGGCGACCTCGCGGAACACGTGGATCGCCTCGGACTCCAGCGCGTCGAGGTGGGAGATGTCGTAGCTCACGGTGCGGTGGTCTCGCTGACGATGGGGGATCGGGGGTCGGAGGCGGGGATGACGGGCGCCTCAGCCGCTGCGGCGGCGTCCGCGGCGATGCGGGCCGTGCGTGCACGGTAGATGACCCAGCTCGCCAGGCCGAGCGCGACCGGCACGCCGATCGTCACCGCCAGGCCGTAGCTGGCCCCCGCCTTCTGGAGGATGCCGAACGCCGAGGCGAACAGCACGACGCCCAGGCCGATGCGCAGACCGGCCGTCGGGATGTGCGCCATCAGGTTCGTGCCCAGCCACACGCCGGGCAGCGAGCCGATGAGGATGTTCGCCATCAGGCCGAAGTCCACGTTGCCGAAGAAGAGGTGCGTCAGCGCCGCGACCCACAGCAGGCCGGCGGCGTGGAAGACGTCGGTGCCGACGACCCGCTGGGGCGTCAGCTTGAAGACCAGGATCAGCGCCAGGCCGATCAGCGCGCCCGACCCGACCGAGGTGAGGCCGAGGATCGTCCCGAGCACGAGCCCGATCGAGGTGGCCGCCAGCTTGTTGCGGGCGGTCATCGGCACCTCGTCGCGCTCCTTGGCGATCAGGCGCTGCAGGAACAGGGCCCGGAAGAGCACCGACCCGCCGACCAGGAACAGCGCGATGCCCAGCGACACGAGCATCGTGTTCTCGAACGCGTCGCCGTAGTTGCGCTCGATCCACTCGATCGCCAGCACGCCCAGCACCGCGCCCGGGCAGGAGCCCAGCGCCATCCAGGCCGCCAGGCCGAAGTCGACGGTCCCCTTGCGCAGGTGGCGCCAGCCGCCGAGCGTCTTCGTGATCGCCCCGTAGGCCAGGTCGGTCCCGATCGCCACCACCGGCTTGGTCCCGAACACGAGGATCAGGAGGGGCGTCATGAGGGAGCCGCCGCCGATCCCGGTCATGCCGATCAGGACTCCGACCCCGAGGCCGAAGAGGATGATGAGCGGGTCCATCGAGCAAGCGGGGGATCAGGCGACGTGGATGCCGCACTCGACCTTCGTGCGGCCGGCCCAGCGCCCTTCTCGGCCGGAGCCTGGATGGGTGCACGGCCGGCAGCCGATCGAGTCGTAGCCCCGATCGTGCAGCGGATGGTAGGGAATGTCGTTGGCCGCGATGTAGCGCCACACGTCCCGCTCGGTCCAGTCGGCGAGCGGGTTGACCTTCCACAGACCGTGCTTGCGGTCCCATCCCAGCTTCGGCGTACCCGCCCGCTCGGGCGACTGCTCGCGGCGCAGCCCGGAGATCCAGGCCTGCCGGCCGGCCAGGTGGTCGCGCAGCGGCCGCACCTTGCGCAGCTCGCAGCAGCGGTCGGGGTCCTGCTCCCAGTGGCGGTCGAGCTGCAGCCCGCGGATGCCGGCGATCTCGATCCCGTAGCGCTCCTCCATCGCGCGCCACGTCTCGCGCGTCTCCGGGAACAGCGCGCCCGTGTCGAGCGTGAAGACGGGGACCGTGGGGTCCACCTTCATCACCATGTCGAGGATGACCGAGGCCTCCTTCTGGAAGGAGGTCGCCACGACCAGCCCCGGATGGAAGCGCGCGACCGCCTCGGCGACCACCTCCTGCGCGGAGCGGGCCTCGAGGTCCTCCTCCGGGATGGGCTCCGCTGCGGCCATCAGACCGCGCACTCACCCTCTCCGCGCTGCACCACGAACGGGACGTTGCGGCTCCAGTCGATGAAGTGGTTCATGTTCTCCAGCGAGAACTCGACCGCCACCGCGAGGTCCCGGACCTGATCCTCGAACGCGGTCGTCCCGACCCGGGCGGCGAACGCGTTGAACGGCTCGCCCTCCTCGCGCTCGGCCTCGTAGAAGCGGAGCCACCGCTCGACGGCGTCGGGCACGCGCTTGGCCGGCAGGCGCAGCTTCAGCCGCGCGCCGTAGGCGATCTCGCCCTTCGGCGCGCCGTACTGGCCGCCGATGTGCGGGATGTAGGCGGGCAGCGTGTGCTCGCCGACCTTGATCGACGCGCCGTAGAACCCGATGTTGGCGATGTGGTGCTGGCTGCACCCGTTCGGGCAGCCGGACATCTTGATGTGGATCTGGCGGGTCAGCGGGTCGGTGACCTGCATCTCGGCCAGCCGCTCGCGGATCGCCAGGTTCAGGCCCATCGACGAGGTGATGCCGAGCTTGCAGGAGTCCGTGCCCGGGCACGAGACGACGTCGTCGATCTCGTCGGCGCCCGGCTGGTCGAGGCCGATCTCGCCGAGGCGCTTCCACACGTCGTAGACCGACTCGTCGCGCACCCAGCGCAGCAGGAAGTTCTGGTGGACGGTCGTGCGCGCGTAGCCGCCGGTGAAGTCGCGCATGATCGCGGCCAGGCCCCGGAACTGCTCGGGCGTGAGGTCGCCGCGCGGGACGTGCACGTGGACGGTCGAGAAGCCGGCCTGCCGCTGCGGCTGGACCGACGAGGCGACGAAGCGCTCGTAGGCGGGCAGCTCCTCCTCGGTCGGGGTGCCGTGCGTCTCGGGGACCGGCGGCGCCTTGGCCTCCTCGTCGTCGAGGAACAGGCGGTGCTGGACCGAGAAGTCGCGCTCGGCGACCCAGTCGCCCTTCAGCTCCTCCTCGACCTGGCGGCGCAGCTCCTCGATGCCGTACTTGTCGACGAAGACCTTCAGGCGGGCGCGGGCGCGGTTGACGCGCAGCCAGTCCTGGCGGTCGAAGATGCGGAAGACGGCCTCGGCGACCTTCAGGTACTCGCCGTCGTCGGCGCCGACGAACTCGTAGAGGGTCGGCGCGATGCGCGGCATGATCGACGTGCCGCCGCCGACGCGCACCTCGAAGCCGCGGACGCCGTCGCGCACTCGCGCGAGGAACGCGATGTCGTGGATGCCGGTGAGCGCGCGGTCCTCGGGCGCGCCGTTGAAGGCCGTCTTGACCTTGCGCGGCATGAGCTGCGTCGTGGGGTGGCGCACGAAGTAGCGGACGTATGCGCCGGCGTACGGCGTGACGTCGAACGGCTCGCCCTCGCAGACGCCCGCCCACGGGTCGCCGGTGACGTTGCGGACCGTGTTCCCGCAGCCCTCGCGGCTGGAGATGCCCGCGTCGCCCAGCTCGCGGATCGCCGCCGCGGCGTCGCGCAGCGGGATGTGGTGCATCTGGATGTTCTGCCGCGTGGTGATGTGGCCCTTGCGCAGCGGCGCGTACTTCTCGATGACGTCCGCGTAGGCCTCCATCTGCTCGGGCGTGATGCCGCCCATCGGGACCTTCGCGCGGATCATCTGGACGTCGGGCTGGCGCTGCCCGTACACGCCCTGCTTCAGCCGGAAGCCGATGAACTGCGCCTCGGGCGTCTCCCCGGCGAGGAACTTCTCGGCCTCGTTGTCGAAGTCGTCGAACTCACGGGCCAGGATCGGGATGATGTGCCCCGGGACGTTCTCGTAGACCTCGGGGTTCTCGAGCGACCCGGTGCGGCCCCTCGGGGTGATGCTCGTCGGCTCCATCGCCAAAACGTATCATTCCCGGGCGAGATTCACATATTTGCGCTTGCCCCCGGCGTGCCGCGCGCCGCGTCCGCCACTCCGGCGACGGCGTCGTGCGGATCCCACGTTCGGCGGCGGGGACGGGATCGCCGAGCCCGCCACCGGCAGCGTCTCGGGCCCCGGGACGGGCGCGAGCGGGCGGGTGCGGCTGTCGCCGTCCGGCGAGGTCGTCGACGCCGGCGCCTGGGGCGCCGACGAGCGGGGGCCTGCGGCGAACGGTCTGGACGGGGCCGGCCGCTTCGTCTCGGTCGGCACGGTCGCCGGCCTCGGGGCGATCGCCCGGTTCTCGCTGTCGGATCTGTCGCTCGACCCGGCCTGGGGGCTCACCGGTCGCGGGCGATGGTCGCGCGGATCGACCTGCGCCTACTGGAGCCCGGCGACGGCGCCCGCCGCCTGCGCCAACCGCGGCACGGTCCGCCTGTGGCCGCGCGCGCCCCGCGGCGCGCGGATCGTCGCGGCCCGGGCCCGCGTCGGCGGTCGCGCCGTGCCGGTGCGGCACGGGAAGCGCGCCTGGGCGGTGCCGCGTCGACGTGAGCGCGATCACCCGTCCGGAGGTCGCCGTCCGCGTCGCGCTGCGCACGCGCGACGGGCGCACGCTGCGCCGCACGCACCGCGTCGCGACCTGCCCATAGCGGCGGGCCGGCCCTGGGGCGTCGCCGTCAGGCGCCCCAGGGCATGCCGTCGCCCCACGCCGTCAGCGAGTCGCTGTCGCGCGTGACGCCCTCCAGCAGCGCGGTGCGCTGCCACGGGTTGCGCCTGGGGCGGGCGGGCGCCGGGACCGGCGCGGTCTGGCGCATGAACTGCTCGAGCGCGGCCACCACCGCGGCCGCCTCCTCGGGCGTGGCGCCGGGGGCGACGATGCGCAGCTTGGGGCGGCGGTTGGGCACGATCCGGCAGGCTACCGGTCATGCCCGACCTGCAGGTCCTCAACCACGGCGCCGTGCTCGCGGCCGTCACCCCGGCCGAGGCGATCGCCCGTGTCCGCGAGGCGTTCGTGCGCCACCGCAGCGGCGAGTGGTCGATGCCGCCGAAGGTGTACCTCGACAGCCCGCCGTACGGCGACTTCCGCGCGATGCCGGCCCGCGGCGACGGGCTGGCGATCCTCAAGTGGATCTCGTCGTTCCCGGGCAACCCGGCCGCGCACGGGCTGCCGGCGGTCATGGGCATGGTGTGCGTCAGCGACGCGACCACCTCGATGCCGCTCGCGCTGCTCGACGCGGCCGCGGTCACGGCGCTGCGCACCGGCGCGGTCGCGGCGGTCGCCGCCGACGCGCTCGCCCGCGAGGGCGCGGCGAGCGCCGGCATCGTCGGCTGCGGGCTGCACGGGGCGTGGGCGGCCCGCTGCCTGGCCGCCGCCGGCCATGGCCCCGGCGTCTGCTTCGACCCGCGGCCCGGCGTCGCCGAGGCGCTCGCCACCGAGCTCGGCTGGCGCGCGGGCACGCTCGCCGACGCGCTGGCCTGCGACGTCGTCACCTGCGTCACGCCGGGCGCCGAGGTGGTCGTCGACGTCAAGGACCTGCGGCCCGGCCTGCACCTGAACATGCTCGGCGCCGACGGCCCCGGGAAGGCGGAGGCGACCGTCGGCGCGGTCCGCTCGTGCGCGCTGTTCTGCGACGACTGGGTGCAGGCCTCGCACGGCGGCGAGCTGACCGGCGCCGTCGAGGCCGGGCTCGTCACGCGCGACGACGTCACCGACCTCGGCGCCGTGCTCGCCGGCGAGGCGCCCGGCCGGCCCGGACCGCAGGCGGTCACGCTGTTCGACTCGACGGGCCTGGCGATCCAGGACCTCGCGATCGCGATCGCCGCGCTCGAAGCGCTCCGCGACGGGCGCGTCGAGGCGCAGCGCGTCAGCCTGTGAGCACGCGCCGCGCCATCACGGGGTCGTCGGTGATGATCGCGTCGATCCCCATCTCCGCGGCGGCGCGGACCTCGGCCTCGGTGTCCAGCGTGAACGGCACGGCCTTCAGCCCGGCCGCGTGCGCGGCCTCCACGTAGCCGGCGTCGACCGGGAACTGCGGCGACACCCACGCGGAGCCCATGTCGACGGCGCTCTGGATCGACGTGGCCTCGCCGGCCTTGACCGTCAGCGTCGACAGCGCCACGCCGGGCATCGCCTCCCGCGCGGCGGCCAGGTTCGGCGGGAAGAACGACTGCACGATCAGCGAGGAGACGGGCACGCCGCTGCGCTTCACCGCGGCGGCGAGGGCGCGGGCGCTCGCCCCGGAGGGGTCGAACTGCTTGAGCTCGATCGAGGCGCGCGCGCCCGTGCGCTTCACGAGGCCGAGCACCTCCGCCAGGGTGGGGACCGGGATGCGCTGTCGCGTGCGCTTGGCGCCCAGCGCGCTGCCGGGCGAGCCGAGCACGTCGGTGGGGCAGCTGCGGCGGATCTGGCGGGCGGTCCGCGCGGCGACCGGGCCGCGGCAGACGGTCGTGCGGTCGAGCGTGTCGTCGTGGATCACGACCGGCACGCCGTCCTTCGTCATCTGGATGTCGAACTCCAGGACGAAGCCGCGCTTGGCGGCGGCCCGGAAGGCGGGCATCGTGGCCTCCGGGTAGGTCGCGCGGCCGTCGACGAACGAGCCGCCGCGATGGGCCTGGATCTCCATGGTCGCGGCGGGGGCGGCGGCGGCGGCGATCACGGCGAGTGCGGTGGCGAGCATCATCGTGGCGGCACCCTACGCCGCCGGCGAGCTCGCTACGCCGGTTCGGGCTCGGCCCCGGCGGGCGGCTCCGGCGTGTCGGACGGGATCGCCGGCTGCGGATGGCGGATCCGCCAGATCTCCTGGACGACGATCTGGATCGTCGCGGCGGCGGGGATCGCCAGCAGCGCGCCGAGGATGCCCAGGAGGCTGGCGCCCGCGAACACCGACAGGATCACGAGGACCGGCCGCAGCTGCACCGTGCGCTTGTAGACGAACGGGCCGAGCACGTGCGTCTCGACCTGCTGGTAGACGATGAAGTAGACGAGGAACGCGATCGCGGTGGTCGGCCCCTCGAAGGCGGCGACGAGCGCGATCACGATCGCCCCGATCGCCGAGCCGACCAGCGGGATCAGCGCGAAGAACGCCATCTGCACGGCGAGCGGGATCGCGAACGGGATGCCGAGCACGGTCATCGCCAGGAACGCGGCGAGGCCGGCGAGCGCGGCGACCGCGAACGCGCCGGCGACGTACCCGCCGATCGCGCGCGCCGCCTGGGTCGTGATGCGCGCGAAGCGCTCGGCTCGCTCCGGCGTGAGCTGGCTGCGGATCAGGCGCATCAGCCGCGGCCCGTCGAGCAGCAGCAGGAACGCGACGGCCAGGATCGCGATCGACTCGGCGATGCGCTCGGCCGCCCCGATCGTCACGCTCTCCAGCTCGGAGACGGCGCCGCCCAGCATCGACGGGAGCTTGTTCGCCTCCCCCTCGAGCTTGGCGACGAGCCCGTACTCCTGGTCCCAGTGCTGGAGCGTGGGGTTGTCGCGGAGGTCCCGCACGTACGAGGGGACCTGGCGGATGAACTCCTCGATCTCGCTGACCAGCGGCGGCACGACGACCAGGCCGACGAGCACGATGATCCCGACGACGCCGAGGTAGACGAGGAAGATCGCCAGCGCCCGCGGCGCGTGCGTCACCCGCTCCACGAACGCGACCGGCGCGCTCAGCGCGACCGCGACGAACACGGCCAGGATCGCGAGCAGGACGACGTCGCGCAGCAGCCACGTGACGTAGATCGCCGCCGCGATGATCACGACGACCAGGACCGTGCGGGCGGTCTGCGCCGGGGTTGCGTTCACGTGCGGTGACGCTACTTGCGCGACCGGACCCCTCGACCCCGCACGAGGAGCCGCACGAGCGGCGGCGCGAGCAGCACCATCGCGAACACCCGCAGCGACTGGACGGCGACCACGAACGTCGTGTTGCCGCCGAGGTCCGCGGCGGCCGCGAGCACCGCGTACAGGCCGCCCGGCGTCGTGGCCAGGTAGGCGTCGCCGTAGGTGATGTCGGCGAGCGGGGCGATCGCCGCGGCCACCCCGGCGCACAGCGCGATCATCCCCAGGATCGACAGCAGCGTCGCCGGCAGCAGGCGCCCGGCCTCGCGGATCGTCGCGACCGTGAAGCGCAGGCCGATCTGCAGGCCGATCAGCGCGAAGCCGACGTCCTGGACGAGCTCGGGCACCACCGCGTCGCCGGCCAGGCCCGAGACCGACAGCGCCGCCGCGACGACGAGCGGCATGAGCAGGGTGCCGGCGGTCAGGCGGATCAGCCGGGCGAGCGCCACGCCGACGACGCCGCACGCGGCCGTGAACACGAGGTCGAGGACGACGCCCTCGCCGTCGGCGGCGACCGCATGGCCGCCCCCGTCGTCGTAGAGCAGGTAGTAGGCGACGAGCGGCGCCAGCAGCACCACGACGAGCACCCGCAGGTACTGCATGAACGCGACGAGCCGCGCGTCGGCCTTCAACTCGTCGGCCATCGCCACGATCCCGCTCGCGCCGCCGGCGATGAGGCCCAGGAAGGCGGTCGGCCGGTCCAGGCCGGTCATGCGCGACATGACGAGCCCGGCGCCGAGCGAGATCGCCAGCGTCGCCGCCGTCATCGCGATCACCGCGGCCCAGTCGGCGCCGACCGCCTCGAGCGTGTCCGCGTCGACCGCCGCCCCCAGCGCGACGCCGACGATCGCCTGGCCGACGGTCAGCCCGGGCTTGGGCAGCGACAGCGGGCGGCGGTGCGCGAGCGTGAGCGCGTAGGCGATGCCGACCACGAGCGCCGCGAAGAGCGCCGCGCTCGGCAGCCCGAGGGCATCGAAGAGGACCGCGGCCAGCGCGGTCGCGGCGGCGACCCCGAGCCACCTCAGCGTGGGTGCGGCCGTGCGATCCAAACGGCCGTCGAGCCTACTTGCGCGTTCCGCGGGTTTCGCCCCCTGGGCGAACACCCGCTGAGGGAACCTCGCCCCCAGGGCGAGCGTTCCCCCTACAGCGGGATGTTGCCGTGCTTGCGCTTCGGTCCCGGCTCGCGCTTGGTCTGCAGCGTCTCCAGCGCGGTGATCAGCTTCGGGCGCGTCTCGCTCGGCACGATCACGTCGTCGATGTAGCCGCGCTCGGCCGCCGTGTACGGGTTCGCGAACCGCGCCTTGTAGTCGTTCATGAGCTTCTGGCGGCGCTCGTCCGGCGTCGGCGAGTTGGCGATGTCGCGGCGGTAGATGATGTTCACCGCGCCCTCGGGGCCCATGACCGCGACCTCGGCCGTCGGCCACGCGAAGTTGAAGTCCGCGCCCAGGTGCTTGGAGGACATGACGTCGTAGGCGCCGCCGTAGGCCTTGCGCGTGATGACCGTGATCTTCGGGACGGTCGCCTCCGCGAACGCGTACAGCAGCTTCGCGCCGTGGCGGATGATCCCGTTCCACTCCTGGTTGGTGCCGGGCAGGAAGCCGGGCACGTCGCAGAGCGTCAGCAGCGGGATGTTGAACGCGTCGCACGTGCGCACGAACCGGGCCGCCTTCTCGGAGGCCTCGATGTCGAGCACGCCCGCGAGCGCGCGCGGGTTGTTGCCGACGATCCCGACCGCGTACCCGTTCAGGCGCGCGAACCCGATCACGATGTTCTGGGCGAAGTGCTCCTGCACCTCGAAGAACTCGCCGTCGTCGACGATCAGGCGGATGACGTCGCGCATGTCGTACGGCTTCGTCGGGTCCGCCGGCACGACGCTGTTGAGCTCCTCGTCCATGCGCAGCGGGTCGTCGGTCGGCTGCACGCGCGGCGGGATCTCGAGGTTGTTCTGCGGCAGGAACGACATCAGGTAGCGCACGTCCTCGAGGCACGCGTCCTCGTCGTCGGCGGCGAAGTGGGCGACGCCCGACTTCGTGTTGTGCGTCATCGCGCCGCCCAGCTCCTCGAAGCCGACCTCCTCGCCCGTCACCGTCTTGATGACGTCGGGGCCGGTGATGAACATGTGCGACGTCTCCTTCACCATGAAGATGAAGTCGGTGATCGCCGGCGAGTAGACGGCGCCGCCCGCGCACGGGCCCATGATCAGGCTGATCTGCGGGATGACCCCCGAGCAGCGGACGTTGCGCAGGAACACGTCGCCGTAGGCGCCCAGCGACACCACGCCCTCCTGGATGCGGGCGCCGCCGGAGTCGTTGATGCCGATCACGGGGCAGCCGATCTTGGCCGCCAGGTCCATGATCTTGCACATCTTCTCGGCCATCACCTCGCCCAGCGAGCCGCCGAAGACGGTGAAGTCCTGGCTGAACACGCACACCCGGCGCCCGTCGATCGTGCCGTGCCCGGTGACGACCGCGTCGCCCCAGGGCCGGTTCTTCTGCATGTCGAAGTCGATCGTGCGGTGGCGCACGTAGGTGTCGAGCTCCTGGAAGGAGCCCGGGTCCAGCAGCTTCTCGACGCGCTCCCGGGCGGTGTACTTCCCGCGCGCGTGCTGCTTCTCCTCGGCCTCGGGCGACGGGTGGGCCGCGGCCTGGCGCAGCTCCATCAGCTGCGCGAGCTTCTCCTCGAACGTCTCCGGGTGCGTCTGGCGCTGGCTCATGAGGCGAGGGACTGTATTGGCTGCGCAGTCGGGCGGGCGGGTCGCCGCCGCCGTCAGCGGGACGCCGTCTCGAGCGCCTGCCCGCCCACGACGCCGAGCAGGCGCAGCCGGTCGGCCGACTCGCTGCCCGGGATGGCGGTGTAGACGAGCAGGATCTGGGCCTCGCTCTCGGCGATCAGCACCTGGCACTCGAGCTCCAGGCGCCCGACCTGCGGGTGCAGGAAGACCTTCCGCGGCTCGGCGCCCGGCTGCCACGACACGTCGTGGTCGGCCCACAGCGCCGCGAACTCGCCGGACTCGTCCAGCAGCCGGTCGATCAGCCCGCGGACGCGGGCGTCGCCGGGGTCGCGACCGAGCGCGATCCGCAGGCCGGCGGCGTACGTCCGCGAGAGCCGCTCGTGCTCGTCGGGCGCGTGCAGCTCGCGCTCGGCCGGGTCGGTGAACCAGCGATACCAGCGCGACCGGCACGGGTCGTCGGGGGCGAACCGCGACTCGTCGCCGAGCAGCGCGATCCCGAGCTCGTTCTGGGCCAGGACCTCGGCGATGTCGTTGGTGACCAGCGCGGGCGTGTCGAGCCGGTCGAGGACGCGGAGGATCCCGGGGCCGACGTGGTCGGTGCGGACGTCGTGGCGCGGCGGGACCTGGCCCGCGAGGCGGTACAGGTGGTCGCGCTCGGCCAGCGTCAGGCGCAGCGCGCGGGCGATCGCGGCGAGCATCACGGTCGACGGCTGCGGGCCGCGCCGCTGCTCCAGGCGCGTGTAGTAGTCGGTCGACATGTGCGCCAGCAGCGCGACCTCCTCGCGGCGCAGGCCGCCGGTGCGCCGGCGCGCGCCGCGGTCCAGGCCCACGTCCTCGGGCTTGAGCGCCTCCCGCCGGTGGCGCAGGAAGTCGGCCAGCTGGTCCCGGTCCACTCTCTCGATCTGGTGCTTCGCGACCCCAGGCAGGGATCGCCGATCCATGGGTTCGGCGGTCTCTTTTCCCGCGCGGCGCGCGGCGCAACCGTGGTTCACATCATGACAACTGCGCTCATCACCGGCGGCAACCGCGGCCTGGGCCGCGCGACCGCCCTGGCCCTCGCCGACGCCGGCCTCGACGTCGTCGTCACCTACCGCACCCACGCCGACGAGGCACGCGACGTCGCCGGCGGGATCGAGGCGCGCGGCCGCCGCGCCGCGGCGCTGCCGCTCGACGTCACCGACGTCGCGAGCTTCCCGGCGTTCGCCGGCGCGCTGCGCGGCGAGCTTCCCGACGGCACGCTCGACGTCCTCGTCAACAACGCCGGCGGCGCCCTCTACAGCGCGCTCGACGCGACGACGGAGGCCGACGTCGACCGCGTCCTCGCCGAGCACGTCAAGGGCCCGCTGTTCCTCACGCAGGCGCTCCGGGACCTGCTGGCGGACGGCGCGCGGATCGTGAACGTCAGCTCGGCGCTGACCCGGGTGACCATCAGCGGATCGGGCCCCTACGCCCTGGCGAAGGCCGCCGTCGAGGTGCTCACCCGCTACCAGGCGCTCGAGCTCGGCCCGCGCGGCATCACGGCCAACGTCGTCGCGCCCGGCGCCGTCCCGACGGACTTCGGCGACGGGCACCTGCGCAACGACCCCGAGCTGCAGGCGTTCGTCACGCAGAGCACCGCGCTGGGCCGCCTGGCCACGCCCGAGGACATCGCCGAGGCGATCGCCGGCCTGGTGACCGCGTCGGGCGGGTGGGTCACCGGGCAGCGGATCGAGGCGTCCGGCGGCCTGCGGCTCTGACGCTCAGCGCTGGAACGGCCGGTGGTGGGCCTGCCCGAGGTCGTCGAGGACCTTGGACAGGACCGCCTCCGGGTCCGGCTGGGGCTCGGGCTCGGGCGCCGCGGGCGGCGGCTCGGGCTCGGGCACGACCTCGTCGCGCTGCCAGAAGCGCAGCCAGCGGCGGCGCGGCGGGGGCTCGGCCTCGGGCTCGGGCTCCGGCGCGGGCGCGGGCGCCGGCGCGGCGTTCGGCTCGGCCGTCAGCGTCACCTTCGTGCCCCACCCCGAGGCCGCGAGCTCGACGGTGCCGCTTGCGCGCTCGCCCTCCCAGGCGACCGTCGTCTCGGGCTCGACGCGGGTGATCGTGATCTCGCCGAACGCGGCCAGATGGCGCGTCAGCGCCTCGACGTCCGACAGCTCCGCCCACAGCTCGGGGGGCGACTTGACCAGAGTGCGCTGGACTTCCATCGAGGGCGGGCTTCACCGCGGCGCGGCGATGTCCTGCATGCGGTCCGCGTGCAGCGGCCGGCGCTTCGGGTCGTGCGCCAGCAGCACCCACGCCGCGATCGCGCAGACGGCGCACACGCCGGCGGCGACCAGGATCGCGGCCTGCACCGCGCCGTCGAAGTCGCCGCCCACCTCGCCCGAGCTGACGATCACGCCGGCCACGGCCACGCCGGCGACCGCGCCGAGCTGGTAGCTCTCGAGCACCAGCCCTCCGGCCAGCCCGTGGCGCTGCGGCGGCAGGGCGTCCAGCGGGCCCGCGCTGGCGGGCGTGAACACGAACGGGCGCGCGAAGCCGAACAGCGCCAGCGCCGGCAGCAGGATCCACGCGTCGTCGCGGCCGACGAACGCCGCGATCCACGCGAGCGCGACCGCCGCGGCGCCCAGCCCGAACGTGACGAGGATCCGGCCCAGGCCGCGGTCCTCCAGCCGGCCGGTGGTCGGCGACAGCAGCGGCGTGCCGAGCACGGCCGGCACGAACAGCGCTCCCGCCGCCAGCGCGCCGTAGCCCAGCGACCGCTGCAGGTAGAGCATCAGCTCGACGGTGAGCGCGGTGACGGCGAACTGCGCGGCCAGCAGGGCGATCAGGTAACCGGCGACGGCGGGCACCGCGAAGAGCCGCAGCGCGATCAGCGGGTTGGGGATGCGGTGCTCGACGACGGCGAATCCGGCGAGCAGGACGGCGCCGGCGGCCAGCGCGATCAGCGTCGCCGGGGCGTCGGCGCCCCACTCGCTCATCTGCAGCAGCCCGGTCACGAGCGCGCCGAGCCCGATCGCGAGCAGCACGAGCCCGCGCACGTCCAGCGGCGGCGGGTCGGCCTCGCGCGTCTCGGCCATCCAGCGGCGCACGCCGAGCAGCGCGAGCGCCACGATCGGCACGGCGATCCAGAACACGGTCCGCCAGCCGCCGAGGTCGACGAGCGCGCCTCCGATCACGGGCCCCGACGTGAGGAAGACGGAGCCGCCGGTCACCAGCACCCCGACCGCCCAGCCGCGGCGCTCCTCCGGCACGACGAGCGAGACGTTGGCCAGCGCGAGCGGCATCGCGAAGGCGCCGCCGACGCCCTGCAGGGCCCGCATCCCGATCAGCACCTCGACGGACGGCGCCAGCGCGCAGCCCAGCGACGCCACGCCGAACACGGCCATGCCGAGCACGAAACAGCAGCCGCCGCCCGTACAGGTCGGCGACCCGGCCGGCGACCGGCGTCAGCGCGGCCAGCCCGATCAGGTAGGAGCCGAACACCCACTGCAGGTCCGCCACGCTCGCGCCGAGATCGTGCTCGATGTTCGAGAGCGCGGTGGTGGTCGCCGTCTGGTCGAACAGGATCAGCGCGTAGGCCGCCGCACCGACGAGCAGCACTCCGCGCTGACGGGCATTCAGGCCGCTCACGCGCGCAGGATTCGCCGCGCCGGCCACGGTCCCTCTCGACCGCTAGGGAGTCTTTGCGCGCTTCTGCATCGCCCGCACCCACGGCGCGCCGCCCGGCGTGGCGCGCAGCAGCAGCCACGACAGCCAGATGCCGACGACGAACAGCGGCACGCCCATCGCGACCCGCGCCGCGCCGAGCGCGACGAGCGCGCCGACCGCGTACAGCGGCGCCTGCACGGCGATGCGCGCGAGGAACAGCGCCACCCACACCCAGCTCGCGCGGGCGTACGCGCGCACGAGCACCGGATCCTGGCGCCAGCTGCTGTCGGCCTTCGTCAGCGCCGCCACGATCACGCCGATCAGCGGCCAGCGGACCATGATCGAGATCGCGTACGCGGCCGCGTAGGCGGCGTTCAGCAGCAGCCCGGGCAGGAAGAAGTTCTCGGCCTTGCCGGTCTTGGCCGCGACGTACCCGGCGATCGCGACGCCGATCACGCCGGAGATCGCGTACATCGGCGTCTGGCGCCGCACGATCCGCGCGGCGGCGAGCACGGCGGCGAGCGCGACCGCGGCGATCGCCGCCGTGCGCGTCTCCGAGCCCGTCGCCGTGTAGACGATCACGAAGACCGCGGCGGGCAGCGCGGTCTCGGCGATGCCCAGGGGTCCGCCGACCGCGTCGGCGAGCGACGGCGGCGGCGGGACCGGCGGGTGATCAGTCGCTCGGCTGGTACTCACCGAAGACGTCGCGCATCGCGCCGCACACCTCGCCCAGCGAGCAGCGGTCGCGCAGCGCGTCCTTGAGGACGGGCAGCAGGTTGCCGGTGCCGCGCGCCGTCTCCCGGATGGCCTCCAGGCGCTTCGCGACGAGCTCCTGGTCGCGGTTGGCCTTGAAGGCCTTGAGGCGCTCGACCTGCTCGCGCTCGGTCTTCGGATCGACGCGCAGCAGGTCCTCGATCTCGATCTCGTCCTCGACGAACTTGTTGACGCCGACGACGACGTCCTGGCCGATGCGGTAGCGCTCCTGGTAGCCCCACGCGGACTCCTCGATCTCGTTCTTCATGAACGAGATCGCCTGCACCGAGCCGCCCATCTGGTCGATGCGGTCGATCAGGTCCTGGGCGCGGGTCTCGATCTCGTCGGTGAGCGCCTCGACGAAGTAGGAGCCGGCGAACGGGTCGACGGTGTCGGTGGCGCCGGACTCGTAGGCGATGATCTGCTGGGTGCGCAGCGCGATCTTCGCGGCGCGCTCCGTCGGCAGCGCGAGCGCCTCGTCGTAGCCGTTGGTGTGCAGCGACTGGGTGCCGCCGCAGACGGCCGCGAAGGCCTGCAGGGCCACGCGCGTGATGTTGTTCTGCGGCTGCTGGGCGGTCAGCGTCACGCCGCCGGTCTGCGTGTGGAAGCGCAGCATCATCGACTTCGGGTTCTGGGCCCCGAAGCGGTCGCGCATGATGTGCGCCCACATCCGCCGGGCGGCGCGGAACTTCGCGACCTCCTGGAAGACGTTGTTGTGGCCGTTGAAGAAGAAGGCCAGGCGCGGCGCGAAGTCGTCGACGTCGAGGCCGGCGTCGAGCGCGGCCTGCACGTAGGCGATCCCGTTGGCCAGCGTGAACGCGACCTCCTGGACGGCGCTGCAGCCCTTCTCGCGGAAGTGGTAGCCGCTGATGGAGATCGTGTTCCACTTGGGCACGTTCTCCTTGCAGTACGCGAAGAGGTCGGTGGTGAGCCGCATCGCGCCCTCGGGCGGGTAGATGAAGTTCCCGCGGGCGATGTACTCCTTGAGGATGTCGTTCTGGGTCGTGCCGCGCAGCTTGTGCGACGGGACGCCCTGCTCCTCGCCGACCAGCTCGTAGAGCAGCAGCAGCACGCTGGCCGGGGCGTTGATCGTCATCGACGTCGACACCTGGTCCAGCGGGATCTGGTCGAACGCCGTGCGCATGTCGTCGATCGTGTCGATCGCGACGCCGGTGCGGCCGACCTCGCCCAGGCAGCGCGGGTCGTCGGAGTCGAGGCCGAGCTGGGTCGGCAGGTCGAAGGCCATCGAGAGGCCGGTGCCGCCGTGCTCGAGCAGGTAGCGGTAGCGCTCGTTGGACTCCTTGGCGGTCGCGTAGCCCGCGTACTGGCGCATCGTCCACAGCTGCTTGCGGTACATCTCGCGGTGGACGCCGCGTGTGAACGGGAAGTCGCCGGGCTCGCCGAGCTCGAGGGGCTGGGGAAGGTCGTCCTCGGTGTAGAGGGGCTTGATCTCGATCCCCGAGTCGGTGAACCGACGGGGGTCGTCGGGCCCCACGATGGGCGCGACGGTCAGTCGCTCGGGGGTCGTGGCCATGGCCCCAAGGCTACCGGCGATCGGTCGCGCGCCGCCTGCTCGCGCGCCGTCCGCCGGGACGGCGTAGCCTTGGTCGCGATGCTCGTCCGCGTCCGTCTCTTCGCGCAGCTGCGGGAGCGCGCCGGCCGCTCGGAGCTCGAGCTGGAGCTTCCCGAGGGCGCGCGCGTGGCCGACGCGCTGGCCGCGGTCGGCGACCTCGCCGCCGGGCTGCCGCTCGTGATGGCGGTCAACCGCGAGTACGCCGAGGACGACGACCTCCTTCACCCGCAGGACGAGCTGGCGCTCGTGCCGCCGGTCTCGGGCGGCAGCGGGGCGGCGGTGGAGCGGGCGCTGCACTGGCGGATCACCGAGGAGCCGCTGTCGCTCGACGCGCTGGCCGCGCGGGTGCGCGACCCCCGCGCCGGCGCGGTCGTCACGTTCTCGGGGACGACCCGCGACGTCGAGTTCCTCGACTACGAGGCGTACGCGGAGATGGCGGTCGCCGAGCTCGAGCGGATCGTGCGGTCCGTCGCCGCCGAGCACGACCTGTGCGCGGCCGCCGCCGAGCACCGCATCGGCCGCGTCCCGCTCGGCGAGGCCTCGGTGATCGTCGCCGCGAGCGCCCCGCACCGCCCCGAGGCCTTCCTCGGCGCCCGCGCCCTCATCGACCGGATCAAGTCGCAGCTCCCGATCTGGAAGCGCGAGGAGGGCGACTGGGTCGAGGGCGTGCGGCCGACGCCGGGCGCGTGAGGCTGCCCGCCGTTGTCGTCTCGCGGTCGCATAGCGAGACGGATCTGACAACGGCGCGGCGGCGTGCGGAACAGCATCAGCGAGGGCGCGTGAGCGGCCCCGCACTGCGGACGTGGGAGCCGTTTTCGGCGCTGTACGCGGATGAGGGCTCCCGCCCCCGGACGTGTTCGTCGTCTCGTGCGCTATCCGGCGGAAATCTCGAGCACCCCTACTGACGTGGGAGCCATTGCGCAGGGCATGCGTGCACGATCGCTCCCACCCCCAGGGTGAGCCGCGCGGATGGCCGTGGCGCGCGGCCGCGCGCCGGGGCGGCACCCACGTTCCCTCGCTGCCCGCCGTTGTCGTCTCGCGCTCGCATAGCGAGACGGATCTGACAACGGCGCGGCGGAGCGTCTGCCCGCCGTTGTCGTCTCGCGCTCGCATAGCGAGCTGGATCTGACAACGGTCAGGGGACGACGCGGGCGTAGGCGTCCGGGTCGGTGACGCCCTCGGTGGCGACGAGCGCGACGCGCGCGTCGGCGTCGAGGCCGGCGGCGTCGCGCAGCGCCGCGCACGCCGGGTCCGCCATGAGCGCCCGCAACGCCGCCAGGGGCGCCGCGCCGCAGTCGCCGATGCGCAGGCCCGCGGCCGCGAGCTCCCGCATCGCCGCGTGCGCCTCCGCGTCGGAGACCGTCACGGCGCCGCGCAGCCCGCAGCGCAGCGACGGCCACGCGGCAATCGAGACCTCGGCGCAGTCGAGGCCGGCCATGCTCGTCCCCGGCGTGGGGACGATCGCCGGCTCGCCCGCGGCCAGCGACGCGCTCACGCACGGCGCCGCGGCCGCCTCGACCGCGACCACCGTCACGCCCGCGGCCGCGCCGAACCGCGCGGCGGCCGCCGCGAGCGATCCGACGCCCGCCGGCACGAGCAGCACGTCGACGTCGGCCTGCTCGGCCAGCTCGCGGAACAGCGTCGCGTAGCCGTCGATCACCCAGCTCGCCGGGCCGTCGCCCTCGCCCACGTCGGCGAGCTCCAGCGCGTCCGGCCGCGCCCCCTCGGCCGCGGCGCGCGCGACCGCCTCCTCGTAGCCGCCGTCGACGACCACGACCTCGGCGCCCTCGCCCGCGATCGCCGCCCGCCGCGCCGCGCTCGACCGTCCCGGCAGCAGCACCCGGCAGCGCAGGCCGCGCCACGCCGCCACCCGGGCCACCGCGCGGCCGTGGTTGCCGGCGCTCGCGGCGACGAGCATCTCGACGCCGGGCCGCTCCCGCAGCGCCCGCTCGACCGCCCACGACGCCCCCAGCGCCTTGAACGACGGCAGGCCCATCCGGTCCGACTCGTCCTTGACCACCACCGAGCCGACCCCGGCCGACCGCGCCACGTCCTCGAGCTCCCGCACCGGCGTCGGCCGGTAGGCCGGCAGCGCCGCGTGGAACGCCGCGGCGTCCGGCGCCGGGGCGGACACGTGCGCCGGATCGAACCCGGCGTTCACCACGGCCCGCACGCTCAGATCAGTCCGGCCCGGGACGCCCATGCGACCGCGGCCGCGCGCGACGGCAGCCGCAGCTTCGTGCGGATGTTGGCCACGTGCCGGTGGACCGTGTGCGGCGAGAGCACGAGCTCGCGCGCGATCTCCGCGTCCGACAGGCCTAGCGCGACCAGCCGCAGCACGTCGAGCTCGCGCGCGGTCAGCTCGCCGAGCGCGTCGCGCGCGCCGTCCGCGTCGCCGCCCGCGCCGAGCCGCGCCAGCAGCTCGTCGGCGCGCGCCGTGTCGCGCACCGCGCCGAGCCGGGTGAACGCCTCGCGCGCCGCCCGCGCCTCGGCCTCCGCGTGACCGCCGCGGCCCAGCGCCGCCAAGGCGCTCGCCAGCCGCAGCCGCGCGCCCGCCGCGTCGTGCGGGGCGTCGGCCTCCACGAAGCAGTCGACGGCGTCCTCGGCCTCCTGCCGCGCCGTCTCGCAGTCGCCGCGGGCGGCCGCGACCTCGGCCGCGATCCGGTGCGCCCGCCCGCACAGGTAGGGCGTCCCGAGCCGCTGCGCGATCTTCGCGACCTCCGCGCACGCCGAGGCCGCCTCGTCCAGGGCGCCCAGCGCTCCCAGCGCGCGCGCCCGCAGCTCCAGGGCCGGCAGCCGGTCCAGGACCGACCGCTCCGGCAGGCGGCGCAGCACCCGCTCGGCGGACTCGCGTGCGACCAGCGCGTCGCCCTCGTCGAGCGCCAGCTCGCCCAGCGCCACGATCGCGTCGGGATGCGACCCGGCGCGCGCGAACAGCTCGCGCGCCTCGTCGACGCGCCCCTGCAGCACCCGCAGCTCGCCCAGCCGCACCACCGACTGCGCGCTCAGCCCCGGTGCCGACACGGCGAAGTCGGCGACCGCGCCGGTCAGCTCGGCGTCCGCGCCCCGCCAGTCGCCGCGGGTGGCGAGGATGCTCCCGTACGCGGTCCGGCACGTGCCGAGGATCTGGCGGCCGTGCCAGCGCTCGCCGAGCTCGCGCATCGCCGCGCACCACTGCGCCGCGCGCGGGAAGTCGCCGACGCCCTCGCAGGCGGCGATCATGTAGCAGAGCGCCCAGGCCAGCGAGACCGGCACGTGCAGGTCCTCGCCGTGCACGATCGCCGACGCCTCGTCGAGAGGCCGCATCCCCGCGTCGACGTCGCCGAGCACCACCCGCGCCACGCCCTCCTGGGCCAGGCCGACGCCCTCCAGGTCGGGCACGCCCTGGGTGCGGCCGATCGAGCAGGCCGCCCGCCCGCGGTCGGCCGCCTCCTCGGCATCGCCGCGGGCGAGCGCGAACGAGCCCTCGGTCAGCGCCAGCCACCCGTGCTCCGGGCACTCGGGGAGCCCGTCGAGCAGCCGCCGCGAGCGGCGGAGCCAGCCGTTGCCGACCGCCTCGTCGCCGCGGTACTCGCGATGGTCGGCCGCCAGCCACGCCGCCACCCGTCCGGCCCCGACCCGGTCGTCGCGGGCGCGGTACAGCCGGTACGCGGCCTCGCGTGCGGCGATCGTCGCCTCGCCCAGGTTCAGCCACCAGCCGGCCCACCCGAGCCCCTCCCAGGCCTCCGGCACCTCCTCCTCGTCGAGCGCCGCGCGGAACAGGCCGCGCGCGCGATCCCACTCCCCTGCGTCGAGCGCCCGCTGTCCGGCGTCGATCCGGTCGAGCACGGCCTCCGATGCCATTGCGCACATCCTCCCAGCGGCGCGCTCTCGCGCCAACTCCCCGCTCGGGAATTAGGTCACCCTACGATGCGTCGTCCGTGGCGAAGAAGCTCAAGCCCAAGAAGAAGTGCTGCAAGAGCCGGCCGCGGTGCAAGCGCTGTCCGGTGCGTCTGAAGAAGCTCGCCAAGCAGAAGAGGGGGTAGCCTTGACGCCCATGGCCACGTGCGTCGTGACCGGTGGCGCGGGCTTTCTGGGGTCGCATCTGTGCGATGCGCTCCTGGCGCGCGGTCACCGGGTGATCTGCGTCGACAACCTCGAGACGGGTTCGCTGCGCAACATCGAGCACATCCGGGTGCCCGAGTTCACCCATCTCAACGTCGACATCACCGAGCCCTACTTCATCGACGAGCCGGTGGACTTCGTCTACCACCTCGCGTCGCCGGCGTCGCCGATCGACTACCTGCGGCTGCCCCTGCACACGCTGAAGGTGGGGTCCTACGGCACCCATCACACGCTCGGCCTGGCCAAGGTCCATCGCGCCCGCTTCCTGCTGGCCTCGACCTCCGAGGTCTACGGCGACCCGCAGGTCCATCCGCAGCCCGAGTCCTACTGGGGCCACGTCAACCCGATCGGCCCGCGCGGCGTCTACGACGAGGCCAAGCGCTACGCCGAGGCGCTGACGATGGCCTACCACCGTCAGCAGGGCGTCGACACGAGCATCGTGCGGATCTTCAACACCTACGGGTCGCGGATGCGCCCGCACGACGGCCGCGCGATCCCGACGTTCCTGCGCCAGGCGCTGCAGGACCGGCCGCTGACCGTGTTCGGCGACGGCAGCCAGACGCGGAGCTTCTGCTACGTCGACGACCTGATCCGGGGGATCATCGCCCTCGCCGAGTCCGGGTACCACCATCCGGTGAACATCGGCAACCCGGACGAGTACACGCTCCTCGAGCTGGCCGAGACGGTCATCGAGGTCACCGGCAGCAAGTCCGAGATCGTCTTCGAGGCGCTGCCGACCGACGACCCGCAGGTCCGCCAGCCCGACACCCGCCTGGCCGAGCAGGTGCTCGGCTGGCAGCCGGAAGTGGCCCTCCGCGACGGGCTGCGCCGCACGATCGACGAGGCAGGGGTGGAGACCCTCGTCGGCAGCGGCACCTAGCCCCCAACCCCAGAACTTCCCGCCGCGGCGCTCGTTGCAGCGGATTGGAGACATGGCGCAAGAGACAGCCGAATCCGGAGCCCGCCAGGAGACGCCGCCACGCGACGGCGACATCCCGTACGTCCGGATGCCGTCCTACGCGCCTCCGGGCGTGGACATGCGGCGCAAGCGCCCGCCGGCGCTCTCGTTCCTCCTGCGCCTGGAGACCGCGCGCCGCACGGCGCGCGTCCTGTCGCTCATGGGGCTCGACCTCGTGGCGGTCACGCTGGCGATCTTCACCGCGCTGGCGCTGAAGGACGCGCTGCTCGGGGACTTCGTCGCGTCGGAGGCGTGGGACCAGACGAAGGAGATCGTCTCCTTCGCCTACCTGCTGACCGTGCTGCTGTTCGCGCGCTCGGGCCTCTACGCCGACCGCGCCGCCCGGCCGGGCCTGACGCGCATCGTCGCCTCGCTGTTCCAGGTCACGATCGTCGCGCTGATCTTCGCGCTCGTGAACGGCGAGCAGTTCTCCAGCTACTACATCTTCTACGGCTCGCTGTTCTTCGCCGTCCTGTACGTCGCGAGCTTCCGCTACCTCTACGAGGGCGTCACCGGCGCGCTGCTGCGCGCCGCCGGCTACCACCGCCGCGCCGTGCTCGTCGGCAGCGGCCGCCACATCGAGGACGTCGCCCACGCGCTCGCCGACGCGCCGCACTCGCCGATCAAGGTCGTCGGGTTCGTGTCGCTGCAGCCGCGGCCCGACAACGGCCTGCGCTCGCTCGGGAGCCTGGCCACGATCCACGACACGCTGCGCGAGCACCGCATCGACGAGGTCATCATCGCCGACCCGGACTTCCCGCAGGACCAGGCCGTCGACCTCGTCGACCGCTGCCACCAGTCCGGCGTGCGCGTGCGGATCGCGCCGTCGACGATGGAGATCCTCGTCCACCGCGCCGAGTTCGTGCCCGGTCAGTCGGTGCCGCTGTTCGAGCTCAAGCCGCCGGTCTTCGAGGGCTTCGACTACCTGCTCAAGCGCACGTTCGACATCGTCGGCGCGACGCTGCTGCTGATCGTGCTGAGCCCGCTGCTGATGGCGGCGGCGCTGGCGGTCCGCCTCACGTCGCGCGGCCCGATCCTGTACCACTCGATCCGGCCCGGCATCGGCGGCAAGCCGTTCGCCTGCTTCAAGTTCCGCACGATGTACCACGGCGCCGACCGCCGCCAGGCGGAGCTCGAGGCGCTCAACGAGGCCGGCGGCGCGATCTTCAAGATCCGCGACGACCCCCGCGTCACGCCGGTCGGCCGCTGGCTGCGCCGCTACTCGATCGACGAGCTGCCGCAGCTGATGAACGTGCTCCGCGGCGAGATGTCGCTCGTCGGCCCGCGCCCGCTGCCCGAGCGCGACTACGAGCGCCTCGAGGACTGGCACAAGAAGCGCTACCTCGTGATGCCGGGGATCACCGGCCTCTGGCAGGTGTCGGGCCGCTCGGACCTCGACTTCGACGACCTCGTCCGCCTCGACTTCCTCTACCTCGAGCGCTGGTCGGTCTTCCTGGACCTGACGATCCTCCTGAAGACGATCCCGGCGGTCCTGTCGCGCCGCGGCGCGTTCTGAGCGGTCCACCTGGGTAGGAACCGCGTCGTGTCGCGGTGCACCCAGGTCGTCGACGCCTCGCCCGAGGCGATCTTCGCCGTCCTCTCGGACCCCGCCAGCTACCCGGAGTGGGTCGTCGGCGCGCAGGCCGTGCGCGACGCCGACGACGGCTTCCCGGCGAAGGGGACGAAGCTGCACCACCGCGTCGGCTTCGGCCCGTTCACCATCGAGGACCACACCGAGGTCGTCGACGTGGCCCCGCCCTACCGGCTGGAGCTGCGGGCGAAGGCGCGGCCGCTGGGGACCGCGCAGGTCGTGATGCTCGTCTCGCCTCGCGGCGAGGGCACCAGCTACGTGACGATGATCGAGGAGCCCGCCGACCCGCTCACGAGGCTCGTCTTCAACCCGCTCACCCACCTCGTCGTGCGCGGGCGCAACCAGGAGTGCCTGCGGCGCCTCAAGCGGCTCGCCGAGGCGCCCGCCACGGCCGCAGCCGGCGGTCGCTGAGCAGCGCGCGCGCCGCGCCCCGGCCGCTGATGCCGTGCACGGCGCCGCCCGGGTGCACCGACGCGCCGGCCACGTACAGGCCGCGCAGGGGCGACCGGTAGCGCATGAGCGACGGGTGCGGGCGCAGCACGAGCTGCTGGTCGAGCTCGTAGGAACCGCCCGCGATGTCGCCGCCGACCAGGCTGGGGTCCTCGCCCTCGGTCACGCGCGGCGGGCGCACGGCGCGCCCGAGCACGAGCGCGGAGAAGCCGGGGGCGAAGCGCTCGAGCTGGTCCTCGATGCGCCCGGCGACCTCGTCGTCGGGCACGTCGTGCTGGCGCGGCACGTGCGCGTACACGTACAGGGTCTGGCGGCCGTTGGGCGCCCGCGTCGGGTCGTGCAGCGACTGCTGGCCGACGACGAGCGCGGGACGCGCCGGCACCACGCCGCGCTCACCGGCCTGGGCGGCGCCGGCGAGCGCCGTGAGGTCCCCGGCGACGTGCACGACGCCGGCCTCGCGCGCCTCGGACGCCGCCCACGCGGGCGGGTCCGACAGCGCGTAGTCGATCTTGAAGGCGGCGGTCCCGTAGCGCCAGCCGCGCAGCCGCCGCTCGAGGCGGACCGGCAGCGCGCCGTCGGGCAGCATGGCCGCGAGCGGCCGGGCGGTGATCGTCGAGACGACCGCGTCGGCCGGGATCTCCTCGCCGCCGGCCAGGCGCACGCCGCCGACCCGGCCGCCGCGCACGACGATCTCGCGCACGAGCGCGTCGCAGCGCACGTGCGCGCCGGCGTCCTCGGCGCGCCGCACGAGCGCGGCGACGAGCTGGCCGCTGCCCCCGCGCACCAGCGGCCAGCCGTGGCGCTGGCCGACGAGCTGAAGCAGCATCCCGAACGCGCCGCTGCCGGCGGCGGTGGGCGGCAGCCCGGAGTGCTGGGCCGACGAGGCCAGCCAGGCGGTGGCGCGGGTGTCGCCGGAGAACAGCTCGAGCCCCAGCGACTGGACCGACCCGATGAAGCGGCGCGTCCAGTCGAGCAGCGCGCCGCGCAGCGCCCGCGCGACCCGGGGGACCGGGCGGACCGGCGGCAGCGGCGACAGGACCGTCCGCACGAGCGAGTCGGCGACCGGCAGGAGCTCGTCCATCGCCGCCCGCCACCCGGCCCCGGCGCGGTCGCCGAGCGAGGCGACGGTGGCGTCGAGGTCGCGGTGCAGGGCGATCGCGCTGCCGTCCTCGAACGGGTGCGCGACGACGACGGGCGGCGCGACCCAGGACACGCCGTGGCGCTCGAGGTCGAGGGCGCGCATCGCGGGCGAGACGACGGTCATCGGCATGAACGCCGCGTGCAGGTCGTGCACGAACCCCGGCCGGGTGACCTGCGCCGACCGCGTGGCGCCGCCCGCCTGGCCGGCGGCCTCGAGCACGGTGACGTCGAGGCCCGCCTCGGCCAGGTGGATCGCCGCGACCAGCCCGTTGTGGCCCGAACCGATCACGATCGCGCGCGTCATTGCCACGGCCTACCCCACCGGCCGGAGGTTCAGGCGCGTGGCCGCTCAACGGCGGTCGATGCGCGCGCCCGCCAGGCGCCGCAGCTGCGTCATCGCCGGTACGCTCGCCAGCACGGTCGCGCCGCACACCAGCCACATGGCCGCGTACCCGCGCGTCGACGCGAACGGGTCGTCCAGCACCTCGATCGCGATGCCGGCCAGCAGCGGGCCGAGCGCCGTCCCGATTCCGCGGCTGAGGCTGTAGAAGCCGGTCAGCAGCCCGTGGTGGCCGGGCGGCATCAGCGGCTGCAGCAGCGCGTAGGGCAGCGTCATCACGAGGCCGCCGCCGAAGCCGATGACGAGCATCACCGGGACGAGGATCGCGACGTGCTGGGTGAACGCGGGCACGAGCAGCCCGACGCCGTAGAACGGCAGCGCCCAGCTCATCACCCGGGCCCGGCCGTGGCGGTCGGCCAGCCAGCCGGACACGACCGCGGCCGGCAGGACGAGCAGCGCGACGCCGCCGATGATGCCCGCGGTCGCCTCGCGGCTGTAGTCCAGCCCGACCGCCACGTACAGGAAGACGAACGTCTTCAGCGCGCCCAGCGACGCCTCCCACAGCGCGTTGGCGGCCAGGAACGCCCGCAGCGCGGGATGGCCGCGCAGGACCGCGCCGATCGTGCCCGCCTCCTCGAGCAGCCCGTCGCTCTCGGGCGCGGGCGGCCCGCCGTCGGTGCGGGTGCGCGGGACCGCGGACGCGGCGAACAGCGCCATCGCGCCGGCGAACAGGATCGCCCCGGCCACGAACGGCGCCGCGTCGCCCCAGGCGATGAGCAGGCCGCCGCCCACGAGCGCCACGCCGGTCCCGGCGCCGCGCCAGACCGCCTGCGTGGACTGCGCCCGGGCGGCGATGTCGTCGGGGAGCAGGTCGGGGTACAGCGCCCGGTAGGGCTCGTAGGCGACGAAGTAGGCGACGTAGAAGACGCTGACGGCGATCGCCATCGGCGCCAGCGCGCCGGCAAAGCCCATCAGCGCGAGCGAGACCGCCGCGAACGGGGTGGCGGCCAGCAGGAACGGCAGCCGCCCGCCCAGCGGCGTGCGCAGCCGGTCCGACCAGCGCCCGACGACGAGCGGCAGCCACAGCGCCAGCACGCCCTCGATCGCGATCAGGGCGCCGATGACGATCGACGAGTCCAGGAAGCCCTCGGCCACCACCGGCACGTACGTGCTGACGACCGTGATCGCCAGCGCGAGCGCGGCGGTCGGGAGGCCCAGGATCGCCAGCGTGCGCTTCTCGGACGAGTCCAGGGCCCGGACGCTCATCGCGGAAGGGTACGCGGCGGGGCGGGAGATCCGGACCCCCCGCCGCGCCCGCCTCCGCGGCGCGTCAGCGCTTGAAGCGGGTCAGCCCGCGGCGCAGCTGCGTGTACGACGGCCGGCGCGTGCCGTCCGCGTTGACGACGCCGGTGTCCATGCGCGTCTTGCAGTCGGTGCCGAACCAGTTGTAGACGTAGGCGCGGTCGATCTGCCGGCGGTACGTGCGCAGGACCTTGAACAGGTACTTCATGCGGTTCGCCGCGCGCCGCTGGCTGCAGCGGAACGACCGGCCGAGCTCGACGACGCCGCCGGTCTCGGTCAGCCAGAACACCGGCGAGCGGACGTGGCGCCGGACCGCGCGCATGATGTCGCGGGTGCCGGTCATGCGCCTGCGGTTGACGTCGGAGTAGTTGTGGATCCCGACGAAGCGGGCCTGGCGCCGCAGGCGCGGCGACAGCTTGCGGTAGAAGCGCTGGATGTAGCGCTCCACGCCGCGCTGGTCGAGCACGTCGAGCGCGACGATCCGGCAGCCGCGGCAGATGCGGCGCATCTGCTTGTAGAACTGCGCGGCGCGCCCCGGGCGGTTCCAGGTCGGCTGGCTGGCGTGGTTGGCCTCGTTCCACACGCCCCACTCGCGCACGCCCAGCGGCCGCAGCTGGCGGACGATCCGCCCGACGAGCCGGCGGTACCCGGCCGCCGACGGCAGGTGGCCGCGGCGGACGCGCAGGTCGTCGGTCGAGATGTGGACGAACACGCTGACGCCGTGGCGGCGCGCCTGCTGGACGTAGCTGCGCGCCCGCTCCATCAGCCCGCGGTTGCGCGCCGCGTTCCACGGGATGAAGTAGCGCACCCGCTTGATCTGGGCGGCCTGGAACAGCGGCTGGTCGAAGATCGCGGCGTTCTGGTCGCCGATGCCGACGCGCACGTCGTACTTGGCCGAGGCGGCGCCCGGCAGCAGCGCGAGCGCGGCCAGCGCCGCGATGAGCAGGGTGACGGGGGATCGGAGCATGCCCCTCGGAAACCCCGCCCCGCGGCCCTGCTGCGGGGCGATGTCAGGCGCCTGACGCTCAGCTCGCGCCCGTCGGGACCTGCGCGCGCAGCGTCCCGAGGATGCGCAGCGTCGCGTGCTGCACCTCGCTGGGCTCCATCTGCAGCGCCTCGGCGGCCTCGGCGTCGCCGGCCCCGTTCAGCAGCAGCCCGACGAGCGCGCGGTCGCGCTCCTCGAGGCGCTCGAGCTCGGTGCGCACGACCGTCTGGGACGGGTCGCCGAGCAGCCGCTCGCCGCGGTGGACGAGCCGGATCGCCTCGAACAGCTCGCGCGCCGCCAGGCCCTTGTCGACGACGCCGTCGGCGCCCGCGAGCGCCGCCGGCAGCGACAGCTCCGGGCTGGCGTAGGCCGAGTAGACGAGCACCTTGGGCGTCTTGGGCACCGGGAGCTGGCGCTTGATGCGATGGCACAGCTGCAGCCCGTCGCCGTGCGGCAGGTGGTAGTCGAGCAGGATCAGGTCCGGCTCGGTCCGCCGCAGCAGCGGCCACACGCTCTCCTCGTCGCCGGCGCTCTCGCCCACGAACACGAGGCCGGGCTCTGCGTCGATGACGGTGCGCAGGCCGGCCCGCAGGGCGGGATGGTCGTCGATGACGGCGATTCGGATCATGCGGTCGCTCCTTGGGGTCGGGGTGCGCCGGCCGGAAGGTCGACGAAGACGCGGGTTCCAGGCTGCCCGTCGCCCGAGGCGACGACCAGCCGCGCGCCGATGGACTCGGCGCGGCTCTGCATGGCCAGGATGCCGGTTGCGTGCGGGCGATGCGTCTCGGGCAGCCCGCGGCCGTTGTCGGCGACCCCGATCCGCAGCCCGCTGGGGGTCCGCTCGAGGGTCACGTCGATCGCGGTCGCCTCGGCGTGGCGCAGCGCGTTCGTGAGCGCCTCGGAGACGATCCGGTAGGCGTGGGCGGCGACGAGCGGCGGCAGCGGCGGCGCCTCGCCGCGGACGGTGATCGTCGGCCCGCCGTCGGTCACGAGCTCGCGCGCGCGGGCCTCGAGCGCGGTGTGCAGCGGCCGGCCCTCGAGCGGGGAGCGCAGCTCGGCCAGGCTCGTGTCCATGTCGGCGGCGGCGGACTCCAGCTCGACGGAGGCGCGCTCGACCGCCGGCACGAGCTCGGCGGGGATCCGGCCGTGCAGCGAGCTGACGAGCAGGTGGGCGGCGTGCAGGCGCTGCTTGGCCGAGTCGTGCAGCTCCCAGGCGATGCGCCGCCGCTCGGCCTCGATCGCCAGCCGCTCGCGGCGCGTGCGCTCCTCCTGGGCGCGCTGCAGCGCCGCCGTCGCGTAGGCGAGCCCGGCGACGACGACGGCCGGCAGGAGCAGGTGGATGACGAGCGTCTCGGAGGTGATCGGCCGCAGCGCGCCCGGCGCCGGCCCCCCGAACAGCCCGAGCGACAGGTAGACGAGCGGGGCGGCGATCGCCAGCCAGACCGCCTGGCGCAGCGGGAGCATCACCGCGGGCAGGGCGAGCGTCGTCAGCCACAGCACGTAGAACGGGCTGCGCCAGTCGCCCGAGGCGAGCACGCAGGCGAGCGCGGCTGCGCTGTCGAGCACCCAGAAGACGGGGCTCTCGCGCGCCCGCGGCATCGTGGCCAGCACGGCCGCGCTGATCGCGCCGTAGGCGGTGAGGATCAGCAGCGTGGAGTCGATCGTCGGCTCCAGGACGATCAGGCCGATCGCGACCGCGGTCGCCATCGCGCGCGCGGCGACGAGCAGCGCGAGCCATGGCGTGGCGTCGCCCTCGATCAGGCGGCGGCGGGTCTGCCAGCGGGTGTGCGGCACGCCCGAATGGTGCCGGACGCGGCGACGGGCCCGCGTCACTCCGTCGCGCGGACGGTTGGGGCTTGACAGGCCGGGGGGCGCTGTGGTTAGGATGCCGGTCCGGTTTCCAAAACCGTTTTCGGAACGTGAGAGAGAGGGTCACCATCCGCGAGCTGGCGCGCCTGTCCGGCGTGTCGGTCGGCACCGTGTCCCGGGCGCTGAACGGCTACAGCGACGTCAGCCCCGAGACCCGCGAGCGCATCCTGCAGCTCGCGCGCTCGCTCGAGTACACGCCGACCGCGGCGGCGCGGATGCTCGTCACCCAGCGCTCGCACGTGATCGGCGTCTTCCTGGAGACCGGCGAGGGCCACCCCGATCTCCAGCACCCCTTCTTCCACGAGGTCATGGTCGGCATCAAGCACTGCCTCGGTGAGCGCGGCTTCGACCTCCTGCTGTTCGCCAGCGAGCAGCCCGGCAACGGCTTCGGGCCGCACTCCTACGAGAAGCGCTGCCGCCACCACAACGTCGACGGCGCGCTGCTCATGGGCGTCGACCCCGACGACGAGGAGACCCGCCGGCTCGTGCGCTCCACGCTGCCCTGCGTCGGCGTGGACGTCGCGCTCACCGGGCCCGCCACCGGCTACGTGATCTCCGACAACCGCACCGGGATCCACGCTGCGATGCGGCATCTGCACGAGCTCGGCCACCGGCGCATCGCCCACATCACCGGCCTCGTCGAGACACGCCCGGGCGGCGAGCGCCTGCGCGCCTACCGCGACGCGCTGCGCGAGCTCGGCCTCGGCTACCGCGACGAGTACGTCGCCTACGGGGACTTCTACGTCGAGAGCGGCCGGGCGGCCACCGAGCGCCTCCTCGCGCTCGACGAGCCGCCGACCGCGATCGTCGCGGCGTCGGACCTGATGGTGCTCGGCGCGCTGCGCGCCGCGTCCGAGGCGGGCCTGTCGGTGCCCGGGGACCTGTCGCTCGTCGGCTTCGACGACATCCAGCTCGCCGGCCACCTGCATCCGCCGCTGACCACCGTCCGCCAGGACAAGGCCGGCCTGGGCCGTGCCGCCGGCGAGGCGCTCGTCGCCTGCATCGAGGGGGCCGACGCCCCCGCGGTGACGACCCTGCCGGTCGAGCTGATCGTCCGCGAATCGACCGCGCCCCCGCCGGCGGGCGGCTGAGCCGGAGGGAGGACCGCCAGGCGAGAGCGCAGCGACGCGATGACCAAAACCGTTTTTGTCACTGTTCATCTCTGCGTACGAGGAGGAGGAGCATCGTGCGACGCAGCGTGGCGCTCGCCCTGACGGCGATCGCCGCCGTCCTCGTCGCCCTGGCCCTGGGGGCCTGCGGCGGCTCGGACGACGACAACAGCAGCACCGGCAGCACCGGCGAGTCGGCCAGCACCGGCTCGGCGACCGCGGAGGCGAAGTCCTTCGAGGGCCAGAAGGTGACCTTCTGGATCATGAACAACGGGCCCCATCCGGTCGAGGACACCGAGAAGATCCTCGAGCCGTTCGAGCAGGAGACCGGCATCGACGTCGACGTCCAGCTCGTCGGCTGGGACGTCCAGTTCGACCGCATCCGCAACGCGGCCGTGTCCGGCGAGGGTCCCGACGTGACGCAGGCGGGCACCACGCAGGTGCCGTTCTTCGCCGCGCTCGGCGGCTTCGAGGACCTCTCCGGCCGCGTCGAGGACATCGGCGGCGAGTCCGCCTACGCGCCGGGGATCTGGGGCACGAGCCAGGTCGCCGGTCAGGAGGGCGTCTGGGGCATCCCGTGGTTCACAGAGGCGCGGACGATCTACTACCGCTCCGACGCGCTCGAGGAGGCCGGCGTCGATCCGGCGACCGCGTTCACCGACCTCGAGTCGATGCGCGCGACGCTCGAGGCGCTCAGGGACGTCAAGGAGATCGGCGGCAAGAAGATCATGCCGTTCGGCATGCCGGGCAAGAAGGCGTTCGACCTCGTCCACAACGTCATGCCGTTCGTGTGGGACGAGGGCGGCCAGGAGCTGACCGACGACAACACGAAGTCGGCGATCAACTCCCCGGAGGCGGTGCGCGGCGTGAAGTACATCGCCGACCTGTTCCCGGAGGGCCTGGCCGACCCGTCGATGCTCGAGCGCGACGGCACGCAGGTCGAGAACCAGTTCAAGGGCGGGCGCCTGGCCGTGTGGATCGGCGGCCCGTGGGTCCTCAGCTCGATCGACCGCGAGGACGACACGAACTGGTCGGACGCCGCGCGTGAGAACACCGGCGTGGCCCCGATGCCGAAGGGCCCGACCGGCGGGGCGAACACGTTCGTCGGCGGCTCGAACCTGATGATGTTCAAGTCGTCCGACGTCAAGGACGCGGCCTGGGAGCTGATCAAGTACCTGTCCCAGGACGACGTCCAGACCGAGTACGCCGAGCTGCTGGGCATGTTCCCGGCGCGCCTGCAGCCGCAGGAGGCGCTCGGCCAGCAGAACGAGGACCTGGCCGCCTTCTACGAGGCGATCCAGACGGGCCGCTCGTACGCGCCGATCCCCCAGTGGGGACAGATCGAGAACGCGTACAAGACCCGCTTCGGGAACATCCTCGACGCCGCGGCCGGGCTGGGCGGCGAGAAGTACTCCGAGGCGGTGATCCAGTCCCAGCTGGATGAGGCGGCCAAGGAGGCCGACGCGCTGCTCGCGCAGTCGGCCGGCTAGCAGGACCCCATCGGCGTCCCCGCCCGTCGTCTCTCCCGGCGGGCGGGGAACGCCCTGGGTCGTGACCCCGGATCATGGCGACCATCGACACCGTCTCCACCACCCCCGCCGCGCCGGCCGGCCCGCCCGCGCCGTCCGGCGCCGTGCGCCCCCGCCGGGGCCACCGCTGGCGGCAGGACCGCTTCGCCTACGCGCTCATCGCGCCGGCGGTCGTGTTCATGGTGGCCATCCACCTGCTGCCGACGATCGGCGGCGGGGTCCTGGCCTTCAAGAACCTCAACACGTTCACGTTCTCGCAGCTCTTCGGCGCGCCGTGGGCCGGGCTGCGCAACTTCGAGGCGATCCTCTTCGATGACGCCAACCCGCTCCACAACGGGTTCCTGACCGCGGCCGGCAACACGGCCGTCTACACGGTCGTGACGGTCGCCGGCGTCCTGATCGGCGGGCTGCTCATCGCGCTGCTGCTCAACCGCAGCTTCCCGGGCCAGCGGATCGTCCGCACGCTCATGCTCGCCCCGTGGGTGGTGCCGAGCTTCGTCGTCGCCGTGCTGTGGGGCTTCATGTGGCAGAGCGACGTCGGCATCGTCAACAAGGTCCTCGTCGACTACACGGGCCTGCTGGACGACCGGCCGGTGTGGCTGCTGGGCCCCAACTCCCTGTGGGCGATCATCATCCCGTCGATCTGGCGGGGCCTGCCGTTCTGCATGCTGATCTTCCTCGCCGGGCTGCAGGCGGTGCCCAAGGAGCTGCACGAGGCGGCCGCGATCGACGGCGCCGGCCCGATCCGCCGCTTCTTCCACATCACGCTTCCGCTGCTGCGCCCGCTGATCGCCGTGCAGCTGCTGATCCAGGTCATCTACGCGGCCTACCAGTTCACGATCCCCTGGATCATGCTCGGGACGAACCCGGGCGAGCACGCGGACCTGCTGATGACGCTGATCGTCCGCCAGTCGTTCTCGAACAACCTGTTCGGGTTCGGCGCCGCGGCCTCGGTGATCGTGATGCTCGCGATGTCGCTGTGGGTCGTGGTGTGGCTGGCGGCCTTCCGGCGCGACCTGGAGACGCAGCGATGACCCGCCGGCGCGCCACGAACTGGGGGCTGAACGCCCTCACGTACCTGGTCCTCGTCGTGATGCTGGCCCCGATCGGCTGGCTGATCCTGTCCTCGCTGCAGACCAACGGGGCGCTGTCGAGCGGCGAGTACGACGTCTTCTCGCCGACCTTCGAGGCGTTCACCGGCATGTGGAAGTCGGTGGACTTCGGCCACTACTTCGCCAACAGCCTCATCATCTGCGGCGCCGCCGCGCTCTGCGCGACGCTGTTCGCGGCGAGCGCCGGGTATGCGCTCGCGCGCTTCCGCTTCCGCGGGCACCGCGCCTACTCGCTGACGGTGATCGGGACGCAGCTGATCCCGGGGTCGCTGTTCCTGCTGCCGCTGTTCATCGGGTTCATCTGGCTGCGCCAGAACACGCCGATCAGCCTCTACGACACCCGCATCGGGATGATCCTCGTCTACACGGCGTTCTTCACGCCGGTGGCGATCTACTTCATGCGGTCGTTCTTCCAGGCGATCCCGCGGGACCTGGAGGACGCGGCGATGGTCGACGGCTGCTCGCGCTTCGGGGCGTTCGTCCGGATCGTCCTGCCCAACGCCGCCCCGGGCCTCGTCGCGACGTTCATCTACGCCTTCCTGTTCGCCTGGGACGAGCTGCTGTTCGTCCAGGCGCTCACGGAGAGCCGCGCCGAGACGATCCCGATCGGGATCCACAACTTCATCGCAGGCTACGCACAGGAGTACGCACAACTGATGGCTGCCGGAGTCGTATCGACCGTGCCGGTGATCGTGGCGTTCTACGCCACGCAGCGCTGGCTGGTGAGGGGGATGACCGCCGGGGCGGTGAAGGGATGACGGAGCTCGCCGCCCAGGCCGGCCGGTCCTCCGCCGCCGCCCCCGAGGCCGTCCCCGCGCCCGCCGCCGGCGGGTTTCCCGAGGGCTTCCGCTTCGGGGTGGCCACCGCCGCCTACCAGATCGAGGGCGCCGTCCACGAGGACGGGCGCGGCGAGTCGATCTGGGATCGCTTCTCGCACACGCCGGGCAACGTCGAGCGCGGCGAGACCGGGGACGTGGCGTGCGACCACTACCACCGCTGGGCCGAGGACCTCGACCTGATGGCGTCGCTGAACGTCGAGAGCTACCGCTTCTCGATCGCCTGGCCGCGCATCCAGCCGACCGGGTCCGGCCCCGCCAACCAGAAGGGGATCGACTTCTACCGCCGGCTGGTGGAGGGGATGCTCGAGCGCGGCATCGAGCCGATCGCGACGCTCTACCACTGGGACCTGCCGCAGGCGCTGCAGGACCGCGGCGGGTGGGGCGTGCGCGAGACCGCCGAGCGCTTCGCCGAGTACGCGGCGATCGTCGGCGACGCGCTCGGCGACGTGGTCGACCGCTGGATCACGATGAACGAGCCGTGGGTGGTCGCGTTCCTCGGCCACGTCGAGGGCCGCAAGGCGCCGGGCGTGCGCCACTGGCCGACCGCGCTGCGCGCCTCCCATCACGTGCTGCTCGCCCACGGGTTGGCGGCGCAGGTGCTGCCCGCCGACGGGCTCGTCGGGCTGGCGCTGAACCTGTCGCCGATCCGCGGAGACGACGCCGCCGTGCGCCAGGACGGCTACCTGAACCGCTGGTTCCTGGACCCGGTGCTGCGCGGCGCCTACCCGGAGGACATGCTCGGCCTCTACGAGGGCGTGTTCGGGCCGCTGGACGCGATCCGGGACGGCGACCTGGAGACGATCTCGCGCCGCGTCGACTTCCTCGGCGTCAACTACTACAACCCGATGCGCGTGCGCACGAACGCGGGCGACCTGCCGCTGCAGCTGGAGCTGCTGCCCGGCGAGGGGCAGGTCACCGGGATGGGGTGGGAGGTCGACCCGGAGGGCCTGGTGGAGGTGCTCGTGCGCATCCGCAGCGAGTACCGCGACCTGCCGATCTACATCACCGAGAACGGCGCCGCCTACCCGGACGCCGACCCGGTGGACGACCCGGAGCGGACCGCCTACCTGGCCGCCCATCTCGATGCGCTGCGCCGGGCGGTGGCCGAGGGGGTCGACGTCCAGCGCTACTGCGTGTGGTCGCTGCTGGACAACTTCGAGTGGGAGCACGGCTACGACCAGCGCTTCGGGATCGTCCACGTCGACTTCGAGACCCAGGTGCGCACGCCCAAGCGCAGCGCCCTCTGGTACCGCGACGAGATCGCGCGCGTGCGCGGGAAGTGAGGTGATCGCCCGATGGCGGACGTGGCGTTCGACGGGGTGACGAAGGTGTTCGGCGACGGGACGACCGCCGTCGACCATCTCACGCTCGACATCCCCGACGGCGAGTTCCTGATCCTGGTCGGGCCCTCGGGCTCGGGCAAGTCGACGGCGCTGCGGATGCTCGCGGGCCTGGAGGAGATCACCGCCGGCGAGGTGCGGATCGGCTCGCGCGTCGTCAACGACGTGGCGCCCAAGGACCGCGACATCGCGATGGTGTTCCAGAGCTACGCGCTGTATCCGCACATGACGGTCGAGCGCAACATGGGCTTCGCGCTGAAGATGCGCGGGGAGCCGCGCGGGACGATCGCCGACCGCGTCGGCGCGGTCGCGCGCAAGCTCGGGATCGCCAACCTGCTGGAGCGCCGGCCGCGGGCGCTGTCGGGCGGCCAGCGCCAGCGCGTGGCGCTGGGGCGCGCGATCGTGCGCCAGCCGTCGGCGTTCCTGATGGACGAGCCGCTGAGCAACCTCGACGCGAAGCTGCGCGTGGAGATGCGCGCGTACATCGCGCGCCTGCACGCCGAGCTGGGCTCGACGATCGTCTACGTCACCCACGACCAGATCGAGGCGATGACGATGGGCGATCGCGTGGCGGTGCTGCGCGACGGGCGCCTGGAGCAGGTCGGCGCGCCGCAGGTCCTCTACGACCGTCCGGACAACCTGTTCGTCGCGTCGTTCATCGGCTCGCCGGCGATGAACCTCATGCGCGCCCGGCTCGTGCGGGGCGACGGAGGCGCCGCGATCGAGCTCGGCAGCCAGCGGCTGCGGCTGCCCGACCGCGTGCTCGACGAGCGCCGCGGCCTGGACGGCTACCTCGGGCGCGACGTCGTCGTCGGCATCCGGCCCGAGGCGTTCGCGCGCGCCAACGGCGCGGAGCCCGACGACGTGCTCGAGCTGCCGGTGCTGCTGACCGAGTCGATGGGCTCGGACCTGATCGTGCACGCCAAGCTCGACGCGCCGCCGGTGATCACCCACGCGGCGAAGGAGACGGCCGAGGAGATCGGCACGGCCGACCCGGCGCTGGCGCCCGAGCACGCCGGCTACTCGTCGGTGACGGCGCGGCTGGCGCCCGATGCGGTCGCGGTCGAGGGCCGGCCGGTGTGCCTCGCCGTCGACCCCGATCGGCTGCACTTCTTCGACGCGGACACCGAGCTGGCGATCCGCTGACCACGGCCTGACGGGGCCGTTGTCGGTTTGAGCTCGCTATGCGATCGCAGGACGACAACGGCCGCGGGTGGTCGGGGCGGCGAGGGGGTCTGGGCGGTGGCGTGCGCGCGCAGCGGTGGCGGCGCACGGCCCCGGCGCTACGCCTCGCTGACGGCGGGCTCGCGCGGCGGCCGCACGCGGCTGCGCGAGGCGGCGGCGAGGGCCTCGCGGTAGACGGCCCACGTCGCGTGGGCGGCGTCGGTCCACGTCCAGGCGGGCGGCGGCGGCGCGGGGCGGGCCGCGCGCTCCGCCGCGGCGACGAGGCCCGACACGTCGCCGACCGGCACGAACGTCGCGCGCCCGTCGAGCACCTCGCGCAGCGCCGGGACGTCGCTGGCGACGACCGGCGTGCCGCAGGCGAGCGCCTCGATCGCCGGGAGGCCGAAGCCCTCGTCGTCGGACGGGAACACGAGCGCCCGCGCGCCCGTGTAGAGCGCGGCGAGGTCGTCGTCGGGCACGTGGCCGGTCAGCGTCACCCCGGGCAGCTCCTCGGCCCAGCGGCTGGTGGCGCCGACGAGCACGAGCGGCAGCGAGCGCGGCGCCTGGGCCAGCTCCGCGATGCGCTTGCGCGGCTCGGGGTGCTCCATGCGCCCGACCCACAGCAGGTAGTCCTCGGGGATGCCGTAGTGGCGGCGGGTGCGCATGACCATCTCCGCCGAGCGCGGGCGCAGCACCGGCGCGACCGCCTCGGGGATCACGACGACCTGGTCGTCGGGCAGGCGCAGGTAGGCGGTCGTGTCGGCCGCGACCGCCTGCGTCGGGACGATCACGCGCGTGGCGCGCTGCGCGGCCAGCGAGCGCAGGCGGAACCGCACGCCGGCGCGCAGCCGCTCGCCCCGGCGCTTGTGGTGATGCAGGTCGTGGACGGTGACGACGGTCGGGCCGTGCGGTCGCAGCGGAGCGCAGTCGAGGCACGGCGCGTGGAGGACGTCGACGCGCCGGGGGCGATGCGTGAGCACGAGCTCGCCGTCCTCGGGCGCAGCCGCCTCGAGCGCCTCGAGCAGGCAGCGCGCGTAGCGGCCGACTCCACCGCCGTTCGCCGCGGGTCGCGAATCGAAGGCCACCCTCATTTCTCGGGCGACTGTACTTTGCCGTTCATGGTCAGGGGGTTCTGATCAAAACCGCCCGGGCGAGCGGCGGGTAGCGTGCGCGTCATGAGCCACGCCGAGCTGCTCGAGGCGATCTGGGAGACCGTGCCCGAGGGGACCGAGCCGGAGCGGTTCGCGGTCCGGCGCGACTGGCTGCTCGCGCGCGTGCGGGCCGGCGAGCGGGTGCTCGACTACGGCTGCGGCGAGGGCGCGTTCACGGCCGCCCTGCACGACCACGGCGCCCACCCGATCGGCGTCGACGTGGTGGCCGAGCCGCTGCGTCGCGCCCGCGCGGCCCATCCGGACCTGACCTTCCACGAGACCCCGCTGGAGGGCGCGCTCGTGTTCGACGACGGCGCGTTCGACGTCGTGTGGGCCGGCGAGGTGATCGAGCACCTCGTCGACGTCGCCGGCTGGCTGTCGGAGGTGCGCCGGGTGCTGCTGTCGGGCGGGCGGCTGCTGCTGACGACCCCCGACCACCCGCCGGAGCTGATCCGCCGCCTGGCCGAGGACCCGGAGGCGTTCGCCGAGCACTTCGACCCGCGCTCCGACCACCTGCGCTTCTTCACGCGCGGGACCCTGGCCGCGCTGCTCGACGACCTCGGCTTCGCACCCGTGGAGATCACGTCCGACGGCGAGACGCTGTTCGCCGAGGCGACCCGGGCGCGGTTCTAGCCGCCGCCCTCCTCGACCGCTCGCAGCACGACGAGGTAGGCGCCGACGGTCTCCGGGTTGCGCGGATCCAGGCGCACCGCGTTCTCCAGCGACGCGAGCGCCTCCTGGGGCTGCCCGAGGCGGTTGAACTGGAAGTCGGCCAGGCGCACCCACGGCTCCGGGTTGGCGGGCTGCAGCTCGACCTCCTCCTGGAGCGTCGCCAGCGCGCCCGCGTCGTCGCCGGCGCGCGCCTGCGCGACCGCCAGCACCGACAGCGGCTCCAGCGACAGCGGGTTGCGGTCGCGGGCGATCTCCGCGTCGCGGATGGCGCCGGCGGCGTCGCCGGCCTCGAGCTTGGCGAGCGCGTCGTTGGAGGCGTGCAGCGAGCGCAGCGGCTGCCAGACGGCCCACGCGGTGACGAGCGCGAACGCGAGGACCAGCGCGGCGCCGGCGGCCGGCGCGGGGGCGCGCAGCCACGCGCGCGGCCCGCGCCGCGGCGGCGGCGCGGGGGCGTGCAGCCAGGACGCCAGCGGCCCGCGTCCCGCGACCCAGCCCGCGCACAGCAGCGCGATCGCCGTGCAGCCGGGGACGAACCACGTCCAGTCGATGAACGAGTGCACGCCGAACACGACGACGATGGCCGTCATCGTCAGCAGCCCGACCCGCTCGGGCGGGTAGGGATGGCCGCGGTCGCGGCGGCGCAGCCCGGTCGCGCGCACGGCCGCCCACGCCCAGGCGCCGAGCGCCAGCAGCGCGAGCGCCATGCCGATGATCCCCAGGTCGGCGAGCGTCTGGACGACGAAGCCGTGCGCGTGGCGCACCTCGAGCGTGTCCTGGCGGTACGTCGGGCGCACGGTCGCGTAGCCCTCGGCGCCGACCCCGCGCCACGGGTGGTCGCGGAACGCCTTCAGCGCCTCGTTCCAGTAGCGCGAGCGCACCGACCCGATGGCGGTCAGGCGGCTGGGGTCGTTGGGCGGGGTCGACGCCTCCGGGTCGGTGAGCGTCGTCCACGCGTGGGAGATCGAGCCGGTGAACCCGCGCTCCGTGGTGAACAGGTAGCCGGCGAAGCCGACGGGCACGAGCGCGAGCGCGACCAGCAGCGCGGCGCCGATGCGCCGGCGCGCCGGCGGCGGCAGCGGCCGGCGGGCCGCCAGGAACGACACGGCGAGGCCGACCGCCAGCAGCACGAGGACCATGACGACCAGCAGCACGCCGAGCTGGTGGCCGGCGGGAGTGCGCAGCTCGGTCGCGAGACGGTCGGTCGTGAGGCCGTCGCGCGCGAACGCCCACAGCGCGACGGGGAGCGCGCCGGCCAGGCCGGCGAGCAGGACCGCGGCGCCGCGCAGGCGCAGCGGGACGAACGCGAACCAGAAGACGAGGCCGATCGCGAGCGCCAGCAGCGTCCCGCGCGAGTAGGCCAGGAGCTGGGCGACGAGCAGCAGCCCGACCGCCGGGTAGGCGAGCGCGGACGCGGGCCCGTAGCCCTCGCGGCGGCTGCCCAGCCACAGGCAGGCGGGCACGCCGAGCGCGGCGAACAGGCCGGTCGCGTTCCAGTAGCCGAACGGGGCGCGCAGCCGCGCGTACAGCTCGTCGGCGCTGAGCGTGCCCGGGAACACCTTCGTCAGCAGCGCGTACCCGGCGACGATCACCGTGGCGAGCGCGATCCCGGCCAGGACGCCCGGCCACTGGCGCGGCGCGACGCGCACGAGCGCGGCCGCGAACGCCATCAGCGCCAGGTAGGTGATCGAGCGGTTCGCCTCGACCCACGCGTCGGACGGGTTGACCGCCCAGGTGATCGACAGGATCGTCCAGCCGACGAACAGCGCGAACGCGCCGACGGCGGCGAAGCCCCACCAGCGGCCGCGGTCCGGCGTCATGAGGATCGCGCCGGCGCCGCCGACGCCGCAGCCGAGCAGCAGCGCGATCTCGACCGCGGTCGTCTCGCCCAGGCGCAGGCCGCCGTTGGCCGCGAAGGCGACCGCGGTCAGCAGCGCGGCGACGCCGATCGTCGTCCAGGCCGTGGCGCCCGGCAGGCGCGTGCCCGCCGGCAGGCGCAGGCGGGGCCTAGCCGCGACGATCGACGACACGTCGCCTGAGGTCGAGCGCGAGCAGGATCAGCAGCGCCAGGCCGCCGGCGGCGAGCGCGGCGACGACCGGCGCGGGCAGCGGGGTGCTGGCGAGCTGGGTGGCCTGGGCGGCGCGCGGGCTGACGGCCGCCTCGACGATCGCCTCGCGCTCCTGCGGGGTCGCCGCGGCCGTGGGGTCGTCGGGCACGTCGTCGAAGCCGCCGAACGCGCCGGGCAGGTCGCGCTCGTCGGCGTCCGGAGCCGTGGTCCCGCCGCTGGCGCCGGCGCCCGGATCGGCGGCGGTGCCGCCCCCGCCGGCGGTCCCGCCGCGGCTGCCGCCCGCGAGCTGGGCGGCGCGGATGACGTCGCGGCAGTTCGTGTACTCGTCGACGTCGCTGGGGAGGTTGGCCAGCGCGCCGCGCAGCTCCTTCTGCGTGTACGTGCGGTCGAGCCGGCTGTCGAGCGTGCAGTCGCGGATCACGTCCGCCGCGCTCGCGTGAGCCAGGCCCGGCAGTGCGAGCAGCGCGAGCGCCAGCGTCAGGATGAGGGGAAACGCCCTGCGCATCGGCCGTTCGACGCTAGCAGCCGGCCCTCGCGGCGCCGGCGTCGGCCAGCGCGGCGGAGATCCCCTCCGCCCACGCCGTCGGCGTGTACGGCGCGACGTCCCGGCGCGCGTTCCCGGCCAGCGCCGCGCGCAGGTCCGCGTCGTCGCGCAGGCGCTCGATCGCCGCGCGCAGCGGCGCGACGCGCCCGGCGGGCACGACCAGCCCGTTGCGCTCGTGGCGCACCAGGCCGCCGGCGGCGGCGCCGACCTGATCGGATGCGATGACGGGGACTCCGCGATGCATGGCCTCGTTGGCGACCAGCCCCCACGGCTCGCGGAAGGTCCGCGTGCGCAGGGACGGTATGACCAGGACGTCCGAGCCGTCCAGGAAGTTGCGGATGTGCTCGGCGCCGACGGGCGGATCCCCGAGGAAGACGGCCTGCGGCCACGCCTGGCGCAGCACGTGGGCGCCCTTCTCCGGCGCCGGGCGGCCGACGAACAGGACCTGGAAGTCGCGATCGCGCCGGGGGGACGGCTCGGGGTCGACCCAGACCGCCGGGTCGACCGCCTGCGGGGCGACGTGGATCCGGCGGGCGCCGCGAGCGGCGACGTAGCGGGACACGTGCGGGCCGTAGGTGGCGACGGCGTCGGCGGCGCGGTAGAGGGCGAGCGTCGGCGCGTAGGAGAGGGCGTGCGCGGGCGTGAGCGGGTGCGCCCACAGGCCGGTCCACAGCACGAACGGGACGCGCGCGCGGCGGGCCCCGGCCAGCGCGGCGAGGGGCGCGACGCGGCCGGCGAGGCCGGCGACGACGGCGCGGTAGCGGCCCGAGGCGGCGAGCGCGTGGACCTCGCGCTGGTCGACGTGGCGGTGCGGGAACGGCAGCGCCGGCGGGTCGGCGCCGCCGTGGCGCCGGGCGCCGCCGAACAGCGCCACCTCGACGTCCTCGCGCGCGTGGAGCGCGGCGAATGCGGGCACGCGGGCGTCGGGCGCGTGGTTGGTGACGAGCAGGACCGGGGGCACGGGTCAGCGCAGGGCGTCGGCGTAGGCGGCGACCGTAGCCGCTCCGCAGCGCTCCCACGTGAACTCCCTGGCGACGGTGTCGCGCGCCTGGTGGCCGAGGTCGTGCAGGTAGCGCGGCTCGTCGATCAGCTCGGCGATCTGGGCGGCGAGCCGCTCCGGGTCGCCGGGCGGGACGAGCACGAGGCCGTCGCCGATCTCCTCGGGGCCGGGCTCGCCGCGGGCGCCGATCGCCGGGACGCCGGCCGCCATCGCCTCGATGTAGGCGACGCCGAAGGCCTCGTCGACGCTGGGCATGACGAACAGCGAGCAGCGGCGTGCGGCGGCGAGCGCCTCGGCGTGCTCGAGCTGACCGGTGAACTCCACGTTCACGCCCAGGTCGTTCGCGAGGCGCTCGAGGTTCTCGCGCTCGGGCCCGTCGCCGATGACGACGTAGCGCAGGCGCGGGTGGCTGTCGCGCAGCAGCCACAGGGCGCGGATGACGTCGGCGTGGCGCTTGCGCTCGATGAGGTGGGCGACGGTGACGAGCGTCTCGCGGCGCTTGGTGGTCTCGCCCGGGAGGTCGGTGCCGAGGTGGACGACGCGCACGTCGGGCGCGTCGCGGCGGCGCGCGAGCGCGGCGATCGCCTCCGAGTTGGCCAGCGTCATGCGCGCGGCGCGGAACGCGGCGGCGACCGCGGCGTCGCCGCCGGGCACGCGCTCGGGTACGTGCAGGACGTCGGGGCCGTGGACGGAGAGCACGAGCGGGACGCCGAGGCGGGTGCGGCGGACGGCGTCGCCGGCGGGGACGCCGTTGTGGGCGTGGATCAGATCGAACGGGAAGCGGCGCCGGATCGCCCTGAGCGCGACGGCGAGCGGGGGCGCCGCCCACGCGCCCCAGCGCGCGTAGGCGCGGTCCCGCGGCGGGCTGACGAACGGGACGTACGTGACGCGCAGCCCGTCGCGCTCCTGGACGCGGGGCTCGCGGACGCGCCGCGCGAGCTCGGTGAGCGCCTGTCTCGATCGCAGGGCCGCGCGTGGCGGCACGAGCCGGTGCAGCACCGCGACCTCGATCTCCGCGCCGGCGTCGCGCGCCGCGAGCGCCTGACGATGGGCCCAGACGCCCAGCACCGGATCGCGCTGCGACGGGTAGAACTCCGCGACGACGAGCGCCTTCACCACTGCCACGGTATCCGCCCCGCGCGGCGGCGCCCGGCGCGGGGCGGCTTCCTGCCCCGCCTCCCCCCGCGTTGCTTGTCACCTCATGCGTCGCAGCGACGCACAAGGTGACAAGCAACGCGGAACGGGCGGCTCACCGCCAGGTGCGCAGCGTGCGGTTCGCCTCGTCGCGCGGCAGGTACGCCCGGTCCGAGAGGAACGCTCGGGCCTCGGCGGTCGCCTGCTCGCGCGAGTACGCGGCGGCCGCGGGCGCGGCGGCGTGCAGGACCGGGACGGCGTCGACGACGCCGAGCCGCCAGCCCTGCTCGCGCGCGCGCGCGGACCAGTGCACGTCCAGGCCCCAGCCCATCCGCAGCGGCGGGAACGGCAGCAGGTCGGCGAACGCGCGGGCGGCGATCAGCGTCACGGGGCCGATCTCGACGAACGCGGTCTGCCGGGCGAGCGCGGCCGGCCGGCGGCGCGTGACGCTCCACGCGGCGTGCGAGTGCAGGCGGTGCGCCGGCTGCGCGAGCGTGAGGTCGTGGCGCTCGGCGGCGGCGATCAGCGCGTCGAGGAACCGGCGCGGCAGGTCGACGTCGTCGTCGACGAGCAGGAGCCAGTCGTGGCCGGCGGCCGGGTGGTCGGCCAGCAGCGCGTTCAGGTTCTCGAACTTGCCGCGGTCGCCCGGGGCGGTGGCGGCGAGCTCGACGTCGTGGCGCGACGCGCGGAGCGCCGCCTCGATCCGCGCGAACCGCTCGCGGTGCTCGTCGCGGACCACCGCGAGGGCGAGCACCCGCCGACGCGGCGTGCGGCGGGCCGCGAGCGCGAGGCGGGCGCGGGCGGGGAGCGCCAGCACGTCGAGCAGGCGGTCGGCGACGCGCCGCAGGGCGCCCCGACGGCCGCCCACCGTGCCCGACGTCCCGGCCAGGAAGTCGGGCGTGCTCGGGGCGGGCCGCGACGCCAGCGCCGCCTCGATGCGCCCGACGCTGTGGGCGGCCATCACCGGGCCGTTGAAGCAGCGCCGGCGGGGCCCGTGCCACACGCAGCCGGCGAGCACCCGCAGCTCGGCGGCCAGCGACGGCGCCGTCCCCTTGTGCACGTCGAAGCGGCGGCTCGCGCGCCCGCGCGCCCGCGCGGCCCGCATCAGGGAGCGCAGCCGCGCGTCGTCCCCGGCGCGCCGATGGTCGAGGCCCGCGGCGGCGACATACCGGATGCGCGGGCGGTCGCTCGCGCGCAGGCGGTCCTGCCACTCCTGCTCGTCGCCGTACAGCTCGCGGCCCTCGTCGAACCGCCCGACCCGCGCGAACGCGCTGCGGCGGATCGTCATGTTCGCCCCCCACGCGTGCGGCGCGTCGGCGTCGGCGTCCCCGAGGTCGAGGAACGTGACCGGTGCCCCCTCGCGCCCGCACATCGGATAGCGGTGGTCCTCGATGCGGGCCACGATCGGCCCCGTGAAGCAGTCGACGTCGGGGTGCCGGGCGGCCGCGGCCCGCAGCGCCGCCAGCCAGCCGGGACGGACGCGCACGTCGTCGTCGACGAACGCGATCAGATCGCCCGTGGTGCCGTCGATCGCGGTGTTGCGCGCCGCGTTCAGGCCCCGCGGTTCGTCGTGGACGATCACGCGGGCGCCGAGCTGGGCGGCGACCAGCTCGCTGTCAGCGTCCGGGCCGTCGACGACGACGAGCACCTCGGCGCCCTGCTCGCGCGCCTGCGGGAGCAGCGACGCCAACGCCACGCGCAGGTACTCGGCGCGGTGGCGCGTGGGGATCGCGACGGAGACGCTGGGGGTCGGCGACACGGCGAAGCGACGGTAGTCGGATCCGGTTCCGGGCGTCCTGGAGCGATGGTCAGAAAACCGGACGGATGTCCGATTGCCGGGGTGGACGGATAGCTGGCACGGTCGCTCGCCCAAGCGGCGCCTCCTGCTCAGGGGTTCCCCCGTCGCACCGCTTCAAGGAACGGAGTGCACGACAGATGATTCGTAGGACAGTGGTCACGCTGGCCGGTGCGGTCCTCGCGCTCGCGAGCATCCCGGCGCCGGCCTCGGGCGCCACCCGGACGGTCTGCCCCTCCGGGTGCGATTTCGACACCATCCAGGCCGGGGTCACCGCGGCCGATCCCGGCGACACGATCGAGGTCGCGGCCGGCACGTATGCGGAGTCCGTCGCGGTCGCCAAGCCGCTGACGATCGCCGGTGCGGGCGCCGACGCCACCACGGTTCAGGCGAACACGGTCTTCGACCTCCAGAACGGCTCGAGCGGCACCACGCTGCGCGACCTGACCATTCGGGGCACCGCGGTCAACTCCGGGCGCGGCGTCACCGTCACCGGCACCACGGTCGACGACGTGATGCTGGCGAACCTGACGATCACCAACACCCGCTGGGGCATCGAGGCGCTCACCAACCAGAGCCTCGACGGCTGGACGATCGACAACGTCACCGCGACGGCCAACAACATCGGTGCTCGCTTCCGCGGCGTGACGACGAACCTGGTGATCCAGGACAGCCACTTCGACCGCAACGACATGGGCATCGTGGTCGAGTACCGGCAGACGACGCCGCGCGAGCCGGCCGTGTTCGACGGCATCGACGTCGACAGCACGACGTTCAACGCCAACGCCGGCAAGGGCCTGTACCTCGAGGCGGTCAGCAACGCGGTCTTCACCGACGTCCAGATCGACGGCACCGGCAGCATCCCGCCCGTGCGCGACGATCCCGACGCCTACCCGAAGGCCGGAGTCGACATCAACGTCAAGTACGGCGCATTCGCCGGCGTCGCATTCAACGACGTGCGGGTCACGAACACCGTGGGCACCGGCCTGGCGATCAAGGGCCGCAACGACGGCTCGTACGCCGCGCAGCCGGCGACCCTGACCGACGTCACGCTCACCGGCATGACGATCACCGGGACCCGGGCCACCGCCCACCCGGAGGCGGCGGGCCACGGCGTCGCGTTCGGCAACAACGTCGTCGACGCGCGGGTCACCGGCTCGCGCATCGTCGACAACGAGGGCGGCGGCGTCCTGAGCTACGTGACCTCCGGCTCGACGATCGACGCGACGAACACCTGGTGGGGCTGCAACGCCGGTCCCGGCGGGGCCGGGTGCGACAGCGCCACGGTCGCTCCCGGCGCGGCGCCGATCGCCACCGATCCGCGGGTCGTGCTCGGGCTGTCGACCCCCGGCGGCGTGGCCGTCGGCGGCATCGTCCCGGTGACCGCGTCCGTCGCGACGAACTCCGCCGGCGGTCCGGTCGCCGGCCTGCCCGAGCAGCCGATCGGCCTGGCCGCCACGGCCGGGGCGCTCTCGTCCTCGGGCGGGGTGACCTCGGGCGGCGTGCTCACCACCGCGTTCACCGGGACGAGCGCCGGCTTCGCGGTGATCGCGGCGACGCTCGACAACGAGACGACGACGGCGGGCGTGAACGTGTTCGTGCCCGCCCCGGCGCCCGAGCCGGCGCCTCAGCCCGCGCCGCCGGCGCCGCCGGTCACGGGCGAGGAGCAGTCGGTCTCGCCGCCGCCCGCGCCGCGGACGCCGGCCGAGCAGGCGCAGGAGCGCGCCGGGCAGATCCTCGGCGGCGCCGTCACCCCGGCCGGCTTCCGCCTCGGCGGCCTGGCCCAGGTGTTCCGCCCGGCCGGGTCGCGGATCGCCGTGCCGCGCAACCGCCGCACGCCGGTGATGGCGGTCGGCTGCGAGGCGGTCGAGTGCCAGGTCGCGGTGAAGGTGGTGCTGCGCCTGCGTGACGGCACCCGGATCGTGCTGCCCGTCCAGCGCTCCGGCGCCGCGCGGGGCCAGGCGGTGTCGGTCGTGCTGCGCCTCACCGCCAAGCAGCGCCGCCAGCTGCGTCGCGCCGGGGGCGCCACGATGCGCGTCGAGGTGCGCGTGAACGGCAACGGCGAGCGGGCCACGTCCCGGCGCAGCATGCGCGTCGGCTGACGCGACGTGCGCACCGGGGAGAGCCGCCCGCACCCGGGCGGCCCTCCCCGGGCTCGGATAGCGTCCGGGCGCCCGTGATCCTCTTCCTCCACCAGCGCTACCGCACGACCGGTGGCGAGGAGCGCGCCGTGGACGACCTGCGCTGGCTCGCCGAGGCGCACCTGGGCGAGGAGACCGCGCTGCTCGAGCGCGACTCGGCCGCCGTCGGGCGGGCGCGCGCGGCGATCGGCCTGCTGCGCGGCGGGCTGGCCCCCGACGACGTCGCCGCCGCCGTGCGCCGCACCGGAGCGCGCATCGTCCACGCCCACAACCTGCAGCCGACGCTGGGCTGGCGGGCGCTCGCCGCCGCCCGCGCCGCGGGTGCGCGGACCGTCCTGCACCTGCACAACTACCGCCTCGTGTGCGCGGTCGCCACCTGCTTCACGCGAGGCGAGGACTGCACCCGCTGCCACGGGCGCGACACCCGGCCGGGCGTGCGCCTGCGCTGCCGCGGGTCGGTGCCCGAGGCCGTGACCTACGCGGCGGGGCTCGCCGCCTGGCAGCGGGCGCTCGTCGCGCACGCCGACCGGATCGTGGTGCCCAGCGCCTCTGCGCTCGCCCGCCTGCAGGCGCTCGGCGCGCCGGTCGACGCGGCGCGCACGAGCGTCGTCGCCAACGTCGTGCGCGACGTCGCGCCGGCTCCGCGCTTCGATCCCGCCGGCCCCGCGCTCGTCGCCGGCCGCCTGGCCGTCGAGAAGGGCGTCGACGTCGCGATCGAGGCCTGCCGGCGCGCCGGCCGGTCGCTCGTCGTCGCCGGGGCCGGGCCGCAGCGCCCCGAGCTCGAGCGGAACGCGGCCGGGGCCGACGTCCGCTTCGCCGGCCAGGTCCCCGCCGCCGAGCTGGCCGAGCTGCGGGCGACGGCGTCGGTCGCCCTCGCCCCCTCGCGCGCGGCCGAGACGTTCGGCTTGGCGGCCGCGGAGGCGATGGCCGCCGGGGTGCCCGTGATCGCCTCGCGCATCGGCGCGCTGGAGGAGCTCGTGGGCGACGCCGGCGAGCTCGTCGCGCCCGGGGACGTCGAGGCACTCGCCGCGGCGCTGGGCCGCACCGACGACCGGACCGACGCCGCCCGCCGCGCGCTGGACCGCGTCCGCGAGCGCTGCGCGCCCGACCGGGTGGCGGCGCAGCTCGCGACCGCCTACGCCGCGGCTGGTTGAATGACCCCGTGGAGCGCGACGCGCGCCAGGAGGCGGAGGACGCGGTCGGCGGCCGGTACGCCGCGCGCGTGCTCGAGCCCTCGCCGCCGCCGGTGCTCGACCCGCCGTGGTTCGCCGACGATCCGGTCGCACGCGGCGTGGACCCCGCCGGCCGTCCGATCGTCTCCCCGGTCGCCACCGGCGACGTCCGCTGGAGCGAGCTCGCCGCCGGAGACGCGACGCTGCACGCCTGGTGCCAGGAGCGCTGGCTGGTCGACCGGCCCCTCGACCCGCCGCCGCCGGGCCTCGCCGCCGCTCGTGACGAGCTGCACCGCGTCTCGGCCGAGGTCCTCTCGCCCGCCCGCGCCCAGGCGCCCGGCGCCAAGATCGGCCTGCGCTGGACGCTGCACGGCTTCGGCACCCCGTTCTTCGGCGACGGCGTGCAGCTGCGCGTCGACGGCGCCGAGCTCGTCCGCCAGACGCCGCAGGCCACCGTCCGCGAGCCGCTGGACGTCGACGCCGCCGCGTCGCGCTGGCTCGGAGACCTGTTCGGCTTCGCGACGAGCGTCCTGGAGGAGCTGCGCGCGGAGGCCGGCCCCGGCGACGAGCCCGATCGCGTCCAGCTGTGGCCCGAGCACTTCGACGTCGCGACCGTCCTCGGCCCCGAGGCGGCGGGCCGCCGCGCCACCTACGGCGTCTCGCCCGGCGACACCGACCACCCCGGCCCGTACGCCTACGTCTCGACGTGGGCGGCGCCGCCCGCCGACCCGGCGCTGTGGAACGCGACCGCCTTCCCCGGCGCCGAGCTCTCCATCGACGCCATCCTCGCCGCCCCGGACCAGCGCGCGGCGCTGCTGACGTTCCTGCGCGACCGGCGCGACGCGCTCAGGCGAACTGGATGACGCTGCGGATGCCGTCCTGGTGGTGCATCAGGTCGAAGCCCTCGTTGACCTGGTCCAGCGTGATGCGGTGCGAGACGAACGCCTCCGCGTCGATGTCGCCGTCCAGGTAGCGCTGCACGAGCTGCGGCACGTTGTCGCGGCCCTTCGCGCCGCCGAAGCTCGAGCCGCACACCCGCCGCCCGGTGATCAGGTAGCGCGGGACGATGTCGAGCGTCTCGCCCTTGCCGGCCACGCCGCAGACCGTGCACAGGCCCCAGCCCATGCGCGCGGTCTCGACCGCCTGGCGCATGACGCCGACGAGGCCCGTGCACTCGAACGTGAAGTCGGCGCCGAAGCCGCCGGTCATCTCGAGGATCGCGTCGGTCGCCTCCGGGCCGCCCGTCAGCGTGTGCGTCGCGCCGTGATGGGTGGCGAGCGCCAGGCGGTCCTCGGACATGTCGACGCAGACGATCCGCTCGGCGCCCTGCAGTCGCGCGCCCGCGACCGCGCCGAGGCCGGTCGAGCCCGGCTCGACCTTCGCGGTGTACATCGCGGCGCCCAGGCCGGTGGTCAGCCCGCACGCGAAGAGCGCCGCGACCTCCAGCGGCGCCTCGGGGGAGACCTTCGCGAGCGCGATCTCCGGCATGACCGTCGCCTCGGCGAACGTGGAGGTGCCCATGAAGTGGCGGATCGGCTCCCCGCCGCGCGAGAGCCGCGTGGTGCCGTCGGGCAGGTAGCCGAGGTTCTGCTGGTCGCGGATCGCCAGGCAGAGGTTCGTCTTGGGCGACTGGCAGTGGACGCACTCGCGGCACTGGGGCGAGAACAGCGTGACGACGTGATCGCCGGGCTTCACGCTCGTCACCCCCTCGCCGATCGCCGCGACGACGCCGGCGCCCTCGTGCCCGAGCACCGTCGGCGCGTAGCCCGACGGGTCGGCGCCCGACGCGGTGTACAGGTCGGTGTGGCAGACGCCGCACGCCGACAGGCGCACGAGGACCTCGCCCGGCCCGGGGCCGGCGAGGTCGACGTCCTGGACGACCAGGGGCTTTCCGAACTCCTCGAGGACTGCCGCGCGGATCTGCATGCGCGCCATCCTATGCGCGCCGCCGGGGAGCTGGGGAGGATCATCACCCACGCGCCCGCGCCCGCCTTCTAGGCTCACCGCCATGCGAATCCTGGTCACCGGCGGCGCCGGCTTCATCGGATCGAACCTGGTCGACGCGCTGCTGGACGACGGCCACGAGGTCGCGGTCCTCGACGACCTCTCCAGCGGTCGCGAGAGCAACCTGGAGGACGCCCGCGCACGCGGCGCGGTCCTCCATCGTGCCGACGTGCGCGAGCCCGACCAGGTCAGCCGCGTGGTCGCCGAGGCCGCCCCGGAGGCGATCTTCCACCTCGCCGCCCAGATCGACGTGCGCAAGTCGGTCGCCGACCCCGCCTACGACGCGCGCACGAACGTCGAGGGCACGATCAACGTGCTGCGCGCCGCGGTCGACGCGGAGGCGCGCGTGATCAACGTCTCGACGGGGGGCGCGATCTACGGCGAGGCCGACGTGATCCCGTCGCCGGAGACCGTCGAGCCGCTGCCCGAGGCGCCCTACGGCCAGTCGAAGTACTGCGCCGAGCGCTACGTCGGCCTGTTCGGGCGCCTGCACGGGCTGCGGGGCGCGACGTGCCGGCTGGCCAACGTGTACGGCCCGCGTCAGGACCCGCTCGGCGAGGCGGGCGTGGTCGCCATCTTCTGCGGCAAGCTGCAGACCGGCGAGCGGCCGACCGTGTACGGCACCGGTCGCCAGACCCGCGACTACGTGTACGTGGGCGACGTGGTCGGCGCGCTCCGGGCCGTGCTGGCCAAGGAGGACGCCGCCGGCGAGTACAACGTCGGGACCGGCGTGGAGAGCTCGGTGCTCGACATCGTCGAGGCGCTCGCCCCGTACGCCGAGCGCGACTTCGAGCCGGTGTTCGCGCCGGCGCGCCTGGGGGAGATGGAGCGCAGCTGCCTCGACGTGACCCGCGCTCGTGAGGAGCTCGGCTGGGCGCCGACGGTCGACCTGGCCGAGGGCCTGCGCCGCACCGTCGAGTGGGCCGCGCGCGTCGGCGCGTAGACGGGGCCGCTACCGGCTGAGGAAGCCGGCGTCCAGGCGCGCGGCGGCGATGAGCGCGACCGCGCCGATCGCGATGAACGCCGCCAGGCCGATCGGCACGGCGGCGAGCAGGCCGACCTGGGCGGTCGCCAGCGTGCCGATCTCGTAGGCGGCGAGCAGGGCCACGCCCAGCGCGGCCGTCACCGCCAGCCGCGCCTGGCGCACGGCCGCGCGGGGCGCGCGGGTGAGATCGGAGGTCGCCATGTGCAAGGAGTTCTCGTACCCGTCACCGGATCCTTGAGAACGGTGCCCGGCGCGTCGGACGTCCGTCCACGCCCGGCGCTTCCGCGCGCGCGGCCGGTCGTCCAATCGGCCAGGACCGCCCGCCCGCGGATGGGCCGGCGCGCCGACCCGCCGATGACGAGGCCGATGCGGGGCCAAGGAGGCCCCGCCCGGACGCAAGGAGCACGTCGGCGTGGACGCCGGGTCGGCCATCTCGAGGACCAGCAGGGCAGCGCGGGGCGCATGGACGCTCCTCGCGGTCTCGATGGCCATGATCCCGCTGGCGCTGATGAACGCGGCGACCGGCGAGGCCGAGGACGTGCCGCCGGCCACGCGCTTCGCGGTCGGCTCCGTGGGGATGACGACGGCCCAGGAGATCGCCCGCGCGCACTGGGGCGTGGACCCGTGCGGCGGCCAGGTGAGCGTCACGTGGGGCGTCGACGAGGCCTCGATCAACGCGCGCTCGTTCTGGGCCAACCCGTACTCGGCCTACGACCATCCCGAGCTCAACATCCAGTGCCGGATCGTGTTCAACGCGGAGATGACCTACTCGTGGCCGAAGTTCTGCACCGTCCTCGTGCACGAGTACGGCCACCTCGCCGGCCGGCCGCACGGCCCCGACGGCCCGGACGTCATGTCGCCGGTCTACCGGGCGCCGCTGCCGGCGTGCACGGCCGACGAGCCCGGCAGCCGGGCCGAACCGGCGGGCCCGTCGCCGGCCGTGCGGTCGACGGTCGTCGACGCGCCGCTCCTGCGCCCGGCGGCGCGACGCGATGCGCGCGTGGCCCAGCAGGCGCGGGCCCGCCGGGCGCGCGCACGGACCACGGTGCGTCATCGGAGGACGGCGGCCCGCGCGAAGGCGAGGGCCCGTGCGCGGCAGGCGTCGGCGCCGCTGCTGCGGTTCAGCAGCGACGCCCACGGTCACTGATCGGCCCGCGGGCCGGAGCGGGAGGGCCGCCGCCGGGGCAGCCCTCCCGTCGCCGCGGTCCTAGCGGCCGGAGCGGGTGCGCTTCGGCTGCTGCGTGGTCTTGAGCGTCAGCGTGCGCTGCTGGTTGCCCAGCGACCGGCCGTCGGCGTCCAGCTCGATGCCGACGGTCATGCGCACGGTGCGCCCGCGCAGGATCTGCTGGCGCACCGCGCGCGGCAGGTTCAGCGTCACCGCGGCGACCCCGCCGGCGGCGATGTCCTGCTGGCTGGCCGGCACGGTCACCGTGCGCACCCGGCCGCGCGCATCGCGATAGGTGAACGTGATCGTCACCGTCGCGGTGCAGTCGACCGTCGGGCAGCTCAGCGCCATCAGGCTCTGCGGGGCGCCGCTGCGCAGCGAGCCGCGATCGAACCTGACGTTGCTGCCGCGGACCACCGGCGTGTTGGCGTCGCGCTTGCGCCCGACCGTCGGCACCAGGACCAGGGCCTGGCCACCGAAGTCGAACGCCCGGTCCACCTTGGCCGGCGCCGACAGCGTGTCGCGCGCCTCACGGCGAGCCTGACGCACCTGCTCGCGCGTCGCCGGCGACGGTGCCGGCGGCGACACCGACTGCTCCTCGCCGGTCACCGGCGGCGCCGGCGGCGGAGGCGTCGGGGTCGGCTCCGCGTCGGGGGTCGGGCCGGGCGCCGGCGGCGGGAACGGCACGGTCACGTCCGTCGAGGCCGAGCCGGCGTCGAGGGTCGCGGTGACCGTCCCGACGCCGCGGGTGCCGTCGCTGGAGAGCATCGCGGCGGCGGCGCCGTCGCTCGTGGCCGCGGACGGCTGGACGTTCCACATGCTCGTCGCGAACGCGACGTCGGTGCCGTCCGGCACTCCGCCGCCGGGGATCGCCTCGCCGGCGTTGTTGTGTGTGAGGTCGGCGCGCACCGGCGTGCCGTCGAACACGTCGATCGTCGGGCGGTCAGCTGTCAGGCCCATGACCGTCCACCGCGTCGGCGCGTCGACCCCGACGACGCCGTCGCACCCGCTCGCGCCGGGGCCGGCGTTGCAGCCCCACCAGTTGTCGTCGGCGTCGACCGACGGTACGCGGCTGGAGATGCCGTACGTGTTGCCGACGATCCGGTTGCCCCGCATGGTGACGGCGCTCGTGTCCTCGTCGTTGTAACCGATCGCCACGCCGGTGGTGTTGTCGACGAGCGTGTTGCGGGTGATCGTGGCGCTCGTTCCGGCCCCGTAGAACGTCGAGAGCAGGATCCCGGCGGACGTCGAGCCGTCGGTCGCCGCCACGCCGCGGTTGCCGCTGATGTGGTTGCCGATGACCTCGACCTGCGCACCGGCGCTGATGTCGAGCGCGTAGTCGAGGTGGTCGCCCTCTCCCTTGCCGACGTAGACGTTGTCGCGGAACGTGCCGGTGACGTTGCCCTTGTAGAGCACGCCGACGCGTTGGATGCGCTCGAAGCGGGAGTTGCTGATGTCGACGTTCCCGGTGGCCGGGTCGGGCTTCCCGCTCTTGTTCGTGGCCACCGCGATGCCGAGGTGCGGGTGCTGGAGGCTGATGTCGCGGAACGTGACCCGGTCGATGGCTCCGGATGCCGATCCAGTGAAGCGCAGCGCGACGCCGACCTTGCGGCCGAGCCCGTCGAGGGTCACGTCGGAGAGCGAGATCGTCGCCCCGTCCGCGACCGTGATCCACGCCCCATCCTGATTAGCGTTGTCGAAGCCGGGGCGCAATACCGTGGTGCCGGCGCCAGCGCCGCTGATCGTCAGGTCGTGCTCGATCGCCACCGCCTGTGCGTCGGCGTATTCCCCCGGGTGCACGATGATCGTGTCCCCGTCGTGCGACTGGCTGACCGCCTGCTCGAGCGTGGACGCGTCGCAACCGCTCTCGCAGACCTCGATGTCGTGCGCCCAGGCGCTCGCCGCCCCGGCGAGCAACGCCAGGGTCACAGCGGCCGAGGCGGCTGTCGCCTTTCCTGTCCGAGACAACAGTTCTCCCTCCTTGAGACCTTGCGCGAGGGTAGATGAGACCCCCATGTCCCCGCGCATGTTGGTGAGATTCCTCCCCAAGCGCGCTCGAATATTCGGCCAATCCGCGAAAACGGGCTCAAGTCGGCCGGCCCGACGGCGGCCGTGGAAGGGGAGGGCTGCCGCAACGGCCCTCCCGTCGGGTGCGGCTACCGGCGACCCGAGCGGCCGTGCCTGGCGGGCCGGTCGGTCTTGAGCCTCAGCGTGCGCCGGTCGCTGCCCAGCGAGCGGCCCTCGGCTTCGATCGCGATCCCGATGCGCATGCGCACGGTGCGCCCCCGCAGGACGTGCCGGCGCACCGCGCGCGGCAGGTCCAGCGTCACCGCGGCGATGCCGCCGGCCGCGATGTCCTGCCGGATGGCGGGAGCGGTCACCGTGCGCACCCGGCCCCGCCCGTCGCGATAGGCGAACCGGATCGTCACCGCTGCCGTGCAGTCGACGGTCGGGCAGCTCACCGCCATCAGGTTCTGCGTGTCGCCACTGCGCAGCGAGCCCCGATCGAACCGCACGCCCCGGCCGCGCACGATCGGCGTGTCGTCGGCGCGGGCGCGCCCGACCGTCGGCACGAGCACGAGCGCGGTGCCGCCGAAGTCGAACGCGCGGTCCACCTTCGCCGGCGCCGACAGGGTCTCCCGCGCCTCACGGCGCGCCTGACGCACCTGCTCGCGCGTCGCCGGCGACGGCGCCGGCGACACCGACTCCTGCTCGCCGACAACCGGCGGCGGAGCCGGTGCCGGTGCCGGCGGCGCGGGAGCCGGCGGCGCAGGCGCAGGCGCGGGAGGCGGCGGCGGTGGAGGGGGCGCGGCCACCGTCAGCTCGACCGGGACGGTCTCGTTGTCGACGGTCACGGTCGCGCCCGCACTGCCCGGCTGCGTTGCGGTGTAGGTGACCGCGGCGCGGCCCGACGACAGCGACCCGGCCGTGCTCGACAGGCCGCCCTGGGCGACCGCGAACGCCACCGGGGTCCCGTCCGGGGCGCCGTCGAGCGACGCGGTGATCGTCGCGCTCCCTCCGACCCCCACGGCGCCCGGGCTCGCCGATCCGGTGAGCTGCAGCGGCGACGAGGCATCCACGTCGCCCCCCGCCACCGTGTCGCAGCCCGCGCCGCCCGGGCCCGCGTTGCAGCCCCACCAGTTGCCCGCCGCATCGACGCTCGCCCCCGCGACGTGGTTGTGGACGCCGCCGTCGTTGCCGGCGATGCGGTTCCCGCTCACCGTCAGCGTCCCCTCGTACCCGGGGTCGCCGCCCGGTTCGAGCGCGGTCGTGAGATCGGAGACCGCGATCGCCGCCTCGCCCGCCTCGCCCGCGCCGTTGGTCGCGGTGATCGCGTTCCCGCGGATCGTCGTCGAGCGGTTCGGGCCGGCGCCGTAGAAGTCCACGAACCGGATCCCCGCGCCGGCCTTGCCGTCGATCGTGTTGCCGTCGATCGTCAGGCCGCGCACGCCGCCCTGGACGGAGATCGCCTGGCTGGCGCCGCCCGTGAACGTGTTGGCGGTGACCGCGACGTCCTCGGCGTCCAGCAGCAGCAGGTGCCGCTCGCCGACGAACGCGTTGCCCGAGATCGTGATCTGCCGCTGGGTGCTGGTCGCCCCGCTGATGTTGATCGGGACGTTGGCGTGGCCCGTGAACAGGTTGTCGCGGATCGTGACGTCCGTCGCCGTGCCGTCGCCGTAGATGCCGCTCTGCAGCCCGGGACGGTTGTTGGCCTCGAAGCGGTTGCGCTCCACCACGGTGGGCTGGGCGCCGGCGTCGACGGTCTCGAGATCCAGTCCGGCCCGCGTGTCGGTGAGGATCGAGTTGCGCAGCGCGTACCCGGAGCTCGCGTTCAGCATCTGGACGCCCGGTCGGTCGAAGTTGCGCACCGTCACGCCGTCCACGGTCGCGCCCGGCGCGGTGAGCCGGACGACCGCCGTCACACCGGACCCCGCCGGGAGGCGGCCTCCGTCGATGATCGACTCCTGCGGGCCGACCGCGCGGGTGCGGGCGTCGACGCCCGCCTGCGCACCGGCGAGCGTCACCGCCTCGTCGACGACGATCATCGCCGACGGCGCGTGCTCGCCCGGCTCCAGCCGGACCGTGTCACCGGGCGCCGCGCGGGCGATGGCGTCGTTGACGTCCTCGCCCGGGGCGACCGGGATCACGGCCGCCGCGGCCGTCCCCGAGACCGCCATGAACCACGCCCCTGCGAGCGCCACTGCCCTTCCAACGCGAGACACGCCGCCTCCCTCCGGATTCGCGGACGGGAGCGGATCCGGGCCCCCGCCGTCTCACCTATGGGTCGGCAGATTCCTCCCCCATCATGCGCGACCGCGCCGAGTTGGCGCACGAACGCTCGGCGACGCGTCGCGTCAGGCCGACGTCCGCAGCGACGACTCGAAGCTGCGGATCGTCTCCGTCAACCCGTCGCGCAGGCCCACGCGCGCCTCGAAGCCCATCAGCTCCCGCGCGCGCGACACGTCGAGGAAGCGGGTCGGCTGGCCGTCGGGTCGGGTGGTGTCCCACACCGTCTCGCCCTCGTAGCCGGTGAGCTCCCGGATCAGCTCGGCGAGGTCGCGGATCTTCGTCTCGATGCCGGTCCCGACGTTCACGGGGTCGGAGACGGTCAGCCGCTCGCCGGCCAGCAGGAGCGCGCGGGCGGCGTCGTCGACGTACAGGAACTCGCGCGACGGGTTGCCGGTGCCCCACAGCACGACCCGGCCGTCTCCGCGCTCGCGGGCCTCGACGTACTTGCGGATCATCGCCGCGATGACGTGGGAGTCCTCGAGGTCGAAGTTGTCCTCGGGCCCGTAGAGGTTGGCGACGATCGGCACGACGGAGTCGAACCCGTACTGGCGCCGGTAGGCGTCGGACAGCACGAGCATCATCTTCTTCGCCAGCCCGTACGGCGCGTTGGTCTCCTCCGGGTAGCCGTTCCACAGGTCGTCCTCGCGGAACGGCACCGGCAGGATCTTCGGGTACGCGCACACCGTGCAGGCGGACACGAGCTTCTCGACTCCGGCCAGGCGCGACTGCTCGAACACGTTGGCGGCCATGACCATGTTGTCGTAGACGAGCGGCGCCGGGTTGCGGCGGTTGAAGCCGATGCCGCCGACGCGCGCGGCGAGGTGGATCACGACCTGGGCGCCGTCGAGCGCCTGGCGGCAGGCGGCCGGGTCGCGCAGGTCGTACTCGCTCGAGAGCGGCACCGACACCTCGGCGCCGAGCTCCTCCAGACGCCGCACGACGAACCGGCCCAGGAACCCGGCGCCGCCGGTCACGACCGTGCGCCGCCCTCCCCAGAACTCGCGGCTGGGCTCCGCCATCAGCTCAGGCGCACCCCGCGGCCGGCGAGCTGGTCCTCGAGCAGCTTCACGTCGGCGTCGACCATGATCCGCACGAGCTCCTCGAACGTCACGGTCGGCTCCCAGCCGAGCTTCTCGCGCGCCTTGGAGTAGTCGCCGCACAGCGCGTCGACCTCCGCCGGCCGGTAGTAGCGGGGGTCGATCTCGACGACGTCCTCCCAGTTGATGCCGAGGTGGGCGGCGGCGACGTCGAGGAACTCGCGCACCGAGTGCGACTCGCCGGTGGCGATCACGTAGTCGTCGGGCTCGTCGGCCTGCAGCATCCGCCACATCGCGTCGGTGTAGTCGGGCGCGTAGCCCCAGTCCCGCCGCGCGTCGAGGTTGCCCAGGTACAGCTTGTCCTGCAGGCCCGCCTGGATGCGCGCGAGCGCCCGCGTGATCTTGCGCGTGACGAACGTCTCGCCGCGGCGCGGGCTCTCGTGGTTGAAGAGGATCCCGTTGCAGGCGAACATCCCGTAGGACTCGCGGTAGTTGACCGTGATCCAGTACGCGGCGACCTTCGCCACCGCGTACGGGCTGCGCGGGTGGAACGGCGTGTTCTCGTCCTGCGGGGGCGGCGTCGAGCCGTACATCTCCGAGGACGACGCCTGGTAGAAGCGGGGGCTCACGCCGGCGTCGCGGATCGCCTCCAGCAGCCGCACCGTGCCCATCCCGGTCACGTCGCTCGTGTACTCGGGGATGTCGAAGCTGACGCGCACGTGCGACTGCGCCCCGAGGTGGTAGACCTCGTCGGGCTGCAGCTCGTAGATGAGCCGCACCAGCCGGCTGGACTCGCTCAGGTCCCCGTGGTGCAGCTTGAGGCGCACCTGCTCCTCGTGCGGATCGCGGTAGAGCTGGTCGATGCGCTCGGTGTTGAACGACGAGGACCGGCGGATGAGGCCGTGCACCTCGTAGCCCTTCTCGAGGAGCTGCTCGGCGAGATAGGAGCCGTCCTGGCCCGTGATGCCGGTGATCAGGGCCTTCTTGGGAGGCGGAGTCACACGCCGCATCGTAGCCCCGGAGGGCGGCGATAGAATCCCGGCCCAGTGCCGCGCGCCCTCATCACAGGCATCTCCGGGCAGGACGGCTCGTACCTGGCAGAGCTCCTGCTGGAGAAGGGCTATGAGGTCTGGGGCATGGTCCGCCGCTCGACGAACGAGCGGTTCCCGCTGATCGAGCACATCCGCAGCGAGATCCGCCTCGTCCAGGGCGACATGCTCGACCAGATGACCCTGCTGGACGCCGTCAGCCAGGCGCGCCCGCACGAGCTCTACAACCTGGCCGCGACCTCGTTCGTCCCGGCGTCGTGGAAGCAGCCGGTGATGACCGCCCAGTTCACCGCGGTCGGCGTGACGTCGATGCTCGAGGCGATCCGCATCATCGACCCGCACATCCGCCTGTACCAGGCGTCCTCGTCGGAGATCTTCGGCGCGACGAACGAGAGCCCGCAGTCGGAGACCACGCCGTTCAAGCCGCACACGCCGTACGGCGTCGCCAAGCTCTACGGGCACCTGATGGTCGCCAGCTACCGCGAGCGGTACGGCATGCACCTGTCCAGCGGCATCCTCTACAACCACGAGTCGCCGCGGCGGCCGGCGGACTTCGTCACCCGCAAGGTGTCGCGCACCGCGGCCGAGATCAAGCTCGGGCTGGCCAACGAGCTGCGCCTCGGCGACCTCGACGCCACCCGCGACTGGGCGCACGCCCGCGACGTCGTCGAGGCGATGTGGCTGATGCTCCAGCAGCACCAGGGCGGCGACTACGTGGTGTGCACGGGCGTGAGCCGCTCCGTGCGCGAGCTCGTGCAGACGGCCTTCGCGGTCGTCGATCTCGACCCCGAGCAGTACGTGGTCGTCGACCCGGCGTTCGTGCGCCCGCCCGACCCGGTGCCGCTGGTCGGCGACCCGAGCAAGGCGATGGCCGAGCTGGGCTGGAAGCCGCGCACCTCGTTCGAGGAGATGGTGCGCGAGATGGTCGAGGCCGACCTCGCGGCCGCCGAGAAGCGCGCGGCCGCGCTGCCCTCGCGCTGACCTTCCCGGCCGCGTGTCGCCGGTGCTGCGGGCGCCGCTGCCGGCGTGCGCGGCGACGCCCGAGCCGCGTTAGCTCTGCTCGGAGGAGGACTCGCCCTCCTCGGCGGCCGGCTTCTCGGCCGTGAGCGCGTCGCCGTGCGGCGGGGTCGCGGACTCCTCGGCCGGCTGGGCGTGCGGCGCCGTCTCCTCCTGCGCGGGCGCGGCGCCGTTGCTCACCGGGCTGCTCTGCTGGCTGGAGGCGGGCGTCGGCGAGGTGCGGTAGCTGTCGTCGGCCGCGGCCGGCTCGTCGCCGCCCCTGAACCGCTTGCGCAGCGCGCGAAGCGTCACGACGCCGACGATCGCGATCGCCACGCCCTTGACGACCTTGCCGCTGCGCTTGCCCGCCCAGACGGCGGCCGCGGCCTTCGGCGCCTTCTTGAGCGCCTTCTGCTTCTTCGAGGTCTTGCGCTTCGGCTTCAGCTGCATCGTCGGCTCCTCGTCTCGAAATCCGGATTCCCCTACCCGGCGTCTGATGACGGTAACGCGCCGGAGCCGCCGCGTCAGCCCGCGCGGCGCAGCCACTCGACGGTCTGCGCGATCCCGTCGCGGACGTCGATGCGCGCCTCCCAGCCCAGCAGGCGCTTGGCCTTCTCGACGCTGGGCCAGCGGCGCACGACGTCGACGGGGAACGACGGCAGGTGCTCGAAGCGCAGCGCCTCGGGGTCCTTCCCGCACGCCTCCCAGATCACCGCGGCGATCTCGGCGACGGTCATCTCCCGCGACGCCGACACGTTGAAGTCCTCGTGCAGGCCCGCCTCGTGGGCCATCGCGGCGACGATCCCGTCGGCGATGTCATCGACGTGCGTCAGCGTCCGCGTCTGCGTGCCGTCGCCGAAGATCGGCAGCGGGTCGGCGCCCGCCAGCACCTTGCGGATGACGTCGGGGACCATGTGCGCGATCCCGGGCTCGTCCTCGGGCATCTCGCCCGGCCCGTAGGCGTTGAACGGGCGGCAGATCGTGAACGGCAGCCCGTGCTCCTCGTGGGCGGCGCGCACCCACACCTCGCCGGCGAGCTTGCTGAAGCCGTAGGCGGAGCGCGGCATCGGCACCTCCCACACGTGCTCCTCGGTGGTCGGGAACTCGGTGGCGCGCTCGAACACCATCGAGCTGCTCACGTAGACGAAGCGCTCGACGCCGGCATCGATCGCCGCCCCGATCACGCCGTTGTAGAGCGAGCTGTTCACGTCGGTCAGCGTGTAGGGCAGCTTGTGGAAGTTCGCGATCCCGCCGACGATCGCGGCCAGGTGGATCACGTGCGTGCAGCCGGCGATCGCCCGGCGCGCCTCGTCGCGGTCGCGCAGGTCGCCGGTGTGGACCTCGCAGCCCTCGCGCACCCACAGCGGCGGCGTGCGCTGGTCGGAGACGCGCACCTCCCAGGCCGGGTCGCGCAGCAGCCGGCGCACGACGGCCTGCCCGATCGTGCCGGCGCCCCCGGTGACGAGAACCCGGCTCACGACGCCGACGAGAGCGCCGGCATCTCGGCCGCGTAGGCGAACACCTGCGCGGCGCCGAGGCCGTTCCAGGGATCGACGACCAGCACGTCCGCGCGCGCCTGCGAGCGGATGCGCCGCAGCGCGTCGGGCGTGCAGAACTCGGGATGGTTGGTGGCCAGCACCACGACGTCGGCGTCCTCGACGGCCTCGTCGAACGTCGAGGTCGGCGTCTGCACGTGCGGGTCGTGCACGGCCACGTCGGCCAGCCCGCGCTCGAGCAGGCGCACGAGCTTGTGGGCCAGCGAGTCGCGCTCGTCGTCGGTGCCGGCCTTGAAGGCCAGGCCCAGGACCGCGACCTTGCGCCCGCGCAGGCTGCCGCCGACGCGACGCTTGATGCCCTCGACGAGGAAGCGCGGCACGGTCTCGTTGACGCGGTGCACGGCCAGCAGCATCCCGGGCGCCGGCGAGCGCTCCTCGGAGAACGCGAAGTCCTTGCGCAGGCACGTGCCGGCGGTGAGGCCCGGCATCGCCATCCCGCCGCGCGGATAGTCGCGGTTGATGAGGTCGATGACCTCGAACACGTTCGCGCCGTGCTGCTCGCAGTCCATCATCAGGAGGTTCGGCAGCGCGAAGTTCGCGTAGCGCAGGATGTTGGTCCAGATCTTGGCCAGCTCGGCCTGGACCGGGGTGGTCTGGACGATCGGCGCGCCGAGCACCTCGAACAGCCGCGCGGCGACCTCGCCCGAGCGCTCGCCGACCCCGCCGACGATGCACGGCAGCGTCGAGATCTCCTCGAAGAAGCGCCCGGCCGCGATCCGCTCGGGCACGTGCGCGACGAACACGTCCTCGCCGACCGTGAAGCCGCGGTGCTTCTCCAGGTAGCCGGCGACGAAGTCGGTCGTGTCGGGGGCGACGGTCGAGCGCAGCAGCAGCGCGTGGCCCTCGCTCAGCACCGGCAGCAGGTCGTCCAGCGCGGAGCGGATGTCGCGCATGTCGATCTCGATGTGGCTGAACGCGGGGGTGCCGAGCGTGATGACGATGTGGCGCGCCTGCGCGGCGTCGCTGACCCGGTCGCTCAGCGCGAGGTCGACGCGGTCGAGGATCTCCTGGGCGCCGGGCTCGGCGAACGGCATCCGCCGCTCGCGCAGCGCCTGCAGCCGCTCGGGATCGTTGTCGATGCCCAGCACGCGCAGGCCGCGGTCGGCGAAGCTGAGGGCGAGCGGCAGGCCGACCCGGCCGATGCCGACGATGGAGACGTCGTACTGCATCACGCGCCGCTCAGGCTATCGGCGCCGCTCGGCGGCGAGCTGACGGGCGAACGCGGCCACGAACATCGGGTTGTAGCGCGCGTAGCGCCGCCACAGCCGGCGCGGCTCCTGCCACAGCCGGTAGACCCACTCCAGACCGCTGGCCTGCATCCACGCGGGCGCCTGCGGGACGAGCCCGGCGTGGAAGTCGAACGCGGCGCCGACGCCGGCGAGCACCGGCGCCTCCAAGCGCTCGCGGAACGCGGCCATCCACTGCTCCTGCTTGGGCTGGCCGGTCCCGACCCACACGACGTCGGTGCCCGACCCGTTGATGTCGTCGACGACGAACGCCTCCTCCTCGGCCGTCAGCGGCCGGAACGGAGGCGAGTAGCCGCCGACGATCTGCAGGCCCGGATAGCGGCGGCGCAGCTCGTTGACGAGCTGGACCAGCGCGCCCTGGTTGCGCCCGCCGTAGAGGTAGTGGCGGATGCCCGAGCGCGCGGAGCGCTCGAGGTAGCGGGCCATCAGGTCGGGCCCGTACACGCGCGAGGCGTCCTCCTGGCCGAGCGCCTTCAGCGCCCACACGAGCGGCTGCCCGTCGGGCACGGCGAGCACGCGCGGGTCGTCGAGCGCGGCGCGGGTGGCCGGGTCCTCGCGCGCCACCATGACGAGGTGGACCGCGGCGGCGGTGACGATCGCCTTGCCGCGATCGGCCACGACGGCGTCCATCCAGTCCATCGTGCGCTCGTAGTCGGTGAGCGCGAGCGGCATCCCGACGACCGTCCGCTCCGGCGGGCGGAGCGCCTGCGCGGCGGGAATCGCCGCGGCGGGCTCGGGATCGGGGACGAAGGTCATGGAGCTGGGGGACGGTCGGGGCGGCGCGAGTGAGGGTCAGGGGCTACGAACGGCCGGCAGGTCGAAAGGTGACGCGGTTGTCGTAGCCCGGTGCCCCGAAGTTCGGTGAAACCACCCTATCGAGTGGGGCGGGCGTAGAGCGGCCCGGCGCCTGCACGCAGTAGCCTCGCCCGCGCATGGCCGCCGATGCCGACAGCGCCCTTTCCGAGGGCTCGGCGGCGGCGCGGGGTGGGGCGCAGCGGGTCGCCGGGTTCCTGCTCGGGCAGCTGCTGACCGTCGGCGCCGTCGCGCTCCTCTTCCGCCATCTGGGCGTCGACGACACCGGGCGCTACGTCACGGTGCTCGCGCTCGTGGCGATCGTCCAGGGCCTGACGGACCTCGGCCTGACGACGCTCGGCGTGCGCGAGCTGGCGACGGTGCCCGAGGGCGAGCGGCCGGCGCTGCTGGCCGACCTGCTGGGGCTGCGGCTGGCGGCGACCGTGACCGGCGTCGCGCTGGTGATCGGGTTCGCGGCGGCGGCCGGGTACGGGTGGACGCTCGTGGCCGGCACCGCGCTGGCCGGCCTGGCCCTGGTGGTCCAGAACGCGGGGACGACGCTGGGGATGGACCTGCTCGTGCGCCTGCGGGCGGGGCGGATGGCGGCCGGGGACCTCGTGCGCCAGGTCGTGGCGGCCGGGCTGATCGTGGGCGGCGTCGCGCTCGACGCGGACCTGCTCGTGTTCTTCGCGCTGCTGGTGCCGGCCGCGCTGGCCGGGTTCGCGGTGGTGGCGGTGAGCGCGCTGCGGGTGACCCCCGGGCGCGAGCCGCGCCGCTGGACGCCGATCCTGCGCCAGACGATCCCGTTCGCGGTCGCGGCGGCGGCGAGCGCGCTGTTCTTCCGGGTGGCGGTCGTCGAGATGTCGCTGTTGTCGACCGAGGAGCAGACCGGCCTGTTCGGCGCGTCGTTCCGGGTGGTCGAGGTGCTGTCGGTGCTGCCCGCGCTGGCGGTGAGCGCGATCTTCCCGGTGCTGTCGCGGCGGGCGGTCGCGCCGGGCGAGGAGTCGCGGCTGGCGGCGGCGGTGGAGCGCACCCTGTCGGCGTGCGCGGCGGCGGGCGGGTTCCTGGCGCTGGCGCTGGCGCTGGGCGCGCCCGCGGTGATCTGGGTGGTGGCGGGCGACGGCTTCGACGGCGCGATCCCGGTGCTGCGCGTGCAGGGGTTGGCGCTGGCGGCGTCGTTCGTGGCCGCGCCGTGGGCGTTCGCGCTGCTGTCGCTGGGCCACGAGCGCACGCTGATGTGGGTGAACGTCTTCGGCGTGGGCGCGGCCGCGGCGGTGGGCGCGGTGCTGATCGCGGCCGACGGCGCGCGGGGCGCGGCGATCGCGACGGTGGTCGGCGAGGCGGGCCTGGCGGTGGCGTTCGCGGTGGCGCTGACGCGCGTGCGCGCGGAGCTGCGGCCGTCGTGGCTGGTGCTGGCGCGCGTGGCCGTGGCGGGCGGCGTGGGGGCGCTGGCGGCGCTGCTGCCGGTGGCCGCGGCGCTGGAGGCGGTCGTGGGCCTGTGCGCCTACGTGGTGGTGCTGGGGGCGCTCGGCGGCCTGGCGGACGTGCGCGCGTTGCGTGGCGGTTCCGCGGGTGTTTCGTCGCAGACTGGTGTGGCGCCGTAGCACCTTGCGCGGGATCGTGGGCGCATGCCGCCTGGCGCCGCCCTCGATCCCGGACGTGGGAGCCCTCATCGCCGTATAGCGGCGACGAAGGCTCCCACCCCCGACGGCCTCGACTGGCGGCTCGCCGGACTGGCCGCGCGGCAGCACGGCGTGGTCTCGCTGCCCCAGATCCTCGCCGCCGGCGCTGGTCACGGCGCGGTCCAGCGCCGGGTGCGAGCGGGGCGGCTGCATCGCCTGTTCCCGGGCGTCTTCGCCGTCGGCCACCCCGCAGTCTCTGCGGCCGGCCGCCATCTCGCGACGACGCTGGCCTGCGGCGACGACGCCGTGCTGAGCCATCGCGCGGCCGCGCACCTGCACGGCGTGTGGACGTCGCGCTTCGCGCCGCCGGAGGTCACCGTCCCCGGCACCAGGCGGCGCGGACCGGCGGGGATCGTGGTGCATCGCGGCCGCCTCGACCCCGCCGATGTCACGACCGTCGGCGGCATCCGCGTCACGACCGTCGCGCGCCTGCTCCTCGACCTCGCCGAGGGTGTCGCCGTCGCGCACCTCGTCGACGTCGTCGACCGCTGCCAGGCCCGCCGGCTCTACGACCCCGGCGCCGTGCGCGCCGTGGTCGATCGCGGCGCCGGGCGGCGCGGGCTGAAGACGCTGACGCGGGCGCTCATGATCGTCCGCCCCCAGGACGTGCTCACGCGGTCGGAGCTCGAGCGGCGGGCGCTGCGGCTGCTGGAGCAGGCCCGGATCGCGGCCCCCGAGGTCAACGAGCGGCTCGGGCGCTACGAGGTTGACCTGCTCTGGCGCGACCGCGGGCTCGTCGTCGAGCTCGATGGGCGCGAGTGGCACGACACGGCCGACGCCTTCGAGCGCGACCGCCGCCGCGACGCGGACCTGATGGCGTCCGGCTGGCGGGTGATGCGGCTGACCTGGCGTCAGGTCGTCAACGAGCCGGGCTGGGTCGCCGAGCGCCTGCGCGCGGCGCTCGCGCACGGGACGGTCAGCCGATGAGGATCCACCAGATGACGGCGCCGAGGATCGCGGCGGCGAGCATCGTCAGGGACTCGCGGCGCGCGTTGCGCGAGAGCAGCCAGAGGCTGAGCATGAGACCGACGAGCGGGAGCAGCGCGCTGAGCCCGACGAAGAGCGCCTGCTGCTGCCAGGTCTTGATGACCGGCTCCTGGGGCGGCGTCGACATGGGCGGGAGGCTATCCGGGGCAGGGCCGGCTCGCCTACAGCATGCGGTCGAGCTCGTCGGCGACGTGGCGGGCGATCGCCAGCGACGAGGTCGCCGCCGGAGACGGGGCGTTTCGCACGTGCAGGGCCCGGGCCGTGTGCGAGAAGACGAAGTCGTCGACGAGGCGGCCGTCGCGCCCGAGCGCCTGCGCGCGGATGCCGGCGAACGCGGGCTCGACGTCGGCGACGGTCAGCTCGGGCACGTAGGCGGCGGCGGCGGCGACGAACGCCTGGCGCGACGCGGCCCAGCGCAGCTCCTGCAGCGCGGTACGCCACCAGCGGGCCAGCAGCCGCCAGGAGCCTGGCCAGCGCACGGTGTCGGCGAGGTCGCGCGGGCGCACGCGGGCGAGCGAGTAGGCGTCGCGGCTGGGGGCCAGCAGCGCGGTCGGGCCGATCAGCACCTCGCCGTCGATGTGGCGCGTGAGGTGCACGCCGAGGAAGGGCAGCGACGGGTCGGGCACCGGGTAGATCAGCGAGCGCACGAGGTCCCGCCGCTCGGGCCGCAGCCGCAGGTACGCGCCGCGGAACGGGACGATGCGCGGATCGGGGTCGGCGCCGGCGAGCACGGCCAGCCGGTCCGACCACGCGCCCGCGCAGAACACGGCGTGGCGCGCCTCGAGGTGGCCTCGCGCGTGGCGCAGCACGATCGTCGACTCGCGCGGCTGCACCGCCTCCACGCCGCAGCCGGTGAAGACCGCGCCGACGTCGTCGGCGAACGCGCGCGCGACCGCGGGGAAGTCGACGACCGCGGTGGCGGGCGAGTGCAGGCCGGCGATGCCGGTCGCGTGCGGCTCGAGCTCGCGGATGCCGGCGGCCTCGAGGCGGCGCAGGCCCTCGACGCCGTTCGCGCGCCCGCGCCGCTCCAGCTCGTCGAGGCGGCCGAGCTCGCCGGGCTCCGTCGCCACGATCACCTTCCCGCAGCGGTCGTAGGCGATCCCGCGCTCGTGGCAGAAGGCCTCCAGTTCGCGCATGCCGGCGACGCACAGGCGCGCCTTCAGCGAGCCCGGCGCGTAGTAGATGCCGGCGTGGACGACCCCGGAGTTGTGGCCGGTCTGGTGGCGGCCGATCTCGTCCTCGCGCTCGAGCACGACGACGCTGCGGCTCGGGTGGCGGCGCATCAGCTCGCGGGCGACGGCGAGCCCGAGGATCCCGCCGCCGACGACCGCGAGGTCGCAGCGGGTCGGCGGATCGGGCGGGCGCGAAGCGGGCGTCTCGGCGCTCATGGGAGGGCACCCTATGGCCGATAGGGAGGGTCGTGTCTCCTCGCCGCGTCGTCCTCGTGGCCGCCGGCCTCACGCTCGTCGCCGCCTCGTCGGCCGATGCCGCCGTCAGGCACCGCCTCGTCGAGAAGCGCGCCCATCCGGGCAGGATCGTCGAGCGCGTCGAGCGCGTGACGATCGGCGGGCGCACCGCGACCGTCGTCACGGTGACGATGCCGCGGCCCGGCCGCGGGCGGCTGCTGGAGCCGGTGCTGTCGGGCGACGTGGTCTCCGAGGGCACCGCGACGACGAGCAGCGTCTCCAAGGCGCTCGGCCGCTACGGCACCGCCGTCGCGATCAACGCCGACCTCTTCGAGTACGCCTCCGGCCAGCCCAGCGGCCTGCTGATGATCGACGGCGAGATCTACAACCAGCCGCAGGGCGGGCGCCCCGCGATGCTGATCGGCTACGACGGCGTGCTGCGGATGTCGAAGCCGAAGGCGACCGGCCGGCTGACGCTGCCCGACGGCTCGCGCGTGCCGTTCGAGATCAACGTCAAGCGCTCCGACGGGCTCGTCACCTACGACGAGGGCTGGGGCCGCGCCGCCCCGCCCGGTGCCCGCCGCAGCTTCGTCCTGCGCGTCGGCGAGGGCTCCGAGGTCCGGTACCTGCGCAACGAGATCCGCGCGACGGTGCCGCAGATGACGGCCACCCGCGTGCGGCGCGGCGGCCAGCGCATGCCCGCGCGCGACGACTTCCTCTTCCAGGCCTACGGCCGCGCCGCGGCCCTGGTCCGCTCCGTCCGCGACGGGCGCGAGGTCAGGATGCGATACCGCATCGCGCCGATCCCCGACACGACGCGCTACGCCGTCGGCGGCGGGCCCATGCTGATCCGCGACGGGAGGATCGTCTACCGGCGCGAGGCCAACCGCGAGTTCTCCGACGACCAGCTCGTGCCGCCCGACGCCCGCACCGCGGTCGCCCAGAAGCGCAACGGCGCCGTGATCTTCTACGCCGTCGACAAGGGACCCGGGTCGGCCGGCTTCACGGTCGCGGAGGTCGCGCGCGACCTGAAGGCGCGCGGGGCGGTGACGGCGATGGCGTTCGACTCGGGCGGCAGCACCGCGGTCTCGATCAACGGCACGGTGCTCAACCGGCCCTCGGACGGCGTCGAACGCCCGGTCGGCACCATGCTCGTCTACTGGCTGCCCAAGCCCGGCTACCGCAAGCCGATCGCGGCGGTGAAGGCGGCGCCGCCGCAGCCGGGCTCGCGCGTGCCGCGGCTCTCCTACCGGCTGCTCGGCACGACCCAGGTCGAGATCAGCCTGCACGAGCCCGGCGGCAGCCGCCTGCTGGTGAAGGAGGGGCGCGCACGGGCCGGCTCGCACCGCATCGCGATGCCCGAGGACCCGAAGCCGGGCGCCTGGCGCGTCGAGGTCGTCGCGCCGCTCTACGGCGACCGGGTGGTGCGCGAGTTCCGCGTGCCGCGCCGGCCGGTGGCGGAGACGACGCCCGAGCCGGCCGCGCCCGCGCAGAAGGCCGTCTCGCCCGCGCCCGCGGCGGCCGACCAGGCGACGACCGCGCCCGCCGGCGGCGGCGACGACGGCGCCGGGCGCTGGCCGTGGGTCGCCGGGAGCGTCGTGGCGATCGCCGCGCTGGGCCTGCTCGGGTGGCGGCTCGCCGCCCGCCGCCGCGGCTAGTCTGCGCCGACATGAGCATCGGGATCGTGGGCCTGGGCTACGTGGGTCTGCCGTTGGCGGTGGCGTTCGGTGAGGCTGGTCATGACGTGGTCGGGGTGGATGTCGATCAGCGCAAGGTGGCGGCGTTGCGGGCTGGCGAGTCGT